>ERZ825324.3446-NODE-3446-length-14650-cov-3.141692_pt1 | contig 14650 bp, 10 predicted proteins | sample MGYA00519859_ERZ825324 | MGnify/ENA primary metagenome ERZ825324 (study PRJEB31778, sample SAMEA3449198) | human gut metagenome | biome: human gut; feature: human-associated habitat; material: faeces | place: United Kingdom | collected 2010/2012 ... | reverse complement strand
CCGGTAGTAACCGAGGAGCCTACGCCTACGCCGGTAGTAACCGAGGAGCCTACGCCGACACCGGTAGTAACCGAGGAACCTACGCCTACGCCGACGGTACCGGTAGTAACCGAGGAGCCTACACCAACCGCAACACCAACCGCAACACCTGACACCCCGGATGAACCCGATACTCCGGATGATACACCAGATGATCCCGGCACCCCGAATGATCCCGGTACCCCGGCAGATCCCGGCACACCGGCCGGTGGAATCCCGGATACCCCGCAGGTACTTGGTGCAAGACGCCGTAGAATGGTGACCATCGAGGATGAGACAGTTCCCTTGGCGGACAGAGCAGTCCTCGGAGCATCCAGACGACCGCAGACCAGCGATGACTCCGATGCCTGGAATCTGGGCTTTGTCTTTTCCCTGACGAGTCTGGGAGCATGGCTTGTTCTTAAGCGAAAAGAACATTAAACAGGAACGGAACGACAGCCGATCTTAGCTGTAAAAGTATAAAAGGATCAGAATCTTGAAAAATTTTTCAAAATCTGGTCCTTTTTTCCATTTGGCGCAGTCTTACTTATTAGGAGAGTAAAAAGAAGTAATAAAAACAGAAATACTGGTTTTGAGGGGAAACAGAAATGAAGTTAAAAAACGTAATACAGACCAAACTGGCAAAAACTCTGGTAGCGGCACTGATGATCGGCAGCATCTCCAACACCGGATTTACGGTACAGGCGGAAGAAGCAACGCAGAATGAGCAGAACGATGTTGTTGAAATGGCAAGTGTAAGCGGAAACGACAGCGTTGTTGCTGTAAAAGAGAAAACCTATCCCACCATCAAAACGGTGATTCTTGCTGGAGGCACCATGGCAAAATATGTGGGAGGACAGGTAGCCAGCCCCAACGTATGGCCCAATAATTACAAGCCGGCAAACGGAGATTTTTCATTGTTTGCAGGTCATAAGATGACTTTGGATGATGCTGAAACCTTTAAATATCTTTCTGTGGATAATACAGGGGTAGATGCCGAAGGAAAGTTAACCGGAAGTAACGGGGCAAGCTGGCAGTGCGTTGGATTCGTAGCATTAGATGTAAACAAATATTCTGACTGCAAGCCCGCAGATTTGTTACACTATGTTTATTACGGTGGAGACAGCGAAGGCACTTCCTATTATAAAGAAAACTGCGGAAAAACCCTTGAGGATGTAAAACAGTATGTGAATGACAACAACGGCGTCTTGTATGGTGAAAATGTAACGGAAAGTTTTATGGATCAGTTGCTCACCACCGGTCGATCCTTCAGTGGAGTCACCATTGCCACGGTATGGTATGTGACCACACCCACAGAGACCTGGATCAATTATGACGGATACGATTACAGGATTCCCGGGGTATCCGCAGTAGATTATTATGAATATCCCACGGGAACGGTAACTTTTGAACAGAATGAGAACGGCGCAGTGTTCCATTATATTTCCGAAGGTATTACCATTACTACAACTCCGGAACTGGAACAGCATTGGGAAAGCGGCACCGGCAGGGTGACCTATGATGCAACGATCACCATTACGATCCACAGCAATGCCCCGGACAAGGTAAGAATCAATCTGTCCGATGCCATCGGTTATCTGAACGGTACCGTGGCAGGAGGAAATGCGGCAGAGCCCGGAGATACCCTGTACTACAACATAAAGCTGGTAAATGAGAGTAATAAGGAGTATCAGTATGATCCTGCAAAGGCCACGATCGGTACGATCCCGGCAGCGCCTAAGGCAGGAGAGAAAGTAACGGTTCTGTCCAGTGGTTTTGAAGGTTATGAGATCGGTGAAGTGGGAGCGTTCTGTACATTGCCCCGCCGTATTTTAAATGCTCCGTTACGGGATCTCGGAATCACCGCAGGTAAGGTTACGGATGCGATTGTCGGAGAGGCTCTTTTGAAAAAAGGATATGGCAGCGAAGAAATGAAGCCGGAAGAGGTTACGCAGAGCTGCCTGGCACAGTATTACTTAGACTGGTTCAACAATACTTCCAGAGAAGAAGGAAATAAGGTCTACGGCTTTTCAGAACTTACGGCAGAGGAACTGGCAATCCTGACCAACGGAACCGCCGATACCACAGTAGCGGAGAGCTGTTCTGCAGTAGCAGATGCTTTATATTACACGACATATCATAATGTATATACTTTTGACGGTGAAGGTCTGTATGACCGGATGCTGAAAAACGGACAGGAAGGTTCCTATGCAGATACTCGGGTATCCGACCTGTTAAAGGACGGAGAAGTGAAGATCACCACTAACCTTAACGGTGTGTTGGCCAACAACGGCTATCAGATGACCAGATACGGCTTCGGAATGCAGTTTGAATTGTCCAGAGAGCCGGAGGTTACTCCGCCCGTGACTACCAGCCCGGAACCGACTCCCAGTGCTGCTCCGGAGCCTACGCCGACAGGCACACCGGATACCACACCCACGACGCCGACCACTACTCCGACCGCACCCCCGGATACTCCGGACGATTCGGATGATTCCGATACCCCGGATACTCCCGGTACACCGTCTGAGCCGGCAACCCCGGTAACACCTCAGGTGCTTGGTGTAAGACGTCAGCGGGTTGTAAGCATTACCGATGATCCTACACCATTGGCGGACAGAGCAGTCCTGGGAGCTTCCAGAAGACCCAGGACCGGCGATGATTCCAATACATGGAATCGGGGCTTTGCCCTTTCCTTGACAGGGCTGGGAGCATGGCTTATTATTAAGAAGAAGCAATCATAACGAATAAACATATATTTACTATAAACAATCAAGGAAAGAAGAGGTAGAACAAATGAAAAAAAGATGGATGAGTCTTGTTCTGACAGTCATCATGGTGCTGAGCCTTGCAGGCTGCGGCAAGAGTACAGAATTATCCTCTGTAAGCCGTGATCCTGCCACGGATGACGGAACTGTCTGGTTCGATGAAGAGGCAGTGGCACTGGCGGGTTCTGTGAGAAAAGCCGGTATGAGTGAAGCTGAGCTGGCCCGTGCAGATGAACTTCGTGCCATGGCTATCGATGCGTTGGATATTGTAAACGCGAAGAGAGCAGAGAACGGCCTGGCAGCACTGAACTGGAGCAACGGTCTGGAGTCCTGCGCTATGGTAAGAGCAACCGAAGCAGCTTCCAAGTTCTCCCATACCAGACCCAACGGTAAGGACTGGTACACAGTGAACAGTGAACTGATGTGGGGCGAGAATCTGGCGAAGGGCTATGATTCCGCACAGAGTGTAGTAGATGCCTGGATGGCTTCTCCTACACACGCAGCGAATATCCTGGCAGGCGATTTTACCACCTGCAGCATTGCGGTCTATGAGACCAATGGCAAGTTGTATTTTGCCCAGGAGTTCGGCTATTAACAGGGTATTTCTTATCATGAGGGGATAGAGAGATAAATGACAGGAGAGAGTTGATATTCTTAACGGAATATTAACTCTCTTTTTGGGCTTCAAAAGATAGAAAATTTTCCTGAATCATGGTAAAATAAAATCGACATATAAAATTGAGTATCTCTGCAGAAGATCACTGTTCCAAATGAGGGAGATGAATGGAATATCCGGGCGCTGCCGGACAAGTGGTCACTTCACAGAGTACAGGAAAATAAAGCATATAATAAAAATGCAGCGCAGAAATGAGGACATATGAGTACAAAAGCATCACAGAAGGGCACAAAGGGGCAGACACCCGGCATGACGACGATCCGGGAACGTCTGCAGAAGGCAATCAGCAGGTTGGTAGTGTTCTCGATTATTCCGTTGGTCATCCTTACCGTGATCCTGAATCTGTCCAGTACCATGAGAACACTGGAAGGCGATATGCTGGTGGTGGCAGAGATCTCTGCAGACCGTATCAAAGAGGAACTACGGGTGACAACAACGATCGTATCCGAACTCGGATGCAGCTATCAGCTGTCTTCTCCGGTATTTACCCAGGAGCAGAAGCAGCAGTATATCAACCAGCGTGTGGAAGCTTATGGAATGGTCAGAGGCAAGCTGATCGGCTCCAACGGTATCTGTGCTTATGACGGAACCGATTATAGTGACCGTGATTATTTTAAGAGATCCATGCAGGGAGAGGTCGTGGTATCGGATCCCGTGATTGCAAAGACAGACGGTAAGCTCAGCGTTATCATTTCCGCACCTGTATATGCAGACGGAGATAAGAATGGTGATATTGTCGGCGTGGTATTCGTTGTGCCGGATCCGGAGTTCTTAAATGATATTGCTGCGGCAGTCTCTGTCAGTAAGAATTCCGAGTGCTATCTGTTGGGAGAAACGGGTATCACCATTGCTCACTGTGATTCTGCGATTGCCCAGGAGCAGAAGAGCAACATTGAACTGTCTCAGACGGACAGATCTTTGCGGGGAATTGCAAAGGTAGAGCAGAAGATGATGACCGGAGCAACCGGATATGGCACTTATATGAAAGGCGGAACCCTCACAATACAGGCTTATGCACCAATAGAAGGAACCAATGGATGGAGCGTGGCAGTAAATGCACCACTGACAGATTTCCTTGGTTCTACCGTTGTATGTATTGTCATTGGTGTAGCAATAGGTGCTGCAGCTTTATGTTTCAGTGTGCGCAGGGCAAAAAAGATCGGTCAGGCGATCGGTGAACCGGTGGCAAAGTGTACCGAGAGATTACGTCTGTTGGCTGAGGGCGATCTGCATACTCCGGCACCAGTGATCCGGACACAGGATGAGACACAGATCCTGGCAGAGGCTACCGCCGCATTATCCGGTAACCTGCAGAAAGTGATTGGCGATGCGGATTATCTGTTGGGAGAGATGTCACAGGGCAATTTTGCACTGACTACAGGTTGCGCAGAAGCCTATGTGGGAGACTTTCAGGGACTGTTGGAATCTATCCGTAAGCTGAACCATAAGCTCAGTGAGACACTTAATGAGATCAAGACGGCAGTGGGACAGGTATCTCTGGGGGCAAACCAGATGGCAGATGCTGCCCAGGGACTTGCGGAGGGTGCTACCGACCAGGCCGGTTCCGTAGAGGAACTGCAGGCTACCATCACGAATGTAACCGAGATCGTGGAGAAGAATGCCAAGGCACTGGGAGGTTCTTACCAGAAGGCTATGGATTACCAGCAGCAGGCGAAGGACAGCGGAGAGGAAATGAAGGGTCTGACGGATGCCATGCAGCGGATCAACGATACTTCCAGGCAGATCAGCGATATTATCGGTGAGATTGAGGACATCGCATCCCAGACGAATCTGTTGTCCCTGAATGCAGCCATTGAGGCAGCCAGAGCAGGAGAGGCCGGAAGAGGCTTTGCAGTGGTTGCGGATCAGATCCGTAAGCTGGCAGATGACAGTGCACAGTCTGCGGTACATACCAGAGAATTGATTGAGACTTCCCTGCAGGAGATTGAGCATGGCAACCAGATCACGGACAAGACAGCCGAAGCATTGCAGAAGGTCGTGGAAGGCATTGAGGATCTGGCCAACGAGTCCAAGAAAGCCATGGAAGAATCCAAGGCACAGGCAGATGCCATGATGCAGATTGAACAGGGCATTGAACAGATATCCACAGTGGTGCAGAACAACTCTGCGACCGCAGAAGAAACTTCTGCCACCAGTGAGGAATTGTCTGCGCAGGCCACCAACATGAACGAGCTGACCGCAGCATTCCAGTTAAGAGATTAAAATGTACGATGATTCGGTGTAATGAATTCTGAAGATATGACATACAATGCTTAATAGAAACAAGCATTGGAGGCAGCCGTGTTCGAAAAACAGAATATACAGGAAACCGTAAATGAACTGAAAAGTGACGCAGTGAAGGGCCTTACCGATGGTGAGGCCTTTCGTCGTTTACAGCAAAATGGCAGAAATGAAATGAAAGCTGCCAGAAAAAAGACGAAAATACAGCTTTTTCTGGAGCAGTTAAAGGACCCGCTGATCTACATATTATTGATCGCAGCTGTGGTATCCGTCTTTCTGGGGGAGCTCAGTGATGCCGTGATCATCGGCACTGTGGTAGTGGTCAATGCCCTGGTGGGCATGCTGCAGGAGGGAAAAGCCCGAAAGGCACTGGAAGCGTTGAAAAAGCTGACCAGTCCACAGACCATTGTGATCAGGGAAGGTATCCGTCAGGAGATTCCGGCGGCGGAACTGGTGACGGGCGATCTGGTAGACCTGGAGGCAGGGGCACAGGTACCTGCGGATATACGGCTGACCAGAAGCTCCAATCTGCAGGTAGAGGAATCCGCCCTGACCGGAGAATCGGTACCTGTGGAAAAAGATGCGCTGTTTCTGGCAGACTGCAGACACGAGATTCCATTGGCTGAACGGGTCAATATGGTATATATGTCTACTGTGGTGACCCATGGCCACGGAGAAGGAATCGTGACAGCTACGGGCATGGCCACGGAGATCGGCAGGATCGCCTCCCTGATCACAGATGCGGAAGAGGAAATGACACCGTTACAGAAACGTCTGGGGGATATGGGAAAGCTTCTGAGTATTTTATCGCTGGGAGTATGTGCGGCATTGTTTCTGCTGGCGGTATTTCAACACAGAAATATTCCGGAAATGCTGCTGGTGGCGATTTCCCTGGCGGTGGCTGCGGTGCCGGAAGGTCTGCCGGCAGTGGTGACGATCTGTCTGGCATTGTCAGTGACCAGAATGGTCAAAGTACATACGATCATCCGCAGACTGCCTTCCGTTGAGACTCTGGGAGCGGTCAGCGTGGTCTGCTCGGATAAGACCGGCACACTGACCCAGAACCGGCTCACGGTGGAAAAATGCTGGTGGTATGATGTGCTGGAGGATGCTGCCGGCAGCAATGGCAGGGGAGAATCCCGATGCGTACAGGAGATGCTCCGGGGAATGCTGTTGTGCAACGATGCTTCCCTGCAGGGAGAGCAACGGATCGGAGATCCAACGGAACTGGCGCTCTTAGACTTCGGAGAGAAGATGGGGATGCATAGAGAACGTCTGGAGAAGCAGTACCCCCGCTATGATGAAAAGCCTTTCGATTCGGACCGGAAGATGATGACGACCTATCACAGAATCCCGAAAAACGGAGGGCATAAGGGAAGCATTGCCTATACGAAGGGGGCACCGGATGTGATCGTACAGCACTGCACTCATATTTTACAGGACGGAAGAAGTGTGCCAATGACAGCCGGACAGAGAAAAAGGATCAGTGAGGTTGTAGAACTCATGAATTCCCTGGCGCTTCGGACACTGGCGGCAGCACAGAGCGGAAACACTCCCGGGTGTGGGGAAGAAGGTATGACATTCCTGGGAATCGTGGGGATGCGTGATCCTGCCAGACCGGAGGCGGAGGAAGCGGTGGAGATTTTCCGCCGTGCAGGTGTATCTACAGTAATGATCACCGGGGATCATGTGGATACCGCCTATGCCATTGCCAGACAGCTGGGGATTGCAGGGCATCGCAGTCAGTGTATTACAGGGGAAGAACTGAATCATCTGGATGATGCTTCTTTTGCCAGGAGGATCAGGAATATCAGGGTTTATGCCAGAGTGACTCCGGCCCAGAAGGTACGGATCGTGAAGGGGCTGCAGCAGAATGGGGAGATTGTGGCCATGACAGGGGATGGTGTGAACGATGCTCCTTCTCTGAAAGCAGCAGATATCGGTGTAGCCATGGGAACCGGCGTGGATGTGGCTAAACAGGCGGCGGACATGATATTGACGGATGATAATTTTGCAACGATTGAAAAGGCAATCGAGGAAGGCAGAGGCGTCTATGAAAACATCCGCAAGTCGGTGATATTTTTACTGTCTTCCAATCTCGGGGAACTGATGACCATGTTCGCAGCAGTGGCTCTGGGGCTGGCTTCCCCTCTAAAATCCAGTCATATACTGTGGATCAATCTGATCACGGATTCCCTTCCGGCGTTGGCACTGGGAGTGGATAAAAATGACGGAAAAAGCCTGATGCGCTGTCCTCCAAGAAAAGCAGCGGAGAGTCTGTTCGCCCGGGGCGGAATGGCCTGTACCTTACTCTATGGAGCGCTGATCACCGGTATCGGTCTGGCGGCATTTCTGGTATTGCCCTGTGGGATCCTGGCAGGCAGGGGAGAACTGTCCTGGAATCTGTCTGACTGGGTAGAGGGACTTCGTGAATTACTGTCCCGGGAAAAAATACTTGCCCGATCCCAGACTTATGCTTTTACAGTACTGGGAATGTGCCAGCTGTATCATGCAGTGGGAATGCGGGATATGCAGAAGTCCGTATTTGCCATGAGACCCTGGGATAATCCGCTGATGGTGTTGGCCTGTGTTATTGGATTTGCGCTGCAGTTTGCGGTAACGGAAGTACCGTTTCTCATCGGAGCGTTCGGAACCTCCCATCTGTCCGGACAGGAATGGCTGCTATTGAATGTACTGGCAGCATTTCCACTGCTGGCTCATGAGCTGGTAGTGATGTTACGGAAGTGAGTACGCTTATCCGGGCTTACCGACGATTCAGAACGATAATTCGCCCTATAACTTCAGGCAGATATTCTTGCGTATGCAAGCATCTGCCGAATACCCTGCCTGAAGCTACATGGCTCTGAATAGTCGTAATATTCAGAACCCCATTCGCAAAATCGCATCTCCGATGCTTTCCTTTTGCTCATGTGGTCACTTCGCCACATAAATATAGCCAGAGGATCTTACGAATGCAAGCATTCGACGTTCCTCCGGTTATATTTACGTGGCTCTGAATATTTACAAAAAGTTAACATTTTCCTTGTATGGAGTTTATAGTCAATAGTTACAATAAAATTGACAAATAACTTTCATGGGAGGGCAATGTGATGAAAATTATCAGAAAAACAGCGATTGTTATGCTTCTCTGCCTCTATTTTCTGACATATGGTGTATTGCCGCAGGTACAGGCCGCAGGTAAAGACGCTCCTGTGATCGTGGTAGCGCATCGGGCGGGGGCAAAAGTAGCTCCGGAGAACACGGTGGCGGCCCTGGAACAGGCCATCCGGGATGGAGCGCCTATTGCAGAGATTGATGTGCAGCAGTTGTCGGACGGAACCCTGATCGTTATGCATGACAGTAATTTTAAACGGACCACAGGAGAGGATATCTGCGTATGGGATGCGGAGGCAGATGCTCTCAAAACCCTGGAAGTGGGCAGCGGTTTTTCGGCAGCATACCGGGGAGAACAGATCCCGACACTGGAAGAAATGCTTGCCTGTGCCAGAGGCAGGATCACTCTGATGATCGAACTGAAATATACCGGACAGGAGGATGCACTGGAGGAAAGCGTGCTGACTCTGCTGCAGGACTATGATATGGTGGATGAGTGTATTATAGGCTCCATGAACAAGGGAATCCTGCAGAAAATGAAGGAGCTGGAACCGGGGATTTCAACAGTTTTTATTGCCCATGATCTGGAAGAAGAGGATTATGAGCTGGACTATGCCGACAGCTATAGCATCGAGGGGAGAAATCTTACAGTGGATATGGTAGATGCCATTCATTACTGCGGAAAGTCGGTATACGGGTGGACAGCCAATACTTCCGGTGCCATGCTTCGGATCGTAAACTGTGGGGCGGACGGTGTGATCACGGATGATGTGAGATTATTACAGACATTTTTGAGAGAACAGGCTTGCCGTAAAGCGTTTGCAAGTGTATACTGATTAGTTATAAAGAGGGGAAGAATACGGAAGCAGGTTGGTGTATATGAGTAAAATATGGGAATTTTTCGAGAATCTGGGTGAATATGTATATGTGGCAGATGCAGAGACTCATGAATTGATATATATGAACAAGAAGACTCTGAAGAGCTATGGATTTCAAAGTCTTGAAGAGATCATCGGGTTAAAGTGTTATGAGATATTGCAGGGAAATTCTCTGCCCTGTGGCATGTGTAATAATGAACAGTTAAAGCCGGGTTTTTTTAAGGAATGGGAATATTACAATCCGCTGCTGCGAAGAGAACTTCATATCAAGGACACACTGGTAGAAGAAGACGGGAGAAAATACCGTATGGAAATCGCCATAGATTGTGGCAATCTGAATGGGAGAGGGCACAAATCCGAAGATTACCGTAATATGGAGGCTGCGTTGAATGAAGCCATCCGTGTGGCACAGCGGCAGGAGAGCATGGATCAGACATTGCAGGTGCTGCTGGAATTCGTCGGAAAGAATCTGGAAGCGGGACGGGCCTATATTTTTGAAAAGGATGACCACGATCATGACCACAATACATACGAATGGGTAGCCAAGGGAGTCGCACCGGAAAAGGATACCCTTCAGGACCTACCGCCGGAGATCTGTGCGGAATGGTATCGGAAGTTTGATGAGAATCAGAGTTTTGTCACAGAGAATCTGGAAGAAATGAAAGATGTGGATCCGCAGATGTATGAAGTTCTGGTAAGACAGAATATTCATTCCCTGGTGGTGGTTCCGCTTTATGATGATGGGAAAGTAATCGGCTTCTACGGAGTAGACAATCCTTCGACCAGATATTTTGAATTTGTGTCGGAGATGCTGCAGATCATGGGACACTTTATCGTATCGTCCCTGAAGCAGAGAAATCTGGTACGGGAGCTGGAAGTGATGAGCTATTCGGATCCGCTGACGACATTGGGGAACCGTTATGCTATGGAGAGGTACATTGAGCAGGTGGACCATACCGAGCCCATCGGCGTGGTATACTGTGATATTACAGGATTAAAACGGATCAATGACAGTGAAGGACATTCCGCCGGAGACCGCCTGATCCGCAGGTGCTGTGACTGCCTGAAACGTGTATTTGAGGGAAATGGAATGTTCCGTATCGGCGGAGATGAACTGGTGGTTCTGTGCACTGGAATTTCTGAAAAGGAATTCTATCAAAAGGTGGAGGAATTAAAAACAGAGCTGGCAGCTCATGATGTCTCCATGGCAGTAGGAGCAGCGGTGAACACTCTGGAAGCCGTGGGAAAGGATCATTTACTGACGGAGTCCGAGAGACGGATGTATCAGGACAAGGCAGAATACTATCGCAGTACAGGGCTGGACCGCAGAAAGATCTGAGAATGGAAATCCCCAAAGCTATTTTGAAAGTTTATATGTTGAGAATTTCTATCAGGCAGTTCCCTTGACGGGAACTGCTTTTTTCTATATTATTTATATAGGTTAGCTACAACTAACTCAATGACTTTTGGATGGCAGGAGGTGAAGCGCTGATTGAGTCAGGAAACGTGGGAGATCCTGTGTGAAATGGAAGCAGACGATGTGGAACTACAGTTGGCTTTGCAGTGTGCACCGCTGATCACGGGACTTAAGATTTCCAATCTGCTGACGATTTCCCCGGAAGGCTTTACACAGGTGGGAAGGATCGTTGAAGGCAGTGTGCTTTCCCTGTATCCCTTGTTGGAGACAGAGGAGAAAATGGTAATACTGTTGTATCGGGAAGACCGGCTGGAAAAGTATCTGAAAATGCCGCAGGTAAAGAAACTGCTGCGGGAGGCAGGGTACGAATCCGATCGACTGGAGGATATTTTGCCGGTATTTTGCGATCGTTATGAAACCTATACAGAGAGAGGGAAGCCGTTCCCCCACGAACTGGGATTGCTGTTAGGATATCCCCCGGAGGATGTGGAAGGATTTATCAGACATCAGGGGAAGAACAGCCTCTGCACCGGTTATTGGAAAGTATATGCGGATGTTCCAGCAAAGAAACACATTTTTACACGATATGACGAAGCAAGAGAAACACTGATTCGTCTGTTGGCAAATGATATTGGAATCCGGTTGATCTTTGAAATTTACCGGGATGAAAGTATAAAAGAAATAGCTGTTTAGGAGGAAAAGAAAATGAGTAAAGTATGTGTGGTTTATTGGTCACAGTCAGGAAATACGCAGGCAATGGCAGAGGCAGTCGGTAAGGGTGCAAGTGATGCAGGTGCAGATGTTTCTGTTGTATATGTTGGCGATGCTACATTAGATGCTTTAAAAGAGTGCAAGGCATTTGCTTTAGGATGCCCTGCTATGGGCGCTGAAGTCTTGGAAGAAGCTGAGATGGAGCCATTTGTTGCAGATGTAGAAGGCATCTGTTCAGGAAAGACAATTGGTCTGTTCGGCTCTTACGGATGGGGCGATGGCCAGTGGATGCGTGATTGGGAAGAGCGCATGAGTGGTGCTGGTGCAACAATCAGCGGTGGCGAAGGCGTTATCTGTCAGGAAGCACCGGATGCTGATGCATTAGCTGCATGTGAGGCGCTTGGCAAAGCTCTCGCAGCTGTATAAAATCGGGAAAATCGGTTAAAACCGTTTTCTATAAATATTATCTCCGCAAAGGAAACTTTGCTCCTAGTGTAAATCCGAGCCATCGCGAAAGCGGTGGCTCGCTCTCTTTTATATTCAAAAAAATCAGAAATAATTACTTGGAACCCTTATAAATATCTCCTTGCAGAACGAGAAAAATTAGAATATATTGTAGATAGTACCAAGTTTTCTATGAAAAACTTGGTATGTAGCGTCAGCCTATTTGCTGAAAGCAAATTTTGCATGGGCTGACGTTCAAGAGATAGATGGAACAGGTTATGAAACCTGAAAAAGATAGAAACAAGAGGAACAACGGTGATCACAATTTATTGTGCGCTTTATGCAGAAGCGCAATATCTGATACAATATTTCGAACTGAAAAAGGATGCTAAAGTAACGCATTTTCAAATGTTTTCCAATGAAAAAAAGGATATCCGGGTAGTAATTACCGGAGTCGGTAAAATCAATATGGTAGTAGCGATAGCAGAACTTTCGGCTTTGTATCCGCCAAAAGCGGAAGATATTATTGTGAATTATGGAAGTTGTGCGGTGAAGAATTGTGCGGTGGGAAGTATATTTATGTGTAACAAGATTGTAGAAGAGTTGACGGCACGTACATTTTATCCGGACATGTTATACCAGCATCCGTTTGCGGAAGCCTGCCTACATACGGTAGAAAGGGAAAAGCTGGAGAATTTGGCTGACGATTGTATTTATGACATGGAGGCGGCAGCTTTCTATCAAGGAGCAGCTTTTTATTATGGACCGCATCAGATGCTTTTTCTAAAGGTTGTCACAGATCATGGAGATATTCATGCTGAGGATCCGAAGGAATTTCAAAAACGCTTCTGCAACATTATGAATCAGGCAGGAGAAGAAATTGCCGCGTATTTGGATGAAAAATTACAGACGAATATTCAGGAGGAAGAGTGGAAGCTGGCTATGCAGGAGACGGCTTTTGAAGATCGTGTAAGACAGTTGGCAGAAGATCTGCATTGTTCAAAAACAATGGAAGCTACCGTGCGTCAGCTGATGCGATACTGGAAGCTTGCCGGTATAGATGTAAACACATTGCTTGCGCCGTTTTACGACAGTGAAAAACTACTATGTAAAGATAAAAGGGAAGGGAGCAGAATACTCAATGAATTACGCACAAAATGGTTATAACAGTGCTTTTTCCCATATATATGTGGAGGAACGTATTCTTTCACATCCCAGAACGCAGAAAATTCTGGCGCATTTTCCAAATGCACAAGTGATTTCCATTGGACATTATAAAGATGTGTTTTGCCGGAGAGGACAACAATATGTCCAGCAGCATCAGGCACAGAATCTGATTCTTGCTAAGAAAGAAGATCATTTTATTTATGAGGGGGCGAAACCCTGTCAGGATTTTGGAAATGAGCATTTCTATTACTGTTCGACAATGATGAACTGCATGTTCGATTGCAGTTATTGTTATCTGAAAGGCATGTATCCGTCCGGGCATATGGTCATATTTGTCAATCTTGAAGATTATTTTGAAAAGCTTGAAGAGATGCTGGCAAAGAGTGAAATCTATTTGTGCGTGTCCTATGATGCGGATCTTCTGGCGATGGATTCCCTGACAGGATATGCGTCAGCATGGGCAGATTTTGCAAAAAAGCATGGAAATTTGAAAATAGAGATTCGAACAAAAAGTGCGCGTATGGAGATGTGGGAGCAGTGTGAACCAGCATCCAATGTTATTTACGCATTTACTGTAGCTCCAGAGGAAATTATTGCAGCCAGTGAGAAAAAGACACCGTCGGCAAAAGCACGTATTGCCTGTGCTGCTGAAGGAGTCAAAAGAGGATTTGCTGTGCGGCTGTGTTTTGATCCGATGCTGTATCTGCCAAATTGGAAAGAATATTATGGAAATCTGTTGGAAGCATTTGATCAGGCATTTGTTGAAAAAGGTTGTCGCTTTTCGGATGTGATGGATGTGAGTGTTGGTGCATTCCGCATTTCACAGGATTACATGAAAAAAATAAGGCGTGTGGAGCCGGATTCCGTGATTGTGCAGTTCCCGTTTGTCAATGAAGGCGGCATATATCAGTATCCCAGGTCTCTGTTAGAACGGATGGAACAGTATCTGGTGGAAGAGCTGGAAAAGCGTATTCCGCGTAATCGTATTTTTTTGGACAGGGAGTGAAAAAGATAATGCAACAGAAAAAGAGTGCAATTGTAACGGGAGCAAGTTCCGGCATTGGATTTTCCATTGCAAAAGAATTGTGTAATCTTGGATATGAGGTATATGGATTCGGCCGTAATTTTTCAAAAGCAGAGGTTGCTTCCTATATAGAAACACAACCCTTGTTCCATGCAAAGGTCTGTGACCTTTTAGAAACGCAGCGAATGTGCG
>ERZ825324.3440-NODE-3440-length-14673-cov-3.663223_pt1 | contig 14673 bp, 12 predicted proteins | sample MGYA00519859_ERZ825324 | MGnify/ENA primary metagenome ERZ825324 (study PRJEB31778, sample SAMEA3449198) | human gut metagenome | biome: human gut; feature: human-associated habitat; material: faeces | place: United Kingdom | collected 2010/2012 ... | reverse complement strand
TCTATGGTTCAAGTGAACCGAATTTATTTTATTTTTAACCACGTCCATTTTTAGTGGACACTAGTGTCTTGATATAGACAATGACGAAGCATTATATAAGGCAAGGAACAATGCTACCAAGTGCATTAACCAATCACTGACGGTAGTTGGCGAAACACTCGAGCTTAAATTTCCGCTGACCATGCATGTCGCCAGACATACATTCGCGGTCTTCGCGCTTAACAAAGGGGTATCCATGTCGGTTGTCAGTCGCTTGCTAGGACATGGAAGCACCGACATCACCGAAAAAGTCTATGCCCGTTTCCTTCCCGAAACACTCTCCTCCGAAGTCGCACGCCTAGCCGGAGACATCAACTCCTTGTCAATAGTTTAGGAAATGCCATAAATAATTACTATTTTTGCACATGGAAACCAATGAAATAGTCCTATACCAGCCAAACGAAACGATGAAACTTGAGGTCCGCCTCGAGAATGAGACTGTTTGGCTCACCCAACAGCAAATAGCCGATTTATTCGGTACCAAACGACCAGCGATTACCAAGCATCTTTCCAATATCTTCAAGTCAGGAGAATTGGAAGAAGAAAGCACATGTTCCATTTTGGAACACATGGCTGCCGACGGCTCAAGAACATATTCTACAAAGTATTATAACCTGGATGTTATTCTTTCAGTAGGTTATCGAGTCAATAGCGTCAATGCCACAATGTTCCGGCGATGGGCGAATCAAGTCTTAAAAGAATACCTTCTTCGTGGGTATTCTGTGAATCAGCGACTGATGCAGATAGAAGATCGCATTGACAGACGATTATCAGAGCATGACAGACATCTGTTAATGTTAGATGAAAAGGTTGATTTCTTTGTCAGAACTTCATTACCTCCCAAGGAAGGAATTCTGTTTCAAGGTCAGATATTCGATGCTCATGTGATAATATCAAAGCTCGTTGAATCTGCCAATACGCGCATAGTTCTGATTGACAATTACGTAGATACTACCGTTTTGACACAGCTTGACAAAAGAAAACCGGGAGTCAAAGCCACCATTTACACGCAGGAAATCAAGCCTATCCTCCGTCAGGATCTACGGTGCCATAATCAGCAATATCCCGAAATCACAATCCGCGTATATCATGGAGCCCACGACCGTTTTCTGATAATCGACGAGACAGTATATCACATAGGCGCATCGCTCAAAGACCTTGGTAAGAAGCTTTTCGCCTTCTCCGAGATGACAGCAATGACCGGCTCAGAGCTCTTGTCAAAGCTGTAAATCTCTACGACTTGAGGGCTAAACACATTCATAAAATTTAAAGGAGGTTCGTAGCCTCCTTTTTTCATGTCCATTTCTAAGCTTTTGCAGCAGCAATTTTGGGGAAAGGAGTGCCAAAAACAAGTGCCGATTCTGTGATTTAGTTATACCAAGCTAAAAATCAAGGCATTTCATGCGCATTATTTCTAAATCGATGGTGAAAGAAATACTTTTGCATCCGATTTGAAAATAACGGCGGAGAAATCCGCAGCGCCAAATAATAACGAAAATATAAATGCCAAAATCAAGTAACACAATCACCACAGCGGAGGACATGCTCAAAAGAATCCTCCATATGCTTGAGGAATCGCGGGAACGAAGCACCTCGGGCAATGGCACTTCAAACGAGTGCCGTATCTACACCAACAAGGAGCTGATGAAGTTGCTCGGTGTGGAAAGCCGCTATCTCAAAAATCTTCGGGATAATGGCTACCTCTCCTATTCCCGACATGGGGATAAGTTCTGGTACACACAGAATGATGTTGACACATTTCTACGACGCTTCAAGTATGAAGCATTTGCAAATATGGGAGGACGCATCGGATGACAACTGATAATGAAATTTGTCCCTATATCCGAGTCGGCACGGAGTATTACCGGGAGGTGTTGCGACCACAGGCGAATGGCACCACTTGTAAGTGCCTTGTATATTGGAAGGCATCGACCATCAAGGCAGACTTCGGGAAGGATTATCTGAATGATGTGCCGAAGTATGATTGCTTCTGCACCGTTCCGAGCCATACCGATTACCGCAAGATAATCGGCAACGCCTACAACCTCTATGAGCCAATCACCCATCATCCGGTGCCGGGAGATTGGAGCGCGATTGACAGGCTGCTCCGTCACATCTTCGAGGAGCATTACGAGTATGGTCTTGATTATATCCAGTTGCTGTATCAGATGCCGCTTCAAAAACTTCCGATTCTGATTTTGGTATCCGAGCAACGCAACACCGGCAAGACCACATTCCTCAATCTGCTCAAAGCAATCTTTCAGGACAACGCAACCTTCAACACTAACGAGGACTTCCGCAGCAAGTTCAATTCCGACTGGGCTGGCAAGCTGCTTATCATGGTCGATGAAGTCTTGCTTTCTCGGCGAGAGGATTCCGAGCGACTGAAGAATCTCAGTACGGCAACCTCATACAAGATGGAGTCCAAAGGGAAGGACCGAAATGAGATTGCCTTCTTCGGAAAGTTCGTGTTGTGTTCCAACAACGAGCATTTCCCTATTGTAATTGACCGCGAGGAGGTACGTTACTGGGTGCGTAAGATTAACCCTCTGGAAACAGATGACCCGTTCTTCATGAAGAAACTTGTGGCACAGATTCCGGCGTTTCTGCACTTTCTCATGCAGAGAGAACTATCGGTGCAATGCGAAAACAGAATGTGGTTCTGTCCGGAAAGACTGCGCACCGCCGCCCTCAACCGCATCGTGATTTCCAACCGCTCCAAGATTGAGTTTGAGGTTGCCGAACTGCTCATGGATATAATGGACAGCACCGGCGAGACATCGGTATCATTCGTTGTAAACGACATCGCCACCTTACTCAACTACCGCAATGTCCGTGCCGACACAAGCGAGATACGGCGTCTACTGCAAATCTACTGGCACCTTAAACCGGTATCGAACTCCCTCACGTACCGAACCTATGCTGTCGGCATGTTTCCGGCAAAGTACACCGCCAAGACTGCCGTCGGCAGATACTACACCGTCACCAGAGATTTTATTCTGAATTTATCATTATTTTGATGAATTGATGAATACTTTAATGAAAGGGATGAAAATAAGCACGTTATAGTGCCGCAGGCTCTCATCAAGAGATTTTACAGGCGTTGAGAAGCCTCCTATTCTTTCCCTTTCATTAAATATTATCTTATGATGAAAAGAATTGAGCTATAATACTGCGAGTTACACACGCTTTCATCATTTCATCAAATCTCTACCAATTTTAATTTCACAAAAACAGCTTATTCCGGAATTCGAGGCCGCTATTGAATAGATATCGGGCGCATCCGGAAAGACTTATAGGGATTGCTTGCAATAAGACCTATGAGGGTATAGCCTAATATACCTTCATGCGAAGGCGGACGGCTCCGATGCGGAGACAAACTGTGCAAGCACTCCTGTTATATAATCAATCCCAACTAAATCATAACCAAAAGCACCAATAACTATATGTCGTCACCTAAACAGATGATGGACTTCAAGCCCGTCAAATCAGTCGATGCCAATGTCAGCAACGAACATCAGCGCAACTGGAGCAATGAACTGTTTGAGCGCAAGGCCAAGAATCACGATCACAACTACGACCGCTCCCGAACCGCTCTGAACTTCCAGGTCGGGCCGGGAGGAGTGATAACCGCCGTTGACAAATCCCGGCGTATCGGCGACAAGGTCGATGAGATAATCGAGAAGCGTCTCAGTAAGAACGCCCGCGTGACAGCCATTTCCAACCGCGCAGTCATGGTCGTATTTGGGGGCAACCGTGAGCGGATGCGCGAGATGGCTTTCGGCAGTCAGGAACTCCACGAGCATGAGGAAACAAACGGGCATCTGATACGGCAACCGGAAATCGAGCAATGGGCAAAGGATGTCTATGGATTCGTATGCCGTGAATTCGGAGAGGAGAACATAGCCTCTTTTATCGTCCATCTCGACGAGACGGGACCACATGCTCACTGCGTGTTCGTGCCGATGACTGCTGACGGACGCCTATGCTCAAAGGAGGTAATTGGAGGCAAAACCAAGATTGAGGCGCGGCAGCACATGAGAGACTTGCACACCCGACTTGCCGAAGTGAACCGCAAATACGGTCTCGACCGAGGCGATGACATCCGCGAGACAGGAGCACGCCATCGCTCGACAGCCGAGTACAACCGTGACCTTCACCGCGAGAACGCCCGGCTCGAATCTCTTATAGGTGACAAGTCGGAGCAGCTGACCCGGCTTGAAGAGCAGATCAAGCAGGCGGAAAAGCGAGTAAAGGGTCTCACGACCATGATTGCCAACCTGGAGAAACAGCAGACCGAACTGACCGCCGAGATAGCGCAGCTTGAAGCCGACATCGAGAGCGGTGCCGGTGATGTTTCCGAACTGAACCGCCGTCTTGCCGACCTCAGGGAGCAGTATGATTTTACCGGAAAGCAACTCGCCGATAAACGTCTCAAGCTCAAGACCGCTGACCGGCAACTCGCCGATCTAAAAGATGAACTCGACTCACTTGATGAGAAGCGGGAAAAGGCCCAGGAAGATTATCTGAAGTACACCGACAAGAATCAGGAGCAGGTACGCATGAGGTTGACAGACGCCGTATTCGCCAGAATGGTGGTCGATGTGCGCACCCTTCTAAACGCCATGCCTCCGGCATTGAAGGCAGGGTTCGACGGAGAATTTCTTACTGCAATAGCAGAGCAGCCCAATGAGATAATAAAGTGTGCCATGTACCTGTTCTTCGGCTATCTCGACGGGGCAACACAATTTGCCCAGACCTGCGGTGGCGGAGGCACCTTCTCCGACTTGCCTTGGGGTCGCAATCCTGATGAAGACGACCGCCGCTTCGCATACCGCTGCATGATGCAAGCTCACAAGATGCTTCGCCCGACCGCTCCCAAACGCGACATGAGCGGCAGAAAAAGAATGATCTTTTTTGCAAATTAGACAGAAAGGGCTGTGTCACGATTAAGCGGCACAGCCCCGGTGATTGTTGGAAAAACCGATATATTTGAATCTACAGGAAAATGGATGTAGTGGCGTCAGGCCGAATTACTTGTCGCCGGGTGTAATCATAATCGATTTGTCGCTTACTGAATTCCCCGTCGTCATGTTGTAGAGCTTGAGTTCGTAGGTGTTTTTGATGTTTGTAATTCGCTTGCAGTTGTTTTGCAACTCGTCGTAGTGTTCATTGAAATATTGGAGGGCTGAATTATCGGCTGTAGACACATTATTAACACGCGGTGAGCACTTCCAGAAGTCCTTGAACATTTTGTAGCTTTCAACGTCATTCAGGATGGTCATAATCTTAATCCATTCATCATTGTCGTGGATTTTAACCGGTATTAATGAGTAATTATACTTGTGGCGTCCCGGCTCGGGCAGGTCTATATAAACTCTTTTCCCATGCTTTGCAAAGAATTTATCAGATGACTGGCCATACAATTTATTGAACATATAATGGTGTACCGTAATGCGAAACTCAATTTTATGTGCTGTTTCATGTTCAGGATTGACTTTCTCCTTCCAGACAGCTACCTGGGAGATTGTAATCGGTTTTTTGCCCGTGTGATAATCGGAGACATCACTTAGACCGCCGACTCGTGCGCCGCTAAGGCTGAAGCGAGGGATGGTGTATTCCCAATTAGGTACCGGCGAGCTTAAGGAAGATGTATATGTCACATCCATGTCTCGTACGACTTGGGCCACAGCCGTGGTGCTGACGTGGTTGAACGTGAAACTTCCAACTCCGGAAAATCCCCATTCATTAGCTTTAGAAAATCCAAAATTTCCTTCTCCGCCTAAGTTCCATCCCTCCGTAGTGGTTATGGTTTTTGAACCCACGGAATTTTCCGGGCTGTGTTTCATCAGCTGCGGTGCATTCAGATGTGCCGGATTATCGGCAGTAAGCCACAGATTGATGTCTGTCTGCTCAATAGCCCATCCAGCCTGTGACCATCCATCGAACCACCAAGGATGATGTTTCTTTATTCCTTTCCATATTGATTTCTCTTGCAGTTCTTCTGTAAGTTCAGCATAGTAGTAATCGCATCCGTCATCAAAGTTATAAGCCGCGCTGACATAATACGCCAGTGTAAAAGGAAGGTTAATTGTCTTTCCTTTGGCATCTTTACTCCATCGGTTTACGTCAATATCCCAATTGCTAAGCTGGATAGAAGATATGTGTGTCGAGAACTCGCCGTTACAGAAAAAATCTTCGGCACTCCCGTTTGCTCGTGACGCTGCCCTGAAGGCAGACTTTGCCTTCGCTTCGGAGTTAAACACAAGATTTGCCCATCTTGCAACGCTTTCGGCGAATTGTCCATACTCATACTGTGTCGGCTCCATATCCTTTTCATTATGCAATATTTCGGTGGAGACATTACCCAAGGAATCCACACTCACTATTTCATGATTGTGGGGCGCAGGATTATAGACATCGTCCAACGTAAGACGATTGCCTGCAGATGTAAAGGCATAGATGTCATAGGCGGATTCTCCTGCCGGATTTCCATCCCAGTCGGGGGTGCCGTCGCCATCGGGGTCGCGGCTTGTGTTATTGAATTGTAGCGATTTTTCCAGCCAGCGGCGTATTGCCTCGTCGGGATTGGCAATCATAATGATTCCGTCCCGGTCGTAGACCTCCTTCAACGTATTCCATATCTCGGGAGTGATGGTGAAATCGTCCTTGCCGTTCATCAGTATTATCTTGGTGTCGGGTGTAACTGCAGTGCTCTTCGAAGTCATGCGTGCGATAACTCGTTCGGACACTTCGTCGTATCCCGATTCAAGAATGGCCGCAGGATAATTAATAGAGGTGATTACCACATCCTCTGTCGGCATATTGACGGTCCCGTCGGTTTCGGTTCCCTGCTCATCTCCGGGAACTAAATCGGGGTCATCCTTGCATGCCGTGAAGACTGCAACCAGAAGTCCGGCGGCGAACACACCGGAAAAAAGTTTTGATAATTTCATTATATTGATTGGTCTGATATTATTTTTGAATCTTAATTCACCTGCAGTTAGCAGCGGGAGCCGTCTCTGCGCCGGATAGCTATGGCAGACGGCCGATGTCATCAACCATTACCTTTTTGATTATTAGACGTCCGAATTATAAAAGTTTTCCTACTTCATCGAGTTCCTCCTGTTTGAATCCGAGTTCGGATTTATTGCGGTCATTGAGCGCCTTTGCGCTTGCTGTAAGCTGCCGGAGCAGCGCCACATTCTGCGGCATGGCTTCAATAATACGTTGCACACTGTTGCGTCGGAGTAGCTCTCTTACGACTTCAGTGTCAGAAACCGATGGGTCAAGATTGTCATAAACTTGTGTAAACGATACGTATTTGTCCTTTTCAAAGCGTTCGTACTCCTCACCGCATTTTCGCATAATTGAATAGCAATTGGATATTCTGCCGATGACTTTCGGATCATCCACGCTTCTCCATATGTCGAAGTCGGAGGAGAAGACCGATTCCGTTGATGATTCAATCGGTCGGATGCAATGCGCATAAAGAGCCGAAACAAACATTTCCAATGTATCGGGACTGATGCTTTCGAGCATGCTTTGTCTCTCATTAACATAGCTGAGCACAGAATCCTGTCGGCTCATCTCTTCTATGAGCAGTTCCATGCTTCTGATTGACACGTCAAGATTATGAACGGTTAGCATAACGGCCTTGCGCGCCATTTCTTCGCGGTCGCTCTTTTCGGAGCAATAGGTCACGCCCACGGTGAGGACGATACCGATTACCGAGCCGACAAGAGTCACAAAAAGGTCATAAACCACTTGTGAATGTCGGCTCTTGCCATGATGTCCACTTGTCGGAGATTTCGGCCTTATGAGGTGAAGCATTTGCTTAAGCTAATTAAAAACAGGCTCCGACATTCTCCTTCAGATGTCGGAGCCAGCATTTAATTCAGATTTATTTGATTTCAATCTGATATTTCAGGTCGGCGCATACGGTCTGATATTTAACGCCGTTGTCATATATGAAGTCGACATGGAAACGCTGCACATAAGTATATGTGCCCGGCTTCAACCGATAGTCATTATCACCCATAATGGTGAAATCGCTTATCATATTTCCTGTGGCGTCGGGGCCTACCAGAACAAGGAATGATTCTTGCTGCACCTTCTCGCCGGCTTCATTAAATAGACCAATGTTATCTATCACTACATTGCCGTCGCCGGGCTGCATACCCATTACGCCGATATGCCTGAGTTTGGAAGTCACATCAAGTGTTACAGCCTTCGAAAAATCAGGATTTATGATTTCAGCTTCCGTGACGGTCAACTGATTATCCACCACGGGAGTTCCTTCAGGTGCGCACGTCATGCCATTGAGGGGAAGTTTTGCCACACGTCCGTTGTTCGACGTCAACACGGCTATGAAATTGAAAGTTGTGTAGGTGGGAACGAGGTTCTTCAAATCTTCAAGTTTTTCGGGGTTAACTTTGATTTCCACGCCTGTCAGACCATCTGCCAGTTTTACGGTCGCAAAGTATTCCATACCTGCCTTCTGCGATGTTTCGCCGTTGATAATCTTAATGTTGCTGATAGTGGTAAGGTCGCCTCCCTTTTCAGCTGTGATGACTACAGGCAGACCGGTGTCATAGGTATGGCCTTCCTCAATGCCATAATAATTAAATGCACGCGGATGGTCCAGCGCAAATTTTCCCTCAATAGAATAAGGGTCGTCGATGCTAAAGCTGATTTCTTTCCAGGCACCACCTGTCTGAGCTACCTGAAGGCTTACGGCATTGGTCTCACCGACTTTTGCCAGATCGATTGCTTTCAGACTGACAGCCCACTTTCCGTTTCCGACCGAATTCTTCCCGGTGATTTCAAAAACATCTGCACCGGCGGCAAGTGTAACGTTGTCAACGGAGGCATCAGCGGGAGACACAGTGAACTGAAGGGTTGCCTCGCCGGCTTTGTTGAGCTGGTATGAGGCAGCGTCCGGGGTCACGGTCTCGAGGACCGAAGGCTCATCGTCGTCGCTGCAGGCCGATAATGCACAGCCCATGATTACGAGCGACAGCATCGCCCATAGATTTTTTTTAATTGTCATTTTTCGCATTTTTTCATTAATTAATATTTGTCGTCAGATGAAATGCAAATTTAATGGTTATCTTTTCTATCGGCTATACCAATCGCTCACCGCTTGTCTCACAACGGCCGGAAATATGTCCCAAATCTTCCCTGAATGATGTCTCAAAAGTTCATTTGTCTAATAATTAGCATCTTATATCAAAACATCTATTTGATGGGCAATTGCTTCGAATGGCCATTTTTATTAATTTTGTAAACTAAAAATAAATCCGAAATGAATCGTATCTTTTGCAGTATTATAATTCTGGCATCTGTCATTTCAGGCGACGTGACCTCTGCCTGGGCAGCGAATAACGCCGCAAGTGGCATACTGACCGAACAGACAATCCGGCAGCTTTACATCGAGCATCCCGACAGTTGCCTTGATCTGCTCGATAAGGCGGAGCTAAGAAAGATCGACACGGATATCCCGGTTTTCAAAATGGATATGCTCCGGGCTATGTGCTACGAGATAAAGGGCGACTATCCCGAAAAAGAACGGTGCGTGCGACGCTTGCTCGAAGAAGACTCCGTAAGGCTTGTTGCGGACCGACGTCTCAAGGTGACCGTTATGCTCGCCGGTGTCCTCGATCGTCAGAATAAATATGAAGAAGGAATCAGAGTGTGCCGCGAAGCGATAGACCTTGCCAGAAAATCCGGTAAAAAAAAGGAAGAGGCCGAGATGTTGTCAACCATGGCAAGAATTTATGCAGGCATGAAGAGTACCGGCGAGGCCGAAAAATGTTTCAGACAGGCGGTCGGATTGCTTGAGAAGACAGATGATGTTCGTGAAATGTCATATCTTTCTACAATTTACGGCGAGTTCATGACATTCCTCACCGATGCCGGCAGAATCAGCGATGCCATTGACGTCGGGCGCAATAGAGAGGCTCTAATCGACCGGATGAGCGAGTTGCCGGGGCCTCCTCCAGGATATATCGACCAGCAGAAAGGTTTCCTTTATGCAAAGATGTCCCTTCTGCTGTCTGACGACGGCCAACCCCAGGAAGCCGCAGCTCTATATGACAAGTATTGCCTTCTTGACTTCGCCAATACTTATACTGGCCGCATCTTCAGTGTTCCCTATCTTTTGAAAGCGAAACGATATAGCGACGCTCTGAGAAACAACGAATTGTGCATCCGCGAATTTGCGGGCGACACGATATGTTACGACTATCTCGGCTTGCTTCAAAATCAGTCGGAAGCCTATCGCGGACTGAAAAACTACAGTTCGGCAGATTCATTTATGCAGAGATGCTATGCGGTTCAGGACAGCATTTACAGGCGTGAATCAGAGAGCAAAGCTCAGGAATATGCCGCATTGTTCGATTCGCAGGAAAAAGAATTGCAACTGACAGAAGAACGTGCACAATCGCAGCGCAAGACCATACTCATCGTGAGTTCGCTGATCCTTATTGTTTTGCTGCTGTTTATCCTATGGGTAACGTTCAGAAATCTTCGGATCACTAAAGAAAGGAATCGTATAGATGCCCAAAGGATAGATGAACTTCTGTCACAGAAAGAGAAATTACGAAAGGTTTACGCCGCGGTCCCGACCCGGGAAGCCGAAGGTGAAACCACACATGACGGGAATGCTGACAGCAGCGAGGAGTATCAGTCATTTATCAGAATGGAAAATCTGATAGTCGAAAATCAGCTGTTTCTAAACCCCAGAATCAGCAGGGAAGAAATACTGAAAGCCACCGGTATAGGTAAAAACGTCCTCGTGCCGTTACTCAAAAAATACGCCGGAAGCACTAATCTGAGTGACTATATCAACCGGCTGAGACTCGAATATGCCGTCAGGATGATAAAGGACAACAAAAATTTCACAATCGACTATATCGCCGAAGCCTCCGGATTCAACAGCCGAAGCACCTTCTACCGCGTATTTCAGAATGTCTACGGCATGACTCCTTCACAATATCTGGAAATATTGCAGGAGCAAGGTACAAAGCAGACAGAACAAGACTCCGGCCCCACTCTGTAATCGCGTATTATCGCCTTTTATGGCAAAGTTTGTTTGTGCACTAATCGGCAATAGGGTATAATCGACTGATATTCAATTACTCCAGTTCTTTTCAACGAGGACGAGTATTGATATAAAATCCACTCGATTTTAAGACATAAAAGGCTACCATACAAGCGATTGACAAGCATAAAAACAAACTTGTCAATCGCTTTTTGCATTCTTTTACCGCAAAAATGACCATTGAGAATCAGAAAGTTACAGAGGTGATTTAGGATAAGTTGGGCTAAAATACATTCTATCTTCCAAGATTTGTGAGTATCTCGGATTCTGAAGTGTGCCATGCATCTGTTCCTCGGCTATCTCGATGGCGCAACCCAATACGTTAGTTTCGCGAGTCGGAACTTAGCGAACGTCGGTCGTAGACCGGTGCGCGGTCGGCGAAGCCGAAAGTTTGCTTACCGCTGGCATGATGAAGTCCCACAAGATGCTCACCCCCGCGAGCGCTATACGCAGCATGGGTGGCAGATGATGAATAGGAATTGATTATTCATAACTTCCCGTTTCTCATCATGCGGCGGCGATGAGCCTCGGCTATTCCGACACGTTGTTCCTCCTCTCTTTCGCGGTCTCGCACATCAACTCCCATCATAATGTCGAGCCCTGAATACGTTTTAATTCTTTCCTTATTTCCATTGGATTCCTCTTTGAAATCTACCTTCTCTCCGGATAATATCGCGCATAAATAGCTGGAGACTAAGCAAAGAATTATGACCTGAAGAATCATCTTGAACAGCAATACCAGTACGCCCCAAACCGCGATTACAGTGCCGAGAGCATAAATTGTTGCAAAGACTGTAAATGCCAGTCCGGCAAATAATCCGAGCTCACGGATATTGCGCATTGCACAGACAGTGACGCCCCCAATCAGTGTCGCGAGGAATATGATGCTACAAATCATATCTGCTTTCGCTCCTCTAATCCCCACAAAGGAGAGGACTATGGCGGCGACTATCGCCACGGGAATGCATCCTGCTATTCCTATTACTATCGGTTTGATCTTAAGTTTTGCTCCGGGGCGAACATCCCGGATAAGAATTTTATAATAAATGATACTGAATACCTGAAAGCAGGCAAAGAATATGAACGGCAATGCACGGAAGATTGATCCCCAGAAACCGTAAGTATCCTGGTCACACCAGAAAAAGACATTATTGCCCCAAGTCCAGTAGGCCAATGCTTCAAGAATAGCCGCCGCCATCATCAGTATAGGCACTAGTACTATCGCGGATTTGGTAAATTTCCATTTTCTGAAACCGAGTTCTGTCAGCAGGAATGCAGCCGCAAAAAGTATTAGGATAATCCAATAAGGAGTCATTGTAGCGAAGAACCTGCCCATAGGTGTATGACCCGCATAGGTGTCCTCTCCAAAGAGGCTTTCCGTTCCTTCCGGATTTTCATTACTGAGAATAAGCGAGTTGCAGAACATTGCGTATTTTTTACCGTCGATAGTGACTTGACAGTCAGCCTTGTTGTTGGTCAGGAGCCTTTCTGCTTTGACGGTAACGCCAACGGGAAGCTTGAAGGCTACTGTGCCGGTCATCTCGCTGCCATCCTTGGCCGTTGCAATATTATACACGGACACAGAGTCGCTGAAACAGTCGTCGGTTACATATAGCTGTGCCGAGATGTCAGCTGGCATAATCATCGCGCAAAAAAGGAGAAGAAGTAGGATAGTTTTTTTCATGTCAATAAAATTATTGAGCTTTTCAGATTTCCGCTATCAGCGAAAAAATCTGTACAACCCGCTTAGTTATGCAAAATTAGCAATTATTATTAATCCCACAAATATCTGCAATTATCATCAGTATGGAAAGTTTACTTTTTAAAAACGTAACAATAGTCTTATCGCTATCGCATTATATCGGCTTTTATGGCGAAGTTTTCTTGTCTAACTCCTGTAAAATCAAGCTAACTACCTGATAAACAATCTGCTCACATCTCTTCAACGAGGACGAGTATTGAGCTGGAAATCAGACAAACAAACGCTGACTACCAATAAGTTATAAGTTCATCCACCTCAAAAACGGGGTGGATTTTCTTGTCTAAACATCCCCAAAAGTATCAAAATAACCATTTATAAAGTAATACACGCTACCCATTCACGACCCCTCAACTTTGAAAAATCCTCCTTGAAAAAGGGATAGTAAGCAGTAGTGAAATCTACGAAAATATTTCGCAGGACTAATTGATAACAAAACACTTATACAAAGATGGTGTTTAATGACTCGGACTTTCCAAACAACCAATTTATATATTTCTTAACACTTGCAAAGCATGTTTGGGGATAGCGAGGGGTTAATTTATTACGTTTCAAGATATTACTAAAAAACAAACAGATATCTATAAAATCATGAGACTGCGAAATGGTTCGAGGGGGACATTGAAACAAAAAAAACTCATACAATTTGTACGAGTTCCTATCAAAAAAAATGGTGAAGAACATTTGTCTCCACCACTAATCATCATCTATTCTCAGTATTCATTTAAAGTTAAAATTAAGTTTTTCATTTACAATCTCATTTAGAGTTTCAGGCAGGTACTTACTATATACCTTCTGTGTAATAAAAGATGACGAATGACCCATCAGATGAGATATCAAATTAATGTCAATCCCCTTGTTCAACAATATTGTACCATAAGTGTGTCTACTACAATGGAAATGTAAGTTGAATGGCAAGTTCATCTTCTCTCCCAGACATCTTAAACTCTGGTTCATTGTCTTGTTAAGTGAGTTGATGGTGTGTTTCAACATTTTATCATTATTGAGATCAAAATCCTCACACAACATATCAAATACAAATTTCTCATTTCTACCCTCCCATTTCTTCAAAATCTTCATACCCTCTTCTATGATAGGTAGTGTTAGAACTGTTGGTTTTCTTGTGTGATTCTTCACCTGTAGATGTTTTATAATCCTATTCTCCATATCTACCTCTGACCACTTTAAAGTACAGACATCACTAAATCTCATACCACCTGTGTAGATTGAAAACATAAACATTTCCACCAATTCCTTGGTTCTGGGATACTTTGATTGTTCAGTTATTTTGATAAGTTGTTTTATTTGGTCAACTGTCAGATAATGCATGTCAGTTCCAATACCATCTTCCAGTGATTGTGTGTTGGTGGGTAGATATAGCTCAAGAATTTCTTCACCTATATATCTGTCCACCCATCCAACTCTCATCATCTTCTTTACAGATTTAAAAATGGGTGTAAGAGATTTATTGATAGTTTCATTTGTATTCCCATTGGATTTTCTCCATTCAATATATCCTTTGATGATGTCTACTGTCAGGTCTTTACAATACAGAATATTGTTGTCACTGGTTTCAAGATATTTCACAGTTTGGAGATACTTCTTAAATCTGTTCATATTACACTGGATGTTTGACCATACTGAATAACTGGAAAAGGCGCGTGAGTTTGACCCCTTCGGGCACGCGGGACTGACCCCTTTGGGCGAAATAAGATTGACCCTTGCGGGCGAAATAAAAATGTACAACCTTCCGCGATAGCAGATGCGCTAT
>ERZ825324.3436-NODE-3436-length-14681-cov-9.082524_pt1 | contig 14681 bp, 10 predicted proteins | sample MGYA00519859_ERZ825324 | MGnify/ENA primary metagenome ERZ825324 (study PRJEB31778, sample SAMEA3449198) | human gut metagenome | biome: human gut; feature: human-associated habitat; material: faeces | place: United Kingdom | collected 2010/2012 ... | reverse complement strand
GCTTTTCGGTCAACCGAACCGCCTGCATCCGATCGAGTGCGTAGAGTTTGATTTTTGCTTCATACGGTTTGTCGGCATAGAGATACCAGCGGCGTTCGTAGAGCTTGACGAAAAGCGGGCGGAGCATCAACTCAAACGGCGTGTCCCCGTAAAACGGTTGGTAGGCAACGCCGATCTGCCGGTTCTCGCGCATCGCCTCCAAAATATAGGTCAGAAAACTTTTCGATGAGGGGATATTCTCTATCAGTATGCGGCTGCGCAGCGATTGGGTATCACGCAACATGTTGCTAACCGAGAAACTGTCGAGCAACCAATTCGCCATGCTGTCGCGTTGCAGATCGTCGCTGTCGGTGATGTAGTAGCGATTTGTTCGTTCGTCGCAGGCGATGCGAATGCCGAATAGTTCTTCGATCGCCTCGCGGTGGTTGTGAAATGTTCGTAACGCAAACCGTTTTCCGCCCGACAGCGTACTGCGCTGCCAGCGTTCGTTGATTTCAGCGAACGTAATCGACCCAGCCCGACGGATCGTGTCGGCCAACCAAATGTACTTTTTGAAAAGATCCGATGCCATACTTTTTAATTCCTCTGCCAAAGATAGCAAATTGGTATGCCAAATTATTGCATAGGCCAAATATATTTAATTTCCAACGCTATATTTATTTCCTTTGTTTTGCCTTGGTTCGATATTTATCCCGATTTTCTGATAGAACTCCTTTCCTTGCTGTTTGAGCCACACATCGCAGTCTTCTCCGTTTATGGTGAACCGGAATCCGCCGGGCCGTCCTCGTCGGGTTTGAGTTGCAGGACAACATCGTTGGCCCTTAACGTATGATTATACTTTGTCGAGTGCAGCTCTCCCGTGTATCGGTAAGGCTGCATCGTAGATAACGTTTTGGTTCCCTTCTTGTCCAAGTCCGACGTTCTTACAATCAATAGTTTTCCTATTTCAACAGCCCCTTTACGTCCGGACATAGATCATCGACACGCATCAATGCTCTTACCGCCTCGTACATCCGTTATTTGATTTTGTCTTTCTCTTTATCGTGCCTGACCTGCATGGTTGTTATTTCCCGTTGCAGGCTCTTAATGTCTTTGTCTTTGCCCTCTATTATGTCCTGTAAGTCCGCGATCTGCTTTTCATACCTCGCGGGCTTGGGGTCGTGGAACAACGCCCCAATCCTTTCGACGGCTTTCGTCGTGACATCTACGGCCACGCCTTTTAGTTTGTCGGTCTTAATCTCCCGTCGTGTTTGCGCCAACTCCGTTTCTCTTTCTTCTTCCTCCGTTGTTCGTCGATGGTGTTACAGTCTGTTTGCGCGGCTCGTTGCTGTGCTTGGAGTGCAGCAATATCTACCGTCAGCGTCTTTTGCTGTTCTTTCAGGTTCTCGACCTGCTCGGCGATTTCGTTCTTGCGGACGATACCTCGCGGTAATATTGTTGTGTAGATATGTGTTTGGCTTCCGATCCCTCGACGCCGCGTCGCAGTCCGTATTTTGCCATCGCTTCGGCATAGGTGGTCTGGTAGTTTTTGAGTTTGTCCCGTGCCATCACATCGTCGGCGCACAGGCGCGGACGGTCTTTCTTTGTTCGGTAAGTTCTCTTTCCGCTTCGGGCATTCCTCTCCCGTTCCAGCTTGGCTTTCCGGCGTTCGCCCCGTGTAATCGGCACGACGGTCGCGTGGATATGAGGTGTTTTCTCATCCAGACGCAGAACTGCCGATACGACGTTTTCCTTTCCGAAGGTCTTTTGCAGCCAGCCGCAAGAATCCTTGGCCCAAGCATCCAACTACCCGGCCTGTCGGATACGCTTCATATCTTCGGGGCTTCCGGAGAGCATGACATGCAAGTCCTTACTTGGTTCTTTCCGATCTTGCGCTCCAGCCCGGCATTGTCCAGTCGGTGCTGGATCGCTTCGATGCGGTTGGTCACTCCTTTGGGGAACTCTACTAATTCTTCATTGAGGTAGGTAAGTGTCGTTATGACGTTGGCGGGTGCGATTCCCGCTCGACGTGTCCCGACATGGCGGCGTCCGTTCCGGCCGCCTTTTCGATATGCAATACGACATAACCCATAACGGTATATTTTAGGTGGTTTGGATAATCTGTTCTCGGCGGCATCGGAGCGAAGCGGGCAAGGATTCGGAGTTGGCCCGGCCGCCGTCTGGGTCGCGGAGCTGCCACCGCAAGGGGTGTTCAGAGGGGCGCAGCCCCTTTGGCCTATTGGGGCATTTTCAGCGTTGCGGAGCAATGCGGAAAAAATGCCCCAATAGGCTATACCTTTTGTAAAAAAGCGCGGGCGCGAAGCGGCTGAGGGGTGGGCGACTGTGCCGCTGTCATGTCCGTCAGCAGGGGAGCCGATGAAAGAAAACCGACGGCCCGCAAGCCCGCCGCTTCGATTTCTCTTTTTATCATGCGAGGCTGTATTTTGCGGAATAGATGTCGGCCATTTCGTCGAAACCCTTTGCCAACATATCATCTGTTACCTTGGCATAAATCTGGGTGGCCTTGATATTCGTGTGTCCCAGCATCCGGCTGACGACTTCGATGCGGATACCTTGCGCCAGCGCGTTGGTCGTGGCGAACGTGTGGCGGGCCATGTGATAGGTTATCATCGTCTTGTCGATGCCGACCTCCGCCGCAATTTTCTTCAATACCCTGTTACAGTAGGCGATGTAGGGCACAAGCAGTACGAGGTTCGTTCCCGCGACCTCACGTTTGTAACGGGCGATGATGCGTTTCGTGATGCCGCACAATTTGATTTTGAACGGCGTGCTCGTCTTTTGCCGCTTCTTAACAATCCATAAATCCCCGTCGAATGAGCGTTGAATCATCTCGTCGGCATGAGCCATTCCCGTAAAACAGGAAAAGATGAACATATCGCGCACCTTGCCGTAACCGTCGAACGTGAATTTGTGGTTCATCAACGCCTGTAACTCGGATTCGATCAGATAACCTCGCTCTTTGGGCGTTTTCTTCGGATGATAGTCGGCAAAGGGATTCCGGGCGATAACGCCGGCGTTGTGGGCTTTCGTCACGATCATCTTCAACGGTTTGGTGTAGATGCAAACGCACGAGGGTGTCAAACACTTCTCACCGCGCAGATAGAGGTCGTAGTCGGTAATGAAAGTTTCGGTCAACTCTTTCAGCGGAATATCCTCCTGATGTAGTTTGTCGGAAAGAAACTCGGCCAGCCGTTTACGTACGTTGTCGTATTTGCGATAGGTGGACTGTGCCCGATCCACATAGATTCCGTTCCGATATGTTATGACCAATGCCGACCGGCTGGTGCATTCCGCGATTTCTCCGATCGACGCCCGGCGGATATTTGGTCGGGAAAACGGATAAATCGGAAAACTGGAGTCGGAAAGATGGCGCACCGGCCCATACCCTTCGCGGAACGCCGGATAAAACAAACCGTCGGATGAAAAGCCCGAATCAATCCGTCTCGCCTTCGGTCTTTCCGTCCAGCCAGTCTCGGACAATCGAGAGCACCTGCGGACCGTATTTGGCCATGAAAACCTTTCCGATCCCTTTTATGTCGGACAATTCCTTTTCGCTTCGCGGAAGTACCCGGCATACCGTCACGAGAGCGATCTGCTGCATGATCACATAGGCCGGCACGCCATCGCGGGTCGCACATCGCTTGCGCCATGTTCTGAGCCGTTCGAAAAGTTCCGGATTCTCGATGTCTTCCGAAACAGGCTCCGCTGCCGCTTTTTTGTTATTCGACCGTCTGGCCGCAAGGTCCTTTACGGCTGCCTTGGCCCTCGTGTCGAGGTAATTGCGGATCGTGAAGCCCGAAGAATTGTCCATGCCGAGTACGGCCGTCTTTATGGCGAATGCCTCCTGCAATTTTCCGACGGCCTCGGATACTTTCTTTTTAATATCTTTATTGTCAATGACGATGTCGCTCTGATTCATCAGAGGCATGACGATCTCCTCGCACTTCGCAAGAAAATACGACTGGGCTTTCACGATACGGTCCGTCAACTGCCTGTCGGTCTCCGGATCGGACGATGCGGTCAGGAGCGCATCCAGTTGATATTGGAATTTTTCGCTTATGGCGACGATTTCCGAGATGAACCGTCCCGAAGCGGCATTCCACATTCCGGTCGATTTCGGGTAGATTTTCGCAAGGTGTTCGTTGAATGCTTTTCGCACCGTGAATATTTTGATTTTCAAGGATGTGAAATCGAACATGTCGGTCAGAAGAGAGCGGTAGTATATCCGGCGCTGTGCGGCGAAGAGGGTTTCGTCGGGCCGGTCGGTCTCCATGTTCCTGTTGAAATCCGCAACCGCCGAATCGTTGATGATCGCGTTTTTCTGCAGGGGCGTACGGAGTACGAGCCCTTCGAAACTCCGGCAACGGCTCAATGCCACGTACACCTGGCCGTGGGAGAACGAATGCGCAGCGTCGATAATGACCCGATCGAACGTCAGCCCCTGGCTTTTGTGGATGGTTATCGCCCAAGCCGCTTTAAGAGGGTATTGACGGAATATCCCTTCCACGGTTTCGCTGATTTCCCGGGTCTGCGGGTCAACGATATACTTCACGTTCGTCCATTCCCCGGGTTCGACTTCGACGGGCTCGGCAAGATCGTCGAGTGCAACTTCGATTTTCGACTCGCCGATGCGTGTTATCCGGCCGATCTTGCCGTTAAAATAGCGCTGAAGTCCTGTGGGATCGTTTTTGACGAACATCACCTGGGCTCCCGCCTTGAGCGTAAGTTCGCGGTCTGTGGGAAAAAGATACTCCGGGAAATCGCCCTCTATGTCGCAAGAAAACGTATGCGGCGGAGTGTCGAGACCGGCCATCCTCCGCTCGTTGATCGCACGGGCCGTATCGTTATGCGATGTCAGCGTGATATACCCGTCTTTGTCGTCGGGAACGAATCCGGGAACATATCTTGAATTCAGCCTCTCCAGTATGTCCGGAGTGACGGTGTTTTCCCGTACCCGGTTGAGAATATCTATGAATTCGGTATCGCTCTGCCGATAGACATGTTTCAATTCCAGAGTGATGTATTTGGCTTCCCGCAGCGCCGTACTGTCGAAAAAGTAGGGCGACTCGTAATATTCGCCGAGCAGTTCCCATTCCGGTTGTTTTACGACAGGAGCGAGTTGCTGGAGATCCCCGATCATCAGCAACTGTACGCCGCCGAACGGTTTGTCCCGGTCCCTGTATCGCCGCAAGACGTCGTTCATCGCATCCAGCAGGTCGGCACGCACCATGCTTATTTCGTCGATGACCAGTAGGTCGAGGCTTCTGATGACGGCTATTTTTTCCTTGCTGAAATTCATTCGCTTCTCTCCTCCGGTCCGGAGCACGCCAGGCAGGTGAGGTCCGAACGGAAGCTGGAAGAAAGAGTGAATGGTAACTCCTCCGGCATTGATCGCTGCGACGCCTGTCGGCGCTACGACAATCATTCTTTTGGGCGAGCTCTGTCTGAGATCGCGCAGGAAAGTGGTCTTTCCCGTACCGGCTTTTCCCGTGAGAAAGACATTGATTCCGGTTTGCTCGAGAAATTTCCGGGCAAGATCCATTTGGGGGTTGTCAGACATGTCCTGTACTCGTTTTACGACTTAAAGATACCTATTTAATCCGACATTCGAAATTTACGATCCGACACCCGGGGCTTTCCCGTCCGTCGGGTCGCTCTCCCGAAAGTCCGTTTTTCACACGGCAACCGTCGGGGCCGATACCGTTCGGGACGACGCATCGCCGACGAAGCGGCAGCAAGGATCTTCCGACCAGCAGAATGGCATCGAATTTGCCCGAAATGTTTTCATACCTGCCGATTATCCGCTTTCTTGCCGGCCGCCGGAGACAATGTCGTTTCCGGAAAACAAAGAATAATATGATAGTGGCTTATTTAAGGGTCAGTACGGGCAAACAGAATCTGGCCAATCAACAGGACGAAATCAGACGTTTCGCCGAAAGCAGGGAGTTGGTGATAACCAACTGGGTGACCGAGGTAGTCAGCGGCAAGGCGAAAGAGAAGGACCGCAAACTCGGACGGTTGCTGAAGCGCATGAAGAGGGGAGACACGCTGATCGTGACGGAAATATCCCGCCTGAGCCGGACGCTCACCGACATCATGGGAATCATGGGCAAATGCCTCAAGCGCGGAATCAACCTGTACACCACCAAGGAGAAGTACTCCTTCGACGACACGATCAACAGCAAGGTGCTCTGCTTCGCGTTCGGGCTCGTGGCCGAAATCGAGCGCAACCTGATCTCCATGCGCACCCGCGAGGCGCTGGCGCTGCGTCGGGCCGAAGGCATGGTCCTGGGACGGAAAAAGGGAAGCTACACCAAATTGCAGGTGCTCATCGAAAACCGGACCGCCGTGATCGAAATGCTGAACGAAGACCGCTCCATCGGCGACATCTGCCGCCATTTCGGTCTTTCGCGGGACACCTTCGCCAAATTCAAGGCGAGATATCCCACCGTGCAGAAAGCGGTGGAGGAGAAGGAGGCCCGCCGTACGGGGACATGCCCCGGAACGTAGTCACGTCCCCCGAAAGGAGGGATCCGCAGCCGCGCGGCCGCGACACGGCAGGACTGCGGGAGCGAAACGCCGGAAAGAGGGGAGGACCGGACTGTCGAAGTCCGGTCCTCCCCGGTTTCTTCCGGGAGTGTTCTCCGCATAAGAGACGCCGGATCAGAGCTCTGTCAGGCGGTAGTCGCCGGCCAGCTCGTCCACGGCCCGCTGCAACGTCTCCACGGGAACGGTATCGCCGGCGAAGACGACGGCGGCGACGGGCGGCGAGAGCGTCACCGAAGCCGAAACGCCCGCCACGGAATTCAATGCCTTCTCGACATGCGCGCGGCAATGGTCGCACATCATGCCCTCCACTCGAAATCGTTTTTCCATAGTATGTCGTTTTTGGGGTTGTCCGATCTTGCGGCGTTTGAGCCGCAGGCTGTTGGCGACGACGCTCACGCTGCTCATCGCCATGGCCGCTCCGGCGATCATCGGGTCCAGTTGGAATCCCCAGAGCGGATAGAAGAGCCCGGCGGCCACCGGTACGCCGATCAGGTTGTAGATGAAGGCCCAGAAGAGATTCTCCCGAACGGTCCGCACGGTCAACCGCGAGAGACGGATCGCCTCGGGAATCTTCCGCAGATCGGGCGAAAGGACGGTCATGCGCGCCGCCTCGATGGCGATGTCGCTGCCGCTGCCCATCGCTATCCCCAGATTGGCACGGGCCAGCGCCGCGCTGTCGTTGATGCCGTCGCCCGCCATCGCCACGACGTGCCCCGCCCGCTGCAACTCCTCCACGAAGGCGGCCTTGCCGCCCGGCAGCACCCCGGCGCGGTAACGTTCGATTCCCGCCTCGCGGGCCACGGCGGCCGCCGACGCCTCCTGATCGCCCGTCAGCATCCAGACTCCGATGCCCCGGGCCTGCAACGCCGCGACGGCCTCCCTGGAACCTTCGCGCAGCCGGTCGGCGACGGCCGCGACGGCCAGCGCCCGCCCCGCTTCGGCGAACCAGACAAGGCTCCGCGCCCGGGCAGCCCAACGATCGGCCTGCCGTTCCAGCGCTTCGTCCACCGCCACGCCGCGCTCGGCGAGCAGCCGCCGGCTGCCGGCGAGACAGAGCGTCTCGCCGAAACGTCCGGCGACACCCCGGCCGAGGATGTTCTCGAACCCGTCGGGGGTCCCGGTGGCCGGAACGCCCTGCAACGTGAGAGACTGCACGACGGCCGCAGCCAGCGGATGCTCCGAAGCGCGTTCGAGCGCCAGAAAATGCCCGGCAGCCGCCTCGCCTCCGGCGGTCCACGCCAGATCCGTGACCACGGGCCGCCCCTCGGTCAGCGTACCGGTCTTGTCCAGCACCACCGTATCGACACGGCAGGCGGTCTCCAGCGTCTCGGCGTCCCTGACGAGGATACCCAGTCCGGCGCCTTTGCCGATGCCGACCATGATGGCCGTCGGCGTGGCCAGTCCCAGCGCGCAGGGACAGGCGACGACCAGCACGGTGACCAGCGCCAGCAGGCCGCGGACGAACCCCTCGGCGGGGTCGAACACGAGCCAGAGGAGAAACGACGCGACGGCCAGCAGGATGATGACCGGCACGAAGACGGCGGCGATGCGGTCCACGAGCCTCTGCACCGGAGCCTTGCTGCCCTGCGCATCCTGCACGAGGCGAATGATCTGCGCGAGCATCGTACCTTCGCCGACCTCGACGGCCCGGTAACGGAATGTGCCGCGCTGATTGACCGTGCCGGCGAAAACGCGGTCCGATGGGCCCTTGGCCACCGGAACGGGTTCGCCGCTCAGCATGCTCTCGTCCACATAGGACGCACCCTCCGCAACGACCCCGTCCACGGCGATCCGGCCGCCCGGACGCACCGCAAGCAGATCGCCCGGACGCACGTCGCCGACCGGGACCTCGCATTGGGTGCCGTCGGCGCCGATACGCAGCACGGTGGCGGGGCGCAGGCCGGCCAGCTTGCGGATGGCCTCCATCGTGCCGCCTTTCGCGCGCTCTTCGAGCAGACGGCCCAGCAGCACGAAGGCCACGACGACGCCCGATGCCTCGAAATAGACATGCGGCGCGATGCCGCGCGCCGTCCAGAAGGCGGGAAAAAAGAGGTTGAAGAGGCTGAACAGGTAGGCGATGCCGGTGCTCAGGGCCACCAATGTATCCATGTTCGCGGAACGGTGGCGCAACTGGCGCCATGCCCCGGTGAAAAAACCGCTGCCGAGCCAGAAGACGAGGGGCGTGGCGAGCAGCCACGTCACCCACGGCGACCATGTACGGTGCATGAAGAGCATCCCGACGACGAGCAACGGCACGGCCAGCGCCAGTGCGGCCGCGACGCGGCGTTTCAGCGTCCGGTAGCGGGCGTCGTGCTCGCTCTCGGCCTTTCCGGCGGCATCCGTCAGATCGACCACCAGATCGTACCCCGCGTCGCGGACCGCCTGTCGCAGCTGTTCGGGAGCGGTCGCAGCCGCGTCGTACTCCACGGCGACAGTCGCTGCGGCGTAGTTCACCGCAGCGCTCCGGACTCCCGGCTGCTCGCCGAGCGTCCGTCCCACACGGCCGGCGCACGAAGCGCAGCTCATGCCGAGCACGGGAAAAATACGTTTTGTCACGGATTCGTTCGTTGCCATGATTCGGTGTTTTTCGTCGGAACAAAGATAACCCGGCCGCCGGGCGGACACGTTACGAAATTCGGGATTTCTTTTACAAGATTCGGGCAAAACGGGCCGAACGGACCTCGAAAAATCCGGAGAACGGAGTGGAGCCGACCTGCACGCCCCGGACGGCAACCGCGGCAAAAGAGCCGCAGGGAAGGTCGAGGACGAAACGTTCCAAGAAGCGGCGAGGAACGGTCGTCGGAAAACGGGCCATATGGGGGCCGAGCGGAAACCGCCGCACCAGCAGGACCCTACGGTACGGAAAGAAGCGGGGGAGGGCATCCGCAAAAGGTCCGGGACACCTTCGGTCACACCCGGTCGAGCGGACGGCGGACGGCGGTCTTCTGCTGCCGGAAACGGCTCGGAGTCATACCCGTGACGCTCTTGAACTGTGCACTCAGATAGGCCGCACTCGAATAACCCAGGGAGTCGGCGATCTGGGAAAGCGACAGCTCGTCGTAGCGCAGCAACTCCTTGGCGCGTTCGATTTTCTGGGCGATGAAGTACTTCTCGATCGTCGTGCCGCTCACCTCCGAAAAAAGTTTGCTCAACGCGCTGTAATCGTGTCCAAGCTGCCGGGTGAGGTAATCCGAAAGCCGCTCGCGGAGCGGCGTACCGTCGTTGTGGTGCACCAGCCGGACGACGGCGGTCCGGATTCGCTCCACGAGTTGCAGCCGGCGGTCCTCCAGCAGTTCGAACCCGAGGGCTTCCAGCTCCCGGCGGATCGCGGTGCGGACGGTTCCGCCGCACGGCTGCGGAAGAAGCGCTTCGCCCAGCGCGACCGACACGGGCTCGACGCCGCAGCGGCGGAGCGCGTCGCGCACGGCTGCGATGCAGCGGTCGCACACCATATTCTTTATGTAAAGCGTCTCGGGCACGGCGTCGTTTCTTCGGAACAAAATTAAGAACTTTCCGGCAAAAAGCGGCATTTCGCCGGAACTATTCCCGGACTCAGGCCGACAAGCGGCCCATCCGTCCCGTAACGGCGGCAGCAGGGAACGGGTCCGAGGATCATACGGTCGGCTGTAATGTAAAAAACGCCCTGCCGGAGTATTCCGGCAGGGCGTTTCGTTCGGAAGGATTCCGGCGGTCCGGAACGGAATCAGCGGTAGATCTCGTTCAACAGGCGTGCCAGCCGATGGCCCGCGCGGAGAAGCTGACGTTCGATGACCGGGGCGGCCGCAGCGATGTAGTCGTAGGAAATACGGCTCCCCTCCGGCGTCTCGTCATAGACCTTGCGGCAGATTTCCAGCGTCTCGGCCACCCAGTCGGCGGGCGTGCCGGCCGCAACGGCCTCGGCCTCCTGCTTCGTCAGGCGGTCGATCTGACGCTGCCACTCGGTGTAGCTCCATTTGTGGGCCGACTCGACGAGCGAGGTGTCCCACACCGAATGGAGGTTCGTCTCCTTATCGAAGAAGCGCACCGGACGCAGATTGCCTCCCAAGTCGGTGGCGCGGCCCAGGTGCATCGGGCAGTGCATGTCGCCCAGGAGGTGAATCAGCATTTTGAGGTTGAAGGCCTCCTCTTCGGGCGAAAGTCCGCCCGCCCTGAGTTTCGCGACGATCTCCGTCACGGCCTTCAGGATGTCGCCCTGCGGATTCGCGGGCATGTCGTCGAGTGTCCGGCCCTCGTCCACGTTCAGGTAGTGCCACGTCTTCGTGTAGGCATATTCGGGAGTGTGGCTGGCGTTGTCGAGCCAGTTGGCGAAATAGACGGGTGAATAGCCGCCCAGCACCTTGTCGATCTTCTTCGCCGCGGCGGGCGTCAGGTGACACTCGGCAATGTAGGCCGTCACGTCATGGCCCTTCTGTCCCCACGCAAAGCCGCTGCGGGCTGCGAGAAGACAGAGTCCGAGGAAAAACAGTTTTTTCATCGCTGTCAGGGTTTATCGGGGTCGAACGGAATCAGTGGTTCATCGTGGCGAGGAACTCCTCGTTGGAATTCGTCAGGCTCATCTGCTTCTGGAGGAACTCCATGGCCTCCACGGGCGTCATGTCCGAGAGGTATTTGCGCAGCACCCAGGTGCGGTTCATCACCTCGCGCGGCAGCAGCAGGTCCTCGCGGCGCGTGCCCGAAGCGATGACATCCACGGCGGGATAGACGCGCTTGTTGGCCAGCTTGCGGTCGAGTTGCAATTCCATATTGCCCGTGCCCTTGAACTCCTCGAAGATCACCTCGTCCATCTTCGAACCGGTGTCGATGAGCGCCGTGGCGATGATCGTCAGCGACCCCTTCTCCTCCGTGTTGCGCGCGGCTCCGAAGAAGCGCTTGGGCTTGTGCAGCGCATTGGCATCCACACCGCCCGAAAGGACCTTGCCCGAGGCGGGCTGCACGGAGTTGTAGGCACGCGCCAGACGGGTGATCGAGTCGAGGAAGATCACCACGTCGTGCCCGCACTCGACCATGCGCTTGGCCTTCTCGAGCACCATCTCGGCCACCTTCACATGGCGCGAGGCCTGCTCGTCGAAGGTCGAGGCCACGACCTCGGCCTTCACGTTGCGGGCCATCTCCGTAACCTCCTCGGGACGCTCGTCGATGAGCAGCACGATCATGTAAACCTCCGGGTGGTTGTCCGCGATGGCGTTGGCGATCGACTGCAGGAACATCGTCTTTCCCGTCTTGGGCTGGGCGACGATCAGCGCGCGCTGGCCCTTGCCGATGGGCGAGAAGAGGTCCACGATGCGCGTCGAGAGGTTGTTGTGGCCGTTGCCCGTCAGACAGAACTTCTCGCTGGGAAACAGCGGCGTCATGTACTCGAACTGCACGCGGTCGCGGATGTAGTCGGGCTTCAGGCCGTTGATCTCGTTCACGCGCACCAGCGGGAAATACTTCTCGCCCTCCTTCGGGGGACGGATCGCGCCGTTCACCGTGTCGCCGGCCTTCAGGCCGAAGAGCTTAATCTGCGACGGCGAGACGTAGATGTCGTCCGGCGAATTGAGGTAGTTGTAGTCGGCCGAACGGAGGAATCCGTAGCCGTCGGGCATGATCTCCAGCACGCCTTCGCCCTCGATCTCGCCGGCGAAGTCGTCCTTCGTGATCACCTCGTTGTCGAGCGGCTGGACGGCTGCCGCAGCCGGGGATTCCCGGTGCACGGGCTCCGTTGCGGCCGGAACCCGCTCCGAGGCAGACTGCTCCGCCTGGGACTGTGCCTTGGGCTTGCGTCCGCGGCGTTTAGGCTCCGGTCCGGCCTGCGGCTCCTGCGCCGTCCCCGCCGCTGCGGGAGCGGACGTTTCGGAAGCCGGAGCGACGGCCTCGGACGCTGCCGGACCGGCAGCGGGAGCGGGCTGCTCCATCGGCAGCTCGGGCTGTTCGGCCGCTGCGGGGCGGGGGCCCTGCACCGTGCCCTCGCTCTTGGCCAGCCGCGGCCGGCGGCCGCGCGGTTTGCGCACCTCGGCCGCCGGAGCCGCATCCCCGGCGGCGTTCCCGGCCGTCTCCGGTGCCGGGACATTCGTATCGTTCGCGGCGGAAGCCTCCGTTCCGGCGGTCGCTTCCGCGATCTTTTCCATCAGTTCGCGCTTTTTCAGCATGACGTTTCCGATGCCCAGCACCTTCGCGATTTCACGCAATTCGGCAAGGCTCTTTCCTTTCAGCGCATCCAAATCCTGCATATTATGTCAATTGTCGTTCGTGATTTTCTAACCCGGACGGTCGCCCGGCTCTATGGAATTCGCGTGCAAATATAGTGCATTATTTTGAAATTCAAAACAAAATGCGGCCGAAGGGACGAAAAAAGGGAAGCCGGCCGCTATACCGGGCGCGCGAAATACCTAATTTTAGCGATTGCACGGTCCGGAATTTCGTCCGATCTTTGCAACGGAAACAATGAGAAACAGTATTTCGCCATTGCATTGTTTGTATTGTTAATGTTTGTGTGTGTAAAAAACCCTTTCGGATGTTCCGAAAGGGTTTTTTCATGACGTACGGCGTCAGCGCTTCAGTTTCAGCTCGTAGAGGTCATGCCGGCGGTCGCGCAGATTGCGCACGCTGCCGTAGGTGTGCAGCTCGTTGAGCAGGTCCAGATCGACGTCCGAGACGAGGATCATCTCCGTATTGGGCGTGGCCTCGGCGCGCTTGCCGTCGGTCGGGAAAGCGAAGTCGCAGGGCGTGAAGACGCCCGACTGCGCATACTGGATGTCCATGTTGTGCACGCGGGGCAGGTTGCCGACGCTGCCGGCGATGGCCACGAAGCACTCGTTCTCGATGGCCCGCGCCTGCGCGCACACCCTCACGCGCGAATAGCCGTTCTGCGTATCCGTGAGGAAGGGCACGAAGAGGATCTGCATCCCCTGGTCGGCCATGATGCGCGACAGCTCGGGGAACTCCACGTCGTAGCAGATCAGCACGCCGATACGCGCGCAGTCCGTATCGAAAGTCTGGACCATCCGTCCGCCGCTCAGGCCCCAGCTCTTCACCTCGTCGGGCGTGACGTGGACCTTCTCGTACATGTCGTACGAGCCGTCGCGGCGGCAGAGGAACCCCACGTTGTAAAGCCCGCCGTCGGACTTGATGTAGGGCATGCTGCCCGTGATGATGTTGATATTGTAGCTGATGGCCAGCTCGATGAAGCGGTCGCGGATCTCCTCGGTGTACTGCGCCAGTCCGCGGATCGACTGCGCCTCGCCCAGATCGTTGAACCGGGCCATGAGCGGCGCGTTGAAATACTCGGGGAAGAGCACGAAATCGCTCTTGTAATCCGACACGGCGTCCACGAAGAACTCGACCTGCTCGAACACGTCGTCGAGCGTCTTGTAGGTGCGCATCTGCCACTGCACCAGTCCCACGCGCACGGTGGTTTTCTTATCGACGAACTCCTGCGTGGGCGGCTGGTAATAGATGTTGTCCCACTGGAGGAGCGTCGCGCAGTGGCACGACTCTTCGTCGTTGGGCAGGTAGTTGGGCATGACGCGGCGCACATGGAAATCGTTCGAGAGCTGGAAGGTCAGCACCGGATCGTAAATCTCGCGCGAACGCACCTTTCCGATATACTCCTTCGGGCGCATCCGGTCGGCGTACTTATAGTAGTTGGGGATGCGGCCGCCGAACATGATCGCCTTGAGGTTGAGCTTCTCGCACAGCTCCTTGCGGTAGTCGTACATGCGGCGCGCGAGCCGCAGTCCGCGGTAGTCGGGGTGGATGAAGACCTCGATACCGTAGAGGATGTTGCCGTTCGGGGTGTGGGTGTCGAAGGTCTCGCCGCCCGTCACCTTGGCGTAGGTGTGGTCGCCCTTGACCGTGTCGTAATCGACGATGATCGAAAGGGCGCATCCCACGATCCGGCCGTCCACGACCGTCACGATCTGCCCCTCGGGAAAGATCGTGACCAGCTTGCGTATCTGTTCGCGGGTCCAGAAGACGTCCTTGTCCGCATAGACGCGCGTGAAGGACTGCGCCAGTTGGCCGTAATCCTCCATTTGCAGGTTGCGGACCTCGACCTTGTTGATCTTGTGCATCGTATCTGCCATCGCTGTTTCGCTTTAGGTGGGTTCTATCAATTCCATTTTTTATTTCTTGCATAAGGCAGCAGAACCCTT
>ERZ825324.3412-NODE-3412-length-14799-cov-4.296731_pt1 | contig 14799 bp, 10 predicted proteins | sample MGYA00519859_ERZ825324 | MGnify/ENA primary metagenome ERZ825324 (study PRJEB31778, sample SAMEA3449198) | human gut metagenome | biome: human gut; feature: human-associated habitat; material: faeces | place: United Kingdom | collected 2010/2012 ... | reverse complement strand
GTATATTTTAGTAGAAGTCCGGATATGGCAGAAATGCTGTATCCGGACTTTTTTAGTTGAAATATAAATTAATAAGAAAAAATGAGAAAAGACAGGCTAAAAGCTCCGGCAAAATTTCCATGCATAGACTTGCAAAGCAGGACATATAAATAATGGTATAGAGATTGACAAGGGTAAAGATAGAGCCGAAAAATGACATTGTGAAGGGAGCGGTGAGATGAGAGGACAAAGATGGCTGCGTATTCTGGCAGGGGTGTTGACTGTGGTAGTTGGGCTGAGTTTGTTTGCTGGATGCAGTTTTTATAAGGTGAAAGAAGATGGTGAAGCGCTGACTTACGATATCTGTGACGACACCATGCTGCCGGAGGAGTTGTTGAGCGTCATTAACAGCAAAAAAGAAGAACCGTTTAATCTGACATATTCAAACAACACTTACACATATATTGTGATCTGCAGCGGCAGGCAGAATCGGGATGATGTTGGCGTGGTTGTAGATAAGATGTATATGGATGAAAATGCTATTTACATCGAATCGGTTCTTAGGCAGACGGCGACACCATCAGATGCAGTAAGTAAGGATACGGTATCGTATCCATATATAGTTCTTCGGATCGCACGGACAACGACACCGGTTGTATTTAAAAATTAGAAAATAGTATGGGGGTATCATATGGAACTTGTAAAAAATAAACTCAGTACAACGATTTTAAAGACTTCTAAGTATTCGCAGTTTACGATCAATGATGATTTTAATGTACCGGATGCAAAAGATGATATGGAACGGATCATTGCAAGTACAGGAAATGTCCTTTTAGATGATGTAGAGACATTGGAGAATAAGGTGCGGATATCAGGAACAGTTGTATTTAAAGTCCTGTATCAGACAGTTGGTGAAGATGTTCGGTTTGAAACCTATGAGGGTGATGTTCCATTTGAGGAATCCATCAATATGGATGGCATACTTGCCGGTGATAAGGTCGATGTCAGCTGCGTGCTGGAAGATCTGTACATAACCATGATCAATTCAAGAAAATTTGAAGTTCGCGGGCTGGTTGGCATGAAACTGTGGGCTATGGATTCCGTAGAACTGTCCGGGGCAACCGGACTGTTAAATGGATCGGGAATCGAATGCAGGAATGAGCAGATTCCATTTACAAATAATGTGGCATCTGTAAAAGATATATTGAAGGTAAAAGAAGATTTCGAGATCGCTGCCAATAAACCAAACATCGGTCGGGTGCTTTGGAGCCGGGTGTCCTTCTATGGCATCGAGACAAAGGTTGTAGATGGGGGAATAAATATTAAAGGACAGATGGACCTGTTTGTAATCTATCTGGCGGAGGAGCCCGGCGTACCGATGCAGTATCTGAATGAGAGCCGGGAATTTGCAGGAATGATCCCTTGCGAAGAAGCAAATGAAGGCATGATCCTGGATGACCGCATCACGATGGGAAAAGGAGAAGTCGGTGTGCGTGCCGACAATGACGGAGAGGACCGCGTGCTTCAGGTTGAATATAATCTCCATACAGATATGAAGATTTATGAAGATATGGAGCTTTCTATCATCGGGGATATGTTCTCTCCGTCGGCAAATGTAGAAACAATCTGTGAACAGTTTCCATTTGAGAATCTTCAGATAAAAAATAATGCCAAGACAAAGGTCGTACATAAAGAGCGGATCAAGAGCAGCTTCCCGAAGATACTGCAGATCGTATATGTAACCGGAACAGTTGAGATCGATGAGGTAAAAGCAGGAGAGGACAGCATTGATATATCAGGTGCGGTAAAAGCTGAAATACTCTACGTATCAGCGGAGGATAGCAAGCCGTTACAGCAGATTGAAACGGCGATACCATTCAATTATCAAGTGGAATCCGTACCATTTGTCAATCAGGATTCAATCCGTATCAATCCATCAGTTGATCAGATTACAGCCCAGATGTTGAATTCCGATGAGGTGGAGATCAAGGCGGTGATCAATATGAATGTTACGGTATTTGCACCGGGTTCTGTGGACGTCATTACCGATATGAATATCCTACCGATCGATTGGAATAAGAAGGCAGCTATGCCGGGTATGGTTGGATATGTTGTAAAAGAAGGCGACAGTATCTGGTCCATTGCCAAAGAATATTTCTCCAGCCTGGATTCCATCCGAACCATCAACCATCTGGAAAGCGACGAGGTAACACCGGGTGAAAAACTATTGATCGTAAAATGTTAGCAATATAAAAATTCCCCGCCTGTCTCCGGCACGATGGTGGATAGGGTTTCAACATCAGTGGAACTTTCGTTATGAGGTTTGCACTAGCTGTCAGCATCAAGCCCATGTTTGAGCCTGATAAGGCGAGTTTGGGCGACTGCTGACAAATAAGCGTGCGAACCGAATAGAAAGTGCAATGAGTTGAAACCCTATCCACCATCGTGCCGGAGACAGGCGGGGGTTTATTTTTCAATCCAAAATCTTCGTGCAAATCCTATTGAAAAATGTTATCATCTATATATGAGGTATTGATAAAAATTCCCAACAATGGGGCAAAGCACGGAGGGTAATACATGCTGGAACAATCTTACTACGATGAGGCTGATAAGATTATTGCTGCATATGGGACAGAGCCAAGATTTCTGATCCCGATCATTCAGGATATTCAGAGCGAATATAAGTATCTTCCGCCGGAATTATTACGATATGTGGCGGACAAACTGAATATTACAGAGGCAAAAGCTTATAGCGTAGCAACATTCTATGAGAACTTTTCATTTGATGCAAAAGGAAAGTTCATTCTTAAGGTGTGCGATGGAACCGCATGCCATGTCAGAAAATCCATGGATATCTTAAATCAATTGTATAAAGAACTTGGATTGTCAAAAGAGAAACACACAACAGATGATATGATGTTCACATTAGAGACAGTATCATGTCTTGGCGCATGCGGACTCGCACCGGTCATGACGGTAAACGATGTTGTTCATCCGGCTATGACACCGGAGAAGGTAACTGCATTGATAGCAGAATTGAAGGAGGGTGCGGATGAATAGAATAACAAATGTATCGGAGCTTGACGCAGCAGTAAAACAGGCAGAAGAGATGTTGCATGCAGATTCGCACAGGATCCTTGTCTGTGCAGGAACCGGATGTCTGGCGGGTGGCTCTCAGAAAATATACGACCGGTTCTGCGAGATGGCGAAGCAGTCAGAGGGCGTGAAAGTAGAATTTGTCCCGGAGGCAGAGTATACAGTTATAAAAGAATCCTGTCATGTCGGCGTGAAGAAAAGCGGCTGTCATGGATTCTGCGAGATGGGGCCGCTTGTGCGGATCGAGCCATATAATTATATCTACATAAAAGTAAAGGAAGAAGACTGCGAGGAGATTTTCAACGAGACGATCCTGCACGGAAGACCGGTAGAGCGTCTGATGTATCACAAGGATGGTATTGTCTACAGACAGCAGGAAGAAATTCCATTTTATAAGAAACAGACCAGACTGGTACTGAAAAACTGCGGACATATCGATGCAGAAAATATCAATGAATATCTTGCGGTCGGTGGATACCAGGCACTTCGTAAGGTGTTATTTACTATGGAGCCTTCGGAGGTAATTCAGGTCATCAGTGACTCTAATCTGCGTGGACGTGGAGGCGGTGGTTTCCCGACCGGATACAAATGGCAGCAGGTTGCCAGACAGGCGGAGAAGATCCGATATGTTGTCTGCAATGGTGATGAGGGAGATCCGGGTGCGTTCATGGATCGAAGCGTGATGGAAGGCGATCCGCATAAGATGTTAGAGGGTATGATCATTGCTGCATATGCGGTTGGTGCGCAGGAGGGATATGTCTATGTAAGAGCAGAATATCCGCTGGCAGTCAGCCGTTTGAAGACAGCGATCGCACAGGCAGAGGAAGCGGGCTTCCTTGGTGAGGATATCTTAGGCTCCGATTTTTCTTTCCATATACATATCAATCGTGGCGCGGGGGCATTTGTCTGCGGAGAGGGAAGTGCGCTTACGGCATCGATCGAGGGACAGCGCGGAATGCCGAGAACCAAGCCGCCAAGAACCGTAGAGCAGGGCTTATTTGCCAAGCCGACGGTTCTGAATAATGTAGAAACCTATGCAAATGTGTCCATGATCATTTTAAATGGTGCAGACTGGTACAAGTCGATCGGACCGGAGAAAAGTCCGGGAACCAAGGCATTTGCATTGACCGGAAGTGTAAAGAATACGGGACTGATCGAGGTACCGATGGGAACAAAGCTGCGTGAGATCGTGTATGATATCGGCGGTGGTTTAAAGGATGACATCCCATTAAAGGCAGTTCAGATCGGTGGACCATCCGGTGGCTGTCTGGTGACGGATGATCTGGAGGTCAGTCTGGATTTTGATTCATTAAAGAGCAAAGGCGCGATGATCGGTTCAGGTGGTCTGGTTGTTATGGATGAGAATACCTGTCTGGTTGAGGTAGCCCGTTTCTTTATGAACTTTACACAGAACGAGAGCTGCGGCAAATGCGTTCCATGCCGTGAAGGAACCAAGCGGATGCTTGAGATCCTGGAGCGGATCGTTGCCGGAAATGGTACGTTAGAGGATCTGGATCTGTTAGAGGAATTGGGACAGGCGATCACCGACACGGCCCTTTGTGGACTTGGTAAGAGCGCAGCCCTGCCGGTACTCAGTACGCTGAAGAATTTCCGTCAGGAATACATCGAGCATGTGGTTGACAAACGATGCAGAACCGGAAACTGTAAAGCACTGGTTCGCTATAAGATCGATCCGGAAGCATGTAAGGGCTGTTCCAAATGTGCGAGAAACTGTCCGGTCGGTGCGATCACAGGTGAGATCCGGAAACCATTTGTCATTGATACTGCCAAATGCATCAAGTGTGGTGCATGTATCGATAATTGTGCGTTCCATGCAGTATATACAGAGAATTAAGGAGGGAGACGAACATGGATTATATTACGATCAATTCAATCAAAGTGCCGATCGAGGGCGAGAAGAATGTTCTGTCTCTGATCCGAAAGGCGGGGATCGATATCCCGACATTCTGTTATCATTCAGAATTATCCATCTATGGCGCATGTCGTATGTGCGTGGTAGAAGATGACAGAGGAAAAATATTTGCGGCATGCTCCGAGACACCGAGAGCGGGCATGGTGATCTATACGAATACAAAGAAAGTGCAGCAGTACAGAAAGCTTATTATCGAGCTGTTGTTATCCTCTCATTGCAGAGATTGTACGACCTGCCAGAAGAATGGCATGTGTGCGCTCCAGTCACTTGCCTATAAGGTTGGTGTGCATGCAGTCCGTTTCCTGAATAATAAAAAAGAAGAAAAGATTGATATGAGTTCACCATCTATCGTCCGGGATCCAAATAAATGTATCCTGTGCGGTGACTGTGTGCGTACCTGCGATGAGATTCAGGGACTTGGTGTTATCGATTTTGCATTCCGTGGTTCGAAAATGAAGGTGCAGCCGGCATTTGACAAGCCGCTTGCAGAGACAGACTGTGTAGGATGCGGACAATGTGCAGTTGTCTGCCCGACCGCAGCGATCTCGATCCGTACCAATGTAACCGATATCTGGGATGCGATCGAAGATCCGTCCATCCGGGTGGTCGCACAGATCGCACCGGCAGTCCGCGTGGCAGTTGGAGATAACTTCGGCATACCAAAGGGCGAGAACTGTTTTGGCAAGCTGGTATCAGCACTTCGTATCATGGGCTTTGACATGGTATTTGACACAAGCTTTGGCGCCGATCTTACGGTTATGGAGGAATCCAAAGAATTTGCGGCGCGTCTTGCGTCGGATGAGAAGCTGCCATTATTTACATCCTGTTGTCCGGGCTGGGTCAAATATTGTGAAGAAAAATATCCGGAATTTGCAGATAATCTGTCAACCTGCCGTTCTCCACAGGGAATGTTCTCGGCAGTGATCAAGGATTATTTTGCAGAGAAAGATAAAGAAGATGGTAAGAGAACGATGGTTGTATCGATCATGCCTTGTACAGCAAAGAAGGGAGAGATCCTCCGACCGGATAATTTCACGGATGGCAGACAGGATACCGATTATGTCATCACAACGACAGAGGTTGTGCGGATGATCAAGCAGATGGGACTGCAGTTTACCGAACTGGAAAATGAATCCGCAGATGCACCATTTTCCGTGGCTTCCGGTGCAGGCAAGATCTTCGGAACGACAGGTGGTGTAACGGAAGCGGTGCTCCGTCGTCTTGCGGAGGACAAATCCTATAACACGATCCGTGAGATCAGTTATACAGGTGTCCGGGGATTTGAAGGAACAAAGGAAGCAACGATCGATTTAGATGGCAGAGAAGTGAAGATTGCAGTTGTACATGGTCTTGCAAATGCAGGACGGTTGCTTGACCGTATCCGATCCGGCGAAGCAAGCTATGATTTCGTTGAAGTTATGGCGTGCAGACGTGGATGTATCATGGGTGGCGGTCAGCCATCCGGCGCAGGCCCAAGAACCAGACGGAGCCGTATGGAAGGTATGTACAATGCAGACGCAAGCTCCAATGTCCGTTTCTCCGAGGAAAACCCGGCAGTCCGTCAGTTGTACGATCATTTCCTTGCCGGAAAAGAACATCGGCTGCTACATCGGAATCTGTAGAGTTATATTAATTAATACAAAAACGCAAATAAGCAGGAACTTTAAAAGTTTCCTGCTTATTTGCGTATAGTAATTATTGAAGAATTATTCGGTTACTTCTTTTGCTTCTGTATTTGCATTTGCTTCCGGCATAAGTTTTTTGAATAATGGAACAATCTGTGCAGCAATGATAGCTTTTACAAGATCAAGTGGAATAAATGCAACAAAGCCTGAAAGGAAAGCAACTTTCCAGGTTAAGTTTCCGTTGAATTTCCACCATAACATACCGATGATGTCGATAAGTGCTGCTGTTAAAATAGCAACGATCGTATAACGGATACGATTGTATTTCTTACCCTTTGCCAGACCTGCAAAGATAGTAACGATAATAAATGAGAATGTATATCCACCAAATACTCCTGTCAGATAACCGATACCGGAGCCGCCGCCGATAAATACCGGAACACCGACTGCACCGAGGATCATCCATAAGGCAACGATGATCGTTGAGTCGCGGACTTCAAATACCAGTGCAATGAGCATGATCATAAAGTTCAATAATGTAATGTGAGCTGCATTTGGGAGTGGAGTTGGGATGCTTAAATATGCAGATACGCATAAGATTGCTGCAAATACAGCCATCATTGTAATCTCCACGGTTGTGAATTTGTTTTTCATCTGTGTGTTCTCCTTGTTGATAAATAATATACATACAATGGGTGCCATTCCTCGATTGGATGAGGTTAAGGGGGATTGACAAAAATATGAAGCGGATAGCAGGGCTAAGCTATCCGCTTCCAGATAACAAATTGAATGTCAACTATTAAATGGCACCCACTGGATAACATTATAGATGGTATATTCTTAATTGTCAACCATAAAACAAACATTAAGGTTGACAATTGAAACGGGAGGCTTAAGGGTTGAAAAAAAGCAGATATAAATATACTATATAAGAATATAATAAAGAAAAACAGGTAGGAGGCAGCGGCTATGCTTAGAGTTGGTGTTACGGAACTGGATATTGGATTTGAGAATAGGGAAGAAGCAAAGGAACGCTGTCTTGAAGTTATGGAAGAAGCCTGTGCAAATGGAGTAGAGCTTCTGGTATTTCCGGAGATGACACTGACAGGATTTACGATGCGCCCATGGTTACATGGGGAAAGCGGGGATGCGGATAATATCCCTGACAGTGTTCCATTTTTTATGGAGAACAGCAAAAAATATAAGATGCCTATGGCATTTGGATATATTCATACAGTTATGGCCGATGGCAGCCGGGTGTATGATGAAATGAAAGAAAAGGCTTACGAGAACCGGTTGGTGCTTGTGGATGGAGAAAATGTATTGCTTGATTATGCTAAGGTTCATCCATTTTCATATAGCGGTGAGGATAAGGCATATCGGGCAGGAGAAAAGCTTGTACAGGCACAGGTAAAGGATATCCGGATAGGCGGATATATCTGCTATGATCTTCGTTTCCCGGAGATTTTCTCTGCAATGCGAGACCGGTATGAGGCTGTCATGGTAATCGCAAACTGGCCGGAAACAAGGGCGGAACAATGGGAAACACTTTTAAAAGCAAGGGCGATCGAGAATCAGGCATATGTGATCGCTGTCAACCGGGTCGGAGATGGAGACGGGCTTCACTATATTCCGGGCTCTCATGTATATGACTGGCTTGGACGGGATATATCGGTTCGGGTTAGTGAGAAGCTGCGTGTTGCAGATATTGATTCCGGGGGAGTCAGACTGGCAAGAACAGAATTTCCACAGGCAAATGACAGAAAGAATACATTTTATAAGATGCTTTATTGATGAAATGTGCTTACAGTCAGTCGAATCGGCATGAAAAATACATGATATGCTTCATTTTTATTCGACAGGCTGTAAGCATATTTTATTTTTGAATAAATATAAATTAAAAATAATAAGATGATATCATATAATAAATATGGATAATATATTGTCTATTACAACAAAAATGTAGAATAAAAAGATAAAATATTATCTATATAAATAATTTACGGGGTAAAGAGACATGAAACCTTTTGTATGGGAGACACCGGATGAATTAGCAGAGGCGTGTCGCAGAATCATGAATACAGAATATTCGGATAAATTAGATGAATTATATGGGCTTGGAGGAACCCAAACCACATAAAGCTTGTAAAATCTCACATAATGGAGTAAAATGGAAAAAGCAATTAAGGAGGAAACTTTTATGGGTAAGGACGATTGCATTTTTTGCAAGATTGCAAATGGTGAGATACCATCAGCAACAGTTTATGAAGACAGCATATGTAGAGTAATACTTGATGTAAATCCTGCAAATAAAGGTCATGCTTTAATTATACCAAAAGAACATTATGATGATATATATAGCATGGACGCGGATACTGCTTCAAAGATCTTTACGATTGCGACAGAGGTTGCCAAGGCTCAGAAAGCGGAATTAAATCCTGACGGACTGAACATTATTCAGAACAATGGCGCTGCTGCAGGACAGACAGTATTCCATTTTCACATGCATCTTGTACCGCGATTCATTAAGGATACGGTTACAGTTACATGGGTTCCGGGTCAGTCAGACAATGAGGAACTGGATCAGTTGTCAAAGGCACTTCGTAAGAGAATTTAAGGAAAACATGGATAAAAGGGCAGAGACAGGGATAACTTCAAATCAGTTAAAGCTTCTGGCATGTATTTTTATGTTGTGCGATCATGTAGGATTTGTTCTAATGAATAATAACTGGATAATGCGGGCTGTAGGACGGCTCGCATTTCCTATATTTGCATTCCTGCTGGTAGAAGGATACAGATATACGTCGGATATCAGAAAATATTTTATCCGGCTTTTTTTGTTTGCCTTGATTTCGGAAGTTCCTTTTGATCTGGTAACAACCGGTCGTCTGTTTGATATGCAAAAGCAGAATATCTTCTTTACGCTTGCAGCAGGGCTGATCGTGCTTTATCTCGGAAAGGTAGCAAAATGGAATCAGATGGGAGCAGTCATCGGAATTGTTGTCATTATGGTAGTTGCAGAAGCACTGCATTTTGATTATGGAATTGCCGGCATCCTTCTGATCGTATTAATGTATTATTCGACCCAAGATGGCACAGCGGAACATGCATTCAGAAATGCCGGCCTTGTGACGGGACATTATCCATTTAGCAGGAAACTGCGTCAGAATATGGGATTTGCGATCGTATCGGCGGTGTTGTATTTCCTGTTTTACGGAATAAGACAGCTCTATGCTGTTTTGGCGATCCTACCGATCAGTCTGTATAACGGAGAGTATGGTCGAAAGAATAAAGTTCTAAAATATGCATTCTATGTGTTCTATCCGGCACATTTGCTCATTTTATATCTGCTTGGCAGGGCGATTTTATAGTATAACCTTTTTAAGATGAAATATTATTTTATTCTGAAAATGCTAAAAATTAAAAAACAGTGCTGTGATCTATGTAAAATTATTGATTTTTTGTCGCAAAATATAAATTTCCTATTGACTTATGAAGATTTATCAGTTACAGTATAGCTGTTTCTGAACTGCATTGCAGTTCGAATACAAGTAAATATTTATAAATGCTCTTATTCAGAATGGTGGAGTCATAAGGGACTGTGAAGCCATGGCAACCCCGGAACAGGTGAAAGAAATACCTGTATGGAAGGTGCCTTCCTGAGCGAGTCTGTAATATGCAGACGTCGAACAATGAGAGGTTTGATTTTATCAATCCGCTCAGAGCGGATTTTTCTTTTGCCTAAAATCAGGTAGAGACGTCCTGTCTGAAAAAAAGAAAAATCAGAAAGCCATGTGAACGAATACGCATGGCTATAGCTATAGACAGTATTTATACAAGGAGGAAATGATGGAAAAATTATTATTCACATCAGAATCAGTAACAGAAGGTCATCCGGATAAAATCTGTGACCAGATTTCAGATGCGGTATTGGATGCGTTGATGGAACAGGATCCAATGAGCCGTGTGGCTTGCGAGACATCTATTACAACAGGTCTTGTACTTGTAATGGGTGAGATTACAACAAAAGCATATGTAGATATTCAGAAGATCGTTCGTGAGACGATCCGTGAGATTGGATACGACAGAGCAAAATATGGATTTGACTGCGATACCTGCGGTGTTATCACAGCAATTGACGAACAGTCAGCAGATATCGCAATGGGTGTTGATAAGGCGTTAGAAGCAAAAGAGCATCTGATGAGCGATGATGATATCGAAGCGATCGGTGCAGGAGATCAGGGTATGATGTTCGGATTTGCAACAAATGAGACCCCGGAATATATGCCATATCCGATTGCACTTGCACATAAGCTTGCAAGAAAGCTGACAGAAGTAAGAAAGAACGGAACACTTTCATATCTTAGACCGGATGGTAAGACTCAGGTAACAGTAGAGTACGATGAGAATGGAAAAGCAAAGAGGCTCGATGCAGTAGTTCTTTCAACTCAGCATGGCGAGGAAGTATCACAGGAACAGATTCACGAAGATATCAAGAAGTATGTATTTGATCCGGTTCTTCCTGCTGATATGGTAGATGAAGATACTAAGTTCTTTATTAATCCGACCGGAAGATTCGTTATCGGCGGACCGAATGGTGACAGTGGACTTACAGGACGTAAGATCATCGTAGATACTTATGGCGGATATGCCCGTCACGGCGGCGGAGCTTTCTCAGGAAAGGACTGCACAAAGGTTGACCGTTCAGCAGCATATGCAGCAAGATATGTAGCAAAGAACATTGTAGCAGCAGGACTTGCAGATAAATGTGAGATCCAGTTGTCTTATGCGATCGGTGTTGCCAGACCTACATCTATCATGGTAGATACATTTGGAACAGGAAAGGTATCCGATGAGAAGCTGGTTGAGATCATTCGTGAGCATTTCGATCTTCGCCCGGCCGGTATCATCAAGATGCTTGACCTCAGAAGACCAATCTACAAGCAGACAGCAGCATACGGACACTTTGGAAGAACTGACCTCGACCTTCCGTGGGAGAAGCTCGACAAAGTTGATATGTTAAAGGCATATTTATAAAAGGTATAGATAAAAAGCCTGTCGGAAGTTTGCAGCTCTTGAATAAGGTTTATAATCACGTTTGCTTGTTTAATATTGGCGCTATTGTAAAAATAAAAATAAGACCTGACAGAGTTTGTTATTTCTGATTAAGGTTTCATAATCCATAGTGTAGCCGACTGAGTTTCATTCAATTTTGTGCCATGTCGTCGCCGCAAAAGTTTTTATCGCGGCAGAGACATGTGCATATAAAATTGAGTGAAACAAAGGTAGGCAAACGTGATTAGAAACCTTAATAAAGAATAACAAACAATTCTGGTCAGGTCTTATTTTGCTATTATTAAAATCTTATTTTTCCTTTTTATCCTCCGGTGCGTTCTGCTTGATCGGCTTGAACTGTAAGGAACCGGCATTCTTCTTAGGATCTTCATGGTTGATGATCGCTTCGGCCATGTTGAATACCTCTGACAGGTCTGCGGTATTCATAGATGAATACTGAGCAGCTTTCTTCACGATCTCTTCTGCCGGTGTTAATTCCTGTTCCTTCTTTGCACCAGCACTTAATCTGGTAGATGTAATGTTTTCTGCCTTGGTAGCAGGTTCTGCTTTTAATTCCGTCATTCCATCATGAGTAGCAGCGGCTGTTTCTTTTACAGAAGCATTTGCATCCGGTTCAGGCTGTTTTGCCTCAGTGGTATCTGTAGCAACCGCTTCCTCTGTTGTAGCATGTAAATCGGTCGTATCTGCTTCAGCAGGTTCTGTTTTGGTCTTAATCTCAGGGATCGAAGATGCCTCAATAGAATCCTTGTCAGAAGACTCGTTTAAGACAAGCTGTTCGGAATCTTCGGAGCTGTCTGAATCCGCAGTATCGTCTATAGTGTCTGCTTTAGCAGAGTCATCCATAATTTCTGAGTTGTCTGCAACGTCGGTAACACTACTGGTTTCTGATGTCTCAGAATCAACATTTGCATCATCGGCATCATCTGTGGTATCTGCCTCAATATTATCGTCGGTATCATCTGTGGCATCTGACTCAACACTATCGCCGGCATCATCTGTGGCATCTGACTCAACACTATCACCGGCGTTATCAATAGCATTTGCATGAATATCTTCGTTGGCATTAGATTCGACATTATCGCCGGCGTCGTCTATAGCGTCAGTATCAATATCTTCATCGGCCATTTTATCAGGATCGTTCGGATCATCCGGCTCATCGTCTTCAGGCAGACCCTTTCGGATCACACGTACAAGCATGCATGCAAGGATGATGATAAGGAAGAACATAACTACAACGACAATGATGCAGATTGTTAGAACCTTATCCTTATGCTGGTCGAAGAATGAACCGTCTGATGCAGCTTCTTCCTGCTTTTCCGTTACAGGATCTGCATTATATCGGACAAATGTTTTCTCGACTGTATCGTATCTGTACCAGCTTGGGTCAGAATCCGGACTCATAGCATATACCAAGATAACTTCATCATTTTCTGTTACATGGTAAGCAGTAACGGTGTTTCCACCAAAATCATAAGAGAATGAGCTGTAACCTTCCGGCTTGCTTACGTTGTCAGATGGTTCCAGAATAATAAAATTCTTATATGCCGACTGCACATTGATAAACGGAACTGCTGTTTTTGCATTCAGATCAATGATGTACCATGCCCCGTTTTTTCCATCTTTATCCGTCAGATATGCACATTTGATCTGACCATTAGGAGAAGTATATAAGATTACATCGGTGCCATCAAATTTTTCTTTTGACTGGGCAAACCCTTCAGGGACACTGATCTTGCTATAATCCTGAGAGAAATAATAATCGGTTCCGTTTACATTGATAACAGCCCGTGTATCAACGATTTCCTCAACATTTACCGTAAGATCATAAATGTGGGTGTCGCCTGTCTCGGCGGTAACTTTTATCGTAACATGTGCCTGCTTGCCCGGTTCGAAGTTCTCGTTTCCGTCAATAGATACAGATGATTTGGAATCTTCCGGTAAAGCATTGATGGCGAGACTTGTTGTTTCACCCGGAACAGTTGTCTCATATGAATATACATCCTTTGAAAATTCCGGCTTTAATTCGCCCGGTGTGATTTGAAGGGATGAAAGGAAACAATTATCGGACATTTCTTCGGTTGTCTCCTCGGAAGTTTCTTCGGTGCTTTCTGTAGATTCTCCGCTTTCGGTACTTTCGGCTTCGGTGGAACCCTGTTCTTGTGTAGTTGCAGCCTGAGTGGTGGAATCTCCACCGTTGTTGCCGCTACCTGCTGCTGTTACAGTGATCGTAGCACCGGCATTTGAGACAGAGCAGCTTTCCTCACCCCAGGTATATACGTCTGAGCTTCCTGTACCTACATAGGAAGAGCCACTTGCGATAGCAGAAAATGTAAAGCTGTTAGAAGCAGATTTGATATTTCCGTCACCGTATCCGGCACAGGAAATTGTACCGCCTCCGCCATATCCGTCACCGGAAGTGTATTCCAGAACGGAAGAATCATAGGACAAGCAATAGCTGTATGCACCCAGTGCTTCGGAGCAGCTTACTGATACGGTTACTGTTACCGAACCTCCCTTTGATACACTTGAAGATGAAAGGGAAATGGAGAACTGGGTAGAAGCGGCCTGCGCTTTTATCGCATTTCCATACACAAAACAGCTGAGAGCCATGATCAGAACCAGAATCATCGCTGTACATTTTTTTAGCTTATTCATAGTAATATCTCCTATCATAACCTTGTAAAAGGCTTATTTTTGTGAAATCTTGGCAGCACCCATCAGGAATTTCTGAACCTTTAACAGATCCAGTGCAGAGAGACCGCCGCTTCGTTTGATATTGGCTGCCTGCAGGAATGCACCCTTTAATGAGGAGGCGCCGATGATATGTTTCTGAATCTTTAACAGATCCAGTGCATTGATCACACCATCACCTGTTACATCACCAAAGATAATAACATTATAAGTGCTTGTATTACCGGATACTGTGATCTTTACAATGTCACCTGTTCCGATCTTACCGGATGTCTTTTTCTTACCGGAAGCATTTGTAATGCTTATCGTTCCGTTTGTGCATCCTAGAGTTGACAGGAAAGAGGAGACAGTAGTTGATGGAGCTACTCCGCTGATTGTTTCGTCGGAGATGATGTAGTC
>ERZ825324.3399-NODE-3399-length-14844-cov-3.746636_pt1 | contig 14844 bp, 9 predicted proteins | sample MGYA00519859_ERZ825324 | MGnify/ENA primary metagenome ERZ825324 (study PRJEB31778, sample SAMEA3449198) | human gut metagenome | biome: human gut; feature: human-associated habitat; material: faeces | place: United Kingdom | collected 2010/2012 ... | reverse complement strand
CGCTGGCATGTACGGCGTTCAACGCCGACTTCGACGGCGACCAGATGGCCGTGCACCTGCCGCTGGGCAATGCCGCCATTCTGGAGGCCCAGCTGCTGATGCTCGGTTCGCACAACGTCCTTAACCCGGCCAACGGCGCGCCTATCACCGTGCCGTCGCAGGACATGGTCCTCGGTCTGTACTACATCACCAAACCCCGCAAGGGCGTGAAGGGCGAAGGCCGCGTATTCTACGGTCCTGAGGAGGCTATCATTGCCTACAACGAGCGTCAGGCGGACCTGCACGCCATCGTGAAGTGTCTGGTGGACGACATCGACGAGAACGGCAATCCGATTACCGAATTGAAGGAGACGACCATCGGCCGCATCCTCTTCAATCAGGTGGTGCCCAAGGAGGTCGGTTATATCAACGAAATCCTCACGAAGCGTTCGCTGCGCGACATCATCGCCGTGGTGATGAAGAAGGCCGGCGCCGACAAGGTGGCCGCGTTCCTCGACGACATCAAGAACATGGGTTACCGCATGGCTTTCCAGGGCGGTCTGTCGTTCAATCTCGACGCGGTGATTATCCCCGAGGAGAAGGAGAAGCTCGTGCAGGAGGGTTACGACCGTTCGGACGCGATCATGGAGGACTACAACATGGGTCTGATCACCAACAACGAGCGTTACAACCAGATCATCGACGTCTGGACGAACATCAACACCAAACTCACGAAGGTGGTGATCGACACGCTGGTGAAGGATCAGGACGGTTTCAACCCTGTCTACATGATGCTCGACTCCGGCGCCCGAGGTTCGAAGGAGCAGATCCGCCAGCTGTCGGGTATGCGCGGTCTGATGGCCAAGCCGCAGAAATCGGGTGTCGAAGGCGGTCAGCAGGTCATCGAGAACCCGATCCTCTCGAACTTCAAGGAGGGTCTGTCGGTGCTCGAATACTTCATCTCCACTCACGGCGCCCGTAAGGGTCTTGCCGACACGGCCCTGAAGACGGCCGACGCCGGTTATCTTACCCGCCGACTGGTCGACGTGGCCCACGACGTGATCATCCACGAGGAGGACTGCGGAACGCTTCGCGGCCTCGTATGCACGGAGATCAAGAAAAACGACGAAGTGGTCGTATCGCTCGGCGAACGCATACTCGGCCGCGTGTCGGTGCATGACATTGTCGACCCGAAGACCGGCGAGATCATCGTTGCCGCCGGCGAGGAGATCAACGACGCCGCAGCCGAACGCATCAACGAATCGCCCATCGAATCGGTGGAGATCCGCTCGGTGCTCACCTGCGAGTCGAAGAAGGGTGTCTGCGCCAAGTGCTACGGCCGCAACCTGGCCACCAACCGTCTCGTGCAGAAAGGCGAGGCTGTCGGCGTGATCGCGGCCCAGTCGATCGGCGAGCCGGGCACACAGCTTACTCTCCGTACGTTCCACGTCGGAGGTGTGGCCAGCAACATCGCCGCCGTATCTTCGGTGACCTCGCGCTACGAGGGCGTGCTTGAGATCGACGAGCTCCGCACCGTCACCACCGACGAGAAGGACGCCAACGGACGCCCCGTAGAGGTAGTGATCGGTCGTCTGGCCGAGATGCGCATCATGGATCCCAACACCAAGATGATGCTCACCAACGCCAACATACCTTACGGTTCGAAACTTTATTTCAGCAACGGCGACAAGGTGAAGAAGGGCGACGTCATCTGCGAATGGGATCCCTTCAACGCCGTAATCGTCAGCGAGGCCGGCGGTACGGTGCGCTACGACAACCTCGTGGAGAACGTCACCTACCGCACCGAGAGCGACGAGCAGACCGGTCTGCAGGAGAAGATCATCATCGAGTCGAAAGACCGCACCAAGGTGGCCGAGGCCAAGATCGTCGACGCCCAGGGCAATATCATCAAGACCTATTCGCTCCCCGTCGGCGCTCACCTGATGTTCGACGACGGCGCAGAGCTCAAGCCGGGCCAGATATTCGTCAAGATACCCCGAGCCACCGGCAACGCCGGCGACATCACGGGCGGTCTGCCCCGTGTCACCGAGCTTTTCGAGGCCCGCAACCCGTCAAACCCGGCTATCGTGGCCGAGATCGACGGCGAGGTGACCTACGGCAAGATGAAGCGAGGCAACCGCGAGATCATCGTCACATCGCGTCTGGGCGAGGAGAAGAAATACAATGTGCCTCTGTCGAAGCAGCTCCTCGTGCAGGAGAACGACTTCGTCAAGGCCGGCACTCCGCTCTCCGACGGCGCCATCACGCCTACCGATATCCTCAACATCATGGGCCCGACGGCCGTGCAGGAGTATATCGTCAATGAGGTGCAGGACGTCTACCGCATGCAGGGTGTGAAGATCAACGACAAGCACTTCGAGGTGATCGTGCGCCAGATGATGCGCAAGGTCAACATCCTCGATCCGGGCGATACCAACTTCCTGGAGCAGCAGGTGGTCGACAAACGCTCCTTCATGGAGGAGAACGACCGCATCTGGGGCAAGAAAGTGGTAGTGGATCCGGGCGACAGCCTCAACGTGCGCAAGGGACAGATCATCACTGCCCGCAAACTCCGCGACGAGAATTCGCCCCTGAAGCAGAAAGACCTGAAGCTGATCGTGGTGCGCGATGCAGTGCCCGCCACCTCCGAGCAGATACTTCAGGGCATCACCCGCGCAGCTCTGCAGACTTCGAGCTTCATCTCGGCCGCATCCTTCCAGGAAACGACCAAGGTGCTCAACGAGGCTGCCATCAACGGCAAGGTGGATACGCTTGAGGGTATGAAGGAGAACGTCATCTGCGGTCACCTCATTCCCGCCGGCACCGGCCTCAAGGAGTATGAGCGCCTGGTGGTGGCATCCAAGGACGATATCACCGAGACCATCGAGGAAATGGAATAAACCCTCTGCCGCGCCTAAAGGCGACAGGCTAATATCACGACGGTGTGTCAGCTCGCAGGAGCGCCGGCACACCGTCGTTTTTTTCTCGTTGAAATCTTTGCCGTTCCGTGCGGTTAATTCGTGTAAATAAAGTATTTTTGCATTTCAAAAACTTACATATATGAGAAAAATTTCAGCTGTAATAGTCGGGCTTTTATCATGGTTTTCGGCATGGGCCGGGATATCGCTGTCGGACTTCAGGGGAGTGTGGGCCGCGGATGATGCCGAGGCCGTGATAACCGATTCGGTAGCAATTTTTTACTATAAAGCCGACAGCACCATGCAGGCTGTACTGGAGATCCCGGGCGTCGGCCTGCGCCACCGGACGGTGTTCGCTCCCGAAGGGTCAGTGACAACCGACAGTATGCCTGATCCGCTCGAGATAACGGCCGACGGTGACAGATTGACGATCAACGGCCGGTCGCTCAGGAAAATAGAAGATATAGTGACGTCGGCTCCTTACGAGATGCCCCGGTGCGGCTCGGCCGGCGACGTCGGCCGCTGTCTGCAGGCATGGAATCTGGGGGTGAAGTATAATGGCAGTCGCGAAGCTCCTGCGTGCGAGATCAACACCAACCGCCATATGTTTGTCTATATGGTCGCTCCCTCTATGGTCTATATCCGTGCTGCGGCAGCCCGCAGCAACAACAAGGGGACACTTTTCTCGCAGAATATCCGCATGATGAAGAATCACAATACAGGCGAATACACCATGATGATCTATCCCGGCAATTATCGGTTCGCACTCAACGACCTGGAGATCGACAATACCAAATTCCAGCCCGACCGCTGCACGTTCAGTCCCGAAGGGGGCATCTACTGGTCGCTGATCTCTTTTGAGCCCGAGCTGATCAAAATCAACGGATGCGGGGATATCTACCATATAGGACGGACTGCCATAGACGACTCCGAGATCAAGGAGTGGATAAAATTCGTCCCATATTCCGATGACATCACATCATTCAACTTATAAAAATTATGAGAAAATTATTTACAGCCGGCAGCGTGGGGCTGCTGATGATCGGCCTTGCGGCCTGTTCGGGAGGCGACGGCAACGGAAGGGCCTCACACCGCGGAGAGCGGCTTATGACGCATGAGATAGGCCGGATCGACTCGGTGACGGTGAGCAATCTGACGAGCGGAATGGGCAACTTCTTCATGTACGACTCGCTGATATGCTTCGCCGACATGAAAGATGCCAACGTGACCGCCTACAGCGCGGCCGGCGGCGACTCTGTGGCGGCTTTCCTCGGCCGGGGCGGCGGACCGACCGAAATAAACTCTCTCGACCGTGCATGCCCCGTACTGGGCTCGCCGGAGCCGATGTGGATCGTTTTCTCGCGCGAAAACGATATCTACGGATTTTATCCGGCCAGGGATTCGCTGGTGCGTTACGGACGTGTCGGCATACAGCGCATAGCCGATACCTCCGACGCAATGGCTTATGGCGATCCACACAAATATGCCGTGACCGGCGACGAGATGATTATGGTAGGCGATACGGCGTTTCTCGCTCCTGTCGATCCTATGCTTGATGAAACCAATGAGCTTGACGCGGCCCAGCATTTCGCATCGGCACGCACACTGGGCGCTTTCAATCCGCTCACTGCTCAGCTCGACACGCTTTTCGGCCATCTGCCTGAGATCTACTCCAAATATCCGACGCACTATTTCGTCAGTCACAGCGTGACTCCGGCCGGGGCTCCCGGGCGTTATTTCGTCAACTTCGCGGAGGATTCGCTGATACAGTGCATGGAGTATCCCGACCGGCTGGTTTATGAGTTCGGCTACGATGCTCCGGGCGCCGACCGGCAGTATTCGGGCAAGTTTACCTACGACTTCAAGGCTGAATGGGACGACTTCAAGAAGGAGAGAGCTTCCAGAAGCTTCAGCACCGGACTGTATTATGATGCCGCCGACGACATACTGCTGCGCACCGTGACGCTCGACAACGAGAGCGGCCGTACGGTCGTTCAGGCCTATAAGGACGCCGATCTGATCGCCGAGGCCGAGATGCCGGCCTATTTCCAGATCGTAGGCAAGCATGACGGCCGCTACTACGGCGTGCGCCGCCTGCCCGTCAGCGACGAGGAGGAGACGATCTTCACATTCTACTCGTTCTCCCTCGACCCGAAGCCCTGACCGTCTTCTATACTTTGGAAAGGTATGAGACTGTAACTTGACAAATCAATATGAAACATTCATTCTTACCGACAGTCACCATGGCATTCTATGTCATAGCCATGTTGTATTCATGTAGCGATAAGCATGACAATGCCAGATCATACCCGGCACAGGTAAACGAAGGTGAACAATATGCGTTTCATCTTGATGATTCGACGGCCCAGATAGCAAATTATATTCAGATTGCTGATAGCGGCGATTCTTTGAGGCTGGTATATCTCGACGGATCGACAAAAAGCCTATGTGTGTTCAACTTTTCAGATTTCGAAGAAGATTATAAGATAAACATTGCCGCTGAAGGTCCCAATGCTGTGGATCTGCCTAATTCCGGTGGTGTTTATTTTCGAAATGATGACAGTATCTATATTTATGATTGCTTGAACAAGGCGTATCCGATAATGAATTCACATGGATCTGTTGTCGGTAAAATCTCTATTGCAGATTATGATGTAAATAAAGGATACATGCCTCAATTGAGGGCAACTTCCATATCGCCGCTCACCATGGCGGATGGTAAAATACTAATGTCGGGGTATCCTTCCTATGCGGCATCAGATACAGAAGACCCTGCAAGAGTGCCGACAATGGCATTAATTGATACCACAAGTAAGACTATAAGGACTTTTGCTGAATATCCATCGGAGTATAAGACGGTTGATTCAAATAAGTGGAATCCTTTTCTCTACCTTGTTCCCGACTATTGTGTCGGAGACGGGAATGCCGTTGTGGTAAGTTTCCCGGCGTCGGACAGTATAAGAGTCTATAATCTCGATGCACTGACGTATCGATCATATTTCGCGGGTACCGACCGTGATATCGAAATTTCGGAAACTGATAATCCCTACGATGAATCACATTTATACGGAAGCTACGTTTATAAGGGCATAAAGTATGACCGATGGAATGATGTCTATTATCGGGTACTTATCAGGCCGGTGCGTCCGGATATCCGTATCAATGATTATCAAGGGGTCAACGTCCCGCGTCCAATATCAGTGATTGTCCTGGATCATGATTTCAATAAAATAGCTGAAACCGATTTTGATGACTATCATGGCAGCTTTATCCATATGTTCGTATCTCCAAGAGGATTAAGCATACACTCTTATTCGGATGATGACGACTATCTGAAGTTCCGTACGTTCTCCCTCGACCCGAAGCCCTGACTGTAGGCTCCCGTCGGAGGGAAGATTGGTCGGAGACCATACACTACCGTTAACCCCGCCATGGCTTGCGCAGCAGGCCTTGGTGGGGTTAACTGATATCGGCGAGCGGCTTCTTCGCAGATGAGCCGCCAGTGGAGATGTGGCTGTATCTGTCAGAGGGAGCGGTAGAGGGCAATGACGGAGGCGGCGATGCTGTCCCAGTCGTAGGCCGAGAGATCGTAGCTGCGGCGTGCGGGAGCGACGGCGTTGGCGGGATTGCCGGCGGCATCATGGGCGCCGGCATTTATGCGTGCTGCCGCCGTGGTCTTGGCGAGGACAAGGGAGGCGAGGGCGGCGGCATCGCCCGGCGGGAAGAGATCGGATGAAGCGAGCTGCGGCAGGCGGCACGGCTCGATGTCGCTGACTGCCACGTCGAGGCCGTGGCTCATGGCTTCGAGGAGGGCGATGGGGAGGCCCTCGTGGAGCGAGGGCATGACGAAGAGGGCGGCGTCGGCCAGAAGCGCGTGGACGCGCCGGTGGCTGACCGCTCCGGTCATCACTACGCCCTTCTCGGCGGCAAGCCGCCTCAGCGCTTCGGAGTAGGCGGTGGGGTGGTCGGCTCCTCCGGCCACGACGATACGCAGTCCGGCCTCGCGTAGAGCAGGAGCGGTCTCGATAAGGGTATGGAGCCCCTTTTCAGGTACAAGGCGTCCGACGGCTACCACGTATCGGCCCGGCTCGACGCCGAGCGATGCGAGCCACTGACGGTCGGCGGCGTCGGGCGCAGGAGGATTGACGCCGTTGGAAATGGTGAGTATGCGGCAGTGCGATCCGCTGCGGGCGCGCAGCGCTTCGGTGATGGCGGGCGATATGGATATGACGGCGTTGCTGCACGCGAGGGCCGTGCGCTCGCCCAGGCGAAGGGCCATGCGGGCCATGCGTCCCCATTTGGCGCGGCGGTAGTCATGGCCGTGGAGGGTGGTGACCACTTTCATGCCGAGCAGGCGTGCGAGCGGGGCCATGAGCGCCGGACCGCAGGCATGGAGATGCATTATCCGCGCTCCGGCCATGCGTGCCCTGATGACTGCCAGAAATGTGTGTACAATCGTCTCGGTCGACTGCCGACGGGGCGACCACAGGGGGAGTAGCCTCACGCCCCGCCATACGTCAGGCGCGTCAGGCGCCAGGTAGGGGCGGCGGCACATGACTGTCACGTCGGCGCCCATCGCGGCGAGGCGCGGATATAGCTCCTCGCAGTGGGTCTCCACGCCACCCTGTATGCCGGGAAATCCGCGGGTGCCGGCTACGGCGATCTTCATTGCGCTACGATGGCTATGGCCACGTGGGCCGGATCGATCTCCTTCAGACGGTCGACGAGTTCGCGGCGCTTCAGTTGCCCTTTGCCGGCCATGACTAGCAGCGCGCCCGCAGGCGCGTCGATCTGATGGCGCAGCTCGTCGAAATGCATCGGGTCGGGCACCCTGATCACGGCATAGGCTCCGGAGGCGATGATGGCCGACACCTCTGCGGCGAATGCCGGCGATAGCAGCGGATCGTTGTCAGTACTGCCGGCTATGTCGGGAGTGACGACGGCGAGGCCGGAGCGTTCCATGGCCGATGTTAGGGCTCCGAGGGCGGTGTCGGGGGTGTCGATCAGAGCCGCATAGAGGGCGAGCGGTTCATGCCGGTCGGTGATGAGTGAGCGGAGCGCCACGACCCCGGGTCGTGGATCGGTGAGCGACAGGGCTACGGTGCGCTCTTCGAGCCCCCACCGGCGCAGGTCGAACGGATCGAGAAGCGTGTCGCGGCGGCGAAGGGTGAATGCCACTCCCGCGCCGACGAAGCCTGCCATAGCTAATAGCGCCAGCGCCATCACGATCATAGGCCGCTTTTTCGATGGCTTGAGCGAGGTCACAGCCTGGTCGATGATAAATCCCGAGGTGGTCTCGGAGTGGAGCTGCAGCAGAGCGTTCTCGCGCTTCTGCAGGAGGAATGTATATAGTTCGTTCTTGATTGCGTTGTCGCGGAAGAGCTCCATGAACTGCCGCTCATACGCAGGAAGGGCATGGAGATGTGTGTCAAGCTGGCTTGTAGCCCCCTTGCGGCGCTGCTCCGCGTGGCGCGCACCCTCCAGGAGCTGGGTGAATGAGCTGATGATGCTTATACGGAGCTGCTCTATGCGTTGTTCGGCGGCGAGGAGTGCGGTGTTGCCCGGTTTTGCCGACCGCTGCAGCTCCTGCTGGAGCATTACCTGCTCGTTGTAGGCGGCAATGATGGCGTTGGGGCCGCTTTCGGTTCCCGCGCTCGACGACGATCCGGGTATGACGACGGCCGGGAGCAGTCCGGTGTGACCCTCCCGCAGAGTGGCGAGTATCTGCTCGAAGTATGCTATCTCTGCCGTGGTCTTCAGGGTCTCCTCGTGGGAGTCGAGACTCTTTTCGAGAAGGATCGGAGCCTCGTTGCTGATGCTGACGAAGTTGGCCTTGGTCTTGAATTTCTCCACGAGCTTCTCGATTTCGGTCAGCTCGGAGAATATGTCGGCTATGCGTCCGTCGAGAAAGCGGAGCTCGGCCTCGGCGATGGCGTGGGTGCGTTCGAGCCGTTTGAAATTGTATTGCCTCATCACCTCGTCGAGTATCGCCCGTCCGCGCTCACGGCCTACGTCTGTGATCGACAGCGTAATGCCGTCGGCGAGCTTGTCGGCAATGTCGATGATGACTTTTTTATAGAGATTATTGGCGGCCTCCTGCGTGCCGGTGATCACAGCGAGATAACGGCGGTCGGCTCCGCAGACCGATGATGAATCGGCCGATGCGCTCCTGGCCACCGTGATGTCGCCAAGCGGCGTGGAGATGCTCATCGGAAGATATGACGGGCCTGCAGATGTGTTGAACCGTCCGGCTTTTACCGACGCCGACAGTCTGCCGTCGGCGTGAAGCGTCAGTTCGGCCTTTATGGGGATGGTAAGGGTGTCGAGTATGGCAGGCTTCATAGTGACTTTCAGGGGCGCGTCATTGAAGAGGAGCTGTTTGCGCAGTCCGTTGCGCTCCGACAGCTCCGTGTTGAGGCCGAGCGCTACGACGGTGCGCCGCATTACGTCCATGGTGTTGACGAGGAGCAGCTCGTTGTCGACACTGGCTGCAGATGCCCCTCCGATCGAGAAAGTGCGCATCATGGCGGCCATAGGATTGGATTTCTGCACCGGATCCGTCGAGCTGTCCTCAATAAGCATTGTGGCCGTCGACTCATAGCGCGGCTGGGTGATGCAGCAGAAGGCTATGGCCATGGAGGCTATTGCAGCGCATCCCGCCAGGTATATCCAGCGGCGGGAACGGATGGCGCGCATGATGCGGCGCAGATCGATCTCGTTTCTGTCAGGGGTTGTAGCCATGAATAGTGGATGTTTTGACGGCTTCGGGAGCCATTGAACATATCATGCCGAGCATCATCATGCAGTAGAGTCCGGCCGACTGCACGAAAGTGGTGCTCGCTATGTTTTCGATAAAAATGAAGAGTATCGCCGTCCAGGCTACGGCGAACAGCGCCTGACCTCCGGGAAGCAGGCGGCGTATCCTTCTGAGCAGGGTGCCTATGTAGAACCAGAAGGCGGCAAAGAGCAGCAGTCCGGCTATGCCGAACTGGGCAAGCGAGGGATAGAATGCGTCGCAGACAAAGTCGGGCTCCGACGGAGTAAGACCGTAGACGTTGTTGAGCCCATATTCGTAGTAGATTTTTGAATAGTGCACCTCGCCGGACGCATGGCTGGCGAAAGAGGCGAGTCCGCTGCCGAAAGGCACGTGGCTGACCATGATCAGCGCGGCTGCGGCATAGAGCGCGGGGCGCGCCATAGATTCGAGGCCGCCGTTGCGCAGATCGCTTCCCATGTCGATGAAATAGAAGCGGAATTTGCTCCAGCCTACGGCTGCCACAATAATTCCCACCGTCAGACCTGTCAGCAGCTGATAGCGCGTGGGCATAGGCCGACTCCGGCGCAGGTATAATGTCAGGAAATAGAGAGCCACCACGCAGGTGCCGTAGAATTTCGAACGTCCGCACGGCAGCCCCATGGCAAGGAGCAGGAAAGCGGTAGCCCTGTCGCGGGAGGAGATGCGGCCGTCGGGTCCGACAGAGCACAGGAGCCACGTCAGGAAACTCAGCACAGCTGCCAGGCCGACATAGCTTACATGCTGTATGAGGGAATTGACTACCGACTGGCTGAAGCACGATATGACGCATACCGTAGCGGCGTTGACTATGGCTATGGCCCGGAGCAGACGTCGGTCGGAGCCTGTAAGCCGCGGAGCCACGGCCAGAAATACAGCAAAAGGCACGAACGGCTTTAGCTGGATCACATAATCGACAGCGACAGCATAAGCTGTATTGTATCTGACGGCAGTGAGCGAATATGCAGCATAGAGGGCGAGCAGGGCCATTATGACCCACAGGAGCCTGTAGCGGCGCCACGTGCCGTTGACCACGCAGTCGGCCATCGCCAGGCATGCCAGGCATAGCGCCGCCATCTCGTCGACTGGCTTGAGCCACTTCACCGACGGAAGCAGCAGCGCCAGGACAGCGATGAAAATCCATACGCATATGCGGTCAGTCTTCAGCACGGCAGAGGATCGGTATGATGCTTGATCAGTGGACTGCGAGGGCTATCACAAGTGACGCAATGACCGACACGGCTCCCACGATGGTGGATATGACCGAGAGCTTGAAGGCGTTGTTCTGGTTGTAGCGGGAGTTGGCCTGGCGGATGTCGTTGGGTTCCACGATCACTACATCGTTCTGCCTGAGATAGTAGTAGGGCGATGCCGTGATGGCCGGATCTCGCAGGTCGAGCCGAACGTAGCGTGCGCTGTCGGCTTCCTCGCGGATGACGGTGACGTTGTCGCGCCGGCCGTATTCGGTCATGTCGCCGGCCGCGGCGAGAGCGTCGAATATGGAGAACCGTTCGGATGCGACATGTATGCGGTGGGGATTGCGCACCTCGCCCATTACGTTGACATGGAAATTGGTGATGAGCACTCTGACGTTGGGATCCTTGACGTGCTTCCCTATCTGCCGCAGAAGCTTATCGCGCAGCTCGGCCGTGGTAAGGCCGGCCACATGTATGGTGCCGAGTTTCGGGAATGCGATATTGCCGTCTCGGTCGACGAAATAGCTCTGCTGCTGGTTGTCGGTGAGAATGCTGCCTGTGCCGGTGGAGAATGAGGCATTGCTGTTGGGCAGATTGTATTCCGACGTGGCCGCCGGTATGGCTGAGGTGACAATGATCTGCAGCTCGTCCTCGGGCTGTATCGTCACTTTGTAGTCAGCCCGTGATAGAGTGCCCTGGCGGGAATCGCCGAGATTCTCCATGTAGGTGAGATGGCTGGTGGTGTGGCATGCCGCAAGGCTCAGCGCCATGACGGCTGCCGGCGCAAGGCGCCTGAGGGCGGCAAAGATATTTTTCATCGGTTGAATGTGAAATGGCGGTTTTCTGGCGGCGATATCTTTCACCGTCTGATATGATAACGTCGCCTGCATGCCGTTATTGTGGCCTGAGGGATATTTGATCTCCGGCATAACAGGTAGGCCAGGAAGCATAAAAAGCGACCCGGCCTCCTTTCTATCAAGGAAGCCGGGCTGTTTAGCATTTTATGCTGATTGTTTTAGGTAAAAATCTTGTCAAGGATTTAATCTTCGCCGTGTTTTACCACGACGATCGGATTACGATACAGACCTGTTTCAGGCTTTCTTGGCCGCGGGCTTGCGTCCGGGCTTTTTCTTGGCGGGAGCTTTCTCTGCCTCGGGCTCTGCCTGTTTCTGGCGGAGAAGGTGCTCCTCGTTGTAATGTTCGAGGTTCTGGCGCATCGATCCGACCTCCTTGTTGAGCTGCTCTATCTCGCGCTCCTGGTTGCGGATGGTGGTCAGAAGCGAGTTGAGCTCCTCGTTGTCGATGGTCAGGGGGTACTGCTCCTCTACGCGCACGATGAAGTCGGCCAGCACGTTCATATAGTTGGTGAATGCCTGGAACGGCGTGTCGTAGGGCGAGAAGTGGGAGTGTACGGCTCCGTCGGCGAAGTGTTTAGTGGCCATGTAGAAGAAATGGTCGGATGCCTGGAGATAGTTCCAGTCCTGCTTCAGACGGCGGTCGTCGCACAGACGCACGCGCTCAGCTACGGAGTAGAGCTTGTCGAATGCCTCCTGCTGGAGCTTGTTGCCGAGCCATGCCGATGTGTCGCGCGCTTCGTCGGCCCAGGAGATCGGGTGCATTACCGAGAGTTCGCCCACGGCCTTGAGCTTCTGCACGGCTTCCGAAGGTGTCCAGAAGTCGATGCCGCGCTCCTTGGCGAAGCGGGGAAGGGCTTCGAGGAACTGGAAGATGCCGGTATCGCGGTTCTGCATCTCGCCGAAAGTCTCGAGATTCATGAAGAGGTTGATGATCTGCTCGTCGGCGGGGGTCGATGCGATCCAGTCGATATACTTGTCGGCGGTCAGGGGATATGCGTCCCATTCCGGATTGGAGAAACGGAAGGAGATATCGTCGCTGAGCTTGGAGTTCTTGAGCAGGAGCTTGAGCTTGGGTTGCGTGGCGGCGGCGTAGACGTAGTTGGGGCTCTTCCATCCGAGGATGTGCTTGGCGCCCTCGGTGATTACGCCCTTGTAGCCCATGTCGTAGATCTGGGGGGCCATCTCGTCGCAGTAGATGAGCTCGGTGTTGCGGAGCACTTTGGGCTTCACTCCGAAGAGCTGCTCGATCTTGGCGTCGTGGGCCTTGACCTGGGCGGCGAACTCCTCCGGATCGGCGAGCGACGACAGTGAGTGTGCGTAGGTCTCGGCGAGGAACTCGCACTTGCCGGTTTCGGCGAGGCGTTTGAGCAGGTCGATGAATTCAGGCACGTAGTGCTCGAACTGTTCGAGGGCGGTGCCGGTGACCGATATGGCGCAGCGGAAGGCGCCCTTGCTCTCCTCGATCATCTTCAGCAGGCTTTCGGCTGCAGGGATATATGAGTTGCGCGCTATGCGGCTGACGATGTCGTCGTTGGCGAAGTCGTCGTAGTAGTAGTGGTCGTTGCCTATATCGAAGAAGCGGTAGCGCTTGAGGCGAAACGGCTGGTGAATCTGGAAATAGAAACAGATTGCTTTCATGATTATTTCGTGTTTTTTTGTTTTTAAGGTGATGTGGCGCTCAATGCACGTAGCGCTTGTAGATGTCGATCACTTTCTGCCCGGCTTTGTCCCAGGTGATCTTATTGACCTCCTCAAGACCGTCCTGCCGCAGCTGCTCGTACATGGCGGGGTAGGTGATGATAGCGTTCATGGCGTCGGCCATGGCGTCGATATCCCAGTAGTCGGTCTTGATTACATTGTCGAGTATCTCGGCGCATCCGCTCTGCTTGGAGATGATCGAGGGGCATCCCATCTGCATGGCTTCGAGCGGCGATATGCCGAATGGCTCCGATACGGAGGGCATCACGTATACGTCGCTCGCCTTGAGCATCTCGTAGACCTGCTTGCCCCGCTGGAAGCCGGGGAAGTGGAAGCGGTCGGCTATGCCGCGTTCGGCGGCGAGCTGTATCATCTTGTCCATCATGTCGCCGGATCCGGCCATCACGAAGCGCACGTTGTGGTTGTTTTTCAGCACCTTTGCGGCTGCCTCGACGAAGTATTCCGGGCCTTTCTGCATGGTGATGCGGCCAAGGAAGGTGATCACCTTGTCCTTCGACTTGTGTTCGGGCACATCCTTCTGCTCGTCGGTGAGCGGGGTGACGGCGTTGTGCACGGTGGTCACCTTGGCGGGATCGACGCCGTAGTTGTTGATGACGATGTCGCGTGTGTGGTTGCTGACGGTCATGATGTGGTCGGCATGGTTCATGCCGTCCTTCTCGATGCCGAACACCGTGGGGTTGGGCTTGCCGCGCGAGCGGTCAAACTCAGTGGCATGCACGTGGATCACCAGCGGCTTGCCGGTGACCTGCTTGGCGTGGATGCCTGCCGGATATGTCAGCCAGTCGTGGGAGTGGATGATGTCGAAGTCGAGCGTGCGCGCCACCACTCCGGCCACGATGGAGTAGTTGTTGATCTCTTCGAGCAGGTTGTCGGGATAGCGGCCCGAGAATTCGAGGCATCCGAGATCGTTGGTGCGCATGTAGTTGAAGTCGGCGTAGATATGGTCGCGCAGCCGGAAGTAGAGGTCGGGATTCATCAGTTTGCCGATACGCTGCTCTACGTAGTCGCGGTTGACGTCGCGCCATGCGATGGGCACCTGCGAGGCGCCTACGATGTGGGCGAACGACTTGTCCTCGTCGCCGAAAGGCTTTGGTATGACAAATGTGATGTCCATGTCGCCACACTCCCACATTCCTTTTGTGAGTCCGTAGCTGGCGGTGCCGAGTCCGCCGAGGATATGGGGCGGGAATTCCCACCCGAACATTAGAGCTTTCATGGAGCGTTAGAGGGATTACATGTTGAATTTCTTGAGTGTGGTGAGCGTGCGGAGTATCTCAGCGATGTTGGTGACATGACTGATGGCTCCGCGGCCCGAGAACGGCGGATTGCCGTCGTAGAGCTGCGATAGTGATCCGATGCACTGGTTGGTCATCTCGTCCTCG
>ERZ825324.3396-NODE-3396-length-14856-cov-2.804135_pt1 | contig 14856 bp, 11 predicted proteins | sample MGYA00519859_ERZ825324 | MGnify/ENA primary metagenome ERZ825324 (study PRJEB31778, sample SAMEA3449198) | human gut metagenome | biome: human gut; feature: human-associated habitat; material: faeces | place: United Kingdom | collected 2010/2012 ... | reverse complement strand
ACATAAGGCAAGCCTTGAATCCATTATCACGAGTGGTCTTAGCTTCTTCGCAGCAACATTTGGTGTATCAGCTTATTCAAAGGTTGATATGATTGGTTCCATCTGTACACTTCTTTCAAGAGGTGCATTAATCAGTGTTGTCGTTGTTGCACTTGTTTTGCCGGCAATGTTCCTGATTTTTGATAAAGTAATTTGTAAGACATCAATTAACTTTCTTGGAAAGAAATAAAAAGTAAAGTAACTGGCGTGCACAAGCGTGCAATTCTGATTTAGAAATGAGAATGAGGGTGTTATATTATGAATAGAAATCATATGCTGAAAAGAAAAATGACAGCCGGACTTGCAGTCGGCATGGCAGTAGCAGTAGGAAGTGTTCCAATGGCAATGGCTGCGAACACAGTAAATACAACAGATTCATCAAGCAGTGTATCAAAAGAGGAAACCGTCTATGTAAATGCAGATGCATCTGGAAATCCACAGCAGATCACAGTATCTAACTGGTTAAAGAATGCAGGCAGTGAAAGCAGTGTTGAGGATCAATCTGATCTGACAAATATAAAGAATGTAAAAGGTGATGAAACCTTTAGTGAGAATGGTGACAGCCTGACATGGAATACAGATGGCAGCGATATTTATTATCAGGGTCAGAGCAATAAGGACCTTCCTGTATCTGTAAAGTTTACATACTTCTTAGATGGACAGGAAATGCAGCCGCAGGATCTTGTCGGCAAGAGCGGTCATCTTCAGATCAAGATTCAGTATACTAACAACGAGAAGAAGAGTGCAAAGGTAGATGGAAAGAATGAGACTATTTATAGTCCATTTGTAATGCTGACTGCAATGATTCTTCCAGATGATACATTCTCTAATGTCACCATCGACAACGGAAAGGTAATTTCCGATGGAAGCAGAAATATTGTTGTGGGTGTTGGAATGCCTGGTCTTAAGGATAGCTTAAAGCTTGATACACTTTCTCTTTCTACAGATGACGAAGACAAGAACAGCGAAGACAAAACGCTTGATATTGACATTCCAGACAGCGTATCGATTGAAGCTGATGTAACAGATTTCTCAATGAGTTCTTCTCTGACAGTTGCATTGTCTGACATATTAAAGGATATTGATTTTGATGATGACGGTGCATTAGATGATATTAAGGATGCGCTCGATGAGCTTACAGATGCAGCAACACAACTTGTTGATGGAACCTCAGATCTGTATGATGGTGTGGAGGAACTTGACGAGAAGTATGGCGAGTTTGATGATGGTGTTAAGGAATTAAGAGATGGCACACATGATCTTGCAGATGGCGTTGGTGATCTGACAGATGGTGTAAATAAACTTGCAGATGGAGCAAATCAGTTACAAAGCGGAGCAAAAGACCTTGCAAGCGGAGCAAAGACGCTTGACGATGGAGCTGGAAAGCTTCAGAGTGGTTCTAAGGATCTGGTAAGTGGTGTGAGTCAGCTTGCAAGTGGTGCAACTTCACTTCAGAGTGGAGCAGGACAGTTACAGAGTGGAGCAGGTCAGTTACAAAGCGGAGCAGCACAGTTACAGAGTGGTGCAGGTACATTACAGAGTGGAATCAATGATTATACATCTGGTGTCGATCTGTTAAATGCAGGTATTCAGGCAAATCTGTCAAGTGACAGTGAATTAAACACAAAGGTTTCTCAGTTTGCCCAAGGAATCAATACATTGGCAGCTGGTGTTAACAGCTACACAGCAGGAACAGATTCTTTAGCAGATGGCGTAAGTGCATATGTTGCAGGTGAACAGCAGCTTTCACAGGGTGCACAGGCACTGACTCAGATTCAGGGTGCGTTAAGCACACTTACTGCAGCACTTGATGGAGAGGGAGAGACGACAGAGGATCTTGTCGCAGCATCAAATGCACTGGCACAGGGAACAGAATCCTTAAAGGCTTCCTTAGGAACTGACGAGACTAAACAGTTAATGACTCTGTTAGACAGCATGTTGAAAACTGGAAATGAGCTGATCACAGAAGCAAGTGGATTATCTAGTGTTATGAAAGAGCAAATCGTAGCACCAGTTCAGGGCATGATGGAAAATGCTGAATATTTGATGAATCAGATCACGGCAGTACAGAGCTACGCTGTTGAGTTAGCAAAAACAGCAGCAACGGCAAAGGATACGATTAATGCGCAGATCGCTAATGCAAACAATGAATTATCAAGTGCTGCACAGGGACTGGCTGACAGTGTAAATAATGCAGCAAATGCGCAGATAAACAATGCAAATACGCAGATCGCCAACGCAAATGCACAGATTGACAGCGCAAGAGCAGTTCTTCAGCAGCAGCTTGACGCAGCAAATGCAGCAGGAAATACTGAGCTGGCAGCATCGTTACAGACAGCAATTAATAGCCTTGGAAATGTAAGTGGAGTAGAGGCGGTAAATGTTGACGCACCAGCATATACTCCAGTACAAGGAATTGATGGAATGACGCTTCCAACATTGAATGCGGATTTGGAAGGTATGGCAGCGAAGATAGAGAGCATTAAGAATACCTTTGATACTCTTCAGACAACTGTTGCAGGTTTAATTACCTCACTTACAGATGTACAGACAAAGATTGACAGTATTACTTCTATGAAGGATCAGATTCCGGAGGCAGATATCACTGCGCTTAGCACGGGTGTTGATTTACTTGACTCTAATATGCAAGATTTCAATGCAGAAATGGGTAATCTTTCAACACAAGTTGCTACATTAAACACGCAGGCTTCGGCAGGTATCAAACAGCTGTTAGATGGTTTTGCACAGCTTGATGCAAACAACGAAACACTTACAGGTGGTGCAGCACAGTTAAAGGCAAACAGTGCATCTCTTACAAGCGGCGCAGCAGCACTCCAGACTGGAGCAGGACAGCTGATCGAAGGATTAAATCAGTTAAGCACACAGATGATTGCAGGAGCAGGACAGCTTGCAGCAAACAGTCAGACACTTCGTGATGGTGCAGCAACCTTAAAGGGCGGCATCGACAGTGCAAAGAGCGGAATTGACACCTTAAAGAGCGGAACTGACACTTTAAAGGGCGGAACTGATACTTTAAAGACAGGTGCAGATACCTTAAAGAGTGGTGCTGGTACATTACAAAGCGGAATTAACACATTAAAGTCTGGTACAAGTGCACTTAGCAGTGGTGCAGATACATTGAAGTCTGGAACTAATGATTTGAGAAAGGGAACACTTGACTTAAAGAGTGGTACACAGACATTGGCAGATGGCGTTAGTGATCTTAAGGATGGTGCAGATACGTTATCAGATGCAAGTGATGATGTAGTAGATGGAATCAGCGAGCTTAAGGATGGCGCAGAGGATTTAAAGGACGGTATGCAGGAGTTTTATGATGAAGGAATCAGCAAGATCAAGGATATGGCTGATGAGAATCTGACAGTAATTCTTGACCGCTTAAAGGCTCTGACTTCAGATGAGATTTCATATGATACCTACAGCGGCAGAAGTGACAGCATGAATGGTTCTGTTAAATTCATCATTGAGACTGACGAGATCGAATAATTAAAAAACACCATGTACTGCAATGAGCACATGGTGTCTAAAAAATACTATATTTGGATCAGCGAAGACTTTCTAATACATTTTCGTGAATCCGTTCTGAGAGCTGTCTGTAAAGGTAGCTCTCTTCTTTTGTAAAGTCGCGCATGCAGGTGCATTCAAAATCATTAATTGCAGCTTTCAGATCGTCAAGCACTGGCGTTGCTGTCTCAAGCAAGCAAACTGAAAAATGCTGTATTGGAAGAGGCTGAATGAAACCACGCATTGAAAGATGAGAGAGCGACAAAGAAAGAATATGGAGTGGGAGCTGTGCATAATTGGCCAGCTCTTTTTTTGTTGTAAATGGAATTGGATTTTCCAAAGCAAGTAAAAGGCAGGCATCATTTAGTGTCAAATCGTGCTTAATAGCAGCAGATTCGAGGTAACGATGCAAAAGCATTTTGCTGCGGTAGGCATCAATAAAAATGCCATGTCCGTTTAATGCCTGTGGAGATACACTTGTTCGTTCACTGCCTAATTTTTTCGATCCAGGAAGAATTGAAGGCATTACAAATCCATCCTTTGCTGAGTCGATCAAAAAATGGTAGATTCTCAGTCGGTTTTTCTCATAATATGCCTCATCAAATGTGTGTTTATAAAAATTGTTATAATACTCAAAAATTTCAAGCTTCATCTTAACAGTATTGGAGATCGTTACACTCTGACTCACAAGAGAACCCTTTGTTTTGACATAGTAATAGATCGGAACCTTTAATGCAATAAAACGCTCAGCATATCTTATATATTCCAGATTAAACATAAAATCTTCACACCAGTTAATCTGTACGTTCATGCGAAGCTCATGTTTTTCAATAATGTCACGGCGATACAGCTTATTCCAAATCACACCATAATAAAAGTCAGCAGGATTTTCCATCATATGGTGGGAAAATTCTTCTTTTGAAAGTACGGCATCCTCATCAATATCACCTTTTTGAGAAACACGCTCCCCATTGACACGATAAAAATCTGCTATTACAAGATCACAGTTGTTTTTCTCAGCAGTGCGCACAAGAAGCTTTGTAGCATCTGGTGTAATCCAGTCGTCACTGTCTAAAAATTGTATGTATTTTCCGTGAGCCAGATCAAGAGCTGTATTTCTTGTATCAGATACACCGCTGTTATTTTTGTGAATGACATGGACACGGTTATCAAGGGCGGCATATTCATCGCAGATCGCACCAGAATCATCGGTGCTTCCATCGTCAACAAGAAAAAGTTCATAATCAGTAAAATCTTGATTTAAAATGCTGTCTGCGCAGCGTCGAAGTGTCTTTGCAGAATTGTATACAGGCACAATAATACTAACTTTAACAGACATAAAGTTTATCCATCCTTTCTATTTCCTGAAAAATAAGTATTTGGTTTGCGTGTACAAATCAACTTTTCATATTTTCATTTTACCAGAACTGTTTTTGAAATGCTATGATGATTTTCTTAAATTTCTTACATTTTACGCTTTTTTGTAAATTGTAATTAACTGGCAATTTGGTAAACTGGTAACAGCTCATGAGTAAAAAGCATCTGCTTTGAGATATTCTTGCAGAGAGCTGAACTTGTGAACTGCAATGGAAAGAAAGAGCAGAGGATGGATATGACAGGAACAATCATAGGAACAGGTGCATGCGCTGCATCACATGTAATGGAAAATGATGATCTGGCACAGTTTGTTGATACAAGCGATGCATGGATCACAGAGCGCACCGGAATAAAAAGACGTCATATTGCAGAAAATGAGACGGTTTCCTCTTTAGCAGTTTGTGCAGCAAAAAAAGCACTTTTGGATGCGGAAATTTTAGCGGATGAGATTGGTCTGATTATTGTTTCCACTATGACCCCAGAGAGTATCATGCCAAGTACAGCATGTCTTGTGCAGGCAGCAATAGGTGCTTCTAATGCATTATGTTTTGATCTGAACGCAGCATGCAGCGGTTTTGTGAGTGCATTTGTCACGGCGCGTACATATCTTGAAAGCAAAATTGTACGCTATGCACTTGTCATCGGAAGCGAGGTGCTTTCCAATGTAGTGGATTGGCAAGACAGGGGAAGCTGTATATTGTTCGGCGATGGCGCCGGTGCAGTTATATTAGAAGCATCAAAAAATGATTCATGGGTTCCTGTTCTTCATGCTGATGGAAGACAGTCACAGGCACTTACCTTAAAGAGTCGTCATGATGCAAATTGGCTGTTTGAAAAGGAGCATCCAGACTTGTTTAAGCGCGACTACTTTATAAGCATGGATGGCAGAGCTATTTTTCAGTTTGCCGTGCGCAAGGTGCCAGAAGTAATTGACGAACTTCTAGAGAAGAACAATCTGAAAAAAGAAGAGATTGCATATTATCTTCTTCATCAGGCAAATCGCCGCATTGTAGAGGCAGTGGCAAAGCGTATGGATCAGCCAATTGAAAAATTTCCAATGAATTTGGATGAATATGGAAATACCTCATCAGCATCAATCCCGATTCTTCTTGATGAAATGAATCAAAAAAAGCTGCTTCATGACGGTGATAAAATTATCATTGCAGGCTTTGGCGGAGGCTTAACCTGGGGAGCAGATGTGATTACTTGGAGAAAAAAGTAAGAACGATCAAAGCAGAAACCGCAAAAAACGGTAAAACAATAATTTATTATAAAGGAGAAATGAAAATGTTTGAAGAAATTAAGACTATCGTAGCAGAAAACTTAGGTGTAGAGGAAGACAGCATTACAATGGAGTCCTCTTTCAAGGATGATTTAAAGGCAGATTCTCTTGATTTATTTGAGATGGTAATGGCACTTGAGGAAAACTATGGAATTGAAATTCCAACTGATGATCTGGGTCAGCTTGAGACTGTTGCTGATGTAATCGATTATATTCAGAGTCATAAAGAGTAAATAATATGATACTAGGGTCCCAAGCTCAAAAACCTAATCGTGCAAGCACGAACGGCTTTTGGAGCTTTTGACCCTGGTATCATAACTACGATCATGAAACAAGAGCATATTCATGATTATAAATGAGAAACGAGAAAAGGCAGGAAAAAAAGGATGCAGACAGAATTAACCAGATTGCTTGGAATCCAGGCACCAATCATTCAAGGCGGAATGGCATGGGTGGCGGAACATACGCTTGCAGCAGCAGTATCAAATGCAGGCGGACTTGGTATTATCGGTGCCGCAAATGCACCGGCTGAGTGGGTCAGAGAACAGATTCGCCTGACAAAGCAGCTGACAGATAAGCCATTTGGCGTCAATGTCATGCTGATGAGTCCTTATGCGCCAGAGATCGCACAGGTAGTTGCAGAGGAGGGCGTAAGTGTTGTTACGACAGGTGCAGGAAATCCAGAGAGCTATATGGCACTTTGGAAATCAAAGGGCATTAAGGTGATTCCAGTCGTTGCATCCGTTGCTTTAGCAAAAAGAATGGAGCGAGCAGGAGCCGATGCTGTTGTTGCAGAAGGATGTGAATCAGGTGGTCATATTGGTGAGAGTACGACAATGACACTTGTTCCGCAGGTAGTTGACGCATTGAATATTCCAGTTATTGCGGCAGGCGGAATAGCAGACGGCAGAGGCCTTGCAGCAGCTTTTATGCTTGGTGCATGCGGTGTACAGATGGGAACTCGTTTTGTTGCGACAAAGGAGTGCTGGGCACATCAAAATTATAAGGATAAGATTTTAAAAGCAAAGGATATTGATACGAAAGTAACAGGCAGAAGCACTGGTCATCCAGTCAGAGCACTTAGAAATGAAATGACAAAGCAGTATCTTGATCTGGAAAAGAAAGGTGCAACATTAGAGGAACTTGAGTATCTGACGTTAGGTGGTCTTAGAAAGGCTGTTGTAGAAGGCGATGTGAAAAATGGAAGTGTCATGTCTGGTCAGATAGCAGGAATGATCAAAGAGGAGTTAACTTGCAGAGAGGTCATTGAAAACATTGTGGCTGAGGCAGCAAAGCTTCTTGAGAAAGGGGCATGTTATGAGTAAGCTTGCATTTATTTTTCCAGGACAGGGTGCGCAGAAAGCTGGAATGGGAAAAGATTTCTATGAAAACAGTGAAGCTGCAAGATCATTTTTTGATCAAGCACAAAAAATTCTTGACTTTGATCTGAAGGAAATGTGTTTTGGTGAGCACGAAGAACTTAACTTGACAGAGTACACACAGCCATGTATGGTAAGCGTTTGCCTTGCAATTGTGCAGGAACTAAAAAAACGCGGCATTAATCCTGACATCACAGCAGGCTTAAGCCTTGGAGAGTATGCAGCAGTTGCAGCAGCAGGCGGCATGAACGAGCTAGATGCTATAAAGTTAGTGCGACGCAGAGGAATTTTGATGCAGAGCACTGTTCCAGCCGGTGAAGGCGCAATGGCAGCTGTTTTAGGATTAGATGCAAAAAAAATAGAAGAAATTCTTGAAAGCTTTGAAAATGTATGGATCGCAAATTATAACTGTCCTGGTCAGATAGTAATAACTGGTCTGACTAATGAGGTGCAGCAGGCATCTTTAGCATTAAAAGAGGCAGGTGCAAAGCGTGTTGTGGAGCTTAAAGTCAGTGGACCATTTCATTCCCTGCTTTTAAAATCAGCAGGAGAAGCACTGCTTAAGGAGATGGAATCAATGTCATTTTCACCGCTGCAGGTTCCTTATGTTGCAAATGCGATTGCCGAAATAGTGACAGACAGTAAAAAGATCAGTACATTTTTTGCAAAAGGAATTTATTCTTCTGTTCGATGGCAGCAAAGTATCGAGACAATGCTTGAAAACGGTGTGGATACTTTTGTTGAGATAGGACCTGGAAAGACACTTGCAGGTTTTATGAGAAAGATTGCACCAAAGGCAACTGTATATAACGTATCCTCTTTCGAGGATGCCATAGCACTTGAAAAATGTCTGTCAAAGGCGTGAGGTGAAGTATGTTAGAAGAAAAAATTGCAGTCGTAACAGGGGCATCCCGCGGAATCGGAAGAGCCATTGCAAAGGAGCTTGCGCTTAAAGGAGCATTTGTAATTGTTAATTACAATGGCTCAAAACAGGCAGCTGATGAGACAGTAAATGAGATTATACAGGCAGGCGGCAAGGCTGTAGGTGTGCAGTGCAATGTGGCAGATGCAGCCGAGTGCGAAGCTTTTATAAATAATATCATTAGCGAATATGGTCGAATTGATATTTTAGTCAACAATGCAGGAATCGTGCGTGACAATCTTTTGATGCGTATATCAGAGAAGGATTTTGACGCAGTCATTGATACAAACTTAAAGGGAACTTTTCATACGATGCGTCTCGTGGCGCGTCCAATGCTTCGCCAAAGAAGCGGAAGAATTATTAATATTTCTTCAGTGGTTGGTATTTTTGGAAATGCAGGACAGGCAAATTATGCGGCATCAAAGGCAGGTGTTATAGGTCTTACGAAATCAGCAGCAAAGGAACTTGCATCGCGCGGCATCACCGTAAATGCTGTAGCACCAGGTTTTATTGAAACTGATATGACGCAGAAATTAAGCGAGCAGGTAAGAAATCAGATTCTTAGCCAGATTCCGGCAGGCACATTTGGAAAGCCAGAGCATGTGGCAAAAACAGTGGCCTTTCTGGCGTCAGATGATGCGTCATACATTACCGGTCAGGTCATTCAGGTCGATGGTGGAATGTAATCTATAATAACATAGCAGAAAGGCAAGGATAATTGATGAAAAGAAGAGTAGTTGTGACAGGCTTGGGTGTTGTGACTCCAATTGGAAATACAGTAGAGGAGTTCTGGAAGGGAATCCGCGAGGGAAAGGTAGGAATTGGACCTATCACTCGTTTTGACACGACTGGTTATAAAGTTACGCTTGCTGCCGAGGTAAAGGATTTTAAGGCAGCAGATCGTATGGATTTTAAGGCAGCAAAGAGAATGGATCGCTTTTCACACTATGCTGTGGCAGCATCAAAAGAAGCACTTGAGGATTCAGGTCTTGATCTGTCAAAAGAGGATGCATTTCGCGCAGGCGTTGTGATAGGTTCAGGAATTGGTTCTCTTGAGATGATGGAATCAGAGCATGAAAAGATTTTAAAGGGACAGGTGAATCGTGTCAATCCGCTTATGGTTCCTAGAATGATTTCAAACATGGCAGCAGGAAATGTTTCAATTCAGCTTGGACTTCGCGGAAAGTGCACGAATGTCGTAACAGCTTGTGCATCTGGTACACACTGCATTGGAGATGCATTTCGTGCAATTCAGTATGATGATGCTGATATTATGTTTGCAGGCGGTGCAGAGAGCAGTATCTGTCCGACAGGAATTGCAGGATTTCAGTCACTGACTGCTCTTTCAACGTCAGATGATCCGCTGTACGCATCAATTCCGTTTGATAAAAACAGAAAAGGCTTTGTTTTAGGAGAGGGTGCAGGTGTAGTTGTTCTTGAGGAGCTTGAACATGCTAAAGCGCGCGGTGCTCATATCTATGCAGAGGTAGTAGGCTATGGAGCTACAGCAGACGCATTCCATATCACTTCACCATGCGAAGATGGAAGCGGTGCAGCTAAGGCAATGGAGCTTGCCATGACAGAGGCAAAGGCTGCTCCAGAAGAAATCACATATATCAATGCACATGGAACTGGAACGCATCACAATGATCTTTTTGAGACGCGTGCAATTAAGTTGGCATTTGGAGAGGCAGCAAAAAATGTCTGCATCAATTCAACAAAATCCATGACAGGCCATTTGCTTGGAGCAGCAGGAGGCGTCGAGTTTGTTGTATGTGCAAAGTCTGTTGAGGAAGGCTACATTCATCAGACGATGGGCACAAAAGAGACTGACGAGGAATGTGATCTTGACTACACAATTGGGGCGCCTAAGGAAAAAGATGTTGTCTATGCGATGAGCAATTCACTTGGATTTGGCGGCCATAATGCTTCAATTTTAATAAAGAAATACGAAAATGCGTAAAGGTGGTAAAAGTCATATGGAATTGGACGATCTTTTAAAGCTGATCGATCACGTATCAAAGTCAAAGCTGGATGATTTTTGCTACGAGACAGGAGAGATAAAGCTTCGCCTAAAGAAAAATGCAGCAAAGGAAATCGTTGTGCAGCAGAAAGAAGTAAAAAACGCAGCGTCAGAATTTGCCATTGTTCAAAATTGCGAAGATGCTGTGGGTGCAGATACCTCAAAAAAATCAGATGAAGCATCATCTGACAAATATATTGATTCTCCTCTTGTTGGTATCTTTTATACGGCACCGGGAGAAGGAGAAGCACCGTTTGTATCAGTAGGTGACCGCGTAAAGAAGGGTCAGACGCTTGGCATTGTAGAGGCAATGAAGCTGATGCATGAGATTACCTGCGAACAAAATGGTATTGTAAAAGAAATCTGTGCACAAAACGGTGATGCTGTCGAGTACGGTCAGAAGCTGTTTATTATAGAAGAAGCTTAAGCCAAAAATTGGAGAATCAGAATATGAATCATTTAGATATTAACCAGATTAAAGATATTATTCCGCATCGCCATCCGTTCTTATTAATTGATTACATAGAGGATTATGTACCGGGTGAGTATGCTGTTGGATATAAATGTGTATCATACCGTGAGGAGTTTTTTGCCGGTCATTTTCCGCAGGAACCAGTTATGCCAGGTGTTTTGACAATCGAGGCACTGGCGCAGACGGGTGCAGTTGCAATTCTTTCACTTCCAGAAAATAGGGGAAAAACAGCTTACTTTGGCGGAATTGACAAGTGCCGTTTTCGCGGAAAAATAGTGCCTGGTGATAAGGTACGTCTTGAGACAAAGATCATCAAGACAAAAGGACCTGTAGGTATTGGAGAGGCAGTTGCAAGCGTGGATGGCAAGGTAGTTGTCCGTGCTGAGTTAACATTTATGATAGGATAGGAGATAACATGATCAGGAAAGTTCTTGTAGCAAACCGGGGAGAGATTGCAGTGCGCATTATTCGTGCCTGCCGAGAGATGGGGATTGAAACGGTAGCAGTCTATTCAGAGGCCGATAAGGATGCGCTTCATGCGAAGCTCGCAGATGAGGCAATTTGTATCGGACCGGCAAAGCTTAGCGAGAGCTACCTGTCAATGGAGCGTATCATAAGTGCAACAATTGTGTCAGGTGCAGAGGCCATTCATCCAGGCTTTGGATTATTGTCGGAAAACAGCCGCTTTGCAAAACTGTGTGAAGAATGCAACATTATTTTTATCGGGCCAGATTCTAATGTGATTGCTAAACTTGGTGACAAGCAGGCTGCCAGAGAGACTATGATTAGTGCCGGTGTGCCAGTTATACCTGGCGGTGATCATGCAGTGTATGATGAAAAGGATGCGAAAGAGACTGCAAAAAAGGTTGGTTATCCAGTTATGATTAAGGCAGTCCTTGGCGGAGGCGGCAAGGGAATGCGCACGGCAAAGGATGAAGAAGAGTTTGTAAAAAATTTTGCAATAGCACAGGCAGAAGCAAAGCAGTCATTTGGCGATGATGCTATGTATATTGAGCATTTTATTACAAGACCGCGTCATATTGAATTTCAAATTCTTGCAGATTCTTATGGGAATGTAATTCACCTCGGTGAGCGTGACTGTTCTATTCAAAGAAATCATCAGAAGATGATCGAGGAATCCCCATGTGAGGTGATCTCCGATGAACTTCGTGCCAGAATGGGAGAGGCAGCGGTGAAAGCGGCAAAAGCAGCCGGGTATGAAAATGCCGGAACGATTGAATTCCTTCTTGATAAAGAAGGCAGATTTTATTTTATGGAAATGAATACCCGAATTCAGGTGGAGCATCCGGTTACGGAGTGGGTGACAGGTGTGGATCTTGTCAAAGAGCAGATCCGCATTGCATCCGGGCTTCCACTATCCTGTAAGCAGGAAGATATTCAGCTGACAGGGCATGCGATTGAATGCCGGATCAACGCAGAAAATCCATCCAAAGGTTTTCGTCCGTCACCAGGAACGATCACGGACATGTATTTTCCAGGAGGAAAAGGAATCCGTATTGATTCCGCTGTGTACAGTGGATATACGATCCCACCGTATTATGATTCCATGATCGCGAAGGTGATCGTGTGGGCGAAGAACCGTACCGAAGCAATCCGTAAGATGCAGAGTGCGCTTGGTGAAGTGATCATAGAGGGAATCGATACCAATGTAGACTATCAGTATGAGATTCTGGAGAACCCGGATTTTCAATCAGGAAACACCGATGTGGAATTTATTGAGCGGATGGAGGCGAACTGACGATTATGAAATTGGACAACATGTTCAAAAAGACAAGAATTGTTTCCAGAATACAGAGCCATAGTGCGGTCCGTGCTTCCAGGCCGGAGGTACCGGAAGGACTTCTTCGTAAATGTAACAAGTGCGGAGCTGCCATCATCGCAGAGGATGTAAAACAGGGATATTATATCTGTCCGAAATGCGGAGGATATTTCCGTGTACATGCATATCGCAGAATCCAGATGGTGATCGATGAGGGAACTTTTGAGGAATGGAATCAGGATCTGATCGGTGGAAATCCTGTAAATTACAAAGGGTATCCGGAAAAAGTACAGGCACTTCAGGAGAAGACCGGGCTCAAAGAGGCTGTTGTCACAGGCAAAGGCAAAATAAATGGCAGAGATACTGTGATCGCAGTCTGCGATGGAAGATTCCTGATGGCAAGCATGGGCTGGGCAGTTGGCGAAAAAATCACCAGAGCAGTAGAACGTGCAACGGAGGAAAAACTTCCCATTATCATTTTTGCCTGTTCTGGTGGTGCCAGAATGCAGGAAGGAATCACATCTCTGATGCAGATGGCAAAAACTTCCGCGGCGCTGGAACGTCACAGCAAGGCCGGACTGCTTTATGTAAGTGTTTTGACAGAACCTACGACAGGCGGCGTGACGGCAAGTTTTGCGATGCTGGGGGATATCATTCTGGCGGAACCAGGTGCACTGATCGGTTTCGCAGGCCCGCGTGTCATTGAGCAGACTCTTCGTCAGAAACTGCCGAAAGGATTTCAGAGAGCAGAATTTCTGGTTGAGCATGGTTTTGTAGATGATATTGTAAGGCGTGAGAATCTGAAGGAAACACTTGGTAAGATCTTGGAGATACATGCGGTATCCTGGAAAACAGAAAACAGGATCAGAACGGATGCAGCTGAATTACATCACGCGGATCATCCGGGATCAGATTCTGAAAATCTGACAAATGACAAGTGTGATTCGGATAGAGGAGATTCTAATCCAGCTGGCATCAACCCTTACCTCACAGCCTGGGACCGTGTACAGATCTCACGCAAGATTGATCGTCCATCCGGCAGTGATTATATAGAAGCACTTTTTACGGATTTTATGGAATTTCATGGAGACCGAAATTACGGAGATGATAAGGCAATCATCGGTGGAATCGCAAAATTTCATGGAAAACCGGTCACTGTTATCGTGCAGGAAAAAGGAACCAACACCAAAGAAAACATTGCACACAATTTCGGCATGCCGATGCCGGAAGGATATCGCAAGGCGCTGCGCCTGATGAAGCAGGCAGAAAAGTTTCAGCGTCCGGTAATCTGTTTTGTGGATACGCCGGGAGCTTTCTGTGGTATCGAGGCAGAGGAACGAGGACAGGGCGAGGCTATTGCCCGTAATCTCTGGGAGCTTGCCGGACTGAAAACACCGGTTCTGTCTATTGTGACAGGAGAAGGTGGAAGCGGTGGGGCACTTGCCCTGGCAGCAGGTGATCAGGTATGGATGTTGGAGAATTCCATATATTCTATTCTTTCACCGGAAGGATTTGCAAGTATTCTCTGGAAGGACAGTACTAAGGCAAAAGAAGCTGCCGCGGTCATGAAACTGACAGCATCGGATCTGTATGAGAAAGGAATCATTGAGCAGGTGATTCCTGAACCGGAGAATCTGACACCGGAAAGTATGTGGCAGGTGGCTGAACGCCTGAACGATAAAATCTGTACTTTCCTTCAAAAATATACATCTCTTTCCGAGGAAGAACTCCTCGAAACAAGATACGCCCGTTTTCGTAAGTTCTGAATTGAAATATCACGCGACTCACTTCTTTCACTTTTCCTACATTATATAGAAAAAGGCGCGCAGGAAAAGAAAAATATCTGGGACAGAAAAGGAAAAGTGTGGAAAAACCGAACACTTTTCTTTTTTTGTCTATACAAAAGGACAGAAACTGGAATTATAATATATAAAAAGAAGAAAAATCGGAGGAGACACGAATGAAAGAAGTAAAATCGCCAAAGAAGCCGTTACTTTATTATTATGGAATCGTGCTTCTGATCATAATTGTTTTTAATGTGCTTGTAACCCCGATGCTCA
>ERZ825324.3392-NODE-3392-length-14862-cov-3.306477_pt1 | contig 14862 bp, 12 predicted proteins | sample MGYA00519859_ERZ825324 | MGnify/ENA primary metagenome ERZ825324 (study PRJEB31778, sample SAMEA3449198) | human gut metagenome | biome: human gut; feature: human-associated habitat; material: faeces | place: United Kingdom | collected 2010/2012 ... | reverse complement strand
ATACATATGTTTTTCTCCTTTTCCGGCAGCTATCCATCCGAAACAACTGAAAAAAAGATTTTACCTGAAAAATCCGCTTTTCAGTGGTCTCGGCGGCTCCTGCTGCCTCATTTGTTTACTTTACAAAAGCAGGGACGGAAAAAATCCGTCCCTTTTTGTTGTTGATTATTTTCTGATACCAAGTTTTGCAATCAGTGCACGGTATCCTTCCAGATCTGTTTTCTTAAGGTAAGCAAGCAGACCACGTCTCTGTCCAACCATTTTCAGCAGACCACGTCTGGAGTGATGATCCTTCGGATGATTTTTCAGATGCTCTGTCAGCTCCTGGATACGTGCTGTCAGGATAGCGATCTGTACTTCCGGTGATCCTGTATCTCCTGCTGTTCTACCATACTGTGCTACGATCTGTTCTTTCTGCTCTTTAGAAATCATGTTTGTTTCCTCCTATATACTCTTAATTAAAACGCCTGATATTAAGTAACGGTTGGAGTTTCCAGTTACCGAACACCGGCTTCAACGTTGCTTAGTATATCATATGAAATTCCTCGTGTAAAGAGAAATTTATACAATTCCGAAATATTCCATTCCTTTTGCAATATCCTTATCGATCTGTCTTTTCAGTGCATCAATTCCGTCAAATTTCTGCTCCGGTCTCCGGAATTTTTTAAGATTAATCCGTACTTTTTCCCCGTATGCATTTCCGGAATATCCGAAAAGAAATGCCTCGATCAACAGCTTCTTTTCTTCTGTCACGGTCGGTTTGATACCGACATTGGCAATTCCCGGATAAGTCTTTCCTTCGATATCTATCTTACAGAAATAGACTCCGTGCGCCGGCACGATCTTTCCTTCCGGCCATGCTACATTCAGCGTCGGGAATCCAAGCGTACGGCCAAGCTGTCTGCCATGTTCAACCGTTCCTTCTACTTCAAACGGATAACCAAGCAGAGTTTCTGCCAGCCCTACATCGCCCTCTTTTACTACTTCTTTTACATAAGTACTGCTGATAATCCGGTCGTGATAACGTTCTTTTTCTATAACGATCAGTTCATAATCATACTGGTCTGCATATTCCGCCAGCATATGCACATCCCCGCGTTTCTCACATCCGAATGTAAAATCTGTCCCTACCACGATATATTTCGCACGAAACAGATCATGGATGATCTCCTGTATAAAATCTTCCGCACTCTTCTGACGAAAAGATTCGGTAAACGGGCATTCGATCAGGTAATCGACCTCATCTTTTACCCTTTCCTGTCGTTCCTCTCCGACCATCAGAAGTTCCGGGGCAATCCCTTTTTCCTTCCATAACGGTCTCATGTCAAACGAACATACGATACTGTTTATATTCTCCTGTTTTCCTAATTCACGGACCTTTGTCACAAGCATCTGATGGCCTCTGTGTAATCCATCGAACTTTCCAAAAGTCACTGCTGCCCTTCCGTTTCCGTTATATTCCGCAAGCTCTCTGATATACTGCATAGTCTTTTCTTCCTCGTTTACTCGTTAAAAAACATCTTGACGATGTGGTATTTTTTTTCTTTCCACTGGTAAATGGCGATGAATTTACCTGATTCATCATACAGACGCACCTGAGTTTCTTCGTCTTGTCCGCATGCCTCTTTTAACATTTTAAGATCCAGAGGATTCCCATTCTTAGCAAATGCCTTCCAATCATCTTTCACCGTGATTTTCGGATAAGACGGGAACATCGCATCGATCGGTACCAGAAGCTCTGCAAGCTTTCCTTCCTGCTTCAAGGTTTCGATTTCATCCAGCGTTTTCGCATCTTCAATCCGGAACGTTGACACCCTTGTACGGATCAGTGATTCCATGCAGCCTCCGCATCCGAGTTTCTCACCTATATCATGACAAAGCGTACGGATGTAGGTCCCTTTCGAACACGATACTTCCATACGGACTTTCGGAAGATCAATCTCAAGAATCTGAATATCCAGGATCTTAACCGGACGTGCTTTTCTCTCTATGACCTTTCCTTCTCTGGCAAGCTCATATAATTTCTTTCCATTTACCTTAAGAGCCGAATACATTGGAGGAATCTGTTCATAATCTCCGATAAATCCTTCAATAGCTTCTCTGACTTTTTCTTCGGTCAGTGCCTCTGTTGACTTTTCTTCCAGAACTTCACCTGTAATATCCTGTGTATCCGTTGTCTTGCCAAGAAGCAACACTGCTTCATATGTCTTGTTCTTGTCAGTCAAAAGATCACAAAGCTTGGTTGCTTTTCCAAGACACACCGGAAGGACACCTGTCGCATCCGGATCAAGTGTCCCTGTATGTCCGATCTTCTTTTGTCCGACGATCCCGCGAAGTTTCGCCACCACATCATGGGATGTAAATCCCTTTTCTTTATACACATTGATAATTCCGTGTATCATAGTTTACTGCTCCTGTGTCTTTTCCAGTTTTTCCATCTGTGCCTCAATCTGTTTGGACAAATTATTCAGCACATCAAACGGTGTTCCCGCCATTGTAAATCCGGATGCCTTCTTATGACCGCCGCCGCCAAAATACTGTGCGATCTTGCTGACATCGATTTTCTCTTTGGAACGGAGGCTTACTTTGAATTCATTCTGTTTCAACTCATACATGAATACAGCAATCTCTACTCCTTCTGTCACGCGAAGCTGGCTTACAATTCCTTCCAGATCTTTTGGTCCCACACCGTAAAAATCCATCACATCTTTCCGAATATAGGACGCGATACCTGTTCCATTTAAAAACAGGATACTTTCCATCAGTGCACGGCCCATCACAAGATTCTGCGCATAAGATTTCGCATAGAATGTATCTTCTATGATCTTTGGTCCGTCAATGCCTTTTTCCAGAAGATTTGCGGCCACCCGGAATGTCTCCGGTCCGGCGCAGGAATACTGGAATACGCCTGTATCATGCACAATTCCAAGGTACAGTGCTTCCGCCACATTTTGGGAAATCTTCTCTTCATCCAGAAGTCCGTATACCAGTTCTGATGTCGAACTTGCTTCCGGAACGATATGATTTACATCTGCAAAGCCGATGTTACTGATATGGTGATCCACACAGAACGTATGCTTTGCTTTATTAAATAACGTTTTAGAATACTCCAGTCTGTCTGTATCCCCGCAGTCCAGGGAAATGAAGAGATCATATACTTTCTCTTCATCATCCACAGACTCCAGGATTGTCTCTGTCCCTTTTAAGAAATGAAACGATTCCGGGATATCTTTCAGATAAATATCCACGGTTTTATCACTGTAGTTTTCACGGATATACTGTCCGAGTCCCACACAGGAACCCACACAGTCTCCATCCGGACGCACATGTCCGCCGATCGCGATCGTGGACACGTTCTCCAATACTTTATTCAGCATCTTCCTCAACACCTTCCGTTTTCAGGTCTTTGGTTACTTCATCAATCTTCTTTGACATATTCACACCATACTCAATGGACTGATCCAGTACAAACTTGATCTCAGGTGTATTACGCAGATTCAGTGTTCTGGCCAGTTCACGACGGATATAGCCTTCTGCACTCTGCAGCCCCTTAATTGTCTGCTCCTGCTCATAAGCATCTCCAAGTACACTGATATATGCCTTACATGTCTTAAGATCCGGTGCAACTTCTGCAGCCACGACCGAAGTCCACGGTGCAACACGCGGGTCTTTTAATCCCCCGCGGATGATGTTCGATAACTCATGCTGCACTTCTGTATTTACTCTTGTATTCTTAATGCTTCTTTTTCTCATTTATATCAACTCCTAGCGTGGAATCTCTACCATCTTGAATGCCTCTACGTGGTCTCCTTCTTTGATGTCATTGAAGTTTGCAAATACGAATCCACATTCGTAACCTGCTTTTACTTCTTTTACATCATCTTTGAATCTCTTCAGAGATGCCAGAGGTCCTTCAAATATTACAATACCGTCACGTGTCAGGCGGACAGAGCAGTCTCTTTCAAATACACCATCCAGAACATAAGATCCTGCAATTGTTCCGACTCCGGAAGCCTTGAATGTCTGACGTACTTCTGCGTGTCCGAGTACCTTCTCCTCAAATACAGGATCCAGCATACCCTTCATAGCTGCTTCTACATCTTCGATTGCATTGTAGATGACACGGTACAGACGGATATCTACACCTTCACGGTCTGCTGTTTCTTTTGCTGTTGCATCCGGACGAACGTTGAATCCGATGATGATCGCATTTGATGCAGAAGCCAGACTTACGTCAGATTCATTGATTGCACCAACGCCGCCGTGAATGATCTTAACGACTACTTCATCATTAGACAGCTTCAGTAAGCTCTGTTTGATTGCTTCTACAGATCCCTGTACATCTGCCTTTACTACGATACCAAGTTCTTTTAAGTTGCCTTCCTGAATCTGTGTAAACAGGTCATCCAGAGAAAGTTTAGATTTTGTCTCTTCCAGAAGTTTTACCTTGCTCTGTGAAATGAATGTCTCTGCAAAGTTTCTTGCTTCTTTTTCATTTCCACATCCGACGATAACTTCTCCGGCATTCGGTACATCGTTAAGTCCAAGGATCTCTACCGGTGTAGACGGACCTGCTTCTTTGACTCTTCTTCCCTTGTCATCCATCATGGCTCTTACTTTACCAAATGCAGAACCTGCTGCGATTGGATCTCCGACACGGAGTGTTCCCTTCTGAACCAGGATATTTGCAACGGAACCTCTTCCCTTATCCAGTTTTGCTTCCAGTACAAGACCTCTTGCACGGCGGTTTGGATTGGCTTTTAATTCCATTACTTCTGCTGTTAAAGCGATCATTTCCATCAGATCTTCCAGACCTTCTCCTGTCTTGGCAGATACCGGAACGAAGATTGTGCTTCCACCCCAGTCTTCCGGAATCAGTTCGTATTCTGTCAGTTCCTGTTTTACACGATCAATGTTGGCACTTGGTTTATCCATCTTGTTGACAGCTACGATGATCTCTACACCTGCAGCTTTTGCATGGTTAATCGCTTCTACTGTCTGCGGCATAACACCATCGTCTGCTGCTACTACGAGAACTGCGATATCTGTAGAGCTTGCTCCACGCATACGCATTGCTGTGAACGCCTCATGTCCCGGAGTATCCAGGAATGTGATCTTCTCTCCGTTGATCTCTACAACATAAGCACCGATGTGCTGTGTGATACCGCCGGCCTCACGGTCGATGACATTTGTATGACGGATTGCATCCAGAAGGGAAGTTTTACCGTGGTCAACGTGACCCATAACGCAGACTACAGGCGGACGTTTCTTCATCTTCTTTTCGTCCTCTTCTTCTTCTTTTAGAAGTTCTTCGATCACGTCTACAACTTCTTCTTTCTCGCAGAGAACGTCGAATTCCAGCGCGATCTCTTCTGCTGTCTCATAATCGATCTCCTGGTTCACCGTAGCAACTTTTCCCTGCATAAAGAGCTTTTTGATAATTACAGACGGAACAATCTTCATCTTATCAGCCAGTTCTTTGATTGTCAGAACCTCTGGGATTGTGATCTGTTTGATCTCTTCCTCTACCTTCTGCTCTTTCTGCTGTGGTTTCTGAAGCTGCTGTTTTGGCTCGTTTTTCTTCTTGCCCTTTGGCATTCTTTCTTCATCATCACGACGATAATCTTTCTTCTTGTGATCGTCTTTTCCCTTGGCATTCTTTCTCTGTGGTTTCTGTCCTTCGATTGCAGGAGCCGGAATGCTTGGGTTGTTCTTTCTGTCATTTCTTCTGTTGTCGTTTCTGTCTCCGAATTTACGTCCCTGTCTGTCATCGCCACGGTTATTGTCTCGTCTGTTATCACGGTCTCCCTGGTTTCTGTCGGAACGTCCGTTCTGCGGGCGGTCTCCTCTCTGGAATCTCTGTCCGCCTCTTCCTTCCTGGCGGTCACCGTTACGTCCGTCTCTTCCGCCACGTCTTTCACCACCACGGTTATTTCTGTTATCGGATCTTTCATTTCTTTCAGATCTCTCCGGTCTTTCACTTCTTTCCGGACGTCTGTTCTGTGTTCTTTCTGCTGCCGGCTTCTCTGTCCTCTTTGGAGCCTGTGCTTCTTCTGCAGACGCATTCTGTGCTGCGGAACGGTCAGAACGTCTTGCCGGACGGCCGTTATTTACCTGCATCGGTTTTCCCTGTCCGGAATTCTGACGATTTCCTCCGGATCTTCTTCCTTTGTTACCACCGTTCTGTGCATTCTGCGGACGTATTACATGCACGATATTCTTTTTCTTTGGTGTTTCTGATTTTTGTGTATTTTCGTTTGTATTTGTTTCTATATCTTTATTATTTGACATATAATCTGCCTCCTCTATGCAATTGTCTGATTCTCTGTGTCTATATGCTTCCGGATTCCTTTTGCAAATCCCTCATCCAGGATAACCAAAGATGCACGGAACTCTTTTCCCATTGCATGCCCCAATGTATCTTTATCTTTGTAAAAATAGATCGGGACCTGATAAAAGTCACACATGTTCTGAAATTTCTTCTTGGTATTATCGGATGCATCGTCTGCAACGATCACAAGATATGCCCTTCCGGATTTTACTTCTTTCTCCGTACAGAACTCCCCGCTTGCAACCTTGCCGGCTTTCGTGGCAAGACCGATCATAGATAATGCTTTATTCTGACTCAAGTACTTCCATCTCCTTTTCCAGTGCTTCATACACTTCTTTCGGGATAGCCTGCTTAAAGGATCTCTCCAGGCCCTTATTCTTCACTGCTTTTGCAAGGCAGTCACCATTCGGGCAGAGATAAGCACCGCGTCCGTTCTTTCTTCCTGTTGCATCCAGTAGAAATTCTCCCTCCGATGTGCGGATGACACGAATCATCTCTTTTTTACTCTTCATTTCCTGACATCCTACGCATTTACGCATAGGAACTTTTTTATTTGCTCCCACGAATTATCACCTATTCCTCTGTATCCTCTACTTCATCGAATGTGATCTCTGCGTCGTCATCATCATATTCAGCATCTGCTGTGTTCTCTACATCGAATTCTTCTGCATCGTCATCGTACTCTTCTTCGTATACGCCTTCGCTTAATTCCATGTAGTTCTCCGGAAGTTCACCGGATTCGATTGCCTGTGTCTCATTCTTGATGTCGATCTTATATCCTGTCAGTCTTGCTGCCAGTCTTGCATTCTGACCTTCTTTACCGATAGCCAGTGATAACTGATAATCCGGAACGATAACGCTTGCTGTCTTTTCATCCGGATCAGCCATTACAGAAATAACCTTTGCAGGGCTTAATGCATTCTCGATCAGGATTGCCGGATTGTCACTCCAGTTGATGATGTCGATCTTCTCGCCGCGCAGTTCATTGACGATCGCATTGACTCTGGCTCCGTTCATACCAACACATGCACCGACCGGATCCACATCAGGATCGTTAGACCATACAGCGATCTTTGTTCTGCTTCCTGCTTCTCTTGCGATACTCTTGATCTCTACGATACCGTCCTTTACTTCTGTAACTTCTGATTCAAACAGACGTTTTACAAGTTCCGGATGTGTACGGGATACCAGGATCTTAGGTCCCTTTGTCGTATTCTTTACTTCTACGATATATAATTTGATACGTTCTGTCGGTTTGAAGACCTCACCTTTTACCTGCTCATTCTCTGTCAGCATAGCATCTGCTTTACCAAGGTTGATGCTGACATTCTTTCCAACATAACGCTGTACGATACCTGTCACGATATCTTTTTCTTTTTCAAAATACTGATCGTATACAACCTTACGCTCTTCTTCACGGATCTTCTGTAAGATCAGGTTCTTTGCATTCTGTGTTGCAATACGTCCGAATGATTTGGACTCGATCGGAATATGCACGATATCACCAAGCTCGAACTTGCTGTCGATCTCTTTTGCATCTTCCAGACTGATCTGCTCCAGTTTGTCTTCCACTTCTTCTACAACCGTTTTCTCAGCGTATAACTGATACTCACATGTCTCCTTGTTCATGATCAGTTTGATGTTGTCTGTCTTACCGAAATGGTTCTTACAGGCATTCATCAGTGAATTTTCAATGGCGTCTAACAGTGTCTCTTTACTGATATCTTTCTCTTTCTCCAGTATATTTAACGCTTCTAATAATTCTGTATTCATGGTCTGTTCCTCCTTACTTATCCATGCCGTTTAAAAATCAAATGCTAATCGGATCAGTGCGATCTCGCTTTTTTCAAATGTTTTCTCAGTCTCATCTTCCATCTCGATCGTAACCGTTGTCTCATCGTAATCCTTTAAGATCCCGGTGAATTCCTTCTTTCTGTCGATCATACGGTAGGTTCTGATCTCAACTTCTTCTCCAAGGCTTCTCTTGAAGTCCTTTTCCTTCTTCAGTGGTCTGCCAAGTCCCGGTGAGCTGACTTCCAGAATATACGAATCTTCGATATAATCTTTCTCGTCCAGAATATCGGAAAGTCTGCGGCTTACAACCTCACAGTCATTCACTCCGATTCCACCCGGTTTATCAATATATGCACGAAGGTACCAGTTACTTCCTTCTTTTACATATTCGACATCCACCAGTTCAAATCCATACTCTTCCACGATTGGAAGCAGGATCTCTTCTGTTTTCTGTTCATACATTTCTCTTTTTGACAATCTAAAATCCTCCTTATGCAGACCTTACTTATCTATGTTTCTATATCAGTCGGCACTCTCTTATCTGCACATACTTTGATATGCAACAAAGAAGAGTGAACAATATGTCCACTCTTCTGCCGATTGATTTATGTAACTAAATTAACTATAGCACTGTTCTTTTGTAAAATCAAGGGATTTTGCGTATTTTTTACACTTTTCCGTGTTTGAACGCCATCATCATCTCGTTTGTCAGGCTTAAGTCTTCTGCCTCTACCGGCATCTTATCCCGTTCAAACCACTCCGCCATGGCAAGTTCATCGGTATCCAGTGTGATACCGTCCTCCCCGTCCAGTTCACAGAAGAATCCCATCAGCAGCGTATCGGTAAATGACCACGGCTGGCTCTTATAATACCGCAGGTTCTTCACCTTCAGTCCGACCTCTTCCATGACCTCACGCCTTACCGTCTCTTCAATGGATTCGCCTGTTTCATTAAATCCTGCAAGCAGTGCATACTTTTTGTATTCTCTTCCCGCATACTTTGACATCAGAATCTTATCCCCATGTGTGACAGCTATGATCACCGCCGGACAGATCTTCGGGAATTCCATCATACCGCAGTCCGGGCAGCGCATCATACGCTCTTTGTCGTCATGCACCATCGGCTGTCCGCAGTGACCGCAGAACTTCCGCGACTGATACCAGCGGTAAAGCTGCCATCCCGTCACTGCCGCAAACTGTCTGTATTTCGGTCTTGCCTCGCGGAAATACTGATTGTCCTTCAGTTCAAATTCTGGGAAATTCTCCGGATCAATTCCTTCTGCCAGATAATATCCCTGTCCGTCAATTGAAAAGAGATACGTATACTCTTCATATACATCCGGATTGTAAACTGCCGCCTCTTTAAATGTAAGGAACGAGATCTCCTGATCCTCAATCTTCACCAGGATCTTTCTTCCTTCATAATATAAGATCACGCTGTCTTCCTTTGGCGGCTCCGGTACATATTCATTTCTATATACATGTGGTTCTATGTTCTGTATCATATCGTTTACCCTCTGTATTTGGTTCCTGTTCCGTCTCGTTTTGCAAGTTTCAGGCGGTTCAGGGTAACTTCTTTTTCATGGTATGAAATCTTACACTCGGTTCCTTCTTCAAACAGATACACATCTGTCAGTGCATCGTCTTTCTTCAGACGGATGCCGCGCACTCCGATCGCACCTTTCTTCTTCTCCGTCACTTCTGCTGCCGGGAAGCGTAAGAAGAATCCGTCCGTTGTCTGCAGTACGATATGCTGGTTCTCCGTCACAACCTGGATCTTCACGACCTCATCTTCCGGCTGAAGCTTAGTTGCTGTAATGGTACGCTTTGTTACCTGGAATTCCGTTCCTTCGACTTTCTTGATCATCCCCTGCTTTGTGGCAAATAAAAGCTTCGCATACCGCATCTGTTCGGAGTCGCAGATGTACACGATCTCTTCCTGCGTGCTGTCATAATTACTGATATTGTCGATCGGCTGTCCCTTGTCACGGAATTTTCCATATGGGATATCCATCACTTTCACCTGATGCATCTTTCCATCTTTTGTGAAAATGCAGATCTTGCCGGTATTCATGCAGTGCAGGATGTATTTATTCTCATTATCTGCCGCTTCTTTATTACGCTCATAAGTACTTACATCTACCGTCTTCGCATATCCGAAACGGTCCATTAAGAACACAACTTCCTGTTCTTCGACTTTCTTCTCTTCAAATACAGCTTCTTCTGCATTCTCTACAACCGTACGTCTCTTTCTTGCGAATTCCTTCTTGATACGGTCCAGATCTTCCATGATAACTGCTGCCATCGAATCGTAATTATTCAGGATATCTTCATATTTTTCAATCTTAGCCAGCGTCTCTTCATGTTCTTTCTGAAGTGCTTCGATTTCCAGACCGATCAGCTTGTACAGACGCATCTCCAGGATCGCTGTTGCCTGACGCTCTGTAAATCTTAACATTCCCGCCATCTTTTTGGAAATGGAGGACTTGAACTTAATGTTCTCTGTCTCCCCGTTCATCAGACATGCCTTTGCGTCTTTTACATTCTGGCTTCCTCTTAAGATCTCGATGATCAGATCGATCACGTCACAGGCTTTGATCAGACCTTCCTGGATCTCTTTTTTATCCTGCTCTTTCTTAAGTAATGTCTTATATTTTCTCGTCGCCATATCGAACTGGAAGTCTACATGTGCCTCGATGATACGCTTCAGGCCCATGGTCTCCGGTCTTCCGTCCGCAACTGCCAGCATATTAACTCCAAAGGTATCTTCCAGTCGGGTCTTCTTATAGAGCATATTGGTCAGATTCTCTACGTCCGCACCTTTCTTCAGGTCAATGACGATACGGATTCCTTCTTTGGACGACTGATTGGAAATATCCACGATGTCTGTTGTCTTCTTGGTCTCTACCAGATTGCAGACATCATTTAAGAATTTCCCGATTCCCGCACCGATCATGGTATAAGGAATCTCTGTGATGACCAGACGTTTCTTTCCGCCCTTCATATCTTCTACTTCAACTTTTCCACGGATCTTGATCTTTCCGGTTCCTGTCTCGTAGATCTCCGGCAGGTCGTCTTTGTTGACCACGATTCCACCTGTCGGGAAATCCGGCCCTTTGATATATTTCATCAGCTGTCTGGTCGTGATCTCCTCATTTTTCATATAGGCTTTGACACCGTCTACAACCTCTCCCAGATTGTGTGTCGGGATACTGGTTGCCATACCGACCGCGATACCTTCCGCACCGTTCACCAGAAGGTTCGGGATACGCACCGGAAGTACGACCGGTTCCTTCTCCGTCTCGTCAAAGTTCGGCATGAAGTCTACAATATCCTTGTCCAGATCAGCCAGATACGCTTCCTGTGTGATCTTCGCAAGTCTCGCCTCAGTATAACGCATTGCGGCTGCACCGTCTCCTTCGATCGAACCGAAGTTACCGTGTCCGTCTACAAGGATCATTCCTTTTTTAAATTCCTGTGCCATGACCACCAGTGCGTCATAGATGGAACTGTCTCCGTGCGGGTGATATTTACCCATGGTATCTCCGACGATACGCGCACATTTACGGTACGGTTTGTCATACCGGATCCCCAGTTCGTGCATATCGTAAAGTGTACGTCTCTGTACTGGTTTCAGTCCGTCTCTTACATCCGGCAGGGCTCTGGCAATGATTACGCTCATTGCATAATCGATATATGATTTTTTCATCACGTCCGAATATTCGGTTCTGATGATCTGTGAATCCTGCATTGTATTTCTCCTATCTTATATATCTCTATATATCAAGTTCCGCTTCTGTCGCATTTTCATAAATAAATGAACGTCTTGGCGGTACTTCTGATCCCATCAGCATCTCGGTTACGCTGGATGCCATTCTTGCGTCTTCAATCTCTACCAGTTTCAGAAGTCTGGTTTCCGGGTTGAGGGTTGTCTCCCACAACTGTTCTGCATCCATCTCTCCCAGACCTTTGTATCTCTGTAAGGTAAATGGGCCGTCATGCGTCTTTCTGTATTTTTCCAGTGCTTTATCATCATACAGATATTCTTCCTCGCCTTTCTTCGGCATCGCCTTATAAAGAGGCGGCATCGCAATATAGACATGTCCTTCGAAAATCAGTTCCGGCATAAAGCGGTAGAACAACGTCAAAAGCAGTGTCGAGATATGGGCACCGTCCACGTCGGCATCGGCCATGATGATGATCTTGTCATACCGCAGCTTGCTGATATCAAAGTCATTTCCGTATCCTTCGGAAAATCCGCAGCCAAATGCATTGATCATCGTCTTGATCTCTGCATTCGCCAGCACTTTATCGATACTTGCTTTTTCCACGTTCAGGATCTTACCACGGATTGGAAGAATTGCCTGGAACATACGGTCTCTGGCTGTCTTCGCAGACCCCCCGGCAGAGTCTCCCTCTACGATGAAGATCTCACATTTTGATGCATCACGGCTTTCGCAGTTCGCAAGCTTTCCGTTACTGTCAAAAGAATATTTCTGCTTGGTTAGAAGATTCGTCTTCGCACGCTCTTCCGTCTTACGGATCTTTGCCGCCTTCTCCGCACAGCCAATGACTTTCTTAAGCGTCTCCAGATTACGGTCAAAGAAACGGATGATCTCATCGTTCGTGACCTTACTGCAGGCCTTTGCCGCGTCCGGATTGTCAAGCTTGGTCTTCGTCTGACCTTCAAATCTCGGATCCGGGTGCTTGATCGATACGATTGCCGTCATACCGTTACGGATATCGGCTCCGGTAAAGTTTGCATCCTTTTCTTTCAGAATACCAAGTTCTCTTGCATACTGGTTGATCGCCGTTGTAAATGTCGTCTTGAATCCGGTCAGATGCGTTCCTCCTTCTGCATTGTAGATATTGTTACAGAAGCCAAGTACATTTTCATGGAACTCGTTGACGTACTGGAAGGCCACTTCTACTTCGATGCCTTCTGCTTCCCCTTTGAAATACACCGGATCATGTACGACTTCTTTTTTATGATTCAGTTCACGGATGAATCCAAGGATTCCGTCCGGCTCATGATAAATGATCTGTTCCGGTTCTGCTCCCCTTTTATCTTCAAATACGATCTTCAGATCCGGATTCAGATAAGCAGTCTCATGAAGACGGCTCTTTACCTCTTCTGCTTTGAACTTTGTCTTTTCAAATATCGTATCATCCGGAAGAAAATTCACTTTCGTTCCGGTCTTTCTTGTCTTTCCGATCGTCGGCAGTAATCCGTCTTCCAATTCGATCACCGGTTTTCCCTGTTCATACCGGTCATGGTGGATATATCCGTCCCTGCTGATCTGCACATCCATATAGGTAGACAGCGCATTTACAACAGAAGAACCGACACCATGCAAACCTCCGCTGGTCTTGTATGCCGAATCGTCGAATTTTCCGCCCGCATGAAGTGTCGTGTATACCACACGAGCTGCCGATACTCCTGTTGCATGAAGGTCTACCGGTACACCACGTCCGTTATCTGCGATCGTTGCCGAACCGTCTTTTTCCAGTGTCACATGAATCTCGCTGCAATATCCGGCAAGATGCTCATCCACCGCATTATCCACGATCTCATAGATCAGATGGTTCAGACCTTTGGTTGAAACACTTCCTATATACATTCCGGGTCTTTTTCTTACCGCTTCCAGTCCCTCCAGGATCGCGATACTTCCCGCATCATATGTATTCTTTTTCGCCATTCTTTCTATATCCTTTCTCCGTTTCCATCTGTATGACAGACATTGAAAAACATCACATCTGATACCTTCCACAAGTATCATACAGATTTTTCCATACTTTGGATATCTTATCATAAAAATATTTTCGAATCAAGACAGCACCTGATGCAGAAGCTCTGCAAGAAGTTCCATAGCATTTCGCATCTCTTCTACTGTATTCGTCTGCGCTCCTGCCTCGACCAGAAGTGTCTTCGGTTTGAAATGCATGTTATAGCGGTATGCCCGAAGGAAAATGTGTCTGGCAAATCCCGGATAATATTTGGCTGCTGCAATCTCCATCTGAAGGGAAAATGCCAGATTGTCTTCCAGATATGGATTCGGAAGATAACTGATATTTCCATTTGCCCGCGTTCTGCTGAGTCCGTTGAAGAACATGATCTGCGCCGTCTGTCTGCCATCCACCTCTGTCACAAGATGTGTCCCTTCCGCCACACCGTCCCGGTGGAGGTCGATCACCACTTCTATACTTGGATTATCTTTTAATATCTTCTGCACATCCGGTTCCGCAAGCTGATATGCTTTGCTGCGGTCCAGTTTGCCATTTACCAGATCATAAACACCTGTGTGATGATACGTCTCGATTCCATACTTTTGATTCAAAAGATCTGTCAGATACGTTCCCATACCTACAATCGATGTATTCGCATCCCCCGGAACAGAATCTTTAAACTGCTCCTGGGAATGTGTATGATAGATCAGCACCTTCGGTCCGGCTGCCTCTTCATTAGAATTGGAATTCAGCTTCATATTCTTTCCAAGCAGCCGGTCTGCATTGATCAGATTTGCATCCGCCATCGTACTGCTGTCCACTGTGTAAAAATGGCTCATCAGATATTCGTAATCTCTTAATTTATCCATGGATATGTCTACTTTAGCCTCCGGTATCTTCACCATCTCCTGCTGCGTGACACTTTGCCCCTGCGTAATGAGCTTTCCATTTTCATCCACGGCATTTTCATCATTCGCCTGCTTTTCTAATATCATGGCATAGGTCTGGGAA
>ERZ825324.3384-NODE-3384-length-14904-cov-3.716210_pt1 | contig 14904 bp, 10 predicted proteins | sample MGYA00519859_ERZ825324 | MGnify/ENA primary metagenome ERZ825324 (study PRJEB31778, sample SAMEA3449198) | human gut metagenome | biome: human gut; feature: human-associated habitat; material: faeces | place: United Kingdom | collected 2010/2012 ... | reverse complement strand
CCAGGGAGATACCATCGTGCTGGAAAGCTGCGAATACTGTGATTCCTTCCTGAATTTCTTCCCCACGCTGGCGATCGTGCTGAACGTGGAGGCGGATCATCTGGATTATTTCAAAGATCTGGCGGACATCCAGAAATCCTTCCACAAGTTTGCGTCTCTGGCCACCTTCGGCGTGGTCGCCAACGGCGACGACCCCCATACGGTGCAGGCCATGGAGGGCATCGACTATGTTTCCTTCGGCCTTGGGGAAGGAAACCGCATTCACGCGGCCAATATGCACCCCGACTGGCGGCACTTTGACGTGATCTGCGACGGGAAATACTACTGCCATCTGGACATGGGCGTTCTGGGCAGGCACAATGCCATGAACGCTCTGGCGGCGTCGGCTGCCGCGTGGATGATGGGCATTCCCGGAGAGACGGTCTCCAAGGGCATCCAGTCCTTCCACGGCGCGGGACGGCGCATGGAGTTCAAGGGCAAGTTCAACGGCGCGGATGTTTATGACGACTACGCTCACCATCCCGACGAGTTGCGGGCGACCTTGGAAGCCGTGCGCTCCATGGGCTACAAGCGGGTGGTGCTGGCATTCCAGCCCCACACCTATTCCCGCACAAAGGCGCTGTTCGACGACTTCGTCCGGGAGCTGAAAAAATCCGACGTGGTGGTTCTGGCGGAGATCTACGCCGCCCGGGAACGGAACACCATTGGCATTTCCTCCGCTCAGCTGGCGGAGCAGATTCCCGGTGCGGTGTACTGCGAGACCCTGCCAGACGTTACCGCCTATCTGCGGGAGAACGTCCGGGAGGGGGACATTGTGGTCACCATGGGCGCAGGCGATATTTTCCGTGCCGGTGAGGCGCTGATTAACGGAGAACAGTAAAAAACGTGCCGGGAAACCGGCACGTCAGAGGTTTAGGCGTTTTCTTCATCCAGAACCAGATGGTCAACGCCGGACAGCTCAAATTCCGACATATACCGATCCATCCGTGTGACGATCTCATCGTAATTGTCGTCGGTGATCTCTGGATAGTCCATGTCCCGGCGGGAAAGTTCCTCCGCCAGTATTTCGTAAAAAACGTTGTCCTCATAGCAGGCGATGGCCTCGTGAATCCCGCCCTCCTGATAGGCGCGGGAGGGAACGACGGTTCCGTTCCAATGCTCGGACAGGGCGGGGGACAGGGCAAACAGTTTGCTCTCCAGATTGTCATAGTCGGCGAAGCGGTCTTCGCCCCGGGTGGAGTTCAGCACCCAGTTTCCGATGTACACCAGATCCAGCAGCCGGCGGAATTCTTTCGGTGTCAGATTGATCTGCATACATACCCTCCTTTCAAAAAGCGCGTGGAGCACACTCACGGGAAAGCGCGGGGTATCAGCCGCCGCGCCGCTCTTATATTCTCTCTATTATAGCACCAAAGTTTCGGATTTCCAGATGAAAATTGTAAAAAATATATTTATAGCAGCATTGCGCAGCTGCATCCGCTTTTCTGGCGAAAAAGCAGCGGATATTCATACTATTTCTCGATAAAATGGTTAACACCATTTTATCCTGCGAATATTTCGCAGTCCGCCGACGGCGGCGAGAAATGTATGGACTTTCGTTTTTAGCGGCTACGCCGCAGACCGCTGAAACAGCGGCCTGATAAAATGGTTTATAACCATTTTATCAAAAACTAGTATCAGGTAGAATGAGGCGATGACGTGAAAAAACTCAGTGTTTGTATTCTCTTCGGCGGGATGAGCCCGGAGCATGAGGTTTCCCTGCGCTCGGCGGAGTCTGTGCTGAATCACATTGACGAAAGCAAATATAATCTGTTCCCCGTGGGCATCACGAAGGAGGGGGACTGGATACTCTACGGCGGCAAGGATTATTCCAAGTTGGTCACCGGTGAATGGAGAAGCTGCCCCGAAAACCGCCGGGCGACCATTTCTCCCGTCCGGGGACAGGGGCTTCTGAGCTTCGAGGGCGACTGCGTGGTGCGGGAGCGCATAGACGTGGTGTTCCCGGTGCTCCATGGCGAGAACGGCGAGGACGGCGCCATGCAGGGACTGCTGCAAATGGCGGGCATCCCCTATGTCGGCCCTCATATTGCCGCTTCTGCCGTGGCCATGGATAAGAGCCTGACCAAGCTGGTGGCAGATCAGGCGGGCGTCCCTCAGGCGGCGTGGCAGCTGGTTCGGGTCAGCGAGCTGGAAAACCATATGGAGAACACCCTGGATTTGCTGGAAAACCGCTTCCGCTATCCCATGTTCGTCAAGCCCGCGGGCACGGGTTCCTCTGTGGGCGTTTCCAAGGTCGGCGACCGGGACGCTCTGCGCAGCGGTCTGCGCTATGCCGGAAAGTACGATAAGAAGATTCTGGTAGAGGAATTCATCAACGGCAAGGAGATCGAGGTGGCCGTCATGGGCAACGATAACCCCATGGCTTCCATCTGCGGCGAGATCGACTCCGGCGCGGAATTCTATGACTACGACGCCAAGTACCTCACCGAGACCTCCAAGGCCTATATCCCCGCCCGCATCCCTGCCGAGGTGGAGGAAGTGGTGCGGGAGACGGCAGTGAAGGTCTACAACGCCGTTGGCTGTCAGGGCTTAAGCCGGGTGGACTTCTTCGTGACGCACGACGAGAACCGGGTGGTGTTCAACGAGATCAATACCCTGCCGGGATTCACCTCCATTTCCATGTATCCCAAGCTGTTTGAGGCCAGCGGGATTCCCTATTCCCAGCTCATTGATGAGCTGCTGCGGTTGGCCGTGGAGGCGTTCCGATGAAGCGGGACGTGGTTCTTTCCATTCAGGGACGCCAGCGCTACGGCGAGCAGGAGCCGGAGACCATTGAGCTGGTCACCGGGGGGACGATGGAATTCCGGGACGGCGGCTGGGACATCACCTACGAGGAAAGCGAACTGACTGGCCTTGCCGGTGTGGTCACCACCTTCCGGGTGGAGCCGGGGAAGGTCACGCTGAACCGGGAGGGCGCACTGAATTCCAGGATGCTCTTTCAGGAGGGGGTTTCTCACGAATCGCTGTATCAGATGGAATTTGGAACGCTGATGATCACGGTGAAGGCCACCAATGTATTTTATGACATTGTACCCGACGGCGGAACCATCGATCTTACGTATCAGATCGTCATTGAAAACACCGAGGCCGGTATGATCGATTATCATCTGGACATCCGGGCGAAATAAAATGCTGCCAACAGTGAATGGAGCGTATCGATACAGATACGCTCCATTTTTCGTGCCAACAAGCTATGTAACGGGGTACAGACCCCTTGGCTCCCCCTTTGGGGGAGCTGTCACCGCAGGTGACTGAGAGGGTATTGCAGCCTAGTATACCCTCTCCGTCCTCGCTGCGCTCGGCCACCTCTCCCATAGGGAGAGGCAAGGGGAACTCGTACGGTACACCAACTGCCGCGGGAGACAGTTTGCCTTTATCCGACATTCCGGTAGTAGGTGGAGAAAGCTTCCCGGTCTTTGCTGATCAGCTCGCCGGTTTCCTTGCTGTACTTGTTCTTGTAGCTGACGGCGTAGATCACGTCTTCTCTGCTGTCGTCGTAGCCGGAAGTCATTTCAATGTAATAATCCTTTTCATCCGTACCCAGAATCCGCATTTTCACAAGATCTTCGGTGGTTTCCGCTTCGATTTTCACGGGGAAGTGGAAATTGTTGCGGAACTGGAAATCGGTGGTTCCCCAGTTCACGGCGGCGTCCAGTCCCAGAGGAAGATAGGCCACAGTCGCGCCGTGGCAGGAGCGGGTGACGACCTCCAGATCGGCAAGCAGTACGCAGTTGTACAATGTGCTGGAGCCTTGACACACGCCGCCGCCGATGGCGTCGGTCAGGCGGTTGCCGGAGTAGGCGGGGGCGGGCTTGTAGCCCTTTTCCGCCGTGCGCTCGCCCAACGTGTCATTGTAGGAGAAGGTCTCTCCCGGCTGAACGACGACCCCGTTGAGGGCTTCGCAGAGCAGGCGCAGATTGGTATTGCGGTTTTCATTGTCGCTGTGCTTCGTCTCGCAGGAGCCGAGAACATCCCGGAAATAAACGGCATCCCCCAGAATTTCCGGCTCCACGAACGTCATGGGAACGGAGACGGTTTCACCGGGCTTGGCCTGCGCCAGCGCCGCTTTCGCCGCGTCCAGATCGAAGGAATAGCCGTAGGAGCCGGGGACGAACCGGTATTCCGTCATGTCGAGGGAATCGTCAACGGGCGCGGTGCAGATTTCATCGTAAATGGCATCCAAGTCCAGCTCCGCGGGGGCGGATTCCGCAGGGATGTCCACGGTGACGCGGTATTCTCCCGCCCGGCAGGCGGCCACGGCCTGACTGTAGGCTTCCAGAATCTGGTCACAGGCGCTGTCCACGTCCAGATGCGCTTTGGGAACACCCACGGTCAGTTCCAACGTCTGGCAGGGGGCGCTGGGGTCGTGGTTTTCCGTGCCGAGGTCGGGGGCGTCGCCGGTGAGGGCGTAGTGGGAGTCGCTGAATTCTGTGTCAAACTCGCTGGCATAGCCCTCCAGCGCGGTGCGGATAAATTCGGAGTTTACGCTCAGATAGGGACGCAAATCCATGTTGCCGGGGAGAGAGCCGTCGGAACGACCCATGCGGTAGGCATCGTTCACGGCGGCGCGGACGTCCACCTGAACGCCAGTGCCGGCGGGGGAGAGGGTAATGGATTCCATGGGCAGCGCCACCGTCAGGTTTTCCCGATACAGCGTCTCGTCCAGAGCCGCCTGAAGGGCTTTTCTGGCCTCCCCTTTGGTCATGCCGCCAACGTCCACCCCGGCGATGGAGACGCCGTCGGCCATCCGGCAGTGATAGGGGTCGAGGGCGGGGCGGACAAGAAAGAAACCGACCGCCGCCAGCGCCAGTGCCAGCACGCAAATCACAGCCACCGTGACGATTCGGCGGGAGGATACGCTTTTTTGCGGAGAATCCGCGGAAAAATGGCCGTTTGACATGGAATTTCCTCCTGAAAAAAGTCAATGCAGAAACGGAAACGTATTTTCCTCATTATACTACATTTCCCGGCAAATGCAAGACCAGAAACCGGGCGGCGCTTGCGCATCCTGCCGTTATATGGTAGAATGGGGGCAAACGTTGCAGAGGAGAGCGGATATGGAGATCAGTCATTTTTTCATGAATGGTGATATCAAAGGCGCTATCGCGTACATGCGGGAACATGAGGAATTCAAGGACATTCTTCCTGCATATGTGGCGATATTTGAAAATGGCGAATACCGCAGATTTGACGTACCGGACAAGCTCAACGAGATACTCCGCTTGTACCAGATCTATTACCGGGATACCTTTTACTGCGGCTTGCCGGAGGCGGAGGCCGCAGAGAAGCTGCTGGCGGGGCTGAAAGCGCTTCTGAATATGCCCGACGCGGAGGAAGCGCTTCTGACAGAGCGGCTTCACGCAGTGTTTGAGGCGGAGGGCTATCATGCGCTTTTCGGGAAAACACAGGGCTATTACGGCCCCTACATCTGGCGGGAAACGGTTCCCACCGTCTATCAGGTCGGGCTGCCGGGCGGGACGGCGGAATATACCGTCAACATTCTCAAGGGCTTCGTGTTCCGCAGCTGGATGGATTATCTGACCTTCGGCCGGTTCGGTACGGGCGGCTGGGCTTCCCCCGACGGCACGATCAACTGCATCGAGCAGGCGTATGACTTTGAAAGCGAGCGGTTTCTGGTTTCGCTCCTGAAGCACGAAGCCCAGCACACCGTAGATATGAAGCAATTCCCGGGAATCACCCCCGAAGAGCTGGAATACCGGGCAAAACTGGTGGAGCTTCACTATTCCGGCAATCTGGGGTTGCTGCAAAAGTTCCTGTCGGAAGCGGATGAAAGCAGAACCGGCGACAGCCACGCAATGGCATCCGCAAGAATCAAACGTGAGTTTGCGGATACGGATCAGAGGTCGCTGCCCTGCGTTCAGGCGCGGGCGTTGGAACTGCTTCATGCTCACACGGACGAAATGGAAGAAAAATATGGAAAGCAAAAAACCGTGTCCAACGGCTGATTACGGTAAATCCCGCTTTATTGAATAGAAACAAACGGCGTGACCGGGAAAGGTCACGCCGTTTGCGTATGCAGATGGTTTTCTTATTCGCCACCGGAATCTCCGCCGTTCTCCGAGGCTTCGGTAGTGGAAGGCTCGGAAGTGGATGGCGTGGTAGGCGGTGTGGTAGACGGTGCCGTGGGTGTGGTGGCAGGTTCGGTAGAGGGGGCGGTGGACGGCGTTGTGGGTACGGTCGTAGGTTCTGTCGGCTCTTCGACTCTTGCGACAACCTTGTTCACGGTCTTGTACCGGGAATTGGCGACAAAATCCTTGGAGATCAGCACGCCGGTGGCCTTGTCGTACTTGCTCTTGTACGTCTTGACCAGATAGCCGGTGGTGCCTTCCTCAATCACGTCTCCGTTCTTGTAGCCCTCAGGGTTGTCGGGCTTGAAGTCCTTGTACTCCGTCTCGGGCTTGTAGGTCTCGGAGACGACATAGCTCATTTCAACGTAATAGTCCTTCTCGTCGGTGCCGAGGATCTGCACATTGACATAGCCGCCGCTGACGCTTGCCTCAATTTTAATGGGGTAATTGGTGTTGTTGCGGAACTTGAAGTCGGGAGAGCGCCAGCTGACGGTGGCGTCCATGCCGTAATTGATATAGTTCACGGGGAAACCGTGGTTGGTGCGGGAGACAATTTCCAGATCGGCCAGCAGGGTGCTGCAATACAGCGTGGAGGAGACCTGACAGATGCCGCCGCCAACCTGATTCACCAGATCGTCGCCGGAATATGCCGGGGCGGACTTGTAGCCCTTTGCGGTGGTGCGTTCGCCCAAAGTGTCGTTGAAGGAGAAGGTCTCGCCGGGGTTCAGCACGACGCCGTTCAGCGCTTTACATGCCAGCTCCAGATTGGCGGTGCGGTTGGCGTTGTTACTGTGGGGCGTGCTGGTGCTGCCCAGGACATCCCGGAAGAACACGTCGTCGTCCAGAATTTCCGGGGCGACATATTCCATGGGAACGCGGACGACCTCGCCGTACTGCGCCGCACTGACCTGCTTCTGCGCCTGCACCATGTCGAACACGTAGCCGTAGGAGCCGGGGATGGCCTTGAAGGTCTGCATATTGACGGTGGCGTCCACGGGCTCTACGCAGACATCGTCGTAAATTTTCTGCAAATCAACGGCATCCGGTTCGCCCTCGGCCTGCGCGCCCTCCGCCTTTACGGTGAAAACGTTCATGCTGTAGGCGTCCAGAATCTGGTTGAACACATCATCTACGTTGAAATTTACGCCGGGAGTTCCCATTGTGATGACCAGCGTCAGCTGAGGGGCATGTTCTTCGTCAAATTTGTCCGTCGCAAGATCGGGGACGTCGCCTTCCAGCGCATAGGTGGTCTGGGTCAGCAGACTGCCGGCGGTTCCGGCGTAGTCCTCCAGAACGCCCTTGATATAATCCTGCTTCAGATGCAGGTAGGGCAGCAGCCCGATGATGTGGTTGCTCCTGAGGGACGCCTGATAGGCTTCCTGACGCTCGGCCTTGGTGCCGGTTCTGCCGTAGGCATAGGCGGCGTTGACGGCGGCCTTTACGTCCAGCTTCGCGCCGGTATCGCTGGGGGACAGCTGTAAGGTGGTATCGCCCAGAGTCACCACCATGGCCTGCTTCGTGTAGGTCTGGTCGGTAACAGCGCGAACGGCGGTGATGGCATCGGACTTGCTCATCCCTCCCACGTTCACACCGGCGACGGTGACGTTGTTCAGGATTTTCTTGCCGTAGGGGTCGCCGGAGACGTTGACGACGAAAATGGCAATCAGGGAAATGATCAGAACCAGCGCGGCGGCGCACAGAGCCACCATCACGGGCTTCTGGTTGTTGTCCACAAAGGAAAGAGCCTTATCAAGGAAGGACGGAGTGCCGCGCTTCGGGGCTTCCTCTTTCTCGTCCAGAGAGAAGTCCAGTTCCTCGTCGGGAACCGGGCTGTCTTCTCCGGAAAACAGACTGTTCTCTTCGGGAAACAGGCTGTCGGCCTCGGTGATAAGGTCGGCGGCCTCCGGGTCGGTGGCGTCCAGATCAGGGACGGAGGCTTCGGAGAAGATGGGGTCATCCGGCTTCGCGGGCTTCTCCTGACCGGTCAGCTGGCGGAAGCTCTTTTCGATTTCACGTTCTTCTTCCCGGTATGGCCGGGGGGTGGAAAATTTGCCTTTAGACATAGGCTGCTCCTTTTCTGAGGGAAGGTTGGATTCAACGCTATTATAACACGGAATGTCAAGGGAACCTCTGAACAAATCGGCAAGAGCTGTGGGCGCGAGATTTTTCGTCCAATCGAGGTATCGGAAACGGCGGAATACTGTATGTATTTCCCGTTTTCGATACCGAAGAGTGGGCGAAAAAGATCCGCTCACAGCCGCAGACGATTTATTCAGAGGTTCCCAAAACGTCAGCTCTGGAAAAAGCTGGTATAGTGCTCCACAAACAGCTTGCTCTGTTTCAGACTGTCCACGCCGTTGGCGAGCTTGAAGCGGAGGGTCGGTTCCTTGGCGCTGGCGAGGAAAGTGACCCGCTGCTTGTAATCCGGGTCGGAACACAGCGCGCCCACGGCTTCGAAATTCAGATTGCTCAGGGTGAACAGCACGTCTCCGGACTTCTGGCGGATGTCCTTGATACCGACTTGCCGTGCCTTTGCCCGGAGAAGGGCGATATCGATGAGATTCAGCACGCCCTTGGGCGGCTCGCCGTAGCGATCGACGATCTCGTCCAGCAGATCGTCGGCGTCCTCCTGAGAGCGGATGGCGGCCATGCGGCGGTACAGGTCCATCCGTTCCTCGCCCCGGGAGACGTAGTCCTTGTCCACGTTGGCGGTGACGTTCAGGTCGGCGGTGCATTCCGGTGCCTTGGGGGCTTCGCCCTTTTCCTCCAGAACTGCCTCGTCCAGCAGCTTGAGGTACATGTCATAGCCCACGCTGGACATATGACCGGACTGCTCGGCGCCTAAGAGATTGCCCGCGCCCCGGATTTCCAGGTCGCGCATGGCAATTTTGAAGCCGGAGCCGAATTCGGCAAAGTCCCGGATGGCAGATAGCCGCTTCTCGGCGACCTCGGTGAGATTCTTCTCCGGACGGTAGGTGAAATAGGCATAGGCGTGGCGGGTGGAGCGTCCCACCCGGCCGCGGAGCTGGTGGAGCTGGCTCAGGCCGAACCGGTCGGCGTTTTCGATGATCAGGGTGTTGGCGTTGGGAATGTCCAGACCGGTTTCGATGATGGTGGTGCATACCAGCACCTGAATCTCGCCCTCGGCCATGGACTGCATCACGTCCCCCAGGGCGTCCTCGCCCATCTGGCCGTGGGCGACGCCCACGCTGATGCCCGGAATCCGGCGTTTGATCGCGGCGGCGCACTGGTCGATGGTTTCGGTGCGGTTGTGCAGATAGTAGACCTGCCCGCCCCGTTCGATTTCACGGCGGATGGCGTCGTCCACAATGGGCTCGCTGTACTCCATCACGAAGGTCTGCACGGGATAGCGGTCGGCGGGGGGCTGCTCGATGGTGGACATGTCCCGGATGCCGGACAGCGCCATGTTCAGCGTCCGGGGAATGGGCGTAGCGGAGAGGGTCAGCACGTCCACGCCCTTGGAAAGCTCCTTCAGCCGCTCTTTATGGCTGACGCCGAAGCGCTGCTCCTCGTCCACAATGAGCAGACCCAAATCCTTGAACTGGACGGTTTTTTGCAGCAGCTTATGGGTCCCGATGATTAAGTCAACGGAACCGGCGCGGAGCTTCTGTAAGGTCTGCTGCTGCATTTTCGGGGTGCGAAAGCGGCTGAGCACGTCGATGGTGACGGGGAAGCCCCGGAAACGCGCCACGGCGGTCTGATAATGCTGCTGGGCAAGCACCGTGGTGGGAACCAGAATCGCCACCTGCTTGCCGTCCATGACGGCCTTCATCACGGCGCGGAGGGCAACCTCGGTCTTACCGAAGCCCACGTCGCCACAGAGAAGACGGTCCATGGGGATGGGGGACTCCATGTCGTGCTTGATGTCCGCGATGCAGCGAAGCTGGTCGTCGGTCTCCGGGTAGGGAAAATTGTCTTCGAATTCCTTCTGCCAGGGGGCGTCGGCGGAGAAGGCGTAGCCGGACTGCCGCTTCCGGGCGGCGTAGAGCTGGATCAGCTCCCCAGCCATGTCCTTGGCGGCCTTGCGGGCTTTGGCTTTTGTCTTCTGCCATGCGTCGGAGCCGATCTTGTTCAGCTTGACATTGCTGTCTTCCCCACCGCCGCCGATGTATTTGCTCACCAGATCCAGCTGGGTGGCGGGGACGAACAGGGTGTCGCTGCCCTGATAGGCGATTTTGATATAGTCCTTGACCGCGCCGTCCACCTTGATCTGCTCCATGGCCACGAACCGGCCAATGCCGTAATTCTCGTGAACCACCAGATCGCCGGGGGTCAGGTCGGTGAAGGAATTCAGCTTCTGGCGGTTAGTGGAGCCGGTTTTTTTCGCGGGTTTCCGCTTCGGCTCGCTCCGGGCAATCAGCTGCCCCTCCGTCAGGACGGCGATTTTTGACAGGGGATACTCCATGCCGAAGGGAAGCGTCCCCTCCGTCAGAAGAATTTGCCCGGGCTTGGGCAGGGTGGTCAGGGGGATGCACAGAAAGGCGGACAGCCCCTTCTCGTGAAGCAGCTGCTGTAACAGCTCCGCCCGGCGGCGGGTGCCGCAAAGCACCAGACTGCCGAACTCCATTTTCTGGTAGTGGCTTAAATCGGAGACGGCGGTGTCCAGATTGCCGCCGTAGCCGGGAAGCTGCTTGGCGGTGAGAGGATACAGCTGCTTCGGGGGGCAGTCCTCCGGGTAGGAGGTGCCGCCGAAGGCATCAAAATAAACGACGGTTTTCTTCCGGAGAGTTTTGCAGAAGTCCTCCCACTGGCACACATAGTCGCACAGCTCGCCCGCCACGAGACCGGCCCCCAGCATACTGTCCAGCTGCATTCCCATTTCGTCGCAGCGGCTGCGGGCGGCACGCTGGAGGTTTCCATGGTCGCAGACGGCGACCACGGCACCGTCCGGAATATAGTCCGCGGCGGTGGCCATTTCCGGATAGATCAGCGCCATATACCGGTCGGAAGCGGGATTGTGCAGGCTGCTTTCGTATTTATTCAGGTCTTTTTCCAGCGTGGCGATCAGCGGCTCGTTGATGTTTTTCCGCCGCTTCTGGCGGGAGATCAGGGAGGTAATATCTTTGCACAGCCCCTCCACACCGCCGGGATGAAGCCCCGGCTGAGTCTCCGCCACGGGAAGAACGGTGACGGAGGTGATGTTCTCACTGCGGCGCTGGGTCGCCGGGTCAAAGAAGCCCATGGTGTCCAGCTCGTCGCCGAAGAATTCCGCCCGGACAGGCCGGTCTTCGGCGGGGGAGAAGATGTCCAGAATGCCGCCACGGACGGCAAACTGACCCGGCCCCTCCACCATGCCGCAGCGGTTATATCCGGCGGCGGTGAGACGGGAAGTCAGGTCTTCCACGGCGTATTCCCGGCCAACTTCCAAAGAAAAGGCGGCGGCGAGAAGCGCGGCCTTCGGCATGGTGCGCAGACTGAGAGATTCCCACGTCATGATTTGCAGCGAGGTTTTTCCAACGGCAAGGTCATACAGCTGCCGCAGGCGCTTCTGCTCCCAGCTTCTGGACACCACGGCGGCGTCGTAAAGGGTCAGATCCCGGCCGGGGAGAATGGGGGCGGTGTCCGAAAGGAAGCCCTTCAATTCCTCCTGAAGCCGCCGCGCCGCAAGATCGTCCTGACACAGCACCACCATGGGGCGGTTTAAGCTGCGGCAAAGCCCCGCGATCATGTGACTGCGGTTGATTTGCCCGATGCCGGTGACGGCGACGCTCTCGCCGTCCTGCAGAGAGGACACCATGGCGGCGTATTCGGGAATGGTTTTCAATAGAGACAGAAGCTGTTCCATAAGTTTTACCTCAAGAAGAAAAGTGCACAACGCGGCAACGCGGAAAGGGGGATATATCCCCCTTTCCGTGATTTTATGACAATATTTTTATGGGTGGCTGCCGTTGAACCGGTTGGCGGTCTCCGGCACACCGTTATCGATGATGCTCAGAGCGGCGTCGGCGGCGTTTTTCAGGGATACGGCCAGCGCCTTTTCCTCACTTGCCGAGAAGGTGGACAGCACCCATGCGGCAAGGTCGTATTCCGGGTTCGGCTTGGCACCTACCCCGATCTTGACCCGGGGAAAATCCTGACTGCCCAGCTCCTGAATGATGGACTTGATGCCGTTGTGCCCGCCGGCGGAACCCTCGGCGCGAACCCGCAGCCGTCCCGGCTCCAGAGAGATGTCGTCAAACATCACAATGATCCGCTGGGGCGGAATGCCGAAGTAGGCGGAAAGCTGCAATACGGAACGCCCGGACAGGTTCATATAGGTCTGGGGCTTGAGCAGAAACAGCTTTTTCCCGCCGTAATTCACCTGCGTGTACAGACCCTGAAATTTCAGCCTGTCCACTTTGGCGTTCAGCTTTTCGGCCAGAATGTCCATTGCCCGGAAGCCGGTATTGTGCCGGGTCTTCTCGTATTCCCGTCCGGGATTGCCCAGCCCGACGATCAGCCAGCTGTCGCTGCTTTGTTTGGAAAACACGGCTCAGAACAGGTCGGCGATGGAGGTGGCGCCGTGGATATGGCCGATGGCACGGGCAAACACGGGGGCGACATCCAGGAATTTGATCTTGTGGCTGGGGGTGTTGGCGACCTCGGGAATGGTGTTCAGCAGCACCATTTCCTTGATGGGGCTGGCCTCAATACGGTCATAGGCGGGACCGGAGAGGACGCCGTGGGTGGCGCAGGCGTAAATCTCCTTCGCACCGCCGATCTCTACCAGAGCCTTGGCGGCGTTGCACAGGGAACCGGCGGTGTCCACCAGATCGTCGTACAGGATGCAGGTTTTGCCCCGGACGTCGCCGATGATGTTCATGACCTCGGAAACGTTGGCCTTGGGGCGGCGCTTGTCCACAATGGCAAGACCCATATGCACTTTGGCGGCGAAATTCCGGGCGCGGCCAACGGAGCCGACGTCGGGGGAGACGACCACAAAGTCCTCGTGGTTGTATTCACTTTCGGGGAACTTGTTCATGAAGTATTCAACGAAGGTAACATTGCCCAGCAGGTGATCCAGCGGAATGTCGAAGAAGCCCTGGATCTGGGCGGCATGGAGGTCCATGGTCAGAATGCGGTCAGCACCGGCGGCGGTGAGCATGTTGGCCACCAGCTTGGCGGAAATGGGGTCACGGGACTTGGCCTTGCGATCCTGACGGGCGTAGCCGAAGTAGGGGATGACGGCGGTGATGCGGCCGGCGGACGCGCGGCGGCAGGCGTCGATCATGACCAGCAGCTCCATGAGATTGTCATTGACGGGTTTGCAGGTGGACTGGATGAGGAACACGTCGGCACCGCGGACGGTTTCCTCCAGGGTGACGGAAGCCTCTCCGTCGGCAAAGTGGGTCACAATGGCCTTACCCATGGGTACGCCCAGCTCTTTGCAGATGGTCTGCGCAAACTGGGGATTGGAATTGCCGCAGAAAACCTGAATGTTTTCACCGTAAGCAATCATCGGATGAATACCTCACTTTTTCTTTTTTTCTGCCCCCCGGCAACAGCCCGGACGCAAATCTACGCATCCATTATATCATCCCGGCACCGGAAAAAGCAATATGAATAAATGTGAAATAACGCCGAAAAAACAAACAAAAATCCGGGCGTTTCTGGCGAAGAAAACAGAATATTGAGATGGTGTGGAAAACGAAATTTTGTTTGAAAAATATCTTGAGAGATTTCGGGATTTGTGATATACTAACGAGTACAGATTTTTACGCATTTGGGAGCATCATCAGATATGAACGACAAGATCATCATTCAGGGCGCGCGGGAGAACAATCTGAAAAACGTGAACCTGACCATCCCCAGAGACAAGCTGGTGGTTTTCACCGGACTTTCCGGTTCCGGCAAGTCCAGTCTGGCCTTCGATACCATTTACGCCGAGGGGCAGAGACGGTATGTGGAGAGCCTGAGCTCTTACGCCCGTCAGTTTTTGGGACAGATGGACAAGCCGGACCTCGATTCCATCGATGGCCTGAGCCCGGCCGTGTCCATCGATCAGAAGACCACCTCCAAGAATCCGCGCTCCACGGTGGGCACAGTCACGGAAATCTACGATTACCTCCGCCTACTCTTCGCACGCATCGGTACGCCGCACTGCCCCGAATGCGGCCGCGAGATCGAGCGCCAGACCACCGACCAGGTAGCGGACAAGATTCTGGAACAGGGCATGGGGCGGCGCGCCTTCATGCTCGCGCCCGTGGTGACCGACCGCAAGGGCGAGTTCGCCAAGCTCCTCGAAGACCTGCGCGGCGAAGGCTTCTCGCGCGTGCGCATCGACGGCGAGATCGTGAAGCTTTCCGGTGAGCCCGTCACGCTGAACAAGAAGATCAAGCACTTCATCGACGTGGTGGTGGACCACCCCATCTATGGGCAGCTCACCGGCCAGCTGAGCCTGGCCTCCCGGTACGACGTGGGGCAGTTTGTGGAGAAGATTCGGGAAACCGTCCCCCTTTCCGCCCTCACCGGGGGGGTTCACCTCCACCACCTCCGCTGCCCAGACGAAGAGGCCTACCGCCGGGTGTGCCAGGAGCTGGACAGGCTGGGCGTCCTCTACACCCAAAACGGGGAAACTGGGGATTGACAAGGCCCTAGAGAAACTGTACAATAGACCTTGCATGTGTCAAGACATATGCAAGGTCTATTTTTTAGATACGAAGAGAAAAGGAGAACCTATGGAACGATTTCGCGCTTTCCTCCGGAGGAAAAACATCGTCTTTTCCGCCAAACGCTCCGGGGTGGATGCCCTGGG
>ERZ825324.3378-NODE-3378-length-14916-cov-4.166543_pt1 | contig 14916 bp, 14 predicted proteins | sample MGYA00519859_ERZ825324 | MGnify/ENA primary metagenome ERZ825324 (study PRJEB31778, sample SAMEA3449198) | human gut metagenome | biome: human gut; feature: human-associated habitat; material: faeces | place: United Kingdom | collected 2010/2012 ... | reverse complement strand
ACTCTGCGTAGTCGTTGGAAACTATCACCACAGAGCCGATCCCGAGCAGATGAAGCTCACCGGAGATTCCGGTCAGCGCCGCAGAAGTCCCCGCCGGAACGGACAGCACTCCGTCCGCACCTTCCGTTATTCCTGCCTTTAACGACGCCAGTACTACGCCTGCGCCGTCGTTTCTGATGTGGGCGATGGAGCCGTCAAGTCCGGTGACTGCGGCTTCTGCTCCGGTTAACTTTGCTGTTTTTACTGCCATTTTGTTGTCCTCCTATGTAAAATATATATTAAACAAGGCGTTCGCCTTGTGATTGTATTATGAACTGTATTTTACTGCAAATCTCTGCAAAAAAGGCAAAAATAAAGGAAAACCTTCCCTGATTTTGAAATTAGATTGAATCTATTGACAAATGCCTGCCGATGGGGTATAATTGTAAGATAGATTACTATGTGAGATTATGCCCACAGGTGATTTTATTACACAAATTGTGATAAATCGAGACGTAATGGAGATACTGAAATGCTTCCAGAGGACACAATATCTGTTATAATGGGAATAAAGTATTTATTTCAAATAATACTAATTTGTATTTCAAGAAGGATCACAAATGTGAGGAGGATTTTATAATGAAAGAAAAGCTTATGATCAATATAACAAAACCACAGTATGTGCAGGTGTCTGATATTACATATGCGCAGGTGGATTCGTGGTATGATCACTGTCGCAGGGATTTAAAACTCGATTTAATATATCCGGAAGATATGTCTGACAAGCGTTATCCTTGTATAGTATGGATATGCGGTGGTGGATGGATGAGGATGGATAAGTCAGCACATCTATCATATCTTAGCACGCTTGCTCATCAGGGGTTTGTTGTTTGCAGTGTGGAATACCGCACATCAAATGAGGGCTGCTATCCTATGCAGATAGAGGATGTGAAGGCTGCAATCAGATATTTGAGGGCGCATGCTGACAGATATAGAATTGATAAGGAACATTTTGGCGCTATGGGAGAATCAGCCGGAGGATTTTTGACATGTATGGCGGCATTGGATCATGATAAAGTTCATGATGTTGGAGAATATCTTGAAGAGTCAAGCAGTATTCAGGCAGCATGTCCATGGTATCCACCTACTAACCTTAGCACATTTAAGTATAAAGATGCAGAGGAATGCGCTGCATCTATGGAGTCACTTTTACTCGGATATAATACTATGAGAAATATCAAGGAAGCATACAACAGTTCACCGGTATCTAAGGTGACAAAAGATGCTCCTCCATTTTTGATTATTCACGGTATAAATGATCAGACAGTTCCGTTTGAGCAGAGTGAAGAGCTTTATGACAAGCTTATTGAAAATGGATGTGATGCAGATTTGATTGCATTAGAAGGCGCTGACCATGCGGATCTGCAGTTTTTCCAGGATGAACTGTGGGATAGGATAATCGAGTTTTTTAAGACTAAATTGGGATAAAATCATGTCATACAGTAGCTTTTAAGAATATTTTTTAGTCGGAATAAAGTCTGTTTATAAAGGCTACGATATTTTTTGCAACTGAATAGTTACGATAATTATTATAAATAAAAACCATAGTATCTTAATGCATTTAAGATATCTATGGTTTTTGTGCTTATGAACCATAACAATATTTTTCCAAAAAGTTTCACTTGATTTACCCGAACATATGTTATATAATGCAAACAGATGTTCGAAATAATATAAGGAGGCCTTATGTTAACGTCAATCAGTGCTGATATTATGGAAAAACTTAAGATTCTGTCTGATGCGGCAAAGTTTGATGTTGCATGCACTTCCAGTGGTGCATCCCGTTCGGGTAATGGAAATGATATGGGGAGTGCATTTGCCAGTGGAATATGTCATTCGTTTACAGCTGATGGCAGGTGTATATCGCTTCTCAAGATACTTTTTACAAATGAATGTATTTATGATTGCAAATACTGTATCAACAGATGCACTAATGATGTTGAAAGAGTGACATTTACGCCTGAGGAGGTATGTAACCTTACTGTTGAGTTTTACAGACGCAATTATATAGAGGGACTTTTCTTAAGCTCCGGTATCATAGAATCGCCCGAGCATACCATGCAGCTTTTATATACCACGCTTTTTCTTTTGAGAAACAAATATCATTTCAATGGGTATATACACATCAAGGGTATACCGGGAGCCTCCTCTGAGATTCTTGAGATGATTGGATATCTTTGTGATAGGATGAGTGTTAATCTGGAGTTGCCCACAGCGGAAGGGCTTAGGGCAGTTGCTCCGAATAAGGCGCGTAAAAACATTCTTACACCTATGAGATTTATTCAAAATGGTATAAAGGACAGCCGAATGTATCATGGCAATAGCAGTATGAAAAACCGTATGTATATAGATGAGCAGGCATATTATGAGCAGATGGCCGAAATAAAAGATAGTACTGCAAGATTATCAGAGTATCACAGAAGCCTTAGGGTTGCTACAGATTGCGGGAAGGCTGATAAGCTTGCAGAAAAAAGCTGGGGCATGGGAGTGCAGCTTGATCCGGGAGTTGTCTATCAGACAACGGACGTTTCTTATGGAGATGGTGATTATATCAATAATACAGGCTTAAGTATCAAAAGACCGGACAGATATTATGTGCCGGCGGGGCAGAGTACACAGATGATTGTGGGAGCAACCGGAGAGAGTGATTATCAGATTATATCTGTAGCAGAAGCAATGTATAACAGGTTTGATATGAAGAGAGTATTTTACTCGGCTTTTGTGAATGTTAATATGGATGAGTCATTACCGGGTATCGGGCAGCCGCCACCGTTAAAGAGAGAGCACAGGCTTTATCAGGCAGATTTTCTTATGAGATTTTATGGCTTTAAGGCAGGAGAGCTTTTGTCGGAGGATAATCAGAACTTTAATGATTATATTGATCCAAAGTGTCAGTGGGCTGTAGGTCATCTGGAGTGTTTTCCGGTTGAGATTATGACGGCGGATTATTATACACTTCTCAGGGTCCCGGGAATAGGCACTAACAGTGTCAGGCGTATTATAAAAGCCAGAAAGCATGCAAAGCTTTCGTTTACAGATTTAAAGAAAATGGGTGTCGTGCTCAAAAGAGCACTGTACTTTATCACCTGTGATGGTCGTATGATGTACAATACAAAGCTTGATGAAAGCTATATTACAAGGCATCTCATATATAACGAAAGGCCGAATACTATGCTTTTAGCTGATAATAAATCATGTACTTATGAGCAGATGAGTATATTTGATTTTATATCTGAATAGACAATATTTTTGTAAAGCTGCAGGGAGAAGTATGCATGGATAATATAATACTTAGATGTGATAATAATATAAATGGGATTTTTACCGCTATATATGATGCTTTTGTATACAAAAATCAAATGCAAAAAGAAAATCACGGAGTATACCGGGACAATATTTCTATTGAGATAGGCATTGGAGGAAACTATACATTTTTTTCAAAGATGATAGATATTGAAACAGATGAGGTAAAGGTCCAAAAGACAATTTTGACAATTCAAAAGAAGCTTGGTTTTAAGATATATGAGACTGTATTTGATGCTTTGTGCCATTATTCTGATAATAGAGCAACAATAGTGCTTGGATTTCTTGTCAGAGCATTTAAGGTGGGACAAAGGATTATGGAGCATATGACCGATAAATATGTTATGGAGGTATTTGAGCTTTCAAGAAAGGTAAATAAAGAGGCTGACAAGATAAGAGGGTTTATTCGTTTTAGTGATAATGGAAACTATCTGCTGGCGCACTTTGAACCAAAATGCGATATGATACCGGTTGTTATGTGGCATTTTGTGGACAGGTATCCCGGTGAAAATTTTGTGATCTATGATGATAGAAGAAGGTATGCAGTGGTCCACCCGAGGCTTAAGGAGTGCTTTTATATCAATGAAAGTGAATTTGAACAGCTTGAGAGAAGTGTGCCGGTGAAGACAGACAGTTTTGAGCAGTTATGGAAGGTGTATTTTGAGCACACTGATATAAGGGAGCGGTTCAATCCACAATGTCAGCGCAATCTTTGTCCAAAGTGGTATAGGAAGAATATGGTGGAATTTACCTGATTTTTGAAAGAAATCAATTGTTGCGGTTACACTGTGGTGTGTGAACAGTAATATAGTGACAGAAATACCAATAAATGATACAATTTATACATGTATACTTAAACATAACGATACTATATCAGGGTGATGCTATGCAGATATCAAATTTGGTAAATCAATACAACAATTCAGTGACAAATGGTGAGCAGATTTTGGCAAGATAAGCTCAAGGCAAAAATTGACAAAAGATAGTGTGTAGGTTATATGATAAGTGAGACAGTTATGAATAAAAGAAGTGTTGGAAGTATATATGAGCAGCTTGCAGCTGAGCAGTTGATAAATATGGGATATAGTGTACTTGCCTGCAATTACAGAAACCGCTTTGGAGAGATAGATATAATCGCAAAGGAAGGAGATACAATATGTTTTTGTGAGGTGAAATACCGTAGGGATAATGGCTGCGGCAGGGCTCTTGAAGCAGTTGGCTACAGCAAACAGAAAAAAATCATATCAGTTGCAAGGTATTATCTTATGACACATGGTCTGAATGAGTGGACGCCATGCAGATTTGATGTGATAGCAGTGGACGATGACGAGGTTACTGTGTTGAAGAATGCATTTGAGGGCAGTCAATAACTATTGGCTTGGCAGTTACGGACAGGTATTACGGAACCGTTAATTTATAAACGTTTGACCAGACTATTTAGTGAAAACAGACAATGAACAGGAAATTATAAACAGCAATAGTTATCGGTAATATATAGTTGCATATATATAAATATGAAGACAGACATTGATAAGAATATAAAGATGGATAAGAATATAAAGAAGGATAAGAATATAAAGATGGATAAGAATATGCAGGCTGAAAACATACACAAAAATGTTGATGAAATTACTATAAATGATTTTATTGCAAAGAATGATAAAGATGTTCTGGAATTAAAAAAGCACGTCCTTTCAAGCGGAAGTGTTGTTCCTTTGTTACATTTTAGGAAACTAAATGAGCTTTCTATGGTAGAGCATTGCTTTACAACACGTCTTGGTGGACTCAGTGAAGGGATGTTTGAAAGCTTAAATCTAAGCTTTACACGTGGAGATGACGAGGAAAAGGTCTTAGAAAACTATAAAAGAGTGGCGGAGGCAATCGGAGCAGAGGCAGGACAGATTGTTACGACAGACCAGACACATACTACCAATGTTTTGAGAGTTGGAAAAAAGCAGTGTGGCATCGGGGTGGCAAGAAAGAGACCATATACAGATGTGGACGGACTTATCACGAATGAGCCAAATGTTGTGCTTGCCACATTTTATGCTGATTGTGTACCGCTTTATTTTGTTGATCCGGTACATAGGGCAATAGGGCTTAGCCATTCGGGCTGGAGAGGTACTGTAAATCGCATGGGAAAACAGACACTTATTGCTATGAACAGGGAGTTTGGTACCGAGGCACATGATGTTATAGCAGCGATAGGTCCTTCAATATGTCAGGACTGCTATGAGATAAGTCAGGATGTTGCAGAGTGTTTTGTGGATGAGTTTGCGACAACAGATGATCCTCATGCGAGTGATATTCTGCTCTATAAGGGAGCTGGCAAATATCAGCTCAATCTTTGGGAATGTAACAGGAGAGTGCTTGTGGAGGCAGGAGTACAGGAAGACAATATTGCCATAAGCAATATATGCACTTGTTGTAATCCCTCTCTTTTATTTTCGCATAGAGCAAGTCATGGAAAGCGTGGAAATCTTGGGGCTTTTATGTTTCTTAAGTAATTTTCGCACAATCTATTAAGGAAATAATAAGAAATGCCTAAAGCTATATATGTTAAAATAGGTGTATCACGTTGGATAGTACACTGTGCGGGAACTGATGCTGCCAGACAGTTTTTTGGTTCTTTGAGTTAATATAAAAGGCACAGCGGTACTGGCGTATATGAACAGGGGAGAACGATATGCAGTTAAATTATCGAGATTCAAAGCCTATTTATGAACAAATTAAGGAAGGCATCAGACGAATGATTGTTATGAATGTTATTAAGCAGGACGAAAAGCTACCGTCTGTACGTGTGCTTGCCTGCAAGTATGCAATCAATCCTAACACTATCGCAAAAGCATACAAGGAACTTGAGGAGGAAGGCTATCTTTATACTAAAAGTGGTAAAGGAACCTTTGTTGCTGATGCTAAGACAGCCAGGCAGAGTCTGACAAGGAATTTGAAAATACTCTTTGATCAGGTGGTGACAGAGTTATTTGTGCTTGAAACACCTGTTGAGGAATTGAGAACAAGAATGGATGATGCGAAAGAGCAGCTGAGCATGGAAGATGACTTAGTCAGATTTGTAACACAAGATATGCAGACAGAAGATGTTGTGACAGAGGGTAATGATGATACAGATAAATAATTTAGTGAAAAAATTTGACGATTTTACGGCACTTGATGGTGTGAATATGAACGTGGAAAAAGGAGCTGTCTATGGGCTTGTAGGCCCAAACGGAGCCGGCAAATCTACACTTATCAGGCATATTACAGGAGTAATGAGACAGGATGCAGGGGAAGTGTTTATTGAAGGTGAGCCTGTATATGAAAATGCAAGGATTAAAGGACATATGGCTTACATTCCGGATGATATGTTTTATTTTTTGCAATCTGATACAATTAATATGATGCATTATTATAAGGGAATGTATCCAAATTTTGATGAGAAGCAGTTTTACAGGATGCAGGAGTTTTTCCCATCTATAGATGTTAAAAGAAATATCAGAAAGCTTTCGAAGGGGATGCAGAAGCAGGTTGCCTTCTGGCTTGCACTGTGCTGTAAACCAAAGCTTATTGTGCTCGATGAGCCTGTTGATGGGCTTGATCCTGTTATGAGAAGACAGATATGGTCTATCATGCTTGATGATGTAGCTGTTAATAATACCACAGTTGTTGTATCGTCCCATAATCTGCGTGAGCTTGAGGATGTATGTGATCATGTAGGTATTCTTAATAATGGAAAGATTATGATAGAGAGGTCACTTACGGAGCTGCAGGGCAATATTTCAAAGATTCAGATTGCGTGTCCGTATGGTATGCCTAAGATACCACAGAATTTTAAAGTACTTCATATGTCAAATATAGGAAGAGTATACACTGTTATAGTACGTGGAGAGCCAGATGCTGTAGTAAAGGCGATTACAGATGGCAAAGACAGTCCGCAGGTAGTGGATGTACTGCCTCTTACTCTGGAGGAAATATTTATCTATGAGATGGGAGGAGAGGACTATGAAGTCAAAGATATCATTTATTAATAGAACAATGCTGCAAAAGAATGTAAAGCTTTACTGGCCAATCTGGACACTGTATACAATAGTGCTATTACTCAACGGTCCGTTTTCCATATGGAGCAGATTTAAGAATGCAGAGTTTATTTATGGCAAAAACTGGCATAAGTATATGCTTGATATAATATCCCCGGCTATCAGCATGGAGGCAGATATGATTTTTATTTTTGTCATGGCATTGGTTACAGGCATGGCAATGTTCAGTTATCTGTATAATTCGAGAGCTTGTAATATGATTCACTCTATGCCTGTGACAAGACGTCAGCTTTTTTCGACCAATGTGTTGACAGGTCTGCTGTTTATGTGGATTCCGCAGATAATTAAGTACATTATGTCGTTTGTTATATGTATATCATATGGAAATACTAAGGTGGTACATATTGGAATCAATCTGCTTGCTGCAATGGGAATATCATTTTTTATGTACAGCCTGGTGTGTCTGTGCGCAATGATTACAGGACAGCTGGTTTCTGTAGCAGTGATGTATGCGGTTGTCAATCTTTTGTATGGAGGAGCGGTTATTGCCATTGCCAATGTGCTCACATATGTATCGTATGGGCTTTCATATATGGAATTTGTAAGGAAAATAAGTGTTACGTGGTTTGCACCCATGTTGCAGCTTCTCAATCGTGTAGGATTTCATCCTGGCATGAAGAAAGCAGGGGATGATTATTACTGTATTAAATATACCTTCAGAGGTACAAACACTATCGTAGTCTATGTCATCGCGGCGGCAGTTATATACTTTATTTCTTATAAGATTTATAAGCACAGAGATTTGGAAAATGCAGGAAGCTTTATTGCCATTCCAAAACTTAAGCCGGTTTTCAGATGGGTGCTTGGCTGTCTTGGGGGACTGATTTTATCTACTGTCACAGCGTCGCTTTTGCTTGGACTTAGAATCAGCATTGGCGTTCCTGAAATTATGATGCTTGCAGTGGTGCTTGGAATAATAGCCTTCTTACTTTTAGAGATGATTATAAGGAAGAATTTTAAAATTTTTTCTAAAGCACTATTTAAGGAAATCATTGCTTTTGGTGGGTTTGTTGTAGTTGTATTTGGAGGTATAACAGTTTACGGAAATGTGAAGGAAAATTATATACCGAAGCTTGCTGATATTGATTCTGCCAGTATAGCCATAGATTTTGATATCAACCTGGAGGGAAAGGATGTTGAAAAGATTTTAGAGACTCAAAAGATACTTATGGCGCAGAAAAAGGATTATTTTAAAAAGAGATATAATGATTCCTGGAATATTACGATCTCATATACATTAAAAAACGGAGAAAAGGTCAACCGTGTATATCATACAACCGATGATTTTAATCCACATAAGCAGTGCAGGGCGATTATGGCGGAGGAAAATAAACCACAGAATATTATTAATGCCATAATGCAGTGTGATACGACAGATATTACCTTTATCAATGGCTCGGCAGAGCAGTATGATGATAAATATGTAGATGTGCTGAATGAGAGCTTTAACGGAAAAGTTGCAGCGGATATTTTTAAGGCTGTGAAGAAGGATGTTGAGGCTGGTGTGATGCAGGAATATAATTTGCAGAGAATGCTTGACGGAGTGGATAAGGATAACAGCTATATGTACGATCTTATGCTGAATTTTACAGTGCCAAAGGGCAACAGGATTGGAAAAAACTGGAATGTCTATGGCTTCACATGGTATGAGGAGCTGCTGGATATGCTGGGTGTGACAAAGGAGTATTCTGATTTTGGGGATGCCCGTTCCGATGGTATTGAAACGTATTCGGTCAACATTAGTTTTGGCGAAAACTGTACTAATCTGATAGCTGTTCTTAAAGAAAATGGATTAATTTCATCAAAAGAACCACTTTTGACATATGAATAGTTGTCTCTGTAAATGGTATTGTGATATAATTACTCTGTTATAGATGTTTTGTTTATTATTCTATCATTATTCTGAATAGTTACAATTAGTCTATAATCTAATATGAATTTAGAACAGGAGAGTATATGAGCAGACCAGTAGTGGCCATCGTTGGCCGTCCAAATGTTGGAAAATCTACTCTCTTCAATGCGCTTGCAGGAGAGAGGATATCTATAGTAAAGGACACTCCGGGTGTCACAAGAGACAGAATCTATGCAGATGTATCATGGCTTGATTATAATTTTACCATGATTGATACAGGTGGTATTGAGCCGGAATCCGGAGACGTGATACTGTCACAGATGAGAGAGCAGGCACAGATTGCCATCGACACAGCAGATGTTATTATTTTTATTACAGATGTGAAGCAGGGACTTGTTGATTCCGATTCAAAGGTGGCGGATATGCTTCGTCGTTCACACAAGCCGGTTGTATTAGTTGTCAATAAGGTGGACAGCTTTGAAAAGTACATGACTGATGTGTATGAGTTTTATAACTTAGGAATCGGTGATCCACATCCTATATCTGCAGCTTCGATGCTCGGACTCGGAGATATGCTTGATGAGGTTGTAAAGCATTTTCCGGATTCATCTAAGCATGACGATGAGGATGACAGACCGAGAGTTGCTATAGTAGGTAAGCCTAATGTAGGTAAGTCATCACTTATCAACAAGCTTGCCCGTGAGGACAGGGTAATAGTGTCAGATATAGCAGGCACCACAAGAGATGCTATCGATACAGCCATAAAATATGATGGTAAGGAGTATATATTTATCGATACAGCCGGTCTCAGGCGCAAGAATAAGATAAAAGAGGATATAGAGCGATACAGTATTATACGTGCAGTTTCCGCAGTTGAGAGAGCTGATGTTGTCATTGTAGTGATAGATGCTACAGAGGGAGTTACTGAGCAGGATGCTAAAATTGCGGGTATTGCCCACGAAAGAGGCAAGGGAATTATCATTGCTGTCAATAAATGGGATGCCATTGAAAAGGATAATAATACCGTAAAGCAGCACACAGAGAAAATCAGACAGATATTAAGCTTTATACCATATGCAGAGATACTGTTTATTTCGGCAAAATCAGGTCAGAGACTCAACAAGATATTTGAGCTCATCGATGTTGTTATAGAAAATAACTCAATGCGTGTTGCAACAGGAGTGCTAAATGAGATCGTTACGGAGGCAGTTGCCATGCAGCAGCCGCCTACAGACAAGGGCAAGAGACTTAAGATATACTATGTGACTCAGGTTTCGGTTAAGCCGCCTACCTTTGTAATCTTTGTAAACGACAAGAATCTTATGCATTTCTCATATACCAGATATCTCGAGAACAGAATCAGGGATACATTTGGTTTCAGGGGAACTGCACTTAAGTTTATTACAAGAGAACGAAAGGAAAATGAGTAAAATGATACTGGCTAGGATTTTAGCATTGGTTGTAGGGTATTTCTTTGGAACCTTTCAGACCGGATATTTTTATGGTAAGGCACATGGAATAGATGTAAGAGAGCATGGAAGCGGCAATTCGGGCACCACCAATACGCTTCGGACACTTGGATGGAAGGCCGGTGCAGTTACCTTCTTTGGTGATTTGTTCAAGGCAATCATAGCGGTTTTGATATTTTATTTCATATATAGAAATACATATCCACAGGCTGTTAAATGCATAGAGCTGTATGCAGGCTTTGGAGCGGTGCTTGGACACAATTTTCCGTTCTTTCTCAATTTCAAGGGAGGAAAGGGAATAGCATGTACATCAGGTGTGATACTTGCTGTATGTCCGATTGCGGCTCCGATATGTTTGGTATTGTTTATTCTTGCTGTAGCCATAACAAGATATGTCTCGCTTGGTTCTATACTGGTTGTTATATCGTTTCTGATTCAGGCAATTGTGTTTAACCATATGGGGCTGCTTGGAGTAAGTGGCAATTATGCGGTCGAGTTTGATATACTTGCTGCTTGTTTTACGGCGATGGCTATCTGGCGACACAGAGCCAATATCAAGAGACTTTTAAGCGGAACTGAAAATAAATTTGGTCAGAAGGCAAAGTAAATAATAGTTTTTGATTATAATAATTATATAAAATACGAGGCATAGAAAATGAGTAGAGTAGGTATTATAGGTGCAGGAAGCTGGGGAACAGCATTATCCCTGGTGCTTGCAAATAACGGACATTCTGTTGAAATATGGTCAATCGTGGAGAGCGAGATTGAGATGCTTAAAGAAAAGCATGAGCATATTGATAAGCTTCCTGGAGTAAAGCTTCCGGATAGCATTACCTTTACAACAGATATAGAGGAAACAATCAAAAATAACGATATACTTGTACTTGCGGTACCTTCTGTATTCACCAGAAGCACAGCAGTAAAAATGGCTCCGTTTGTGAAGGAAGGACAGATAATTGTCTGTGTGGCAAAGGGAATTGAAGAAAACACTCTTATGACCATATCTGATGTGGTAGAGAGTGAGATACCTTGCGCTGATGTGGCTGTAATGTGTGGACCTTCACATGCAGAGGAGGTCGGACAGCTGCTTCCTACGACTGTTGTTGCAGGAGCAAGGACACAGAAGACCGCTGAGATAGTACAGGATCTTTTTATGAATGAGGTATTTCGTGTGTATACCAGTCCTGATGTGCTTGGAATGGAGCTTGGAGGTTCCCTCAAGAATGTCATAGCACTTGCGGCAGGCATGGCAGACGGACTTGGCTATGGAGATAATACAAAGGCAGCGCTTATTACCAGAGGAATTGCAGAAATATCTGTGCTTGCGATTGAGATGGGAGCAAAGGCGGAGACACTTTTTGGACTGACAGGTATCGGAGACCTTATTGTTACATGTGAGAGTCGTCACAGCCGTAATAGAAAGGCCGGAATGCTCATAGGTCAGGGATACACAATGGATGAAGCAACAAAAGAAGTCAAGATGGTTGTAGAGGGCATCTATTCAGCAAAGGCTGCACTTGCCCTTGCGGAAAAATATGATGTAAGGATGCCGATTATCGAGGAAGTAAACAGAGTGCTTTTTGAGGATAAACCGGCAAAGGAGGCTGTCTCAGAGCTTATGCTTCGTGACAGGAAGATTGAGCACTCAAGTCTGGAGTGGAAATAATTAGTTAACAGGTTGGGTAATAAATGGCTATAGACAGTCATATATAAAATTGCATCAGGGGAAATTATAAAATGAAAATAAATATAAAAAAATTGACAACCACAGCCAAAATCCCTACAAGGGGAAGTGAATATGCAGCAGGCTATGATTTATATGCCGACATTACTAAGGAGCTTGTCATTGAGCCACACGAGACAGCAAAGATAGGCACGGGGCTTTCGATAGAGATTCCTGACGGATATTTTGGGGCAGTTTTTGCCAGAAGCGGTTTAGCTGCAAAGCAGGCACTTCGCCCGGCAAACTGCGTGGGTGTGTGTGACAGTGATTACAGGGGAGAGTATATTGTGGCTCTTCACAATGATGGAACGCAGGCACGCACTATTAATCCCGGAGATCGTATAGCGCAGCTTGTGGTCATGCCATATCTGGCTGTTGAGTTTAATGAGGTGTCAGAGCTTTCAGATACGAAGCGCGGTGCCGGTGGATTCGGTTCTACAGGCGCTAATTAATCACAAATGAGTTACAATTAAAACAAATCTTTACTTGAAAAGGGGGACTTATCATGGAAAATCGTATTGTAAAATTTAAATCAAAGGAGAGTGCAGGCTTAAACTTACACGCTATACCGGGACATTTTGCTACGAGTCATTCGCATATTAATTATTATGTAGATGTGACAAGCATCAAGACCCGTGTGTCCGAGGCAAAGGAAGCTGCAAAGGCTCTTTACACCAAGGTACCGCATCATTCATATATAGATACAATCGTATGTATGGATGGAACAGAAATGATTGGTGCATTCTTAAGCCAGGAGATTGAGAGAAACGGACTTATGTCTGTGAATAAGCACGAGACAATTTACGTTGTATCGCCTGAGATTAACAACGGACAGATGCTTTTCAGGGATAACAATAAGGGCGCTATAGATGGCAAGCATGTTGTACTTCTTCTGGCAACTACCACGACAGGTGAGACGATCAGAAGAGCGATGGAGTGTATCAACTATTATGGCGGTATGGTCACATGTATTGCGTCCATATTCTCAACCATCGATGAGGTCAATGGAGTAAAGATTGATAAGCTGTTTGATGACGATGATGTGGTAAACTACCAGACATATCCTGTTACAGAGTGTCCATTCTGCAAGAAGGGGCTGCCGATTGAGGCTATGGTCAATGGCTTTGGATATTCTAAGCTGTAATTAGTACGTTTATTGCAGTAATTACCTTGTAATTGTTTCGATATCAGACTGTGTTTCGTCATAATGACAACAACACGTTAAATTATTTGGCGGATTGACTATAGCCAATTGACGATATGTTTTGTATTATAAAGATACAAAGAAACAAGGTAACAGACAGTCAAGGCACTGAACAGTTACATATATGTACATAATACTTAGGAGGTATTTTTAAAATGGCAAGTTTATCATTAAAGAACGTTTGCAAAGTTTATCCAAACGGATTTGAGGCAGTTAAGGATTTCAACCTTGAAGTAGAAGATAAAGAGTTTATCACCGATTTGATAAGCAGAACCTGAGTAGGCACCGTGGCTATCATTTTCATGGTCTGGCAAGAGTTTGACACCAGTTTCTGTAAAGTGAACCAAATCTTCAGATTCAGTATGAACCCATTGTTTCAAACCATGAGCGGCTCCAAATGGCCAACTTTGGTAGAAAAGTTGGAACTTACCATTAAAGTAAGAAAAACCGTTTGGGTCATTTAGAAGTCCTGTTTCTGGTTCAATATGGTAGCTTGCACGCCAAGGTGATTTGCCAACATTCTCCTTAATCTTTGTTTTGCTGTTTTTCCAATAATTTTATTGCTCTTTTTACTGTGAGATCTGTCACACTCTCTTCTAAAGCCTCCCTGACTTCATCCGGAAGCTTCCGGATGATCTGGATATGCCTGCGGTTCTTCTTCTTCGGACTATCAAGAGACTTTGTTGTTCCGTTGACCAGATACACATTCTGCTCCTCTTTTTTCACTACCAGATAGTACTGGTTTCTGTCATGCCCTGACAGGGACTTTGCAAATTCTAACTCCATATTCTTTCCTTTTCCATTTGCATTGTGACAGCTTTACGGTTCCCATATATGGGAGGCGATCTCGGAATCTGTCAGTGTCAGGATCTCCGGTTTTCCATCTGTAATTATAATGGTATTCTCATAGTGAGCGGACAATGACATATCCTGTGTCACAACGGTCCACTCATCATCAAGCCATGCGACATCTGCGGTTCCGATATTGATCATCGGCTCGATCGCTAATGTCATGCCTGGTCTTAACTTGATTCCTCTCCGGAACTGGCGGAAATTCGGAATATCCGGATCCTCATGAAGGTGGGTTCCGATTCCATGTCCGCACAGATCCCTCACAACGCCATAACCGAAGCTCTCCGCATAATCGCCAATTGCCCGGGATATCTCATGTAAATGCCTGCCTGCTGTCGCGTACTTCATTCCTTCGAAGAAACTTTGTCTCGTCCGCTCCA
>ERZ825324.3376-NODE-3376-length-14923-cov-21.013452_pt1 | contig 14923 bp, 10 predicted proteins | sample MGYA00519859_ERZ825324 | MGnify/ENA primary metagenome ERZ825324 (study PRJEB31778, sample SAMEA3449198) | human gut metagenome | biome: human gut; feature: human-associated habitat; material: faeces | place: United Kingdom | collected 2010/2012 ... | reverse complement strand
AATCAGCAGAAGCTTCATTCTTAACGAAGAATTTATCTTTAGGAGAACGACCGGTGTAGATACCTGTCATTACATTCACAGCGCCTAATTCAGTAACTTGACCTTTTTCAAAGCCTTCCAGACTCGGTTTTGTTTCCTCAGCGAACAAAACATCATAAGACGGATTGTGCAAAATCTCAGTCACACCTGTGATGCCGTACTTGCTTAAATCTAAATTTGCCATTTTCTTTGAATTAATTAAAATTGGTATTTTGTTTTCTATCTCTTTTCACCTTAACATGGGGAGCTTTGGATACCCCCTTGTAAATCCGGCTACAAAAGTAATACTTTCTTTGGAAAGGAAGAAGGTATTAGAGAAATTTTTCCCTAATTGAAACTCTTTTATAAATTCCTAACAATATCTGCAAACTGAATATTGCAATTTGAAAGATTATCGTTTACTTTGCAAGCCAGTATGTTATCAATACTATGAAAATGAGATTAAAATTTGATTAAAATATAATATGAAAGTAATTGATTTTGGCCAAACTAATTCGATTCTAAACCAGTACATATCCGAAATTAGAAATGTAGAAGTTCAGAACGACCGCCTGCGTTTCCGCCGTAACATCGAACGGATCGGAGAAATCATGGCTTATGAAATGAGTAAAGAGTTTAAATACTCGGTAAAGAACATCCAGACACCACTGGGAATCGCTCCGGTCAGTACACCGGACAACAATTTAGTAATCAGTACGATCCTGCGTGCTGGTCTGCCTTTCCATCAAGGTTTCCTTAGCTATTTCGACAGGGCGGAGAATGCGTTTGTTTCCGCTTATCGTAAATATAAAGATACGCTAAAATTCGATATACACATAGAATATATCGCTTCTCCCCGCATTGATGACAAAACGCTGATTATCACCGATCCTATGCTGGCAACTGGGGGGAGTATGGAACTTAGTTACCAGGCAATGCTGACGAAAGGACACCCTGCTGAAATTCATGTTGCTTCGATTATCGCCAGCCAAAAGGCTATCGATCATATAAAGAATGTATTTCCGAAAGACAAGACAACAATCTGGTGCGCAGCCATCGATCCCGAACTCAACGAACATTCTTACATTGTTCCGGGACTGGGCGATGCGGGCGATCTTGCCTACGGCGAAAAAGAATAAACGTTTAAAGATTCTTCCGATATTGCTGCGGTGAAACCCCAACCTGCTTCTTAAAGAACGTACCGAAATAAGAAGCATTGGGGAAGCCGAAGGCATTTGAAATCTCCTGAATATCTTTCTGCGTATTTTTAAGCAATGAGATGCTCTTACGAATGATAGCTTTGAATACAAGTTCCTGCACGGTATATCCGCAGATACTTTTAGAAACGGCAGAAAGATATTTAGGAGACAAGCACAATTTATCCGCATAAAACTCAACACCCCGTTCCTGCATATAATATTTTTCGATTAACTGGATCAAGTGAATAAAGACTTCATTTTTGCGTCCTCCCACTTCCCGCCCGTCATTGACAAGTTTGCGATTATAAATAGAACAAATCCTGTACGTCAATGCAAGTAGAAGTAATTTCTGCTCATAAAGTTTAAATGAATTTTCTTCCGACTGTAACACATTGTCCAATAAGGACATATACTTTACGATCTCTTCTTCCTCACCAGTAGACCAGACACAAGAAGGTTCTTCGGGAGTAAGGCGGGAATACATATACATGGAAACAACCAGATTCCCCATAATATCCCGGATCGGTTCTATCTGATAAATCAAAATCCGTACCTCCATGTCTTCCGACTCTTGCAAAACCTGAAACTCGCCGTCTTCGGGAATAAACAAACTTTCGCCTGCTCCTGCGAAATGCTTTTTCTGATTAAGCGAAAACTGGAAATTACCCTGGCGGCAAATAATCAGCCCCAGCCCTTTCATTTGGAAAGGTTTCTTCAGTGAGGGTGGAAAATTTACAAATATCCCTTCAGAGCTACATATATTTTTCCCACTTAATAAATCGCGATCAAACTGCAATAAACGATCTTGTCCGCTATCCATCATACCAATATATTAACAGATCATTATCAAAAACGACGCTAAGTTAGCAATTTTCGTTTAGGATAAGGAACAACGAGCACAAATATCATACAAATTAACCCACCATAAATTGTCCATCCCGCCATCTCTTTGAGTGCAGAGAGCGTGGCCTGCACCTGAATACGCCCTTTGGTAGATATAGCAGCCATGTTACGGGCTTCCGTCTCACTCTTTCCCTGATATTTCATACCTTGTACCGTACCAAGGAAGGAAGTGGAAGCATCCGGATTAAGCAAGTCCACATTTTGCGCATAACGGGTTATATAGTGTTGTTGCCGCTCCTGCAAAACATTTGTATAAATTGCTCCGCCGATACTCGGTCCCACAACCATACGCACAGTAAGCATAATACAGATCCAGGTGGAAAGATATTTAAAAGGCATACGTTGATTGGCATAAGCAGCCGTCAGCGCATACAGAATCATCATGCCTGTGGCACGGATGATAACTGCATATTTCAGACGCTCGTAAACTCCTGCCGTTTGTACCTCGAAATACATGAAAACAGCTGATAAAGACAGGAAGAAGAATCCCATCGCAAACAGATACTTAAAATGTAACCCTTTACCTCCCAACACCATAGCAATCACGGCACCAATAGCATAACCTACCATACACCAATTACCTAATGAAGCATTTTGCAGATTATCGAGATGCATCCCCACTCCTGCAAACACATTGACAAACATAGCACTGGAGTTTATCACCATCAATAATAAGTAAAGTAATGCTCCCATACGTATAGTACGCAGTTTGAACGCATCCAGCAAAACATAAGGCGACCGGCGCGTTACATCCATATATAGAAAAATTCCCGCAAACAGAATACTTACAGCTGTCGCCCAACGAATAGATTCGTCATCATACCAGTCGAGTACTTTTCCATAAACCAGCACATACGTGAGACAAGTCAGCGAGATGCAAAATGCAGTGACATTGCCGAACTTACGGAAATTAATAGGAAACCTTCCGGGAAACTTATAATTCGGCATGGTAATAAACAAGAGCAAAATAGAGATCAGGAGAATCCCCATCATAAAGTAATACACATATTTCCACTCATATTCAAAGGACAGCCAAGCCGTCAATGCTGTGCCCGACTGTCCTAGAATCATAAAAAACAGATAAACAGCCGGCTGACTCACACATCTTTCAATGTCCAATTTATTCCAACCGACAGTATCTTTCGGCTCCAACCCCGGAGTAATATTGCGGGTAGCTTCCATTCCACCCGCATACCAAATGAGTGTGAACAGATTGACCATCATCAGTACCATACGCAAGAAACCTGTCAGAAGACTACAAAGCGCCAACAGAAAAACGCTGTCTGTCTTTGCACAGATATAACTGAATATATACATGAACGCAAACCCGACAATACACATCATCTTCTCCCGCCGCACACACACCAACTGATATAGGAAAGGAGCAAAGGCTGCCATACCAATAGAAGTAACAAAGTTGGCAAACTGGATATGCTCGGATATAATGCCAAGCCCGCTCATCATTTCGGTGCTATTCACCGAATAAACCCCGCCTACCGTAAGAATCGGCAGAAAGAAAAATAACAGAATGATAATACCCAACGGTTTGGGCATCCAGCTATAGAAAGGATAATTTTTAGGATAAGAGGGCATTAATCTTTGATTTATGAATTATGATTTATGAATTATAGGTGCGCGGTGGTTAGAGTTTGGCTTTCACTACTACCATCATGCCTGCTGCTAATCGTTCGTTGTCTTCTTTTGATAAATCGGTAAAGTCGATGCGTACGGGGATGCGCTGTTGGATCTTCACAAAGTTGCCTGCGGAGTTATCGGTCGGCACTAATGAATATTTGGAGCCGGTAGCTCCTGATATAGAGGTGACTTTGCCTTTAAACTCTTTATCGCTAATGGCATCTACTGTGACAAATACTTCCTGTCCGATATGCAGGTTCTCGATTTGTGTCTCCTTATAATTGGCAACGATCCATTTCTGGGTATCAGGAAGAATATAGGTGATGGTCTGCCCTGCCGAAATAAACTGTCCTTCCTCTAATGAGCGACGGCCGAGTTTTCCGTCACAAGGAGCTATTACAACCGTATAGGAAAGATTCAACCGGGCCATTTCGAGCGCAGCTGTTGCTCTTTGAATAGCCGCTTCGGTATTCATGCGACGGTAGGACACTTCATCTACACCGGAAAGAGCTGCTTTTTTCTGCCTTTTCGTAGCTTCCAGCTTCTTACGCGTAGCTTCATAATCAGTGACAATCTGTTCAAGTTGGATAGGAGTAGCCGCATTTCGTTTCACGAGGTTCTCATATCGTTTCCGGTCTTTTTCCAGTTTCGCCAACCGTACTTCAATCTCGGCAATAGACGCATCGTAAACAGATGCTGTTGTCTGCGTGGTATTGAGTGTAGCATTGATGACGGTCGCACCGGCTTGCGCATCTTTCAAGGCAGCTTCAGCCTCCATTACGCGAATTTTATATTCACGATCATCCAGTACCAGCAAAGTATCTCCTTTATGTACCTCCTGATGTTCTGTAAAGTAGATTTTGTCAATGTAACCTGAAGCACGTAGATTGATAGGAGACACATATTGTTCTATTTGTGCATCGTTACTAGTCTCCGTCTGGCTATAATTCAAAAAAAGGCAGATCACTTCAATCACTCCCCAAACAATAATAGCCACTCCGAGAAGGCTGATAGCAATCTGCCAGCGACGAAGTTTCTTCATTTTTTTTGCTTTCTCCTGATGAGTAGCGGAAGGAAGGTTATTTTCCATTGTTTCCATATTTATGATTGTTATTTGCGTATTATTTGACTAATGATTCTATTTGTCCGGTTAGTTTAAGCAGCATCAGGTTAGTCACCCGATAGTTATAATGTGCGCTGATATAGTTGTTTTGAGCTTCGCTCATCTGCATTTCATCTTGCAGCACTTCCGTCATAGAAGCAATGCCTTCCCGGTAACGGTCGGAAGTGACTGCGTACACATCTTCGGCAAGCAAGTAGTTATCCTTCTGTTTCTTAAAGTTACGCTGATTGTTCATCAGGTCGTTCACAGCATTCAGATATTGAGTTTGCAGATTCTTCCGGGCATCTTCCCATGCCAGCCTTTTGTTCTCTATATCGATCATCGCCTTCTTTATTTTATAGGTTTTATCCAGTCCGTCGAAAATCGGAATACGCAAGGTTAGCCCCACTCCATAGGAACGAAACCATTGATTGGACGGACCGGAGTGGAACCAATGATAACCTTTATCCGTATATGCGGCATATCGCCAGCTGCCTGTCAGACTAAGAGAAGGGATATATCCATTAGTAATGATCTTCTTTTGTCGTTCCGCCAGTTGCACTTGCGATTGTGAGAGTTGAAGTTCATAGATATTTTCCGACAAGCCGGTCAGGGCTACCGTAGTAATGCTATCGGTATTTACCGGTGTCAGCGCGATTTCCTTTTCAGCCGGATAATCCATAATGTATTTCAGCATATTCAATTGCTGTTTCATCATTGCTTGTGCATTGTCATATTGCACCTTCAGATTTTCCAAATTGATATTGACTCTTTTCAGATCGACTTCCATAGACATTCCATTATCGAAGAAAGCCTGTGTAATATCTCTCAATTCTTCCAGACGGATGATATTTGCTTTTATCAGCATGATTTGTTCGGCCGTGACCTGTCCGAGATAATACATCTTACTGATTTGAAGAATAACATCTTCCCTAGCTTTTCCATAAGACAGACGACTGATTTCTTCCATCACTTTAGCTATGGACATAGAAGTATAAAGAGTCTGATTGAAAAGCGGCATCTGCATTTCCAGTCCTGCATTAGCAGAATGTTGCAATGTTTTCGTTATATTATAGGGAACTCCGTAAGATGAACCGTCTGTGACTGACACCGGAGGATCAAAATTATTATTATAACCGGCTATCGCATTAATTTGCGGCAGCAGCTTCGAACGGTTTTCAGATACGCCATATTTACTTTTTTGTATTTCTTTACGTTTCCCTTCTAACGACAAGTTATTGTCAATACCAATGCGGAGACAATCCTCTAATGTCAGAATCTCTACCTCCTGTGTGTTCCCACGTAACACGAACAAGAAAAAAAAGGAAAAAATGAATAGTAGTCTTTTCATAACATAATGCTCTATTATTGGCTACAAATTTAGTAGCTTACAGCATAATAAGACTATCCACAAACTATTTGTTTATATTCATATTTTCCTTTTTCAATGAACAAACAATAAACAACTACTCTCAAAGACATTACACTTAATATGTTTCTATGGACAGCGTTTGTTTTTTCATATTTTTTTAGTGAATGTAAAATAAGGGCGGCGCTCTTTGTGAGGAGGAGTGCCGCCCTTATTTTATAACCTTACCATACATTATGAAGGTTAATGACTATTACATTTCGCTTAAGACTTCTTCGCAATCTTGTTCCGCTGCGTCCACGCAAGGACCATAACTCCGATCAGCAACAAAGCCAATGCTGCATAAGCAATACTTTCTGTAACCTGTATGCTTTGTGGATCAAACCACATTTCGATGGTATGTTCTCCTGCCGGTACATTTATCGCACGCAAGATATAATCTGCACGGGCAATATCGACGGGCTGACCGTCAATAGTCGCCTGCCATCCCGGATAATATATTTCGGAGAAGACAACAACTCCGTCTTTAGGAGTGGAAGCCTTGTAAACCAGACGATTCGGTTCGTAGCTAGTCAACTGGATGGTAGATAGAGAATCTTTATATCCTTCTGTCACACCTTTCAATTGTTCTTTAAACTTCACATCCACTACGGCTGTTTCTGTTGGAAGAATATCATTCAAAGCATCGATTTCTTCATTTGCATTATTTACATACTGCACCTTGTCTACGAACCATGCATTGCCGTATGCATAAGGATTTACCACAGGAACAGCCTGCCCTTGCTCTCCGGCAGGGAAAATGAAGTACTTTGTATTCAGCATATTCAGTACACGGAATTTGGAAGCGTCTACACTGTCCATCTGTCCGCCGGCAGTAGCCACCGCCTGATAGGTTTCCTGCATTTCGGGCACGATATGATGATCGATCATTTCCTGATAGCGACGGAGCTTCGCTGCATGATAGCCACCGACACTTTTATGCCAGTATGCTGTATTGTTTTCATTAAACGTATTACCGGGAAAGCCTATAAAGTTCAACACACGATAATTTAAAGTAGTATCCTGAAGAATCATCTCATCCGCCTGTGTTTTAACAAACGCTTCCGTCTGTTTGGATTTCGGCACAAACTGTTCGTCATTCAAATAGCGTTTATTGACGCTCCACATATCTATCAAACATAAAAGCGCAATACCAGCCAATGTGAAAGAAGCTTTCAACTTCCGCTGTTGATATAAGAATAAAAACAGGCAACCAATCATTATAATAAAGAAACTACGCCATGCGTCCGAAGCAATAATAGCTTCACGCATTTCAGTCAGGTTTGCCACAAACGGAGCCAAATGTTCGGCTGGAAGTGCTTGTTTCAAAGCAGCCATCTCTTGTGTCGTAATAAAACCGGAGAAGAAAGCACCCGGAGCAACAGCTAAAATCAACGCAACACCAGCAGTCAGTACCAAAGTGGCAATCACCCCTCCACGGTTCTCTTTCAACTTCAGCGTATCCGGTTTGCTCAAAATCTCTTTCAAAGCAAAAATCGCCAACAAAGGAATGGTAAATTCAGCAATCACCAGAATGGAAGATACAGCACGGAACTTATTGTACATCGGGACGTAATCGATAAAGAAGTCCGTCAGTCCCATGAAATTCTTTCCCCATGAAAGCAGAATCGAGAAGATAGTAGCTCCTAGCAATGCCCATTTCAGAGGACCTTTCACTATGAAACAACCCAATACGAACAGGAACATCACAAATGCCCCAACATATACAGGACCGGCTGTCCACGGTTGCTCACCGAAATATTGCGGCAACTGCGAATAAATGCCGCTATACATTGGATTGGCCTTTGCCATAGCAACTTCGCTTTGCGACATCGTAGACCCTGATCCTCCTCCTTTTACGTTCGGAACCAGCAACGTCAATGTCTCGCCAATACCATAACTCCAGTTGGTTATGTAGTCACGGTCCAACCCGCTACTTGTCTGGCTGGCCACAGCGCCCTCCTGCTTCAATTCGCTCTTGCCGCGCATCGTCTCCTTACTATATTCATAAGTATGATACAGATTGGAGATATTGATACAAACTCCTACCACGGCAGCCAATGCCAAAATTGCGCTGGCCTTGAAGAAATGGGGCAGTTCTTTCTTTTTATAAGCATCTTCAAAGTACGCTCCCACAAAAAACAGGATCACAAACATGAAATAATAGCTCATCTGAATGTGATTCGACTGAATCTGAAGGGCGATGAACAGCGCTGTAATAATTCCACCCAACAAGTATTTCTTCCGGTAAGCCAGAACGACACCCGCAATCGTAGGTGGGATATAAGCCAACGTCACAAACTTCCAAATGTGCCCTGCCGGTATCAGAATGAAGAAATAGGAAGAAAAAGCCCATATCACTCCGCCCAATCCTGCCAGCCAAGCCGATATTCCGAAAGCCCGCAAAAGAATATAGAATCCGAGCATCATAATAAAAGTCAGCACTACATAATCCGGGAGAAAGAGGCGATAAACCTTCTCCACCCCTTTCAGGGACGTTGTCGAGTCGTAACTCGGAGACATCTGATAGGTAGGCATACCTCCAAAAATCGAATTCGTCCAGCGCGTACGTTCTCCGGTACGTTCGAGATACTCTTTCGATTCTTGTCCCGCGCCGACTCCGGCAGCCGTGTCATGCTGAAACAAGATACGACCTTCAATATCAGCCGGAAAAAAATAGGCGAAAGAAAGAATGATAAAAGCCAGAATGGCTATTAAGTCGGGAAGAAACTTTTTCATTTACAATGACACGATTTACTATTTACGATTGAAGTTTGAATATAAAATAAATTACGATCTGACAATCCAATATTTACAATTGATAACGGTAGAATACCGTTCTCCCACATTTATCAATCGTAAATAGTAAATCGTCAAATCGTAAATCTAATTAGTATCTATAATGATCTGCTTTATAAGGTCCGTCCACTGACACACCAATATAGGCAGCCTGTTCAGGAGTCAACTTAGTCAATTTCACGCCGATCTTTTCAAGATGCAGGCGGGCAACTTCTTCGTCCAGATGCTTCGGCAAGCGATATACATTGATATCATATTTCTTGTTGAACAGTTCTATCTGCGCCAATGTCTGATTAGTAAATGAATTACTCATCACAAATGACGGATGACCGGTTGCACATCCCAGATTTACCAAACGACCGTCAGCAAGCAGAATGATGCTGTGACCATCCGGGAAATAATAACGGTCTACTTGTGGTTTGATGTTCACACATTTGATACCCGGATAATGTTTCAAGGCATCTACCTGAATTTCATTATCGAAATGACCGATGTTGCAAACGATAGACTGATCTTTCATTTTCTCCATGTGGTCGATACGGATAATATCGATATTACCTGTAGTAGTCACAAAAATATTGCCTTCCATGCAAGCTTCTTCCATAGTCACCACTTCAAAGCCTTCCATGGCAGCCTGCAATGCACAGATCGGATCTACTTCCGTCACGAGTACCCGCGCTCCGTAAGAACGCATAGAATGAGAACAGCCTTTACCCACATCACCATAACCACATACTACCACCACTTTTCCGGCAATCATCACATCCGTTGCACGCTTGATACCGTCAGCCAGCGATTCGCGGCAGCCATACAGGTTGTCAAACTTAGATTTTGTGACCGAATCATTCACATTGAATGCCGGGAACAACAGTTTGCCTTCTTCCTGCATCTGATACAAACGGTGTACGCCTGTCGTAGTTTCTTCAGACACGCCACGCATTTCTTCCGCTACACGATGCCAGCGAGTACTGTCTTCAGCCAATACTTTCTTCAAGATTGCATTCAGTTCTATTTCGTCCTCTGCATGTACTTCTTTATCCAATACGGCAGCATTATTCTCTGCATCATAACCTACGTGAATCATCATCGTAGCGTCACCGCCATCATCTACAATCACATTCGGTCCTTTACCACCTGCAAAGCTCAATGCTTGCAATGTACACCACCAATAATCAGCAAGAGTCTCCCCCTTCCATGCAAACACAGGCACACCCGTAGCAGCAATTGCAGCCGCCGCATGATCCTGCGTTGAATATATATTACAAGAGCACCAACGTACTTCAGCTCCTAAAGCCACTAACGTTTCAATCAGCACAGCCGTCTGAATGGTCATGTGCAACGATCCCATAATGCGGGCACCTTTTAACGGTTTGGATTCTCCATACTTTTCGCGAAGAGCCATCAGGCCGGGCATTTCTTTTTCTGCCAAATCGATTTCCTTGCGTCCGAAATCAGCAAGCGTAATATCTGCCACCTTATAGGGCAGAGTAGAGAATAATTCTGTAGACATATTGTAAATCATTTATATATAATGAATGCAAAGATAGAACATTCTGATTAGTAGGGCAAAAGCTATCCGTTTTTTTTATATTATAATAACTAGGGAGGCTGTCAGCATCTCGGAATATTGTTTTATATTTGCAACAGATAAAACAACTTCTACAACATTCTAATGAATAATAATGAATCTTCCATGAGAAATTACGAAAACAAAACAAAGGAGGATCTTTTAGAAATAATTGAACAATTAGAGGAGAAAATAGATTTTCTTTCCTCTCATTCTTCTTCTAATTCTTCCTCTCCCTCCAAAGAACGTTTTCGTGATAAATATAGTACCCGGATACTGGATGCTCTTCCTGACATGCTCACCGTCTTCGACCATGACGCCAATATTATAGAGCTTGCTTCTTCTCCGGCAACCAACCACGTAGAAGGTATCAGCGCCAATAATATCACTACCGCCAACGTTAAAGAGATTCTGCCGAAAGAAGCTTATGAAAGTGTCCGCAAGAATATGGAAAAAGTGATCCTCACAGGAGAAAGCTCCACAGCCAGGCATGAATTAATGCTAGACGGTGTTTTACATCACTACGAAAACCGTATCTTTCCTTTGGATAAAAAGTATCTGTTGTGTATGTGCCGTGATATATCCCAACAATGGGAGGCGGAACAGACGAATGCCCAACAACAGAAAGAACTAAAGGCTGCCAGAATCAAAGCGGAAGAGTCGGACCGATTGAAATCTGCTTTTCTGGCAAACATGAGTCATGAAATACGTACCCCGCTCAATGCCATTGTAGGATTCTCCAAACTAATCACTTACGCAACATCTGCGGAAGAGAAGAATCAATATGCGGAAATCATCGAACGAAATTCGGAAATGCTGCTGAATCTATTTAATGATATTCTGGATCTGGCATCGCTTGAAGCTGATTCTCTAAAATTCAATATCCGCCCGATCAAATTAATAGATATCTGCCTGCAGCTGGAACAACAATTCTGGCATAAGACGCAAAACGGTGTCAAACTTATTTTGGACGACGTAGATACGGACATGTATACTTCGGGAGATTGGAATCGCATCATACAAATTATAAGTAACTTGCTTAGTAACGCTACGAAGTTTACCCCGAAAGGAGAAATTCATTTCGGCTATCGGGAAAAGGAGGATTTTGTAGAGTTCTACGTTAAAGATAGCGGCATCGGCATTCCGGCAGCAAGAATTGCCACAATTTTCCGGCGCTTTGGAAAGGTCGACGATTTTGTTCAGGGAACAGGATTGGGATTAACTCTTTGCAGAATGTTAGTAGAGAAGATGGGTGGACGTATCTGGTTGCGCTCCCAAGAAGGACAGGGAAGCAGATTCTATTTCACCCTGCCTTTGATTCGCCAATAAAATCGATTAAGGACACAAATATCAGTGTCCGGGCATGACCTTACATGACTATTTGCAATTAAATATAGATATACAGAAAACGCGGCTTGTTGGTAACAAAACCGCGTTTTCCGCATATATCTATGTTTGAAATATATTCATTTATTCCTTAGCAGCCGGAGCACTAAGCATTTCTTTGTATTTCACCGGATCATTCAGAATTTTCATTGCTTCCTTCAAACCGTCATCATCCTTCAACTGCTGGATGATATTACCACGTTGGTAATAGTAACGCTTGATAATTTCAGTAGCAATCATCTTCTTTATATCAGATGAGAAATAATCCAAGTCGCGATCAAGATCATGGTTCAACTTCTTTTCAAGTGCTTTGAACTCCTCTGAAGCATCATCCATATACCCTTCAAACTCGGCAGCTTCTTTCAACGTTTTCAGAATTTTCTCGCTTTGCTGGTCATATTTGAAGTCGGCTTTCTTCACCAACGCTTTAAAATCATTATAATCGGCATCTGTCACCTCAAACTCCTCCGGAGCAACGATGGTAGGATGTTTCAAACAATACTGCGTTGCATAATCGAAAATCAGATTATCGCGTACCAGATAGAAGAGGATATTCGGTAATTTCTCCTGTTTGATAACAATATCCGGCATTACACCACCTCCGTCGCGTACTTCACGTCCGGCAGCCGTATGGAATACCTTAGTCAAACTATCAGGAATGGTTCCTACACTTCCATCTTCATTACGATGCTTGTAATCAATAGCCTGTACACAACGGCCACTTGGAATATAATATTTAGAGGTAGTCACTTTCATCGTTCCGCCATAAGGCAAAGAGCGGGGAACCTGTACCAGTCCTTTTCCGAAGGTACGGTTACCAACAATAACGGCACGGTCGAGATCCTGCAGAGAACCTGATAAAATTTCGGAAGCAGAAGCGGTTCCACTATTTACCAGTACCGCAATCGGAATATCCAAATCCAACGGTTCGCGCAATGTCTTATAAGTGTTACTAGCTTGTTTCCCTTTGGTCGTCACAATCACCTTTCCACGCGGCAAGAAATAATTCGCAATTTCTACTGCTTCATCCAGCAATCCGCCGCCATTACTACGAAGGTCTATCACCAACGAAGTAGCGCCCTGTTTCTTCAAATCCAGAAATGCTTTCTTAAACTCTTTGGAAGGGTTGCCGGAGAAAGTGCTAAGGCTGATGTAACCCACCTTATTATCCAATACGGCAGTATAAGGAATCGCCGGATTCTGAATAGACTCACGTACAATCGTGAACTCCATCGGCGTACGTCCACCTTTCTCATTCGGGCGCTCAATCTTTAGCTTAAAACTGGTACCTGCCTGTCCGCGCAACATCTGGCTGACTTCCGCATTATTCTTACCGGCAAGATCCTGTCCGTCGATCTCCATCAGGATATCTCCCGCTTTCAGACCGGCCTTTGCAGCAGGCGTTCCCTCGAAAGGTTCAGAAATCATCGAACGTTTTAGTTTCGTATTATAAGCAATGTAAGAACCCATCCCACCAAATGATCCTTTAATCATCTGCTCCAGTTCACTCTGATCTTCTTCCGGGAAATATTCCGTATAAGGATCCAGCGTATAAAGCATATTATCGATTCCTTCCCGAATCGTTTTATTCGGATCAATGGTATCTACATAGAACATATCCAGTTCTTTCACAATCGCATTAAATATATCCAGATTCTTTGCAATCTGGAAATTACGGTCGTCTCCACTCTTGAAACTAAAGAAAGCAACTGTGGCTATCACCGCTACTGCAACAATAGCTATTCGCCTGTTCAGCAATTTTTTCATACCTCTTTTTAATCTAAATGAGTCGTAAAAGTAGCTTAATCCTTTGTTATTCTGCCAGAATCCTGTTAATATTTAACTTAATTTCATCCCAGCGTTCCTGTGGCATCGTTGTTCCGATTACCTGAATAACATTTCCCGAGAGAATAGAACCTATTTTTGCACATTTATCCAACGAGTATCCACAGGTCAATCCATATAAGAATCCGGAAGCGAAATAGTCACCAGCACCGGTAGTATCCACCACTTTCTGAACCGGAATGGCCGAAACCTTTATTTCCTCTGTTCCTTTGCGGATATAAGAACCGCTTGCTCCGACTTTTACAATAGCAATACTGCATTTCTTGGCAATCACTCCCAAAGCTTCCTCCGGCTTCTTGCCGGTAAAGGCTTTCGCTTCTTCTTCGTTTGCAAAGACGATGTCGACATATTTGTTTATTAATAAAGAGAAGAACTCCAGATCATTGGCCACAATATTATAACTAGCCATATCCAGACAAATCTGCAAACCTGCTTCCTTAGCCAGTTCAATGGCATGAAGAATCATTTCATGATCCTGAACGAGGTAGCCTTCTATAAATAGGTACGCGTAACCTTTAAACATATCCAGCGTCAGTTCTTCCGCTCTCAAAGAAGCGGCTGCTCCCAGATAGGTTCCGAAAGTGCGCTCTCCATCCGGTGAAATAAAAGTGGATGCCACACCGGAAGGTAGTCGGTCCGAGTTCAATAATTTGTCTTCAATCTTATTTTTCTGCAGATTTTCACGAAAAAATTCTCCATAATTATCATTTCCCACTTTTCCGATAAACCCTGTTCCGGCACCCAAACAAGCCAGTCCAAGGATGGCATTTCCTGCCGATCCGCCTGTTGCCAAGTGGGTTTTCATCTGTGAAAATTTTATGTTAATCTGCTGTAACTTAGCGTCATCGATGAGCTGCATGCTTCCTTTGGGTAAACCCATTTCATCCAAAAGAGTATCATCCTTCAGGGTTGCGAGTACGTCTACCAGGGCGTTGCCCAATCCTATTATTTTGTCCATTCCTAATATTTTTTTTGCAAAGATATTGCATATTTCAAAAAAACCTAGTACTTTTGCATCGCAATTGAGAAAAACATTCTTCCTTAGCTCAGTCGGTTAGAGC
>ERZ825324.3371-NODE-3371-length-14950-cov-4.634508_pt1 | contig 14950 bp, 10 predicted proteins | sample MGYA00519859_ERZ825324 | MGnify/ENA primary metagenome ERZ825324 (study PRJEB31778, sample SAMEA3449198) | human gut metagenome | biome: human gut; feature: human-associated habitat; material: faeces | place: United Kingdom | collected 2010/2012 ... | reverse complement strand
CAGGCGGAAAAGACCCGCTGTTTGGGCATGTTGACGGTTTTCAGATAGACCCTAAAATCTTAAAAAAAGATTTTAATTGGAGTTCAGCATTACTCATCTCTTTTTCTGAAATTCCGTTGCTTTTTTTGACATCAAAGTCCCTCCCAAACGTGCGCTGCCCTGCTGCCTGTCACTTTTTTAACGAAGTTAGCTAACGCTAACTTCGGAGACATTGTAGCACACGGCAGCGCGGTTTTCAATAGGAAATCCGCATTTTTCGCCCCGAAAGGTGCCTGTTTCGGAAGACGCAAAGCTTTCCGGAGAAATTTTCGCGCCGGGGTCGATCTTTGCCGGATTTTAGGGAGAAAAATCCCTTGACTTATGAGTGGATAAAGACCATAATAGTAGAGTGTCTGGAAGCTTGGGAGGAAAGAAAGATGTATCAAAAAGAAAAAAAGCTGAATCCGGTGCTTCTCATCGTGCTTGCGGTCGTGCTGCTGGCGGTGGGGATCGCCGTTTGGTTTCTGCTGACCCATGTGCGGGTGGCGGGGACGTTTTATTCCCGGAGCGCCGAGGTGCTGGATCTTCGCTTTGCCGACATTACGACGGCGGATTATGAGAAGCTGCGGAAAAAAGCGCCGAACAGCGAAATTCTCTGGCGGATTCCGTTTCAGGGGAAGACCTATGACCAGAACACCGACGTGCTGTACGTGACCTCCCTCACGGACGAGGACGTGGCTACGCTGGACTATTTCACCCAGCTGAAAAGCGTGGAAGCACAGGAATGCACGGACTATGCCCAGCTGGCCGCGCTGGCTGCCCGCCGCCCGGCGGTTGCGGTGGATTATGCGGTGACCATCGACGGCAGAAAATACGATCAGGACACCGCCGTGGTGAGCGTTTCCGACATCACCGAGGAAGAGATTGGTCTGCTTACGTACCTGCCGGATCTGACGGCGGTGACGGCGGTGGGCTGCGAGACGCCGGAGCAGATGGAAAAGCTGCGGGATTTCTGTCAGGAGAAGGGGATTTCCTTCGCCCTGCGCTTCGGCACGAAAATTTATCCCGACACGGTGCAGGAGCTGGATGTCACCGGCATCACCGACGCGGAACTGGAGCTTCTCCAGCTTCTGCCGGAACTGAAAACGCTGCACCTTGTAAACCCGGAAGCCGACCCGGCAACGGTTCTGCAGCTGCGCAGTACCTATCCCAAGGTGAGCATCAACTGGGAAGTGGAGATGGCGGGGATCTCCTTCCCGGACGATACGAAAGAGGTCGATCTTTCCGCCGCGCTGGAGATCACCACCACTGACAAGACTACGACCCAGACTGCGGCCACTACGAAGGTCACGACCGGCACCGTGACCGGCACCCAGACTACGGAGGAGCCGAAGCCTGCCGTCACGCTGAACCTGCAGGATCTGGAAAAGAAGATGTCCTATCTGCCGGACGCCGAGCAGGTATTTCTGGGCAAATGCGGCCTTGACAACGAGGAGCTGGCCGCCCTCCGGGAGAGAGAACGGGAAAATTACAAGGTCGTCTGGACGGTACAGCTGGGCAAGAAGCTCACCGCGCGGACGGATGCCACCACCTTCATGCCCGTCCGGGAGCATGTCTATTACTTCCTGGACGACGATGCCTACAACCTGCGCTACTGCGAGGAAATGCTCTGCGTGGACGTGGGACACATGGGTCTGACCAACATTGATTTCGTGTCGGGGATGCCCCATCTGCAATTCCTGATCCTCGCCCACAACGGGCAGCTGCAGGACATTTCCCCCATCAGCAGCTGCAAGGAGCTGATTTTCCTTGAACTGGACTGGAGCGCCGTGAAGGACTTTTCCCCGCTGGTGGGCTGCACCTCGCTGGAGGATCTGAACATCGGCCTGACCTATCCCAGCGTGGAGCCGCTCATGCAGATGCCGTGGCTGAAAAACCTGTGGATGGTAGAGCGGGGCGGCGGGTACCAGCTGTCTCAGGCGCTGCCGGACACCAAGATCGTGGCTACGGCCAACGCCACCGTAGGCGCGGGCTGGCGGAATCTGCCCAACTACTACAAAATGCGGGATATGCTGGGCATGGAGTACATGAAGGGCTAATAGCCGATTTCTGGAAAAAGTTTCAGATACAAACATATTATGGAAGTATTTGACGCTTTTGAAAATAATTATGTGGGAAAATACGCAAAAGTCCCGGCTGAGGCCGCCTTGCGCGCGAACCCCTTAATTAAATCTTAATGGATTCTTTAGAATATCCTTACAAACCCCGCCGCCCCGGAATCTTGACAGGGGGGCGGGGCTGAACTATAATGGCAAAAGGAGGTATTGAGCATGAAAAAAGCGCTTTATGTTATTGTGATCATGATTCTGATCATCGCTTTCTGCGTCAGCGCGTTTCTGGTTGCCAGATACGTACTGGAAGGCAAGAAGCAGGCAGATCGTTACGAAGACCTTGCGAACATTAAAAATCAGGCGCAGACCAGCGTCCCCACACAGGCGACGAAGCCCTCGACCGCGACAGAACCCTCAAAGCCCGGATTTGAGGTCATCAGCGACCCCACCGTGGAGGGCGGCATCCTTCTGGATTATGCTGAGCTGCACGACATGAACCCGGATCTCGCCGGCTGGATCAAGATCGAAGGCACCAAGGTGGATTACCCCGTGATGCAGACGTCCACAAACAACAAGGACTACTACCTGAAGCGGGACTTCGACAAGCAGGACAGCGTCCGGGGCTGCATCTACGCCCGTGAGGAGTGCGACCTGGAGAAGCCCAGCGACAACATTACCATCTACGGCCACAACATGGCCGACGGCAGCATGTTCCACAGCCTGATGTCCTACACCGAGAAGAGCGCCTGGGACTACAACAGCCTGATCTTCTTCGACACCCTGAAGGAGCGTCACATCTACAAGATCTTCGCGGTGTTCAAGACCAGCGCCAACGCGGGCAAGGGCTTCTCTTACCACCAGTTCGTGGACGCCCAGAACGAGACGGAGTTCAACGACTTCGTCACCAACTGCAAGAATCTGTCCTTCTACGACACCGGTATTACGCCCAAATACGGCGACAAGATCATCTGCCTGTCCACCTGCGAGTACACCCTGAACAACGGCCGTCTGGTCGTGGCAGCGGTGCGCATCAGCTGACGAAAAAATCCTCAGACGTTCCGCGTCTGAGGATTTTTTTGCCCCGGGGCTTTTCTTCCGGAAAGTTTATGCTATAATAACGGTAGGGTATTCAGACCGTTTCTACCCGCGAAATTGAAAGAAAAAGAGGGGGCTTTTGCCATGCAGAGTCTATGTGACCGATGGGAGTTCGTTTCCGACTGGTACGACGGATTTGCCGTCGGAGAAGGGGAGGGGGAGCGCGTCCGCCTGCCCCATACCGTGAAGGAAATTCCACAGCACTACGCCGACAGCCAGTCCTATCAGATGGTCTGCGGCTACCGGAAAAAGCTGACGCTGGAGCCTGCGCTTGCGGGGAAGCGCCTGTTCGTGCAGTTCGACGGCGCGGCGCATATTGCCACAGTGTACTTAAACGGTAAGGAGCTGGCAACCCACCGGTGCGGCTATACCGCCTTCCGGGTGGACATCACCGACGCGGCGGTTCTGGACGGCGAAAACTGGCTGGCGGTGAAGCTGGACACCACGGAGAACGGCGCGGTGCCGCCCTTCGGATTTGTCATCGACTACCTGACCTACGGCGGGCTGTACCGGGAGGTCTGGCTGGACGTCCGGGAAAAGAGCTATATTGAAGATCTGTACATAACGACCCCGGACCTGACCACCCTGAAAATCAAGCCCACTTTGCAGGACGCCGAAGGGTGCATTCTTCTGGTGGAGCTGCAGAAGGGCGAGCGGGTGCTGGTGAAGAAGGCATTCACCGCCGGGGGCGTGATCACCATCAGCTGTCCCGGCGTCAAGAGCTGGGACACGGAGCATCCCATTCTCTACACCTGCCGGGTGTCCCTGCTGAAAATCGGCCGGGTGATGGATACGCGGGAGGTCAAAGTGGGCTTCCGTACCGCCGAATTCAAGGCGGACGGCTTCTACCTGAACGGGAAGAAAACTTTCCTGCGGGGATTGAACCGGCACCAGTGCTGGCCGTATGTGGGCTACGCCGTTCCGGAGCGGCTCCAGCGGGAGGACGCGCGGATTCTGAAGCAGGAGCTTGCCTGCGTGGCGGTGCGCACCTCCCACTATCCCCAGAGCAAGTATTTTATCGACGAATGCGACCGACTGGGACTGCTGGTGTTCACGGAAATTCCCGGCTGGCAGCACATAGGCGGAGAAAACTGGAAAGATCAGGCGGTGGAAAACACCCGGGAGATGGTGCTGCAATACCGCAACCATCCCAGCATCGTCCTCTGGGGCGTGCGCATCAACGAAAGCCAGGACGACGACGAGCTGTACCGCCGCACCAATGCCGCCGCCCATGAGCTTGACCCCAGCCGGGCGACCTCCGGCGTGCGGTTCCTGGAAAAGAGCCACCTGCTGGAGGACGTCTACGCCTACAACGACTTCTCCCACACCGGAGACAATCCCGGCTGCAAGCCCAAGCACGCCGTCATGTCCAGCCGGAAAAAGGCACTGCTGATCTCCGAACACAACGGCCATATGTACCCCACGAAGGCTTACGATACCTGGAGTCACCGGCAGGCGCAGGCACTGCGCCACGCAAGGGTGCAGAGTGACGCCGCGGCCGACGGCGGCCATGTGGGCTGCTTCGGCTGGTGCATGTTCGACTACCCCACTCACAAGGATTTCGGCTCCGGCGACCGGGTATGCTACCATGGCGTCATGGACGCCTTCCGCAACCCCAAGCCCGCGGCGGCGCTGTACGCCAGTCAGGGAGAGGGGGCGACGGTGCTGACGGCCTGTACGCCCATGGACATCGGCGACTATCCCGGCGGACAGATCGGGGATTCGGCGGTGCTGACCAATGCCGACTCCGTCCGGCTGTACAAGAACGGGAATTATGTCACGACCCTCCGCACCGGGGACTACCCCGGACTGCCCCATCCGCCTATGATTCTGGACGACATCATCGGCGAGCTTCTGGAGACCCAGGAGGGCTTTGACGAAAAGAAGGCCGACCTTCTGCGTGCCTGCCTGCTGGCAGTGCGCAAGCACGGCCTTGCCCATCTGCCCCCGGCGGATCTCGCCCGGATGGGTGTCGCCATGACAAAATACGGCCTGACCTTTGCCGATGCTCAGAAGCTCTACGGAAAATACGTGGGCAACTGGGGCGGCGAGGCCACCGTGTGGCGGCTGGACGCATTGAAGGGCGGGAAGGTGGTTTCCTCCGTCACCCTGTGCCCCAGCGCAAAGCTGCATCTGGAGGTCACGCCCAGCCACACGGAACTGACGGAAGGGGACACCTACGATATGGCGGCGGTGCGCGTCCGCATTCTGGACGAATACGGCAGCCCGGCGCCCTACGCCCAGCTCCCGGTGACGTTCCGGCTGGAAGGCGCGGCGGAGCTGGTAGGGCCGGAGACCGTCACCGCAGAGGGCGGCATGACGGGTACTTACGTCAGAACCACCGGGCAGACCGGCACGGCGGTGCTGACGGTGTCTACCTCCCAGACGGAGGCGGTGCGCATTGCGTTTACGGTCGGCCGGAAGCCGGAGCGGTGAACGTCCTCAAGGCGGCTGTAAAATTCTGATAAAAATCTAAGGAATGTGGCCGACAGATATTGACATTTCCGCCGGGAAGTGGTATTCTTATTTCGGTACTTAAGTACCGAATAGAATATGTGCAGTGAGCCATTGCAACGGCAGCTGCATAAATCCTGTATGGGCCGATCCACACAAAACGGTAGGCACCAACAAATTACAAGGAGTGTATTAACAATGGGATTCAAATCTGACATCGAAATCGCACAGGAGACCCCGATGCTGCACATTCGCGAGATCGCCAAGACCGCGGGCGTGGACGAGAAGTATCTGGAACAGTACGGCAACTACAAGGCCAAGGTTGACTACAACATCCTGAAGGACATGGCGGACAAGCCCAACGGCAAGCTGGTTCTGGTCACCGCTATCAACCCCACCCCCGCCGGTGAGGGCAAGACCACCACGACCGTCGGTCTGGCTGACGCCATGCGCCGTATCGGCAAGAACGTCATGGTTGCTCTGCGTGAGCCTTCCCTCGGCCCCGTGTTCGGCGTCAAGGGCGGCGCTGCCGGCGGCGGCTACGCACAGGTCGTCCCCATGGAGGACATCAACCTGCACTTCACCGGTGACTTCCACGCCATCGGCGCTGCCAACAACCTGCTGGCTGCCATGCTGGATAACCATATTTATCAGGGCAATCGCCTGAACATCGACCCGCGCCGCATCACCTGGCGCCGCTGCGTCGATATGAACGACCGTCAGCTGCGGTTCGTCGTCGACGGCCTGGGCGGCAAGGTCAACGGTACCCCCCGTGAGGACGGCTACGACATCACCGTGGCTTCCGAGATCATGGCGGTTCTGTGCCTGGCCTCCGACATCAACGACCTGAAGGCCAGATTGGCTCGTCTGGTGGTCGGCTATACTTACGCCGGCAAGCCCGTCACCGCCGGTGACCTGCACGCACAGGGCGCTATGGCCGCTCTGCTGAAGGACGCTCTGAAGCCCAACCTGGTTCAGACGCTGGAGCACACCCCCGCGTTCGTCCACGGCGGCCCCTTCGCCAACATCGCCCACGGCTGCAACTCCGTGACCGCTACCAAGATCGCTCTGAAGCTGGGCGATTACGCCATCACCGAGGCCGGCTTCGGCGCCGATCTGGGTGCCGAGAAGTTCCTGGACATCAAGTGCCGTATGGCGGGTCTGAAGCCCTCCTGCGTGGTTCTGGTCGCCACTGCCCGCGCCCTTAAGTACAACGGCGGCGTGCCCAAGGCCGAGACCGGCAAGGAGAATCTGGAGGCTCTGGAAAAGGGTCTGCCCAACCTGCTGCAGCACGTTTCCAACATCACCACCGTCTACAAGCTGCCCTGCGTGGTCGCCATCAACCGCTTCCCCACCGACACCGAGGCCGAGCTGAAGCTCATCGAGACCAAGTGCAGGGAGCTGGGCGTCAACGTTGCTCTGTCCGAAGTCTGGGGCAAGGGCGGCGAAGGCGGCGTAGAGCTGGCCAAGGAAGTCATCCGTCTGTGCGAGCAGCCCAATGATTTCACCTTCTCCTACGAGCTGAACTGCTCCATCAAGGAGAAGATCGAGGCCATTGCCAAGAAGATCTACCACGCCGACGGCGTGAACTTCACCGCCAATGCCGAGAAGCAGATCAAGACCCTGACCGAGCTGGGCTACGATCATATGCCCATCTGCATGGCCAAGACCCAGTATTCCTTCACCGACGATCAGACCAAGCTGGGCGCACCCAGAGATTTCACCATCACCGTGCGCAACGTGAAGGTTTCCGCCGGCGCCGGCTTCCTGGTCGCTCTGACCGGCGAGATCATGACCATGCCCGGCCTGCCCAAGGTACCTGCCGCTGAGCGTATCGATGTGGACGAGACCGGCAAGATCTCCGGCCTGTTCTGATTCATAGTACCGTAAAAAGCGCAGGCGGCCCCCCGCCTGTGCTTTTACGGTTTTGGACTTGTTTCATTGGGAGACTTTATGGCGGGTATTCACTATTTGTCGTTCATCCCCGCGGAGAACCCGGCCCACCGGAGTCAGGGTGTGAATCTGCTGCTGATGGTGGACAATCAGGGGGAGGACGCCGCCGTTACGGTGCGTTTTTACGGCTCCGACGGCTCTGTCTGGCGGGAAATTTTCGCCGAGGAGCGGAGCTTTCAGGGGCATAGCCATATCCACGCCTATTTTCATCTTCCACCTGCCTGCTTCGCGCCGGAAAACTGGGGCGGAGAGACGCTGGAGGAACTGGCGGTATGGGTGGGAGAAGCGCCCCCCGCGCCAACGGAGCAGGGACAGCTCCTGTTTCTGGAACCATGATTATTTTGGAATCCCTGAATCAATCGTCTTCGGCTGAGCAGCGGGCCTTTTTCCCCAGCTGTGCGGTTTCAAAAGCGGGAAATATAGCGCAGCCGTTGCCGGCATAAGCCGGCTTACGGATGCGGCATACCCCCTGCGGGTACATACAGTATTCCACCGTTTTCGATATCTCGATTGGACGAAAAATCTCTCGCTCACAGTTTTTGCCGATTTAATCAGAGGTTCCCTAAATTTATCTGAGAGGAGGGCAGGGATTCCTGCCCTCCTTTTTCCCAGGGAGGATTGGAACTATGAAAAATGCAAGAAAGCAGAATATCAGCTTGCTGCTGTTTTGTACGCCGGCGTTGGTGGTGTATATTCTCTTTAAGCTGTACCCCGCGCTTTCCGGCGTGTTTTATTCTCTGACCAACTGGAACGGCCTGAAAAAGGAATATGATTTTGTTGGCCTTTCCAATTTTATCGAAATACTGTCCGATAAATATTTTTGGAATTCCATGTGGTTTACCTTCAAATATGTTATTGTGATCGTGATTGTTTCCAATGTGGCGGCGCTGACGCTGGCAGTGGCCATCGAAAGCCGCCGCAGAGCCAAGGGCTTGTACCGCACCGTCTTCTATATGCCGAATATGATCAGCATGGTCATTGGCGGCTATATGTGGATGTTTATTTTTACGAAGGTTCTCTATTATATGGCGGACAACTGGGGGTGGAAGTTCCTGGATCATTCCTGGATCGGTGACCCCAAGTATTCCTTCATCGCCATCATGATCGTTGCAGCCTGGGGTGCGACAGGCTATCTGATGATCATCTACATGGCCGCATTGCAGGGCGTTCCCGCAAATCTGAAGGAGGCGGCATCCATAGATGGCGCAGATTCCTGGCAGAATTTCTGGAAAATCGTTTTTCCACTGATTGGCCATGCGATCACCATTTGCGTCTTCTGGGCATTGAATGCAGGCTTTCAGGTCTTTGATGTGATCTATACGCTCACCGGCGGCGGCCCCGGCAGGGCGACACAGTCCGTTGCCATCAATATTTATGAAGAGGCGTTCCGCGGGAACATCCGCTATGGATATGCTACCGCGAAATCGACGGTGCTGTTTATCATTGTTCTGGCCGTTACCGCCGTTCAGCTCAGAATCACCGGCAGAAAGGAGCAGGAGCTATGAAAAAGAAGCGGCTCTGGTCTGATATTGTCATATACAGCCTGCTGACGATCGCTGCCCTGTACACCCTGTTCCCGCTGCTGATGGCGCTGATGAACTCTTTCAAGTCCAACCGGGAGCTGCTGACCAATGTAATGAGCTGGCCTACGGAATGGAATCTGGATAACTACATCCGGACATACGAAAAAATGCATTATGGCCGCAGCTTTGTCAACACGGCCATTTTGGCGGGACTGAGCGTGTCTCTGATAATCCTGTTCTCGGCGCTGGCCGGCTGGAAACTCTGCCGGACCAAAACGGGGCTGTCCCGGTTTCTGCTGAAGCTGTTCATTTTCTCCATGCTGATCCCGTTCAGCTCCATTATGATCCCGCTGTACAAAGTCACGCTGGCGCTGGGAATCAAGAACTCCCTGCTGGGGCTGTCGTTTGTCTATGCCGGTCTGGGCGTCAGCATGGCGATTTTCCTGTATCACGGATTTGTCAAAAGCATCCCGACAGAGATGGAGGAGGCCGCGGCCATCGACGGATGCGGTTCTGTGCAGACCTTCTTCCGGATCGTACTGCCCATGCTGAAGCCCATTACGGCAACCATTACAATCACAAACGTTCTATGGGTGTGGAATGACTTCCTGCTTCCCCTTATTGTCATTTCCGACAGCAAAAAATATACGCTGCTGTTATCGACCAATACCCTGTTCGGTCAGTACAGCAGCGACTGGACCGCAATTCTCAGCGCGCTGATTCTGGCGGCGCTGCCGGTGATCGGATTCTATGCGGTTTTTCAAAAGCAGATTTTGAAGGGCATTGCAGACGGTGCAGTGAAAGGGTGAGCCTATGGAATTCTTACATACCAACAACGGCGTTTTATATTGCGGGAAAAATCCTATCATTCTGCGGGGTATGGGCCTTGGTGGCTGGCTGCTGCCAGAAGGGTATATGTGGAAATTTTACACCAAATGTGACCGGCCCCGGCGTATGGAGAAACTGCTACGTGAATTGTGCGGGGAGCGTTACGCGGAAGCCTTCTGGGAACGGTATTATGACAGATATATCACCGAACGGGATATTGCATGGATCGCGGGGCAGGGGCTGAACTCCGTGCGGCTTGCCATGAACGCCCGGCATTTGTTTGATATCGGGGAGCAGGATACGGTCAGATTCCATACGGCATATCTGCGGCATGTGGACGACTGCCTGGCATGGTGTAAAAAATACGGGATATATCTGTTCCTGGATATGCACGGCGCGCCGGGGGGACAGACGGGGCAAAACATTGACGACAGCGAATCGGATATCCCGGAGCTGTTTACAGACAGGCGAAATCAGGATATCCTTGTGGAGATGTGGCGTCTTCTGGCGATTCGCTACGGGAATGAGCCTGCCATCGGCGGCTATGACCTTCTGAATGAACCCATCCCCAACTGGAACCGCCGGTATAATCCTCAGCTGCTGCCGCTGTACCGCAGACTGACCCGTGCGATCCGGGACGTTGACGCCAGGCATATGATCATTCTCGAAGGCGCCCACTGGGCAACGGACTTCTCCGTCTTTGACGACTATACGCCGGAGGAGGCTGCAGACAACATTGTCCTGGAATTTCATAAATATTGGAGCGACCCGGACGAGGAAAGTCTGGCCCCCTTTGTGGAGACAGCGAAACGTCTGAATGTTCCCCTGTGGATGGGGGAAGGCGGCGAGAACAACCTGCAATGGTATACTTACGCCTTCCCGATGTATGAGCGCCTGGGAATCGGATGGTGCTTCTGGGCGTATAAAAAGATGGAAGTGCCCAATTCCCCGGCAACCTTTGAAAAGCCGGAGGGCTGGGATCAGATTACCGCTTATCTGGACGGCGGGGAACGGCCCGCGCCGGAGGCGGCTCAGGCGATCTTTGACCGGTTCCTCAACTGCATTTCCCATGGAGAATACCACCCGGAGATCATCCGCGCACTGACCCGCAGACCGCCGCTGGAAATTCCGGCCGGAGCCTATGATGCGGAGGATATCCAAAGCGGGCGCCGTGCGGGATCCGTTTTCCGCAGAACCAGTAAGGCCACACTGCTCTTCGCGGACGGACACACCGGCGAAGCCGACTGGCGCAGATACGGCGGCGAGGCTCAGCCGGAGGATCAGAGGATCCTGCTGCGGCTTTCTGAGGGAGATCTGGTAGGCTACCGCCTGGAAAATCCGGAAAATCAAAAAATCCGGATCCATGTACGCAGCTATGGAGACGGAATACTGGACGTTCAGGATCTGACGGCCGGACAGGGACTTGTATGGGTGTCATGCAGCTCCGGGATTATAAATGTAGAAAACCTTCATATCACGATTGAGGAATGACCGATGGGAAACTGCTATTACGATGCGAACGTCCGGTTTGTGCAAACGGAATATGGACGCCAACCGACTTTCTCCAGCTTTCTGCCGGGCATAGCAGGCCCCTGGGGAATTCCGACGTGGTGCAACTATAACAACCGGGGACAGGCAGTGTGCAGCTTTGGCGTCCAGGATAAGGATCACGCAATCTTGGAATTTACAGCTGCAGCTGCCGCATATCAGCGCACACCGCTGACCGGATTCCGGACGTTTCTGAAGGAAAACGGCAAAGTAACAGAAGCGTTCGCCGACGGCTTGGGGACCATGACGGTGGAACCGAACGTTTTGACCATCAGCTGGCGCGATTCCCTGTTCGCAATCGAGGTGACGTACTTTTCTCTGCCAAATGAGCGGATGGCGGGATTGTGCCGAAGGGTCCTGCTGAAAAATATCTCTCCCAAGGCGGTGGAGACCGAACTTCTGGACGGTCTTGCCGCCATGGTGCCGTATGGAATCTCAGACGAAAAGCTGAAACAGGAACCGCAGCTGAGCACCGCCTGGATGCAGGTAGAGGATCTGGAAGAAAACCTGCCCTATTACCGTGTCCGAGCCAGTATGGAAGATACAGCGAAGGTCACTGCTGTCCGGGGCGGAAATTTCAAGCTGGCATTTGCCGAAGGTGGACGGCCGCTTGAAACCATTGTACAGCCAAGCCTTATTTTTGGCTGGGACACTTCAATGGTGAAGCCGGCCAACTTTGAGGAACATGCGCTTTCGGAAATAACAAGCACCAGACAGCTTACGGAAAATTTTCTCCCCTGTGCCTTTACACCGTGGGCAGGAACCGTGCAGCCGGGCGAAGCGCTCACGCTGTGGGAGTTTTACGGTCAGGCGGAAGAAATCGATCAGATGCGGTCCTTCTGCCAAAAGGCGGGAACCGCTGCGTACTTTGAAGAAAAGCTGAAGCAGGCGCGAATGCTGGCGGAGGAAATCACGGCTCCTGTCAGATGCAGGACGGCCGACCCCGTGTTCGATGGATATGTAGCGCAGAACTTTCTGGACAATGTGATGCGGGGCGGTCTGCCTTACCACATCGGCGATTGCAGGAGGACTCCGCCGGTCTATTTATATTCCAGAAAACATGGCGACCCGGAGCGGGAATATAACTATTTCTCGCTTGGCAGAGAATATTTCAGTCAGGGCAACGCCAATTTCCGGGACATCTGCCAGAATCGCCGGTCTGATGTCCTGATCGATCCGGACGCGGGGATGTTCAACATACGGCTATTCTTTGAACTGCTGCAACCCGACGGATACAATCCGTTGGTTCTGATGCCCGTCAGCTATCAGGTGCGCGATCCGGAAAAACTGATTAAAAAGGTTGGCACAGCCGATCAGGACAGGGCGCGTGAGATCCTGAGCGGCCCTTTTTCCATTGGCAGGCTGGCTATGGAAGCGGAGAACTGGAAGCTGGATGATATCGGGGATTTCCTTGCAGCGGTGGTTGCCGCTTCCGAAGTGGAACCCAACGCGGTGTATCAGGAGGGCTACTGGTGCGATCACTGGACATATCTGCTGGATTTGATTGAAAGTCAGCTTTCGGTATTTCCGGATCAGGAACGGGCGCTGCTCTTTGGCGTGCCGCAGTATCGGTGGTATGCCGGCCAGGCATCGGTTCGTCCGCAGCCGGAGCGATTCTGCATGACGGAAAATGGCCTGCGGCAGTATCATTGTGTGCAGGCACAAATGCCGGGACGGAAGTGGACACAGACGCGGGATGGAACGGCGGTCAGTAATCTGGCGGAGAAGCTGATCCTGCTATGCGCGGTCAAATATGCCACGCTGGATTTGTCCGGGGCGGCGATCGAGATGGAGGGCGGGAAGCCCGGATGGTACGATGCCATGAACGGGTTGCCGGGACTTCTGGGAAGCAGTGTTGCCGATGGCTGCGAGTTGCTTCGTATTCTAGATTTTCTGCTGGAAAGGAAGCGGATTTTCCCTGATCAGATAGAGGTGTACGAAGAAATTGCCAACCTGCTGAAGTCCTTGTACAGCTTGGAAAAGGCGCATAAGACCGCCTATGAAAAGTGGGTGGAGAGGAATCGGCTCCGCGACAGGTACAGAGCGCAGGTGCAGAACGGTTTCTCCGGCAGACGGACGGCTTTCCGGGCAGAGGAAACTGCCGATATTTTGAACTGCCTGGCCGCGTCGCTCAGGCAGTCCATAGCAAGAGAAACGGAAGAAAACGGCGGAATCTGTCCGACCTATTTCTACTATGAGGCAGAAAGCATCAGACCGGTGAAATCCGGAATACTGCCCGGGAAAATGAGAAAATCGGCGCTTCCGCTTTTCCTGGAGGGGCCGACCCGCTGGATGCGTACCCGGCAGACGGAGGCGGCGAAACGCAGTGTGGCAGATAAAGTCCGGGACAGCGCGCTGCTGGACCGGAGACTGAATATGTATAAACTGAATGAATCTCTGGAGAATGTCAGTTTCGAGGTGGGCAGGACCCGGGCATTCCCACGGGGATGGCTGGAGAATGAGTCCATCTGGGTACATATGGAATACAAGTATCTGCTGGCGCTGCTTGCATGCGGCAATTATGACCGCTTCTTTATGGACTTTGCAGCTATGGCCATACCGTTTCTTCCTCCTGAAACGTACGGGCGGAGCACCCTTGAGAATTCCAGCTTTCTGGTTTCGTCGGTAAATTCCGATTCCGCCTCCCACGGACGGGGCTTTGTATCCCGGCTCTCCGGCAGCACGGCGGAGTTTATCTCTATTTGGAACTGGATGCTGTTCGGGAAAGCTCCCTTTGGATTGGATGACGACGGACTGTATCTGAGCCTGTGTCCGGCGATCCCCGCCAGACTGCTCCCGGAAGATGGGGAACTGATGGGGACATTTTTAGGCAAAGTGCCTGTAGTGTACCATGCTGCAGATTTGGAAGAACTGAGACCCGGTGCATATCGGATTACCGGATACCAAATCTGTGACGGAACGGGAACCGCATTTATAGCGGGCAGCAAGGTCCCGGCGGAATGGGCAAAGCAGATCCGCAACGGCGGTGTATTGCGGCTGGATGTCTCGGTAGAGCCAATTTGAGCGAGGTGAAAGATAATGGAATTAAGACTTATTTCAACCACATACGAAGGAAAAGAAAGAATTACCAGGGAACAGACGATCCCATTTTGCGATGACGGTGGCAGGGAAGAACAGCTGATCAATCTCTACCCTCAGGTTATTTATCAACAAATGGATGGCTTTGGCGGCGCCATTACGGATTCAGCGGCGTATATCTATTCCCTGATGAATCCGGAACAGAAAAAACAGATGCTGGATGAATACTTTGGGCAGGGGACGATGAAGTATCGTTTCGTGCGTATTCCCATCGACAGCTGCGATTTTTCTCTCTCCCACTACGAAGCGGATGGTGACGAAGCCGATGCGTCGTTTGAGAGCTTCTCTTTTGCGCGGGTGGAAAAATATATTCTCCCGATGCTGGCAGATGCGGAAGCGGCTTATGGAGGCAGACTGGAG
>ERZ825324.3369-NODE-3369-length-14956-cov-6.809140_pt1 | contig 14956 bp, 10 predicted proteins | sample MGYA00519859_ERZ825324 | MGnify/ENA primary metagenome ERZ825324 (study PRJEB31778, sample SAMEA3449198) | human gut metagenome | biome: human gut; feature: human-associated habitat; material: faeces | place: United Kingdom | collected 2010/2012 ... | reverse complement strand
CCCTCCGGCATCACCGAGGTCGAGGAGCGCGCGGTCATCGACGCGGGCATTCAGGCCGGCGCGCGCCGCGTCTACCTCATTGAAGAGCCTGTCGCCGCCGCCATCGGTGCGGGCATCGACATCACCCAGCCCGAGGGCCACATGATCATCGACATCGGCGGCGGTACGTCCGATATCGCGGTCATTTCGCTCTCCGGCGTCGTCGAATCGTCCTCCATCAAGATCGCGGGCGACCAGTTCAACGAGGCCGTCGTCAAGTATATGCGCCGCAAGCACAACCTGCTCGTCGGCGAGCGCACGGCCGAGCAGATGAAGATGCAGATCGGCTGCGTCTTCCCGCCGGAAGAGGAAATGACCATGGAGGTCAAGGGCAGAAGCCTTATCACGGGCCTTCCCGAGCTCATCTCCGTCTCGTCTGCGGAAATGCTCGAGGCCTTTGAAGAGCCCGTCGAGCGCATCATGGAGGAGGTCCACCTCGTGCTTGAAAAGACCCCGCCCGAGCTCGTGGCCGATATTTCGAACAACGGCATCGTCATGACCGGCGGCGGCAGCTTAGTCCGCGGCTTTGATAAGCTCGTCACCGCCCGCACCGGCATCCACGCCATGGTGGCCGAGAACGCCATCCAGTGCGTGGCCGAGGGCACGGGCAAGAGCCTCGACAGCATTCAGGACATGCAGGACGGCACGATGAACCTGAGCCGCCGCAAGCAGATCAACTAAGAAAATTCGGGAGGATATCATGGCGGTCTTATCAAATCTCCAGCCGGAAAAGGTATTCTACTATTTTGAAAAGCTCTGCTCCGTTCCCCACGGCAGCGGAAATACGAAGCAAATCAGCGACCTGTGCGTCGGCTTTGCGAAGGAATTGGGCCTTAAATACCGTCAGGAGGCGTGCAACAACGTCATTATCTGGAAGAACGGCTCTTGCGGCTATGAAAACGCCGCGCCCATTATCTTGCAAGGCCATATCGACATGGTCTGCGCCAAGACCGAGGACTGCACCAAGGACATGACGCGCGACGGGCTCGACGTCCGTACCGACGGCGAATGGGTCTGGGCAGATAAGACGTCGCTTGGCGGCGACAACGGCATCGCCGTTGCGATGATCCTCGCGATTTTATCCGACGAAACGCTCCCCCATCCCCCCATCGAGGCGGTCTTCACCGTCGACGAGGAGGTCGGCATGGACGGCGCGTTCGCGCTGGACTGCTCGGACTTGAAGGGCAAAAAGCTCCTGAACCTCGACTCTGAGGAAGAGGGCGTTTTCACCGTGTCCTGCGCGGGCGGCGTGCGCCTTGACTGCACGCTGAACGCGCCGCAGGAGCGCGCGGACGGCATGACCGGCTACCGCGTGACGATCTCGGGTCTCAAGGGCGGCCACTCCGGCATGAACATCAATCAGGGCCGCGGCAACGCCAACTGCCTGATGGCGCGCACGCTGTATAGCGCGATGGAGCGCTGCCCCTCGCTGCGCGTGCATGAGCTGACGGGCGGCGAGTTCGACAATGTCATCTGCCTGCGCGCCGACGCGCTTGCCGCAGTCTCCGCGGCTGATGCGCCCGCGTTCGAGGCGTTCATCAAGGAATTCGACGCAACGCTCAAAAATGAGTACGCCGTTACCGACGGCGGCATTTCCCTCGTGTGCGAAAAGGCTGACGTTCCGGTCGCATTCTCCGCAGCGGACACGTCGAGACTGCTGCATGTGCTCCTTGCCCTGCCGCAGGGCGTGCAGGAGATGAGCGCCGACTTCCCCGGTCTTGTGCAGACTTCTCTCAACCTCGGCGTGATGCGCACGGACGAGCACGGCGTGAAGTGCTCCTTCTCCGTCCGCTCCTGCATCGCCTCGCAGAAGGATATGCTCATTCAGCGCGTGAAGGCCATCGTCGAATTCGGCGGCGGCACCGTGGGCGAGCGCAGCAACTATCCCGGCTGGCAATACGACCGCGATTCTGCCCTCCGCAAGGAGATCGAAGCGGTCTACCGCGACCTCACCGGCCACGACGGGAAGATCGAAGCCACCCACGGCGGCCTTGAGTGCGGACTCTTCATCGAAAAGATCCCCGGCCTCGACGCGCTGTCCATGGGACCGGAGCTGCACGATGTGCATTCGGTGGAGGAGAGGCTGAACGTCGCCTCCACCGCGCGCGTCTATGCGCTCGTGTGCGAGGTGCTCAAGCGCAGCAAGTAAAACCGCGAACAAAAAAATAAAAAAGGCGGAACCTCTCAAAAAGAGGTTCCGCCTTTTTGCTGCTTTGCGGCATTTAGCCGCCGTAGCCAAAGAAATTATTGAAGAAATCCCAGGGATTGGAGTAGTAGCCATTGCCGCCATTGCCGTACCCGCCGTTACCATTGTAGCTGTTGTCGGTGCTCTGGTCGGAATTGTTCGTTTCCGCCGATTCGGGAACAGCGTCGAAGGTGAGGGGGACTTCGATCGTTTCGCCGCCGCGGTAGACGGTCAGCGTCACGGTGTCGCCCGCGCTGTAGCTCTTCTTGGCCGCGACGAGGTCTTCATAGGAGGAGATCGTTTTGTCGTCCATCTTCGTGATGACGTCGCCGAGCTTGAGCCCCGCCTTGTCGGCGGCGCTGTCCGGGTCAACGGAGCAGACGAAGACGCCCTCGGTCACGTCGTAGCGGTACTGCTGCGCCATCTGCGCGGTCATCGTCTGCGGCGTGATGCCCATGTAGGCCTTGTTGGTCACATAGCCGTTGGTCATGATGTCCTTGACGAGCGACACGACGTCGTTGATGGGAATGGCAAAGCCGATGCCCTCCACGGTGGTGTTCGAGTAGCTCGAATACTTGGCCGACACGATGCCGATGACCTCGCCGTAGCTGTTGAAGAGCGGGCCGCCGGAGTTGCCGGGGTTGATGGAGCAGTCGACCTGGATCATGTTGAACGGCGTGCCGTCAACATTGATGGCGCGGTTGACGCAGGAGACGATGCCCTCGCTCATCGAGAACGTCAGTTCGCCGAGCGGGTTGCCGACAGCGGCGACGGATTCGCCGATGGCGACCTTGCTCGAATCGCCCAGCACCACGGGCGTCGCGCCCGTCACGTCGATCTTGAGAACGGCGATGTCGTAGTCCTCATCGCTGCCGATGACCTTGGCGTCGTAGGTCTCACCGTTGTAAAGCGTTACCTTCACGCTGCTCGCATCAGAGATGACGTGGTGGTTCGTGAGAATGTAGCCGTCCTCCGTGATGAAAAAGCCCGTGCCGCTCGCGGCGGTCTGCACGGTCTGGCCGAAGTAGTTGGTCGTGGCGGAAACGTTGATGGACACCACGCTGTTGACGTTCGAGGCATAGACCTCCGACATCGACATCTGCGTCTTGCCGTCGACCTTGACGGTCTGCACCTGCGCGACCTCGCGGTCGCTGACCTGAACGCTCGTCTTGTTGACCTTGGTCGTCGCGCCGCTCACGCCTGCGCCGATGAAGCCGCCGACGAGCGCGCACACCAGCGCCAGCGCCACGATCTTGCCGGAAAGACCGCTGCCGCCCTTTTTCTTCGGGCTGCCGCCGGGATTCTTATCCCACGGGTCTTCGGCGTAGTTCTTCGTGTCGATCGGGGCGTTGGGGTTCTGCTCGTCGCCCTTGCGATAGCTGTAGTGATACAGGTTGTTTTCGTCTTCGTACATGGTCGTGACCTCCTATGAAACGGTTTCCGCGTCCGCGGTCCTTTGTCTTTCGATGCTGCTATCATAGGGCATATTTATGTATATTTCTTGAACGCTATTTGACGATTTCTTAAATTCCCGATGACTTTTTTAAGTTTCTGTGATAATCGCGCGATTCCCCTTGCGCTTTCCTTTCCGTCATAATAAAATGAAACGCGACTTGAGAAAAAGGAGGCGGCGCACATGCTTCGCATCGACAATCTGAAGCTCCCCGTGGGAGCAAAGGAAGACAAGCTGCGCGCGGCCTGCGCGCACGCGCTGCGCGTGAGCGAGGAGGCGCTCGTCTCTGTCAAGCTCCTGCGCCGCTCCATCGACGCGCGCGAGGGCGTGAAGCTCGTCTGCTCTGCCGCGGTCGAGGTCAAAAACGAATCCGGCGTTTTACGGCGCTGCAAGAATAAGAATGTGCAGCCCTACGCGCCGAAGAAATATACGCCGCCCGCGCCTGTTTCAGCGCCGGAGGTCTCCCCTGTCGTTATCGGCGCGGGGCCCGCGGGCCTTTTCTGCGCGCTGCTGCTGGCCCGCTGCGGCGCAAGACCTATCTTATTAGAGCGCGGGCGCGCGGTCGAGCAGCGAAAGCGCGATGTCGAGCACTTCTGGCGCACGGGCGAGCTTGATCTGACCTCGAACGTGCAATTTGGCGAAGGCGGCGCGGGCGCATTTTCCGACGGCAAGCTCAACACCGGCACAAAGGACCTGCGCCACGGCTATATTTTAGAGGAGTTCGTCCGCTTCGGCGCGAGCGAGGATATTTTAGTCGACGCCAAGCCTCATGTCGGCACCGACAAATTATATGTAGTGCTGCAAAATCTCCGCCGCGAGATCATCGACCGCGGCGGCGAAGTTCGGTTTTCCCACAAGGTTGTGGATATCGAGCAGAACAGCGGCAGCGTCACGGCGCTGCGCGTGAGCGCCCCCGAGGGGGAGTACACGCTGCCCACAAAGCACGTCGTGCTCGCGCCCGGCCACAGCGCGCGCGATACGTTCGAAATGCTGCAAAAGCGCGGCGTGCCGATGGAGCCCAAGCCCTTTGCCGTCGGCGTGCGCATCGAGCACCGCCAGCGCGACATGGACTTAGCGCAATATAAGGAGGCGGCGGGCACGCCCGGCCTCCCACCCACGTCGTACAAGCTCTCCTGCCACACGGAAAAGGGGCGCGGCGTGTTCTCGTTCTGCGTCTGCCCCGGCGGCGAGGTCGTCGCCGCCGCGTCGGAGGAAAAGCGCGTCGTGACAAACGGCATGAGCGAATTTGCGCGCGACGGCGAGAACATCAACGGCGGACTTTTGGTCTCCGTTACGCCGGAGGATTTCCCGTCCGGCGATACCCTCGCGGGCGTCCAGTTCCAGCGCGAGCTGGAGGACGCGGCCTATCGCCTTGGCGGTGGAAATTACGCCGCCCCCGCCCAGCGGGTCGAAGATTTTCTCAAGCATCGCCCGTCAACGGGAGCGGGAAAGGTCGTGCCGACCTATCTTCCCTCCGTCCGCTGGTGCGACCTGCACGGATGTCTCCCGCCCTTTGTGTGCGAGGCGCTCGAGGAGGGCCTTCCGATGCTGGGACGGAAATTAAGGGGCTTCGATGCGCCCGACGCCGTTTTGACGGCGGTGGAGACGCGCTCTTCGTCGCCTGTGCGCATCGTGCGCGACAACTTGAGTTTTCAATCCGCCCTGCGCGGTCTATATCCCTGCGGCGAGGGCGCGGGCTACGCCGGCGGCATCATGAGTGCCGCGGCCGACGGTCTGCGCGTCGCAGAAATGATTTTGGAGGAATTGAACCATGAATGAAAAAATCGGCGTCATCATCGACTTCCTGACTCCGGCATACGAAAAGACGCTGCGCGACACCGCCGCACGCTGCGGCTACGACATCGTCTTCTTCCCCTCGTCCAAGGCGGCGGAGGGCAATGTGGACGACTGCACGATCCTCTACGGCCATCCGTCCCAGCGCGTTATCGCGGGCGCACGCAATCTCAAGTGGTACGCGAGCTGCTGGGCGGGCGTGGACCGCTTCTGCCGCGACGACCTGTATCAGAATCCCGACTGCCTGCTGACGAACGCCTCGGGCGCTTACGGCACGACGATCGCCGAGCATTCCGTCATGGTCTCGCTGATGCTGCTGCGCCGCCAGATGGAATACACCGAGATCATCCGCGAGGGCGGCTGGCGCGTGCTCCCGGGCGGCATCCACTCGCTCCACGGCGCGCGCGTCACGTGCCTCGGCACGGGCGACATCGGCACGGAATTTGCCCGCCGCGTGCGCGCGTTCCATCCCGCGAGCCTGACCGGCGTCAGCCGCAGCGGCCGCGCGAACGCGGACTTTGACGCCGTTCATCCCGTCACGGAGCTCGATCAGCTCCTGCCCGAGACTGACCTTCTCTTCATGTCTCTCCCCTCGGTGAGCGACACGGTGAACATCCTGAACGCAGACCGCATGGCGTTGCTCCCGAAAGGCGCTTACGTTGTCAACGTTGGCCGCGGCACGGCCATCGACCAGGACGCGCTGATCAAAGCGCTGGATTCCGGGCACCTCGCCGGTGCGGCGCTCGATGTCGTCGTGCCCGAACCGCTGCCTGCGGATCATCCGCTGCGCGAGGCCAAGAACCTCCTGCTCACGCCGCACGTCGCGGGCAACATGACGCTCGGCTACACCTGCGAGCGCAACGTGCAGCTCTTCTGCGAAAATCTGGAAAATTACGCCGCGGGCCGCCCGATGCATCACCTCGTCGACCGCAGAAAGGGCTATTGAATCGCGTCGCGTTCCGCCGCTTTGCGGCGGGCGCAGCACATAAAAAGGCAGCAATATGAAAAATTCCCGCATCAAAAACGGTATCATGCGCATTGTGCAGGGTATCATCATCGGCGCGGGCGCGATTTTGCCGGGCATCTCCGGCGGCGTGCTCGCAGTCGTATTCGGCATCTACCGCCCCGCGATGGAGCTGCTCACGCACCCCAGACGCGCGCTTCAACGCTACTGGCGGATGCTGCTCGCCGTCGGCATCGGCTGGGCGATCGGCTTTTTGGGCGGCGGCAGCGTGATCCTTGCGCTGTTTCACCAGTCGGAAACCGTCGCCACGTGCCTCTTCATCGGGCTCATCCTCGGCACGCTGCCCGACCTCTGGCACGAGGCGGGTACGCAGGGGCGCGGCAACGGTTCGTATATTTCGCTGATCGTCAGCTTCCTCGTCCTGTTCGGCGCGCTGATGGCCGTCAAGTTCAGTTCATTTGCCGAGATGCCCGCAAACTTCTGGGGCTTTCTCTTCTGCGGCGTGCTGTGGGGCTTCAGCTTCATCATCCCGGGGATGACGTCGTCGTCCATCCTGATGGCGGTCGGCCTTCTCACGCCGCTGATCGACGGCATTGCGCAGCTTGATTTCACCGTGCTCATCCCCTGGGGGCTTGGCATGGTCGGCGTGATGGCGCTGTTTGCCCGCATTGTGAGCAGGCTTTTCGACACGCACTACTCCATCGCTTATCACGCCGTCATCGGCATCGTGCTTGCCTCCACGCTCATCATCATTCCGACGGACTTTGCCTCGACAGCGGAGATGGTCTGGGGCATCGCGTGCGCCATTCTCGGCGCGGTGCTCGCGTATTTTGGCAGCAAGCTCCAGCCGCAGGAAGACGCGGAGATTGAGGCGAAATAAAAGCAGATACAAAAAGCTGACGGTCAAAAGATCGTCAGCTTTTTACGGTATCATCATTTGTGAGCGCTTCGCTTTTGCGCTTGCGCTTGTAGTGCTACATCATCCGGTCGGCGCGTTTGATCGCATCCTCTACGCTGCCGAGCACCGGATTGAAGCACGCATAGCCGACCGACACGTGAGGCAGGTGCTCGTTTTTCACTCGCCGTGCCGTCAGCTCGCGCAGGAATTCCGAAAGATACTTTTCCGCCGCCGTGTCGGAGATTTGCGCGATGACGCAGAATTCGTCGCCGCCGATGCGGTAGCAGTAGCCGACCTTGGAGAACACGGCGTAGATCGTGCTGCCGACCTCGGCAAGCACCGCATCGCCCACGCCATGGCCAAAGGTGTCGTTGACGGACTTGAACTCGTCCACGTCGAAATAGTAGATGACTGCGTGCCCGCGCAACGAGGCGAGACGGCTCTCATAGCTGCGGCGGTTCAGAAGATGAGTCAGCGTGTCGATTTTCTGCGTGAGCTCGGAATACAGGAATGTAAACCATCAGAACATCGACCGCTGAGCACGCCCACATGATGCGCACTCCGGCACCGTACTGGAGGAACAGCCCACAGAAGAAAAAACCGGCAGGACGAGAACAAGCGCCCGATACAGGCCATAATGGTGCGAACTCTCGCTCAGCAGCTGACCAATGAACAGCAGAACGCCGCTGGCATAGGCCAGCACGTAGACCCAGTAAAACGTTTCGTGATGATAAACGTTTTGTGCGTCGACCGAGAAGATGAAGCCGAAGAAAGCCGACAGCACCTCGAGCCCTGCGTGGACGCCGATGAGGGTATAAATGAGCTTTTTATGCTTGAGCAGCGTCATCAGGTCGCTGCAAAGCACAGTGATGATCGGCGCTGTGGACAGCTCGATGGTCTTAACAAGGATGTGCAGCGTCCGCAGCGACGGGTCGGCCCCGTCCATCCAGACGCCGAACCATTCCGATACCATGCATGCGATCACCAGTAACGGAGATCGTGTAAACCATCTGCTTTTTGTCATGCTCCATCAGATCATTGCCGCTCACGAGCATGTCCATGATAATCATAATAAAGACCGAAAGGAAGATGATAGCCGAGTAGAAATCAAACATGGCGCGAACCTTCCTTTCTGATAGTTATATTCTTACTATACCACAGTTGAGAAAGACTGCAACTAAAACTAAAAAAACGTCGAATCCTGTCGTTTTTCCAAAATTCACACAGAATCTGACAGCAATTCGCTGTACTGCGCAAGGCTCTGCGTGGCGAGTTGCTGCATCGTCGACCAGTCCGCCGCGCCCGCACTTCCCTGCACCGCCACGGTGCGAAAACCCGCGTCCTTCGCGTTTTGGATCGCCGCAAGCGAGCCGGAAAAGACGATCGTATCGTCCTTTTGCGAGTGCAGGCGCTTCATCGCGCGCTCGAACATCGTGCCGCTGTCCGCCTTGCAGAGCGCGACGGATTCTGTCAGCACGAAGCGGAAATACGAGTTAAGCCCCGCCTTTTCGAGCGCTTTTTGCGCGTCCTCCGCGCTGAGCGCCGTCACCGCGCCGAGCCACACGCCCTCCATCTTAAAAAGTGAAAGCGCCTTGTCGAGTCCCTCGCGCGCCGCGCCGTCGGGGGTGAAGAGGGTATCGCCCAGTGTAAAGATTGCGCTTTGCAGCCGCATATTCGGTTCCTCCTGCGTTTGAATGATGATTGCCTCTTATTATAATGCGCCCCGCCGTCATTTGCAATCGCGGCGAAGAAGAATATCCTATGCAGCACGATTCTGTATAAATTTACGGATACATTCACAAAAGGATCTGAAAGACGGGGGCTTGACGCACTGCTTTGTGAAAAATGATGAACAAAAATACAGATTCAACGCTGAAATTTGGCGTAATTAGGTATGAATATTCTCTTGACTATGTATTTTTATTGAGTTACACTAAACTCATCAACTTTCCGCTGCTGTGTGTGGCGACATAAGATCACTCTGGAGGACGAAAACCATGAAACATTATCCAAACTCTGTCAGCAAAGCGCTCGCGCTGCTGATGGCCCTGGTAATGACGCTCTCGCTCGCGGTCACGTCCGCGTTTGCCGTCAGCTACCAGGACATGAACCCCAAGGACGATGCGCTGCTGGGAACGAAATTCCCGGTCGACGCGACCATCACCCTTGTCACCGATGAAAACGGCAAGGACGTGTCCCTCGCCATCCCCGTGTCCGGCATGACGAAGGATGCGCTCGCCGCGGCCGTCAGCACCGGTACCGTTTCGCTCTCGCTCGAGCGCGACGATTCCCGCCCCTACGTCAACGAGGAGCTGTTCCCCTACGCTTACGCGGGCGGCTCTCTGAATGACTGGCTGACCGAGGGCGACGAGCACCAGTTCACGGACATCAAGCTCTCCGCAAGCGAGAAAAACGGCAAGACCGTCCTCGACGTGAGCTTCCACGTGAATAACTACTTCTACTCCACCAACCGCAGAACCGGCGTGACCAGCGTCGACTACAGCGTGCCCCATGTGAACGGCGGCTACTACATCGACCTGTGCGGCTACTTTGATCTCGTCGCCAAAAACAGCGGCAAGGATCTCGGCTCCGTGAGCGTCAAAGTTGCGCCGTATGAAAACTTCAACACCATGTGGGAGATCTACAAGGAGCTCGATACGATCGTGGCAAACGGCACGAAAAACGGTCTCTACGTGGAAGAATTCTCCATGGGCCAGTCCACCGCGGGCCGTGATATGCCCTATCTCATCGTGGCCGACTCCAAGGCGAGCGTGAGCAAGTGGCTCGCCCTGACCGAGCAGGCCGAGACCGATCCCGATGCCGTGCTCGCCCAGATCAAGTCCGGCGCGCTCGACGATATCCGCGTGCCCGTGATGTATTCCAACATCCACTCCAACGAGGTCGCCGCCACCGACGGCGTGCTCGACTTCGCCAAGATGATCACGAACGCAAAGACCATCGACTACAAGATGCTCACGGGCTTCACCGCCGCGGGCGAAAAAGAGCTCAAGGCCGAGATGGGCCCTGTGGGCGCGGAGGGCAGCGTCGCCATCCCCGACCTCGTCAAGGATAAGGCCAGCTACTTAGGTTACCTGACGGCCGGCAACAACGGCAAGTCCGGCAAGGTCGACCTTGAGAAGTACTACACCGTCGAAAATAAGAGCGTGAACGTCAAGGATGAGCTTTTGTCCGACGTGTTCTTCATCCTCGTCCCCGAGGAAAATGTCGACGGACGTACTTACCTGACGAGACACTCCACCAACGGCTATGACCTCAACCGCGACAACTCCTTCCAGACCACGAGCGAGACGGCCAACATGCAGCAGCTCATCGGCACGTTCAACCCCATGTCGCTTGCCGAGTTCCACGGCCGCGTGCAGGCCTTCCAGTGCGAGCCCTGCGATCCCCCGCACGAGCCGAACTTTGAGTACGACCTGCTCGCCGAGCACCTCATCACCGGCGGCGAGGCGCTGGGCATCGCGGCGGTCGCCAACAACGATGGCTACAACAGCTATGTGATCCCTCAGCGCGATTACCTGAGCTACACCGGCAACGGCACCGAGACCTACTGGGAAGACCCGTGGGACGATATGTCCACGAGCTACACTCCCCAGTTTGCCATGCTGCAGGGCACCGTTGCCTATACCGTTGAGCTGCCCGCCTACAACGACGATACCGCGCAGGCGGCGCAGTATGGTATCCTCGGCAACGCCGCCTATGTTGCCGCGGAGAAGCTTTCCTATCTCGAATCCCAGGTCACCATCTTCCAGCGCGGCGTGAAGAACTTCAATTCCGACGCCTACGCGCTCGTCGGCCAGTGGCTGTGCGACCAGTACGACGTCGAGGGCGCGGAGATGAACGTCTTCCGCCCCGAGTACAAGGGTGCGGGCCAGAACGGCAACTTCTACCCCGAGTGCTACATCATCCCGCTTGACGGCGAGAACCAGACCAACCTCCAGGCCGCCTCCGACATGATGGAGTGGCTCACGAGAAACGACGTTAAGGTCAACGTAACTGAAAAGGAATTCACCTATGACGGCGTCACCTATCCCGCAGGGACGATGATCGTCTCGATGTATCAGGCCAAGCGCTCTGTCGCCAACGGCGCGCTCTATGACGGCACGCTCATCAACGGCTGGACGATCCTCTACTCCGAGGGCATCACCTCCTTCAATGAAACGCGCGGCTTCGACATGGTCACCGTGGCCGAGCCCGCCGCCTACAAGAGCATCTCCGCCGTCTGCGGCGACGCGATGGACCACGACGACGCGCTCGCTTACACCAAGGCGCTGACCTCCTACTTCACAGGCGACAAGAATAAGGACGTCATCCTCTCCAATGCCTCCGAAGACTCCACCGCCGCCGTCAACGAGCTCTTAAAGGCCGGCAAGACCGTCGGCATGGTCACGAGCGGCGACCACATGGGCGATTTCATCTGCTCCTACGCCGACTATCAGACCGTCACGGGCAAGTATCTGCTCTCTGCCGCGGGCGTCGACAAGACGAGCGTGAAGGCGAAGATCATCACCAAGTCCCCGACCGTCTACGTCCCCGGCACGCCTGCTGAAAGCGAGAAGGGATTTGTCTACACGCCGCAGATCAGCCAGAGCGCCGGCTGGAACTATGATACCGCCGCGATGAACCTCATGGGCTTCACCACGACCTCCGACGTGACCAAGGCGGACGCCGCCGCAGGTGCGACGAAGCTCGACGCCGCCGCAAAGACCGCCGTGAAAAACGGCCTGCCGTACATCGGTTACAGCTATTCCGCAGCGTCCTCCGCCTCTGACCTCATCGCCGGCGTGGAATACACCGAGCTGGACGGCGCGATGGACTGCCTGACCCCCGTTGTCTATCCCAACAAGACCCTTGTGAACGCGAGCTACATTGCTGACGGCGACGATATCCTCTACGCCTACGGCCTCGGATACTTCTCCAAGGTCCCCGCCTCCGCGACGGTCCTCGTCAAGAGCGATAAGACCAAGACGCCCACCGAGGGCTTCATCCCCACGAACACCGCCGAGCGCGCCGCGGGCTTCAAGGCCTACTTAAACGGCGGCGTGCAGGGCTTTGCCTACAAGGAAAACGGCATGAACGTTGTCCTCTTTGCAAACTCCCTGACCCATAAGGTCCACCAGAGAGACGAATATGCCTACCTCAGCAACTTCCTCTTCTCCTCCGTCCTGAGCGACAAGAACTACGACGGCTCCGCGTCGCTTCCCTTTACCGATGTCGCCGACGACGCCTACTATGCCGACGCCGTTGTCTGGGCCGTTGCGAAGAACATCACCTCCGGCGCGACCGCCACGACCTTTGCGCCGAACGCGGGCTGCACGCGCGGCCAGATGGTCACCTTCCTGTGGAGAGCCAACGGCAGCCCCGAGCCGAAGTCCATGACCACGTCCTTCACCGACGTGAAGAGCGGCGCGTATTACGAAAAGGCCGTTGCATGGGCGGTGGAAAACAACGTGACCACCGGCACGAGCAGCACGACCTTCTCCCCGGATGCTTCCGTCACGCGCGCACAGGCTGTCACCTTCCAGTGGAGAGCGGCCGGCGCACCGGCGGCTGAGGGCACGAACGCCTTTGCCGATGTGAGCGCGAGCGCCTTCTACGCCCCCGCCGTGCAGTGGGCCGTCAACGCGGGCGTGACCACCGGCACGAGCGACACCACCTTCTCCCCGAACAGCAACTGCCTGCGTGCGCAGATCGTTTCCTTCCTCTACCGCGCCGCCAAGTAAGCGGCCACTATCTGATGAAAAAAGAGGGAACGGTTTTTCCGTTCCCTCTTTTTGTTTTTTTCCGAGAAAGACACGATGTCTTTCCTTTTGCCGAAAACAAGAAAAACCTCACTTCCGAAGAAGTGAGGTTTTGGTGGAGACTGCTGGACTCGAACCAGTGACCTCCTGCGTGTGAAGATTCGATAGGGATGTCTTCTGCCGAATTTTGGGAGAATAAAGCGGGTTTGCCGCAAGGTTTCATCCCCCGCAGATACGCTTTGTTCCGTTGTTTTCGCCCCGGTTTTTCTGTTCGTGGGTCACGGTGTGGGTCGCAGGGCAAACATCTCCGCCAGTGCCATCCTCTTTTTGTCGTTCAACCCATGTCTCCTTATATTTACATCTTTCACCGCTTGGGTTCATGCATGGACAAGGGAAAGCTCACGATGGCGGTGAAGAGGTCCGCCATGGTTTCCACCCGGAAGGTGCCGCCGCAAGCCTCGGTGAAGCTCTTAGCAACAGACAGGCCCAAACCGGTGCCGCCATCCGTGCGACTCTCGTCGCCCCGCACAAACCGGGCGGTGAAGTCCACACCTTCCGGCAGCTCATTGCGGGAGGTGTTGCGGAGGGAGGCGACTGCCGCTTTGCCGGTGGTTTTCAGAGAGAGGTAGACGCGGCTCCCAGGCAAGCTGTAATTGAGGGCATTCTGAAGGAGATTCTGGAACACCCGGTACAGGCGCGTACCGTCGGCCGTGATCTCAACCGGCTGCTCCGGCAGGTCAAGCTTGAAGGTCAGGCCGGATTTTTGAATCTCGCCATCCATGTCGGCAAGGGTTTGACGCAGAAGCTTGCCAAAGTCCAGCACCTCCGGCTTCACGGGGAGCTGGTCGCTGGCGGCTTTGCTGATCTCAAACACATCCTGCACCATACTCTTGAGCCGCAATGCCTTTTGCTGGATGATCTGTGCGTAATCCGAGGCCGCTCCCTCCAGCGGCTCCTGCATCAACAGTTCAGAATAGCTGAGGATGGAGGTCAGCGGCGTTTTCAGATCGTGGGATACATTGGAGATCAACTCCACCTTCATGCGCTCACTGCGGGTCTGCTCTGCCACCGCTGCCTTTAGGCCGGACTGGATACTGTTGAGCCGTTCGGCGGTCTCACGCAGGTCTGCATCTGCAGGCAGATCCAGCGGTGTGGTCAACTCGCCGCTTTGGACCGCGGCCACATGGTCGGCCAGCAGCCCAAAATCACGGGCGAGCGCCCGTTCACGGCGTCCCCACAAAATTGAGGAGAGCAGGCCAAGCACCAGCCAAACGGCGCATATACCCAAGAGCGCGATTTCGTCATAGGTTTCAAGATAAATGTACAAAAGAGCGAAAGAACCCAGCGTGGCGAGAACCGTTGCCAAATTACGAATGGCGATCCGGCGATTGATCCGCTTCTGTATGGGATAGGTCAATTCATTTTTCCGCATGGCGCTGGATACGATACGGTATAGGCTCTTGCGTGTTTCGGCGGGATGATAATGGTGGTCATTACGGATGAACCATACCGCCCAGAATAGCCCCAGCGCTGCGCCGGGGTTGAACAACCCCGCACCGAAGCAGCGGAGGGTCTGCATTATCGTATAAGACACATCATCCGGATACCACCAGAGATAGCCGTCAGCCGCCGCCAGCATGGGAACTGTCAGACAAAGCAGGCACAGGAATACCACAAGGAAGCGCAGCTCCGTCCAGATATGGAAGGTCACTTTGGCGATGGCTTGATCTGCCGCGTACCGCTCCTTCCTCAGCACGAACCATGCTGCAAGCAGCACGAGCCCCACGCAGAAGGAAATTGCAAGCGATCTCCACGCCTCGTGGCTGTTCTGAAGGCTCCGGTATATCCAGTAGAGGGAGTTGTA
>ERZ825324.3367-NODE-3367-length-14965-cov-3.203286_pt1 | contig 14965 bp, 9 predicted proteins | sample MGYA00519859_ERZ825324 | MGnify/ENA primary metagenome ERZ825324 (study PRJEB31778, sample SAMEA3449198) | human gut metagenome | biome: human gut; feature: human-associated habitat; material: faeces | place: United Kingdom | collected 2010/2012 ... | reverse complement strand
CCCGGATACCATACCGATGATCTGCTTTTTCTGGTCGCCCGGGCTTGCACTTCCCACCAGCGCCACACCGATGGTATTTAAGATCACCACCAGTGCAATCAATATGAACTTGTAATTCTTTAGTTTGTATTGTTTGAACATATGTAATCCTTAAGTATGATTTTAATTTCAACGTTTTCGGGTTCAATATCGACATATCTGGTAACGATTTCGCCAATTTCGTGGCGGATCTGCGCCAGGGTCTCGTCATCCAGCTGTTTCCTTCGGCTGTCGATCATCAGCTTCAGCCGCTCTTTTGCAACACCCTTGCTTCTATGACACATCCTACACCAGCTTTCCGGCATGATTCCGCCAGAAGAATCTGGAGAACATCCCTTTGTGATGAAGATAATCCGGTATTGCGACTTCCATGCCGGCAATCCGGCGTGCAATATTCTGGTAACAGGTGTCGGAAACCGTATGCTTCCCGATCACCGGTTCCCCGTGGTTCTGGCTGATGATAATCTCCTCGTCTTCCAGAACAACACCCAGAAGCTCCGCTTCCAGAAGCTCACAGATATCCGGAATATCGAGCATGTTGCCGTCACGCACCATCTGTCTGCGGTAACCGTTGACCAGCAGATCGATCCGGGGCACCTTTTTCCGGTGCAGAAGCTGGATTACACAGTCCGCATCGTGAATCGCCGCAATCTGCGGCGTTGTGACCACAATAATGCGGTCGGAATCCGCCGTCGCCAGCTTAAAACCGCCGTCAATTCCCGCCGGACTGTCAATCAGAACGTAATCAAATTCTTTTCGCAGGTCCGACAGCAGATTTTTCATTTGTTTTTCATTCAGATTGTTTTTGGAGTCACCGGAGCACGAAGACGGTATGATCCAGAGATTCGGATACCGCTTGTCCCGGATCAGCGCCTGCTTAACGCGGCATCTCCCGGTCAGGACATCGACCAGATTATAGAGGATCCGGTTTTCCAGTCCCATGACTACATCGAGGTTCCTTAAGCCGATATCGGTGTCTACCAATACCACCTTTTTATCTAACAGTGAAAGTCCCGCACCGACGTTAGCTGTTGTAGTCGTCTTGCCAACGCCGCCTTTTCCTGAGGTAAACGTAATTACTTCACCCATGGAAGACCTCCTGTTTTTATAGTCTTTACGAGAAAGACCTTATATTAATAATACCGTCACAGAGGAAAGCCATTTTCGCCTGTGTGGTCTTATTACGCTTGGAAAAGATGGAATTTTTTGCTTTTTCCATCGGACTGCCGTAAACGCCGGCAATGTTATACTGCTCGGGCAGGAAAGAAAGCGCCGTGATCGTGGCATTGGTATTGCCGCTCATTCCGGCAAAGGCGCTTCCCGAGAGTTCGCCGAGCACCACGATATCCGATTGGGATACCACCACCGCTTCCTGCGGGACATCACCGATGATGACGATGCTCTCCTCGGTCTCAAGGCGCTCTCCCGGCAGAAGGGAGCCACGGTAAAAGCAGCCGCGGCTCTGTCTTCTCGCCTCTTTCTCTTCGTTTGTCTGCTGCATCTCGCGGCATTTCTGTTCGATCACCGCATCACGGATCTCATCACTGTCTAAAATACACAGGATTTTGACTCTGGTCTGTTCCATGATGGCGTCTACGACCTGGTATTTTTCTTCATCGCTTAATTCTCTGCCCTCAAAAGAGATGGCAAACGATGCGTTCGCGAAAAAGCGCTCCGCCTCCGTAAATTTGTGAAGAATTTCTGTGAGCAGTTCCGGAAACGGCATCGATGCATCCAGCACCAGATTGATTCCGTTTTTACTGCTTTTGATAATGACTGCCTGACTCATTGTCTGCGCCTTTCTCTCTTAATCACTGATCTCGTTGGATGAAGAATTGCCGTTTGCAGCCTGACCGTTTAACAGTTCATCTTCATTCTCGACATTAAAGTAGTAGGCAAATACATTCCGGGCGAGTTTCGCCGCATTGTGAGAGGTATAACCGTATGCGATACGCGTCGCGATCGAGATTTCCGGATCGTCGTAAGGCGCATATCCCACAAATAATGCGTGGTTCGGCCGCTTTAAATTCTGCTGTGCCGTACCGGTTTTTCCGGCTGCCTCGATCGGAAAACCGTCAAACTCTTTTGTATTCTCCACCACCATGCGCATACCGGAATGGATGGCATTCCACTCTTCCGTATCAAGCACGTCGATCTGATTGCGCACCTGCGGCTCAAATGTCTGTAACACATTTCCGTCGGAATCCTCCAGGCGGTTCAACAGTGTATACTGGTAGACGGTTCCCTCATTGGCGACGGCTGTCACATATCTGGCAAGCTGTACCGTGGTGTAGTTGTTATTACTCTGTCCGATAGCGGCCATGACCGGGAATTCATTGGCGATCTGCGGCGCCGCTTCCTCGATCTCGATTCCGGTGCGTTCGTTTAAACCGAAGAGGCTCGCGTATTTCTGAAGCTTTTCAATGCCGAGCGAATCGTTATATGCCGTGGAATAATTGTTCGTGGCAAGCCGGTATCCTACCTCGTAGAAATAGTAGTTACAGGAATCACGAAGCGCTTCGGAGACATTGATCTCCCCGTGGGTTCCGCCGTTGGATGAAAAAATCCAGCATTTTGGATGGTTGCTTACGTTCTCATAGACGCCGAGATCACGGATGCGCTCCCCGATTGTGATGCTGCCCTCCGCCAGACCTGCCGTGGATGTTACCATCTTGAAGGTAGATCCCGGTGCGGTCTCCTGCTGGGTCGCGTAATTGTACTGCGGGAGTGATTTGTCATCCTGCAGACTGTTAAAGTATTCGGTGTCGACGTTGTTTGCCAGACGGTTGCTGTCATATCCCGGGTAGGTGACAAGCGCTAACACCTCTCCTGTCTTGGTATTCGTGACCACACACGATCCCGAGCACGGATCCAATGCCAGCTGGGCTGGTGTGATCTCCAGATTCTGTATCTTTTCCTTTAAGAACGATACCGCTGTCACAGAGCCGTTGTTTAACGCTGCAATCTCTTCCTCGTTGTACGGAAGCACGCCCTGGTCGAATAGAATCAGACAGAGCTGTGTCCCGGAAATCTGCCCGCCGGTAATCAGATATTCATAAATGATCTTGGAAAAATCTTTTTCATAGAAAAGCTCTTCCAGAATATAATTACACAGGGCATCATATATTTCCGTGGAATCCGAGTATTTTTCATCCACCGTAAACTGGGTAATGTCAATCCAGTTCTGGGCAATGGCGTGATTCAGATAATCTTTCGGACTGCACTCCCCCTGCTGCCACTGCTGGTAGACCTCATCGGAGGTATCGATGTTGCTGTCGGCAAGAATATTATTTTTGCGGAGTCTCCGGATAATATAAGTGAAATAATCCTGCTCCTCCTCGCTGAGATCCTTAAAATCTGTCGGCGTGCTGCCGGTAAGCTGCTCTCTTAACTGGCTTTTTACCACGTCCTGCCGTGCGGAAAAAATGGCGGATACCGACTGCTCCGCCGTCGATGCGTCGGTACTGTCAAAGTGTGAGAGATCGATGACGTTGTTATTGATTAACGCAAAGTAGACATCTGTGATCGGGATCGGAATATCGGAAGAAGGATTGTCAATATTGGAATACACGATTCCCGCAATCTCCTGCTCCAAAAGATTGTATACCGCAATCTGCAGATCACTGTCCAATGACAGGTACAGGTTATTCCCGGCCTTGGACTCCTTGCGGTCAATCACCTCGATGGCTTTTCCGAGATAGTCGACATACAGCTTTTCGTAGCCTTTTTCACCCTTTAAGTAGGAATCCATATACTGCTCAATGCCGCCCTTGCCGACGACATCATTGGTGGTATAACTGTCATCCGTCTCGGATAATTTGGAGTATTCCTCGGAAGAAATTTTACCGGTGTATCCGAGAATGGAGGCAAAATATTCGCTGTTATTGTACTTGCGGATGGTGTCATCCATCACCTCAACGCCCTGCAGTTCCTGTGCGTGCTCGCTGATGTACGCCACGGATTCTTCGGATACGTTGGTCGCAATCGTAGTTGCGATATATTTCTGGTAGGCATTCTGCGCCATGGCAAAACGCACGATCGTGATCTTGAACGCCATCTCGTCGCTGTAGCTGTCGTCGATGCCGTAACAGTCGTTGCGGAGATAGTCCACGGTCGCCTGGGAGGTGTCGTAGCCAAGCTTTTTGTTCATGCCGAGATCATCGTAGCTGCTCTCGCCGTAAACATCCGCCAGGAAACGTTTTAACGAGGTACCTGTGACATTGAATTCGTAGGTACCCTCTCCGGTGCGGTCAATCTTAAAATCATCGGTGATCGTATCGCCGTTTTTCTCCAGTGCAGTGATAACCTGGGCAATCTCGGCGTTTAACGATTCGTTTTTCTTATCGGTGCTGCTGTAACTGCCGTTGTCCTCGATGGTGATCGAATAAGCCAGCTCATTGTATGCGAGCAGTTCGCCGTTGCGGTCGTAGATATTGCCGCGCGTACTGTTCAAGGTCCGCTCTTTTACGATCTTTAAGGTGTAGTTGTCCTGATATTCCTCGCCCTTTACGATCTGCAGGTAGAACACGCGCCACAAAAGCACACCGAACAGCACCGTCATAAGAACGGCGGCAACGGCAAGTCTCGATTTAAAAAACATGCGGAAAACTTCTTTTATATTCTCAAACAAACTTACTTGCACTCCTTTTTTCCAATGTCTCAAGCCGCTGGTTGACTTTCAGGATAATCACATACAAAAAGATCGTAATCAGCATGGTGTAGACAAGTTCCGGCAACATGATGTTCCACAGATAATATTGAAAATGATAACGATTGCGGAACAAAAACAAGAAAAAGTAGATCAACAGATTGCATCCAAGATCACTGCCGGCAATCAAAAGCATGGGCAGCTTTAAGTCTTCCGGGTAAAACATTTTGCGGAAACAGCCGTTGATGTAGCCGATATACATATAGAGCAGCGCATAAAATCCAAGAATTCCGCTGCCGAAGATATCAAGCAGAAGCCCACAGGCAAAACCGATATACATTCCTTCCTTTTTCCCACGCATAAACCCGAAGGACGACACGACGATAATCAGAAGGTTTGGCGAGATCGATGCGAAGGACAACGCCTGAAACAGCGTGGTCTGAAGCAGGAAACAGATTGCAATGATAATAAACACACTTACTTTTCTTCTCATAATATGAATCCTACTCCCCGGCTGACTGCTTCTTGTCCAAAATGACAAGAACCTCTTCGATATGCTCAAAATCCACTGCCGGCGTGATCGTGCCGGATTTGGTAAGGTTGTTGGAATCCGTCGAAAGACTGCTGATGTAGCCGATTAAGATTCCCTGCTGATATTTATCTGAAATGTAGGACGTGACAACAGGGTCGCCAACCGCCACCTTATTGTCGCTGTCATTCAAATTGGAAAACTCGATGACCATGTTCTCATTCATGTTCTGGAGACTTCCATTTACGATCAGGTTGTCGGAGGTTGTCGTCACCATACCGCTGACCTGCGCCGTATCGTTGATAATGGAAGTGACCTTGGCATAATTCGGACCGACGTCCGTGACAATGCCGACAAGTCCGCTGCCGGCGATCACATTCATGTCGACTTCAATTCCGTCGTCGGTTCCCTTGTCGATCGTGAAATAGGAAAACCAGTTCCCGCTGCTCTTGCCGATGACATTGGCAGCCACCTTCTCATAACTCGGGTATTTCTGATCCAGTGCCAGAAGCTCGCGCAGATTCTCAAGCTCATACTGCTCCAGATTGTTGGTATTCAGTTCGGAGGTAAGCTCATCCACCTGCTTTTTGAGCGCATCGTTTTCCGCCATGACATCGCTTAAATTTTTAAGATTGTCGGCTTTCTCCGTAATCCATGCGCCGACCGTGTTGATCCCGCGCTGCATGGGAACAAACACATAACCGGCAACCGCGTTGAGCGGACCGCCGGAGATATTGAGCGTAAAGCTGGTAATCATGGCTGCCACGCAGACAACGGTCAGAATCAGCAATATGTACTTGGCAGGCAAAACAATTTTGGGTTTCCGTTTCATAATTTCCTCTATAACAATATCTTATTCTTCATACTGAATGCCAGATGCTTAAACTTGGCATCGGATACGATCTTTAAGAGTCCGCGCACCACACACTCCTCCGGCTCCTCGCAGGTATTGATCTCGATTCCTGTAATATCACGGAACAGCTGATCCAGATCATGAATCTGGGAGCTTCCTCCCGTGATATAGATGCCGGAATGAATAATGTCTCTTGCAAGTTCAGGCGGCGTCTTCTCCAGGATCATTTTGATGGAATTGCAGATCGTGTTGAGGTTGTCCTTGATCGCCTCATAGACAACAGCTCCCGACATCTCCATCTCAATCGGCAGACCACTCACCACGTCGCGTCCGACAACCACCATGGTCTGGGTGTTGCCCGGGATACCGCTTCCGAGGGCCTCCTTCATGCTCTGCGCGGTCTTCTGTCCGATGACAAGATTGTACTTGCGCTTCACATAAGTGATAATGGATTCGTCGATCTTGTTGCCGCCGGAATGTAACAGATCACTTAAGACCAGCCCGCCCAGCGAGATGACGGAAATCTCTGTGGTATCCGCACCAATGTCCACCACCATAATACCGGTCGGCTCGTTGACGTTTAGACCGAGACCGACGGCATCCGCGATCGGCTTCTCACATAACAGCACGCTCTTTGGCTTTAATTTGCTCTTGTAGAACATGTCGAAAAATGCACGCTTCTCCACGTCCGTAATATCTGTTGGAACAGCAACAATGAATTCCGCTCCGCGCAGCTTGCCCTTGGCGTGGGCCTCCAGATAAGTCTGAAGCATTACCTGAAGATTATTAAAATCCGCAATCACACCTCCCACAACCGGGAATGTCACCTGAATCGTTTCCGGCGCCTTCTCATACATTGCATAAGCGTCATCACCGTAGGCATACATCTCATTCTTATTCACCAGAGCGATGGTGTTCTTCTCGTTCATAATCTTGTTGGACGCCTTACAATAAATCTTCATATTGCAGGTACCAAGGTCAATACCATACACGTTATTCGTCATTGTTCTCTCCCTTTATTGTATTCTTTTGCATTCTCTGTAGCTGTAGTACGTGCGGTCACCGATAATAATGTGATCCACAAGAGGGATGCCAAGAAGCGCTCCGCACTCCGCCACTCTCTTTGTCACTGCATCGTCCTCCGCCGAAGGGGAGGGATCACCGCTGGGATGATTGTGCATCAGCACAATCTGAATCGCACTTTTGTCCAATGCAGCGAGAAAAATCTCGCGCGGTGAGACAAGTGCAGCCGTCGCACTACCGACAGACATCATAACCTTCTCCAGCAGGCGGCATTTGGCGTCAAAGAGAAGCACCATCGTACGCTCTCTGCTCTCATGCCGCATATCCTCCATGTAATAACTTGCAATGGAGCCCGGATCGCCAAGACAGATGCGCTCTTTATAGCGCGTCTTCGCCATCCGTTTGGATAATTCTGCAATGCATTTTAACTGGATCGCCTTCACCTGTCCGATTCCGGGAATCTTCTGCATATCCTGAACAGATAACGTGTAGAGATTCAACAGATCGTGTCCGTCCTGCCGCAGCAATTCCTGCGCCACTTCCACAGAACGCGTCCCGCGCGTCCCTGAACGTATGATGACGGCAATCAGCTCCGCATCGCTTAAGGATTCGACCCCGGATATTAAAAACTTCTCATATGGCTTCTCCGAGTCCGGCAGTTCCTTAACCGTTGTAAAATGATGATTCATAAAGATTTCCCGTCTCTCCCCGGCAATTCCCTATGATGGTTTGTAGAATTTATGTCAACCAATTACGGGACAAAAACTTACATTATATTTTAGCATAACGCATCCAGATTCACAAGTTTTCGTTCCTTAAGTTTTTGTAAAGATTTCAAAATGCCGAGTTTCGCATGGTACCAGGTCAGACCGCCCTGAAAATACACGGCATACGGCGGTTTGATTGGTCCGTCGGCAGACAGTTCGATGGAGGAACCCTGCACAAATGCACCTGCCGCCATGATGACATCGCTGTCGTAGCCCGGCATCGCCCACGGTTCCGGCGTCACGTAGCTGTCCACAGGCGCCGCAGCCTGAATTCCCTCGCAGAAGGCGATCAGTGCGTCCGGATTGTGGAAGGAAATCGCCTGGATGATGTCGTGACGGCTCTCACTGCCGTCCGGCACAACGTCAAATCCCAGCTTTTCATAAATATTTGCCGCAAAAATAGCGCCCTTTAACGCGCCGCTCACCACGGTCGGTGCCAGGAACAGTCCCTGGTAGAACGACTGCAGAATGCCGAGGGAAGCGCCGACCTCCTTGCCGAGTCCCGGGGAAGTCAGACGGTATGCCGCATTTTCCACACATTCTTTTTTGCCGACAATATAGCCGCCGATCGGTGCAAGTCCGCCGCCCGGATTCTTGATGAGGGAACCGACAATCATGTCTGCCCCGACCTCAATCGGCTCACGCTCTTCCACGAATTCGCCGTAGCAGTTGTCGACCATGCAGATCACGTCCGGTTTGATGTCCTTGATGAATGCGATCAGTTTTCCGATGCGCTCCACAGAGAGCGTCTTGCGCGGCGCATATCCCTTGGAACGCTGGATGGTGACAAGATGCGTGCGCTCGTTGATGGCGGCGCGGATGCCTTCATAGTCAAACTCTCCGTCCGCAAGCAGATCCACCTGACGGTAGGTAATGCCGTACTCGGCGAGCGATCCCTTGGACGGCCGGATGCCGATGACCTCCTCCAGCGTATCGTATGGCTTGCCGACCGGGGATAACAGTTCATCGCCCGGCCGCAGATTGGACATCAGAGCCAGCGCCAGCGCGTGGGTGCCGCACGTGATCTGCGGACGCACCAGCGCATCCTCCCCGCCGAAGCAGGAGGCATAGACTTTTTCCAGGGTGTCTCTGCCCAGATCGTTGTAGCCGTACCCGGAAGTCGTATTGAAACATTCTGCCGAGACACGGTTGTCCTGCATGGCTTTTAACACTTTTAGCTGGTTGTATTCTGCGCGTGCATCAATCTCTTCAAAACGCTGCTTCAAGGAAGCTTCTATTTTTTCCCCGAATGCACTTACCTCCGGGGAAATCCCCAGACGCTCGTATTGTTCCTGTAATAACTGATTCATATCTCTGTACCTCTCTTTTATGCCGGCAAAATTCCTTTCGCCTGTAACACATCCATCATGTATGTAAGTATTTTTGTATCGTCATACTCAAAATCCGGCTTGTTCAGCCAGATGACATCCCGCTCCCTGCGGAACCAGGTCAGCTGCCGCTTGGCAAAATGTCTCGATTCGCGCTTGATGATATAGATCGCTTCCTCCAGGGTGCTGGTGCCGTTTAAATACGCCAGTATCTCTTTATAGCCAAGTCCCTGCATGGACACCATATCCGCATGGCAGCCCATCTGCTGCAGCCTTGCCACCTCATCGACAAGCCCAGCCTTTACCATGGCATCAACGCGCGCATCGATGCGGCGGTAAAGCTTTTCGCGGTCGTCATTTAAGACAAAATAGGCAAAGTTGTAGGGGGATGTCTTCTGGCTCTCCCGCTCGTTATGCTCGGAGATCCGCTCGCCGGACTCATGGTAAAATTCCAGGGCGCGGATGACGCGCTTGCGGTTATTCTCGTGGATCGCCTCTGCAGATGCCGGATCTACCGCCTTTAGCATTTCGTGAAGATAATGATTCCCGCGTGTCTCTGCCAGCTCTTCCAGCTGCCTGCGGTATGCACTGTCACACTCCTGCTCCGTAAAATCAATATCGTAGAGCAGCGCCTGGATATAGAATCCGGTTCCGCCCACCACAATGGGGATCTGACCGTTTGCCGTAATCTCTTTTAACGCCTGCTTTGCCATCTCCACAAAACGGACGACATGGAACTCATCGGATGGATCCAGTTCGTCCACAAGATAGTGCCGGACGCCGTCCATCTCCTCCGGCATGATTTTTGCCGAGCCGATATCCATGTATTTATACACCTGCATGGAATCCGCAGATATAATGGCTCCGTTTATTTTTTTCGCCAGTGCAATGGAAAGCGCTGTCTTCCCGACCGCTGTCGGGCCGGTCAGAATTACCATGGGATTTGGTTTCATTGTCATACAATCCTCTTAAACTTCTTTTCAATCTCATATTTGCTCATGGAGATAATGGTCGGCCGCCCGTGCGGACAATGGTAGGGATTCTCCAGGGACAGCAACTCGTCGATCAGCTGTTCTGCCTCCGCCCTGCTGATGGAATCGCCTCCCTTGATCGCCGCCTTGCAGGACATGGAAGCCACCTTTTCCAAGATCAGTTCCGGTGCTTCCCTGCCGCTTATGTTGGTAAAATCGTCCAGCATGTCCAGGAACATGCCTTTCATATCGACCGCCTCAAAATCGGCTGGAATCGCCGTGATGGCAAATTCCTTGCCGCCGAACGGCTCCACCTCATAACCGAACAGACGGATCTGCTCCCCGTAGCGTGTAAGCATTTCCTGTTCCTCGGCGCTCAACGTCAGAATGATCGGCGGGCTTAAGGTCTGCGAGGCAAAATTCTGTGTGCGGACGCGCGCCATGGTGCGCTCATAGAGCACTTTTTCATGGGCGGCATGCTGGTCGATAATGAACAGCTTATCCTCGTATTCAATCAGCCAGTAGGTGTCAAACACTTCGCCGATGATCCGGTGCCGTCTGGCTGCATCCGGCGTGAAAAATCCGGTGTCCGCCGCCTCGAGCGTCTGCTGCTCGTACACGACCGTGTCCGCTGTCTCCTGCGGATTCTGCGTCTCCTGCACATTCTGTGTGTCTGTCTCCGGCATATTCAGATTCTCCGGCATATTCAGATTCTCCGGCGTATTCAGATTCTCCGGCGTATTCAGATTCTCCGGTGTATCAGGAGTTCCCCGCACGGCCTCTGCCTTAGGAATCGGCTCCGGCTGCACATCCGGCTGTTCATCAACCGGTTTTGCCGGCTGCCCGGTATCCGCCGCCGGTATGCATTCCGCTTCCCGTGACATCTCCTGCATCCGGCTGCCGTCTTCGGTCGAAGCAGAACCCGCAGATGCGGAATCCGTATGATAGCTGCTCTCTTCCCGCACCAGAAGCTGCCGGAACACGTCCAGATTTTCCGGTGTTCTGACTGGTTCCGGCGTCACGTTCTGCCCCTGCGGCAGCACCTGTGTCTGCGGCGGGATATGCAGACGTTTTGTCTCAAATGGCTCCGGCAGGCTCCCTGTAATGACCGGACGCTTTTCTTCTTTCTTTTCCTCCACCGGGACAGCCGGAATAAATTCCTTGTGAGTCAGCACATCGCGGATCGTCTGATATAGCTTCCGGTACACTTCCTCATTGTTGGAAAAACGAAGCTCCATCTTGGTCGGGTGCACATTGACGTCCAAAAGCTCCGTATCCATGGTAAAATACAGCACGCAGAACGGATACTGATGCTGCATCATAAAGCCCTTGTACGCCTCTTCCACCGCTTTGGAGAGCAGGGCGCTTTTGATGTAGCGTCCATTGATAAAATAGCTTTCGTAGCTGCGGTTTCCGCGGGAAATCATCGGTTTTCCGACAAAGCCCTTTACCGAGAAATATTCTGTCTCTGCGCAGACCGGAAGAAGCGCCGCCGTAATATCGCGCCCGTAGATATGATAGATCAGATCTTTTTCATTGGAGTTGCCGGAGGTATGCATCTTGGTCTGTCCGTTGCTGATAAACTTAAAAGAGACATCCGGATGGGACAAGGCAAGGCGCTCCATCAGGTCACTGATATAATTTCCCTCCGTCTGCGCGGTTTTTAAAAACTTTTTCCGTGCCGGCGTATTGTAAAAGAGGTTTCTGACGATGAAGGTCGTGCCGTCCGGCGCGCCGATCTCATCGTTGCTCATCTCCCTTGAGCCTTCAATGACATAGCGCGTTCCGGTCAGATCGCTGTAAGTCTTGGTAATCAGCTCCACCTGCGATACGGCGGCAATGCTTGAGAGCGCCTCACCGCGGAACCCGAGCGAATGGATGCATAAAAGGTCTTCCACACTCTTGATCTTGCTGGTGGAATGGCGCAGAAACGCGAGCGGTACCTGCTCACGCTCAATTCCGCAGCCGTTGTCCGTAATGCGCACGAACGTCGTGCCGCCCTCCTTGATCTCGACCGTGACGGCGGTTGCCCGGGCATCGATCGCGTTCTCGACAAGCTCCTTGACCACCGAGGACGGCCGTTCCACCACCTCCCCGGCTGCTATTTTATCGATTGTTTCCTGTGAAAGCAGTGTTATCTGCGGCATTCCATTCCTCCCATCTGCCTTTGCCAAAGGCGCTTCCGGTTACCAGCGGTTCTTTACCTTGTTCTGAAGTTCGTATAATTTGTTTAAAGCCTCAATCGGCGTCAGATTTCCGACATCCACATTCCGCAGTTCCTCTATGATGTCATCGTCCCGCACGGTATCAAACAACGACATCTGCGTCAGATCCACCTCGTCCAGTTTTTCTTTTTTCTTTTTGCTTCCCGTATCGACGGAGATATTTCTCGCAACTTCCGTGATGTCGTTGGCACTTAATTCCTCCACGATCTCCTTGGCACGCGCAATGACAGAATCCGGCACGCCGGCAAGCTTTGCCACCTGGATACCGTAACTCTTGTCCGCGCCGCCCTTTACGATTTTGCGGAGAAATACAATGTCATCGCCCTTTTCCTTTACCGCCACGCAGTAATTGTTGACGTTGTTTAATTTGCCTTCCAGCTCTGTCAGTTCATGATAATGTGTGGCAAAAAGCGTCTTGGCACCGAGGAGCTTCGGGTTGCTGATATGCTCCACCACCGCCCAGGCAATGCTCAGCCCGTCGTAGGTGCTTGTGCCGCGCCCGATTTCATCCAAGATCAGCAGCGAGTTGGAGGTGGCGTTGCGCAGAATATTTGCAACCTCATTCATCTCCACCATAAACGTACTCTGCCCGCTGGCAAGATCATCCGACGCTCCCACACGTGTGAAAATGCGGTCCACGATACCGATCTTCGCGGATGCCGCAGGCACATAGCTGCCAAGCTGCGCCATCAGAACGATCAGCGCCGTCTGGCGCATATAGGTGGATTTTCCCGCCATGTTCGGTCCCGTAATGATCGAGATGCGGTGATTGCCGTTGTCGAGGTACGTGTCATTGTCAATAAACATATCGTTGTTGATCATCTTCTCGACCACCGGATGACGTCCGCCCTTGATGTCAATGATGCCGTTCTCGTTGATTTTCGGACGGCAGTAATTATTCTGATCCGCGACAAGTGCGAGCGACACGAATACATCCAGACCGGCAACCGCCTTGGCGGTCCGCTGGATGCGCACAACCTCCGCAGCGATCGTACTCCGCACCTCACAGAAGAGATCGTACTCTAATGTGACAAGCTTGTCCTCCGCGCCGAGAATCATGTCCTCCAGTTCTTTTAATTCCGGCGTGATATAGCGCTCGGCGTTGGCGAGCGTCTGCTTGCGCATAAAATAATCCGGAACCAGATCCTTGTAGGAGTTGGTCACTTCCAGATAATAGCCGAATACCTTGTTATATTTGATTTTTAAATTCTTGATGCCTGTCTTTTCACGCTCTTTGGCTTCCAGTTCCGCCAGCCAGGTCTTCCCTTCCGTCTTCGCCTTGCGGTATTTATCGACATCCTCGTTGTAGCCGTCCTTGATCAGACCGCCGTCCCGCACCGAAATGGGCGGTTCCTCCATGATAGCCCGGTCGATCAGTGCGCAGAGCTCCTCCAACGTATCCATGTCCTCGCGGATTTCTCCCAGCAGCTCGCACTGAAAATCGCCCAAAAGACTCTTGATCGGCGGCAGCATGGCAATCGAACTGCGGAAGGCAATGAGATCCCTGGGATTGGCGGTCAGATATGTAACACGCGTAATCAGACGCTCCAGATCGTAGATCGGATTTAAATATTCCCGGAGTTCCTCTCTGGTAATCACGTGCTGATTCAGCTCACAGATTGCATCCTGGCGCTTCTCGATCTCCGCCTTGTCAATCAGCGGCTGTTCCACATAGGAGCGGAGCAGTCTGGCACCCATCGCCGTCTTCGTCTTGTCAAGCACCCACAGGAGCGATCCGCGTTTCTGCTTCTCGCGCAGCGTTTCCACAAGCTCCAGATTCCTTCTGGTCGAGCTGTCGATGATCATGTATTTTCCGGTGGAATACGGATGAATCACGGAAATGTTGTTGAGATCGTTCTTCTGTGTCTCGTACAGATACTTTAACAGTGCTCCCGCAGCAATCATGCCGCAGTCATAATCGGCAAGTCCCAGCGCCTCCAGACTCTTTACCTTAAAGTGTGTAAGCAGTGTTGTCTCTGCAAGCTCATCCCCAAAATACCATGTCTCCAGCGCATAAATTGTAATCTTGAGTCGATGCCTTAAATCTTCTATATCGACACCACTCATATAAAAACTTTCGTTGCATATAATTTCAGATGGCGAAAATTTTGTGATCTCATCGAAAAGCTTCCGCTCCGAATCCACCTCGGTGACATAGTAGTCTCCGGTTGAGACGTCCGCAATGGATACGCCGTAGCGGTCTGCCAGATACACGATGCACATAATATAATTGTTCTTGGATTCGTCCAGCGCCTGCATATCCAGGTTCGTTCCCGGCGTCACGATCCGGATGACCTCGCGCCTGACCAGTCCCTTTGCCAGCTTCGGATCTTCCACCTGCTCGCAGATGGCAACCTTGTGTCCGTTTGCCACAAGTTTATTTAAGTATCCCTCCACCGCATGGTACGGGATGCCGCACATTGGTGCGCGCTCCTCCATGCCGCAGTTTTTTCCGGTCAGCGTCAGTTCCAGTTCTTTGGACACCAGTTCGGCATCCTCAAAAAACATCTCATAAAAATCTCCCAGACGGTAAAACAGGATACAGTCTTTGTATTCCTGCTTTGTCTCCATGTATTTTTGCA
>ERZ825324.3366-NODE-3366-length-14965-cov-7.140845_pt1 | contig 14965 bp, 7 predicted proteins | sample MGYA00519859_ERZ825324 | MGnify/ENA primary metagenome ERZ825324 (study PRJEB31778, sample SAMEA3449198) | human gut metagenome | biome: human gut; feature: human-associated habitat; material: faeces | place: United Kingdom | collected 2010/2012 ... | reverse complement strand
TATCCTCGCCGTCAAGAAGAACCTTTCCCGTAATTTTACAGCCTGCAACCAAATCGTTCATTCTGTTGAGTGTCTTTATGAATGTCGATTTACCGCAGCCTGACGGTCCGATAAATGCCGTTATTTCTTTTTCTTTGATATTAAGATTGATATCTTTAAGTGCCTGGAAATTTCCGTAATACAAATTAAGATTTTCAACCTGATATTTGTCTGCCATATGATTATCTCCTTACTTCCTGTTACTTCTTGGTTAATTTCTTCGCAACAAATGATGCGAGCGCGTTAAGTATAAACACAATCACAAGAAGTACGACTGCCGTTGCGAACGTCTGGTTCGTGTGAAATGCTTCCGACGATATTGTGTACATATGAATGGCGAGAGTTCTGCCCGGACTCATAACGCCCTTTGCTACAGATGCAACCGCACCTGATGTATACAGTAATGCTGCTGTCTCTCCTACCATACGTCCTATTGCAAGTATTACACCGGAAAGGATTCCACCGAGGTCTTCCGCGACCTGAACAAGAAGGGCATCAAGTGGACCGAGACAGAAACCTACTCTAATGAGTATCCATCGGGAACGGTGGTCAAGACAGCGCCCAAAGCCGGTGAAGAGGTGGCAGAGGGCGATGAAGTCAGCGTCTATGTCAGCTTAGGCTCGCAGGAGCAGAATCAGACGGTGCCGCTGGTGGTCGGAATGAACTTCCACGAGGCAAAGACCTTGCTTTCCACCAAACGTCTGCGCATCGAGTGCGTGCGGGAGGTGCAGCCGGATACCGATGAGGACGGCAATCCGACTACTACAGAAATCACCGAAACCGTCCTTGTAATCGAACTGACCCACAAAACACCCGCCGAGATGGCGGCAGATTACCATTTTACCGCTCGCCAAAGCACATACCTGCAACTTCTGCAAGACCCGCAGTATGAAGAACTGTGGGCAGAATTGCTCGGCGGTTTTGCACAGGGCGGTGGAGAACTTATGAACCCGGACAGCACCCGCATCCCGACAGGCACCCTGCAATGGCCGCTGCCGGTGGCGGGGACAATTACCTCACAGTTCGGACATCGTGTAGACCCCATCACCGGCGAGGTCAGCTCCCACACCGGCACCGACATTGCCTGCGCCGATGGCACGCCGATTCTCGCCGCCGCAGATGGCACCGTCACCGTTGCCAACGGTCTCGACAGCTGGGGCGGCAGTTACGGTTACTACATCCAAATCGACCACGGCGGCGGGCTGGAAACACTGTACGCCCACTGCTCGTCCATCTGCGTTGCCACCGGCCAGCAGGTGCAGGCCGGGCAAGTTATCGGCTATGTCGGACACACTGGGCGGGTTACGGGCAACCACCTACATCTGGAAGTAAGAATCGACAGCAACCGTGTGGATGCAATGCAATATTTTACACTATAAAATTCAAGAGAGTCTTTGACAGATCGCTTTTTTGGTATAAAGCAATTAATACTTGTATTACAGTTATTCCATTTAGGATTATAGCTATTAACTCTGCTAATATATTGTCTCTGCTCAGTGTAACCCATGAAACCGCTGCATAAATTACCGCCAACGCAATGGAAAGCTTTTGACTCCCCTTTTTCCCTTTACCAAGTGGCGCAATATCAACTCTTGAGCAATCATACCCTAGTAAACTCAGTAGCTTTAATATAAATCTCTTTAAATTCAGTTTTTCTTTTTTTCTTTCTCCCATATCCTAATACCTTAACTTATTCTTGTATTTTAAACTTATACCACAAATATACGGCATTGCTATATTCCACATTATCAAGAAAGGCAGAAAGATACCACACAATTCTAGTGGTATCTTTCTGCTTAACATCACCTCGGTAGGATTTACAGTACCCACTGTCTTAGGTCAACCGTCACATCAAGTGTAACTATATAGTTTTTTATTATAGTACCGCATTTTAACTCGAATATCAATTTTTATTTTGCGGCTATTATGCCACTTACGAATATCTTTTCAAATGCCGTGCCTCTTATGCTTTAATTGCAGTGATTAGTCAAGGTGAAAATCACTGCAACACTGACAGTGAAGTGTCGCAAATATAAGCATTACTGCTATAATAGGAATTTGTACGGATGACCTTTATCATTAAAACATTGCCACCATTTACGCTGACACTAATTGGGCGAACATGTTCATCTCGTACAACATCGTCAACTCGCCCAACAAGAACATCATCAAGGTAGATTTCCACGCTCATATTTGCATCACGATTTGTATCTTCCGATGTAACAATATTTGCCGAAAAGGTATCATATTGTCCGTCCAACTTGAACTTGGCCCATGCGGTGTCGGAAGCGTCAAAACGATACGATACGCTGTGAGTGGTTCCATATAAATCTTTAACAGAGGGAACCTGCTCACAATCAACACTGTCCAGACATTCCAAATTATCTAGGCGCTTAGAAATATCTCTCTTTAATCCGCCTTGCTCGATTACGCTATTGATTTCGTCTGAGGAATATGTATTTAATAGTGTTCCCTTAAGTATTTGAATTTGATTTTTCAAGTCGTCATTTTCGTTTTGCAGGCTTTGGACTTGTCCCTGCAACGTTGATTACAGCGGCATATAGTCAAAATCAATGCGGCCAAGGGCAACGTTGGCACCGGCCACCTGCACTTTGACGGGGTCGCCCAGCATCCAGCGTTTTCCGGTCAGCGGGTCCAGAATGCTGACGCCCTCCACCACAGTGGCTTCGCCCTTGCAGAGCTGTGCGGCAGGCACAAAGCCCTCTACGGTGTTTTCCAGCGCCACAAAAATGCCGCGCGGTGTTACACCTGCCACGGTGCCGGTGTAGACTTCGCCCAGGTGGTTGTGCATATACTCGGCCTTGTACAGGTCCTCCACATCGCGCTCAATGCGCACGGCGGAAACTTCTTGGCGGCTGGACTGCTCGCTGGCGTGGGTGGCAAAACCGGTATAATCCTTGATGAGCTCCTGCTCCGGCTTGCCCACCAGCATATCCGTCAGGATGCGATGGATGGCAAGGTCCGGGTAACGGCGAATGGGGCTGGTAAAGTGGGCATAGTCTGCCAGCACCAGGCCGTAATGGCCTTTCGGCTCCGGAGAGTAGCGAGCTTTCTGCATGCTGCGCAGGATACCGGTGTGGACCGGGATCTGGATGGGCTGACCGCGGGTTTCGTCCAGAATGGCAGAAAGCTCCAGCTGGGTGGGCACTTCCCCGGCAAAGTGGACGTTCAGGCCGCAGGCTTTCAGGGTGTTGCTCAGCTTTTCCATGCGCTCGGCATCGGGGGCTTCATGGATACGGTACACAAACGGCACATGATGGGTACGGCCCGCATTGGCAGCGCACTGGTTGGCCAGCAGCATGAACTCTTCGATCATGCACTCCGACACACCGCGGGTGCGCTTGACGATATCCACGCAGCGGCCTTCCTCGTCCATGACCAACTTGGCTTCGTCGGATTCGATGTCCATCGCGCCGCGTGCTTTGCGCAGAGCCAGGCGCTTTTCGTACAGCTCGGTCATCGCGGGCAGCTGAGCCATAACGTCTTTATATTTCGTCACCAGAGCCGGGTCATTGGAGCCGTCCAACAGAGCGTTAATTTCTTTATAAACGCCCTTGACACGGCTGCGGATGACGCTCTTGACGAACTGATAGCTATGGATATTGCCGCTTTCATCCAGCTGCATCAGGCAGGAGAACGCCAGGCGCTCCTCCCCTTCATTGAGGCTGCAGATGCCGTTGGAAAGCTGGGTGGGCAGCATGGGGATGACTTTATCCGCGTAATAGATGGAAGTTGCGCGCTCATAAGCTTCCTTATCCAGCGCGGTGTCCGGGCGGACATAGTGGCTGACATCCGCAATATGAACGCCCAGCTCATAGCCGCCGTTCTGGGTCTTCATCAGGCTGATGGCGTCGTCGATATCCTTGGTCTCGGCAGAGTCGATGGTAAAGATCGGCAGACCGCGCAGGTCGGCGCGGTGGGCAGCTTCGGCGGGGTCGATGAGAGCGTTATCATATGCGTGAGCTTCGGCCAATACCTCCTCCGGGAATTCCTGGCGGACATCACGGCCATACAGCACAGCCTTGGCGCACTCTGCTGCGCGGTCGGAAGTGCCGAAGCGCTCGGCAACAGCGCAGCGGTGGTCCATATGGCGCTGGCCGCGGTTGGTCAGGATAGCACCGACCTTATCCCCCAGCTGTGCGCCGTTGACGCCTTTTTTATCCAGCACAATGCGCACATCACGGCAGCCGTCCGGCTCCACGGCAAGGCGGCCGTCCTCAGTCAGCACAATGGTACCGGCAAAGGTGTTGTGCGGGGTGGTCACCTCCACCACTTCACCCTCGGCGCTGCCCTCCACACGGGGGTGGTCGAACAGTTTGATGATGATTTTATCCTGCGGCATAGCACCATGCAGGGCGCGGCCGGGAATAAAGATATCGCCGGTGCCGTCATCGCGGGACGCAAAGCCGAAGCGGGCCGCCAGCTTGACCAGTGTGCAGGGAATGCCAGCGGGGGCATCGGTATTTTCCATCACGGCAAAGCCCGGAACATAGGTACCGTTGCGGGCGGACAGCATACCGGTAGCTACCATGCCGGTTACGGTGTTGCGCAGGCGGGAATTATCCACCTGCAAAGCATTCTGCAGTTCACGCAGGGTCTGGGGGCGGCGCTTGCACGCCGCAAGAATATTTTTCTGTAATGGTGTCATGTTTTCTCCTTTGGGTTGGGCACAGGCAGCGGCCCATGCCTTTGTTTTTACTCCTCGTTTACGTCACCCTGCCACCCGGCAGGGTCCTTCCATAGCAGGCGTGGCCTTTGGTTTCGCGGCAGCACCTGCACCATTGTGACCTTTTTATTTTTCCCATAAAAAACGACCCGCGGTATTGGGCGGGTCGTTGACGGTTCCTGAATAAGGGAAAGCGGAACGCCAACAAAATTGGCCAGACCGTTCTCCTTTCATTCAATTACAAGCGGGCACTCAGCACACCAACCAGCAGCGTAGCTACAAAGAAAACAGCGCCGCAGATTTTGGTCACTTTGGCCAGCTTGGCATCCAGGCCACGCTCGCGGCCGGCAGCCATAAAGCTGCTATCACCCATAATAGCAGCAGACAGGCCCTGCCCTTTCTGGGTCTGGGACAAAGTGAACACAACGATCAGAACCGAAACAATGATCAGCACAACGCCGAACGCGATTTCATAAGCGGTCATGGATTAACAGCAACTCCTTTTCAGGCCACAGCCAAAACGGATGTTTCGGCCTGCCCTAACTCTCATACAGGTTATAATATAACATACCAAAAAGCAAAATGCAAGAACTTTACCCTGCCTTGTGCAGAAAAAGATTGCATTGCCTTTTTTTGCTCCTTACAGACTCATCTGCTCGGTCGTGTCCTCCTGGCGGAGCAGCGCGCCGGCTGCGGGCAGGGTGCGCACGCGGTAGCGGTGCGGGTCTTTCAGTTCCAGCCCCGCCGCCAGGCGCACTTTGGCGATTCGGGCGTTCTTTTTCAGCGTTACCATGTTGATACCGGCGGTATCGCGGGTAGCCTTTTCGGGAATCAGCGCACTGCCGACCAGGATCAAGCGTGGGCCACCGGTGCCGCCGCTGGTGAAGACGGCCAGCTCGGTTTCTTCCTCAATGTGCAGCATTGCGGCAAGTTCTTCCTTATCGCTATAGGCTTTCAGCAGCTTGCGGCGGTTCTGCTTGGTCATATAGCTGGCCAGCGGGATCTTTGCACACTTGCCGTTCTGGTAGAAGAACAGCATGTAACCACGGTAATCGACTGTGACCGTCATGAACAGCGGCACTTCGCCCTCTTCCATTTCCAGCTTGGAAGCGACATAATCACCCAGCACGCTGGCCTTGGTATCGGCAAATTCCGATGCGCGGGATTTGTACACCTGGGCATGGTTGGTAAAGAAGAGCAGCTCGGCGCTGTTGGTGGTCTCTTTGGTATAAACCACCTCGTCGCCGTCTTTCAGCTTCTGCTCGCCAGACATGCGCAGGCTCTGCGGGGTGATCTTTTTGAAGTAGCCTTCCCGCGTAAAGAACACCGTGACCGGGTAATCCGGGATCTCGTTCTGCTCATCGGCAGCAGAATCGTCCGGCAGGTCGTACAGAATTTCCGTTTTGCGGGGGCTGCCATACTTTTTGGCAACATCGCTCAGCTCGGTCATAATGATCTTGCGGATGCGGGCGGGGCGTTTGAGAACATCTTCCAAGTCTGCGATCGCCTTTTCCAGTTCCTCAATTTCCTCGGTGCGTTTGAGGATATACTCACGGTTGAGGTGGCGCAGCTTGATTTCCGCCACATACTCAGCCTGCACTTCGTCAATGCCAAAACCGATCATCAAGTTGGGCACAACCTCGGATTCTTCCGCAGTGTTGCGCACAATTTCAATTGCCTTATCAATATCCAGCAGGATAGCTTCCAGGCCGCGCAGCAGGTGCAGACGCTTTTGCTTGCCCTGCAGATCATAGTAGGTGCGGCGGCGCACGCATTCGGAGCGGAATGCGATCCACTCCAACAAAATCTGGCGCACGCCCAACACGCGGGGCTGGCCGCCGATCAGCACATTGAAGTTGCAGGCAAAACTGTCCTCCAGCGGGGTTGCCTTGAACAGACGCGCCATCAGCTTGTCCGGGTCCTGGCCGCGCTTGAGGTCGATGGTCAGCTTCAAGCCGTTCAGGTCGGTTTCATCACGCATATCGCTGATCTCACGGATCTTGCCCAGTTTGACCAGCTCGGTGATCTTATCCATGATGGCTTCCACCGTTGTGGTCGGCGGAATGCGGGTGATGTCAATGCAGTTGTTCTCTTTATCGTAAGCCCACTGGGCGCGCACGCGGATGCTGCCGCGGCCTTTTTCCAGCACATTCTGCATCTCGGCGGCATCATACAGGATGGAACCGCCGCCGACAAAATCCGGCGCGGGCATCAGCTGGGCCAGGTCCGCCTGGTCGTCTTTCATCAGGGCGATGGTTGCATTGCAGAGCTCCACCAGGTTGAAGGAACAGATGTTGGACGCCATACCGACCGCAATGCCCAGTGTGTTGTTGGCCAGAATGGTCGGGAAGGTGACCGGCAGCATCGTCGGTTCGGTGGTGGTGCCGTCATAGTTGGGCACAAAATCCACGGTATCCTTGTCGATATCGCGGAACAGCTCTTCGCACACGGGTTCCAGCTTTGCCTCGGTGTAACGAGCGGCGGCGTAAGCCATATCGCGGCTGTACGCCTTGCCAAAGTTACCCTTGGAGTCCACAAAGGGCACCAGCAGGCTTTCGTTGGAACGGCCCATACGCACCATGGTGTCGTAAATGGCGGCATCGCCGTGGGGGTTCAGGTGCATGGTGCTGCCTACGATATTGGCGCTTTTGGTGCGGGCGCCTTTCAGCAGGCCCATGCCGTACATGGTATACAGCAGTTTGCGGTGGGCGGGCTTGAAGCCGTCAATTTCCGGCAGCGCGCGGGAAACAATAACGCTCATGGCGTAAGGCATGTAGTTTGTTTCCAGCGTATCGGTAATGGGGCTTTCGATGACCTCACCGGCAGAGAGGATCTCGACGTTATCGCCCAGCTGCGGGCGGGCAGGGGCGGCTTTCTTTTTGGTTGCTTTTTTTGCCATTTTGCTCTTTCCTCCCCTGATTAAGATACATCCAGATCGTCCAGATATTCAGCGCCGTGCTCCGCAATGTGTTCCTTACGGCCCTGCAGATTATCGCCCAGGAGCAGGTCAAACACCTCCGCCGTGCGCTGAACATCGGTGGGCAGAATTTTAATTAAGCGGCGGCTTTCGGGGCTCATGGTGGTCAGCCACATCATTTCGGGGTCGTTTTCGCCCAGACCTTTGGATCGCTGGATCGTAAACTTCTGGCCGTCGATCCGCTTCATGATATCGGCCTTTTCCGGCTCGGTATAGGCAAAGTAGGTCTTATTTTTGGTGTTGATCTCATACAGCGGGGATTCCGCGATATACACATACCCCTGATTGATGAGGGTGGGGGTCAGGCGGTAGAGCATCGTCAGCACCAAGGTGCGGATCTGATAACCGTCCACATCAGCATCGGTACAGATGACGATCTTGTTAAAGCGCAGGTTGTCCAGATTAAAGGTAGCCAGGTCCTTATTGTGGCTGCCGCCCAGCTCCACGCCGCAGCCCATCACGCGGATCAAGTCTGTGATAATGTCAGACTTGAAAATGCGGGCGTAATCGGCCTTCAGGCAGTTCAGGATCTTGCCGCGAATGGGCATGATAGCCTGGAACTCCGAATCGCGGCTCTGTTTGACCGCGCCCATAGCGGAATCGCCCTCCACGATGTACAGTTCGCGGCGGGTGGCATCCTTGGTGCGGCAGTCCACAAATTTCTGCACGCGGTTGGCCAGGTCCATCTGCTGGGTCATTGTTTTTTTGATGGACACACGCGCTTTTTCGGCGTGCTCGCGGCTTTGCTTATTGATTAGCACCTGCTTGCAGGCTTTTTCGGCTTCGTCCGGGTGCTCCACAAAGTAGACTTCCAGCTGGTGCTTGAGGAACTCCGTCATGGCCTGGGCCACAAACTTGTTGGTGATGGCCTTTTTGGTCTGGTTCTCGTAGCTGGTGCGGGTGGAGAAGCTGGAGGAAACCAGAATCAGGCAGTCCTGCACATCGTTGAAGGTGATGGAGCTTTCGTTTTTCTTGTACAGACCCTTATTTTTCAGCCAGTTGTTGATCTGGTTGACAAAGGCCAGGCGGACAGCGCGGTCCGGGCTGCCGCCGTGCTCCAGCCACGAAGAGTTGTGATAGTATTCCAGCGTTTGCACCGCGTTGGAAAAGCAGAACGCCACGTTCATTTTGACCTGATATTCCGGCTGATCATCACGGTCGCGGCCGATTGCGGAACCGGAGCAGAAATGCACCGGGGTCAGGGTTCCCTCACCGGCGATCTCATTGGCATAGTCCTGAATGCCATGCTCATAGAAATATTCGATTTTTTCGGCACGTTCGCCCGTGCGGTCGTTGAACACGAGAGTCACACCGTCATTGACAACGGCCTGGCGGCGCAGCATATCCTTGAAGGTATCCGCCGGAACATTGATGTCGGTAAACACATCGGTGTCCGGTTTCCAGCGGATGACGGAGCCGGTGCGGCGGCCGGTGAACGGCTCTTTTTTCAGCCCGCCGACATTCTCACCTTTTTTGAAATCCAGGTGATAGTGCATGCCATCGCGGTAAATATCCGCAGTCATCCATTCGCTGGAATACTGGGTGGCGCAAAGGCCAAGGCCGTTCAGGCCAAGGGAGAAGTCATAGTTGCCGCTACCCTCGCCATATTTGCCTCCCGCGTACAGTTCGCAGAACACAAGATCCCAGTTCCAGCGTTCTTCAGCTTTATTGTAATCGACGGGGATACCGCGGCCAAAGTCCTCTACTTCCACAGAGTGATCCGGGTAAAGGGTAACGTTGATTTTGTTGCCGTGGCCGTCACGCGCTTCGTCGATGGAGTTGGATACGATCTCAAAAATGGAATGGGCACAGCCTTCCACACCGTCAGAGCCAAAGATAACGGCCGGGCGCTTGCGCACACGGTCTGCACCTTTTAAGCTCTTGATGCTTTCGTTGCCGTATTCTTCCTTCTTTTTTGCCATTCGGCAGTTCCCTCCCGTTTTGGATGCAGGGAATCACGCTGCTGCGTACCCCTGTGCGCGCAGAATTTTGCTTTTTCAGGCGCGTAAAGATAATTAAACCACAGGTTGACAGGAATTGTCAAATCCAATTTTGCGTTTTTGCTGCACAAAGTTCCCTGTTGTGGTTATTTTTTGTCTGCTTTTTTGCGTTTGCGCGGCGGCTGGGCGGAGGCTTTTTCCTCTGCGGGCGCCGGGCGTCCCGGCTCTTCCGGCACGGGGGCCGGAGCTGTGCCCTGCAGTTTCCAGGCGCGCTCCAGCACGGGTTTCAGGTACTGGCCGGTGAAGGAGTTCGGGTTCTGGGCCACCTGTTCCGGCGTACCGGTTGCCACAATGGTACCGCCGCCGCTGCCGCCCTCCGGCCCCAGGTCGATGATATAGTCGGCACGCTTGATCACATCCAGGTTATGCTCGATCACGATCACGGTGTTGCCCGCATCGGCCAGCTTATCCAGCACCTTGACCAGGCGGTGCACATCGGCAATGTGCAGCCCGGTGGTAGGCTCGTCCAGAATATAGACGGTTTTGCCGGTATCGCGGCGGGCAAGCTCGTTGGCCAGCTTGACACGCTGGGCTTCGCCGCCGGAAAGTGTGGTGGCCGACTGGCCCAGCTGCACATAGCCAAGGCCGACTTCCTGCAGGGTTTGCAGTTTGCGCGCAATTTTGGGCTGGTTGGCAAAGAAATTGCAGGCTTCCTCCACCGTCATATCCAGCACATCGGAGATGTTTTTGTCTTTATATTTTACTTCCAGCGTTTCGCGGTTATAGCGCTTGCCCTTGCAGACATCGCAGGGGACGTAAATATCCGGCAGAAAGTGCATTTCGATCTGCACAATGCCGCCGCCCTCGCAGGCTTCGCAGCGGCCGCCCTTGACGTTGAAGCTGAACCGGCCGGGGCCGTAACCGCGCTGTTTGGCATCCTGGGTGTTGGAGAAGAGGGTGCGGATATCGCCGAACACACCGGTGTAGGTGGCCGGGTTGGAGCGCGGGGTGCGGCCAATGGGCGACTGGTCAATGCCGATGACCTTATCGATCCATTCCATACCCTGAACTTCGTCACACTGGCCGGGGCGGCTGCGGGCGCCGTTGAGCGCTGCGGCCAGCGACTTATACAAAATTTCATTGACCAGCGTGGACTTGCCGGAACCGGAAACACCGGTCACGCAGATCATTTTGCCAAGGGGAAAATCCACGGTAATGTTTTGCAGGTTGTTTTCCCGCGCTTTGACCACCGTGAGCATTTTACCGTTACCGGAGCGGTGGGCGGTGGGAACTTCCACAAATTTGCGGCCGGAAAGGTACTCGCCGGTCACACTGCGCGGGGCATTGCAGATGTCCTCCACACTGCCGGCGGCCACGATCTCGCCGCCATGCACACCGGCACCGGGGCCGACATCCACAATATAGTCCGCCTGGCGCATGGTGTCCTCGTCGTGCTCTACTACAATCAGGGTGTTGCCCAGGTCGCGCAGGCGCTTCATGGTGGCAATCAGCTTATCGTTATCGCGCTGGTGCAGGCCGATGCTGGGTTCATCCAGCACATACAGCACGCCGGTCAGTGCGCTGCCGATCTGGGTCGCCAGGCGGATGCGCTGGCTTTCGCCGCCGGAAAGGGACGATGCGCCGCGAGACAGGGTCAAGTACCCCAGACCCACGCTCTTCAAAAAGCCCAGACGCTCTTTGACCTCTTTGAAGATGGAGGCAGCGATGACTTCATCCCGCTCGGACACTTTTGCCGTCTGAATAAATTCCAGCTCCTCGTTCACGCTCATATCGCAGAACTGAGCAATGTTGATGCCGCCCACCGTGACGGCGAGGCTGGTGGGCTTCAGGCGTTGGCCGTGGCAGGTGGGGCACTCCTCGCTGGACATGACAAGGGCGATTTCCTCCTTGACCCACTCGCTGCCTGTTTCACGGAAGCGGCGCTCCAGGTTGGGGATAATGCCCTCAAACGTGTTCATATAGGTGCCGGAGCCAAACATATTCTCGCGCTGCATCTCGATTTTTTCAGTTCCGGTGCCATACAGGATGGCGTGCACGGCTTCTTTGCTCATCTCCTTGATGGGGGTATCCAGCGTAAAGCCATAGCGCTTGCCCAGCGCTTTGTAATACATTTCAGAGATGGATCCCTCCGCATAATACCAGCCGCTGGCCTTGATGGCACTTTCGCGGATGGACTTGTGCGGATCCGGAATCACGCGGGCCGGATCCACCTTCATAAAGGTGCCCAGGCCGGTGCAGGTTTCACAGGCGCCAAAGGGATTGTTAAAGCTGAACATGCGGGGGGAAAGTTCGTCAATGGAAACACCGTGCTCCGGGCAGGCATAGTTCTGGCTGAACTCCATCGGTTCGCCGCCGATAACATCAATGATGACAAGGCCGCCGGTCAGGGCAACGGCAGTCTCAATAGAATCGGCCAGGCGGCCGCGCACCGTATCATTGATGGACAGGCGGTCCACGACGATTTCAACGGTATGCTTGATATTCTTTTCCAGCTTGATCTCTTCGTCCAGATCATACATGTTGCCGTCAATGCGCACGCGGGCGTAACCGCCGCGGCGGGCAGCGTCCAGCTCCTTGGCCTGGGTGCCTTTGCGGCCCCGCACAACAGGGGCCAGCACCTGGAAGCGGGTGCGTTCCGGCAGTTTAAGCACCTCGTCTACCATCTCGTCCACCGTTTGCTGGCTGATGACGCGTCCGCAGACCGGGCAGTGCGGAACGCCGATGCGGGCATACATCAAACGGAGATAATCATAAATTTCCGTCACGGTGCCCACGGTGGAACGCGGGTTGTGGCTGGTGGTTTTCTGGTCAATGGAAACCGCCGGGGAAAGGCCGGTGATTTCGTCCACATCGGGCTTTTCCATCTGGCCCAGGAACATGCGGGCATAGCTGGAAAGGCTTTCCATATAGCGGCGCTGGCCGTCCGCAAAGATGGTATCAAAGGCCAGGCTGGACTTGCCGGAGCCGGAAAGGCCCGTCATAACAATCAGCTTGTTGCGCGGCAGAACCAAGTTGACGTTTTTCAGGTTATGCTCCCGCGCGCCCTTGATCGTAATGCGGTTGTTGGCATCAATTTGAATGTTGCTCACTTTTTATAGCTCCTTCTCCCCTTGCCCGTTTTGCGCTGTTTTTCAGCGGCGCGGCGGGTGCTGGTATCGGCGGTAGGGTCCTCCCCGCGCTGCAGCTTTTCAATCTCATCACGCAGGAATGCGGCGTGCTCAAACTGCAGCAGGCAGGCGGCTTCTTTCATCTCGCGGGTCAGGCGGGTAATGGTCTGTTCGCGTTCAGCGCGGCTCATACGGTGCTGGCGCATCTTTTTGTTTTCTTCGCTCATGCTGATTTCCAGCCCGCCGCCGATGGCTTTCACGATAGTTTTTGGTGTAATGCCGTGTTCTTTGTTGTAGGCATCCTGGATGGCACGGCGGCGCTCGGTTTCCATGATGGCGCGCTCCATGCTGGGAGTTACTTCATCGGCGTACATCAGCACCACGCCGTTTGCGTTGCGGGCCGCGCGGCCAATGGTCTGAATCAGGCTGGTTTCGCTGCGCAGGAAGCCCTCTTTGTCGGCATCCAGAATGGCGATCAGCGAAACTTCCGGCAGATCCAGGCCCTCGCGCAGAAGGTTGATGCCGACAATCACATCAATGGCACCGGTGCGCAGGTCCTTGATGATCTCCATGCGCTCAAAGGTATCCACCTCGTGGTGCATATACTTGGTGTGCACGCCGTGTTCTTCCAGGTAGTCGGTCAGGTCCTCGGCCATTTTGACAGTCAGGGTGGTAACTAGGGCACGCTCGCCGCGGTCGATGCGCTGCAAAATTTCGCCCAGCAGATTCTCGATCTGGCCTTCCACTGGGCGCACCATGATGACGGGGTCCAGCAGACCGGTGGGGCGGATGACCTGCTCGGCCACGCGGCTGGAATGTTCCCGTTCATAGGGGCCGGGGGTAGCGCTGACAAAGATCGTCTGGCCGACCTTGGATTCAAATTCCTCAAATTTCAGCGGGCGGTTGTCAAACGCCGAGGGCAGGCGGAAGCCATATTCCACCAGCGTTTTTTTGCGGCTGTAGTCCCCGCCGAACATGCCGCGGACCTGCGGCAGCATCACATGGCTTTCATCCACCATCAGGATAAAATCTTTGGGGAAGTAGTCCAGCAGCGTGGTGGGGGTGGAGCCGGGGGCACGGCCGGACAGCACGGCAGAGTAGTTCTCGATGCCCTTGCACATGCCAACTTCCTGTAGCATCTCCATATCGTACTGGGTGCGCTGCTGGATGCGCTGGGCTTCCAGCAGTTTGCCCTCTGCAGTAAAGGCCTGCACCTGCTGTTCCATCTCGGTCTGGATCTTGGCGAGACCTTCTTTCATTTTTTCAGGGCCGACGATATAGTGGCTGGCGGGGAAAATGGCCACATGGCGCACAATATTTTTGCGTTCGCCGGTCAGGGGATCAAACTCGGAAATGCGGTCGATCTCATCGCCGAAGAATTCGACGCGGATGGCGTATTCATCATTATAAGCAAGGTGGATATCCACAATATCGCCGTGAACGCGGAACTTATTGCGGATAAAGTTCATATCGTTGCGTTCATATTGCAGCTTGACCAGGCGGCGGCAGAGCTCGTCCCGCTCCATCTGCATACCGGGGCGCAGGCTGATGACCATGCTGCGGTAATCGATAGGGTCGCCCAAGGAATAAATGCAGGAAACCGACGCCACAATGATAACATTGCGCCGCTCCGACAGTGCCGCCGTGGCCGAATGGCGCAGGCGGTCGATCTCATCATTGATGGCGCTGTCTTTTTCAATATAGGTATCGGTGGAGGGGATGTAGGCTTCCGGCTGGTAATAGTCGTAATAGCTCACAAAATATTCCACCGCATCATCGGGGAAAAATCCGCGCATCTCGGTGCAGATCTGACTGGCCAGGGTTTTGTTTGGTTCCAGAATCAGTGTGGGGCGGTTGCACTGTGCAATGATATTGGCCATCGTAAAGGTTTTGCCGGAGCCGGTAACGCCCAGCAAAGTTTGACCTTTATCCCCTGCTTTCAGGCCCTGCACCAGCGCTTCAATCGCCTGGGGCTGGTCGCCAGTCGGTTTGAACGGTGCTTTGAGGTGGAACACCTCGGTTTGATTTTCCTGTTGCTCCGTCATAGCGGACCTCCCCTGCTGTTGGTCGTTCATTTACAACTTAAGTTTGTCTTATACAACTTACTGTTGTTTCATTATAGTATAGATCTTTTTAATTGTAAAGGCAATACCGCATAATTCTAAGTGCCGATACGGCGAGCGAGGTGCGGCAG
>ERZ825324.3358-NODE-3358-length-15003-cov-4.154536_pt1 | contig 15003 bp, 13 predicted proteins | sample MGYA00519859_ERZ825324 | MGnify/ENA primary metagenome ERZ825324 (study PRJEB31778, sample SAMEA3449198) | human gut metagenome | biome: human gut; feature: human-associated habitat; material: faeces | place: United Kingdom | collected 2010/2012 ... | reverse complement strand
TCGATACGCACCTTGTTGTTCTCGTCGTCAAACAGCGCCTGCGCCAGCGCCTTGGCCAGCTCGGTCTTGCCCACGCCCGTGGGGCCGAGGAACAGGAACGAGCCGATGGGGCGGTTGGGGTCCTGAATGCCTGCGCGGCTGCGCTGGATGGCTTCCGTGACGGCCTGAACCGCTTCGTCCTGACCGACCACCCGCTTGTGGAGGGTCTCGTCCAGGGTCAGCAGCTTCTCCCGCTCTCCCTGCACCAGCCGGGAAACGGGAATGCCCGTCCAGCGCTCCACGATCTTGGCGATTTCCTCGTCGGTGACTCTATCCCGAAGGATGTTGCTGTCCTTTGCGGACTGGGCGCGGCGCTCTTCCTCTTCCAGCTGCTTCTTGGCTTCCGGCAGACGGCCGTATTTCAGCTCCGCCGCCTTTTCCAGGTCGTAGCTCTGCTCGGCGGCTTCGATCTGACGGTTCAGGTCCTCAATCTTCTCCCGCAGCTGCTGCACCCGGCCAATGGCGTTCTTCTCGTTTTCCCACTGCGCCTTCATGGCGTTGAAGGAATCCCGTTCCTCCGCCAGCTCCTTTTGCAGTTCGGCAAGACGCGCCTTGGACAGCTCGTCCTCCTCCTTCTTCAGAGCGGCCTCCTCGATCTCCATCTGGATGATCTTCCGGGACACCGCGTCCAGCTCAGTAGGCATGGAGTCCATTTCCGTCCGGATCTGGGCGCAGGCTTCATCGATCAGATCGATGGCCTTGTCGGGCAGGAACCGGTCGGTGATATACCGATGGGACAGCGTTGCGGCGGCAATGATGGCGGAGTCCGCGATCTTCACGCCGTGGAACACCTCGTACCGCTCCTTCAAGCCACGCAGAATGGCGATGGTATCCTCCACCGTGGGTTCATTCACCTGCACCGGCTGGAACCGGCGCTCCAGAGCTGCGTCCTTTTCAATATACTGCCGGTACTCGTCCAGCGTCGTCGCGCCGATGCAGTGCAGCTCGCCCCGAGCCAGCATGGGCTTCAGCAGGTTGCCCGCATCCATGCTGCCCTCGGTCTTTCCTGCGCCCACAATGGTGTGCAGCTCATCGATGAACAGGATGATCTTGCCCTCGGACTTCTTCACCTCGTTCAGCACGGCTTTCAGCCGTTCCTCAAACTCGCCCCGGTACTTGGCGCCCGCGATCAGCGCGCCCATGTCCAGAGAGAAAATGGTCTTGTCCTGCAACTGCTTGGGGACATCCTTCTTCACGATTCGCTGGGCAAGCCCCTCGGCAATGGCGGTTTTGCCAACGCCGGGTTCGCCGATGAGCACAGGGTTATTCTTCGTCTTCCGGGACAGAATGCGGATGACGTTCCGGATTTCCTCATCCCGTCCGATCACCGGATCCATCTTCTGCTCTCTTGCCCGCTTGACCAGATCAGTGCCGTACTTTTCCAGCGCGTCGTAGGTTCCCTCCGGGTTGTCGGTGGTGACACGCTGATTGCCCCGGACTTCCTGCAGGGCTTTCAGGACACGTTCCCTCGTGATCTGGTAGGTCTTGAACAGCTCCTTCACGCCGCCCCGGGCAGTTTCCAGAAGTCCAAGGAACAGATGCTCCACAGACACATACTCGTCCTTCATGGTCTGCGCCTGCTGCTCCGCCGCATTGAACGCGGCCTGCACGTCGGCGCTGACATAAAAGCTGTCCATGGCCTGACTTGTCCTCACGCCGGGGATCTTTCGCAGCTCGGCTTCCGCCGCCGCTTCCAGACTTTCCACCGTAACGTCCATCTTTTTCAGCAGCTGAGGGGTCAGACCGCCCTCCTGCCGCAGCAATGCCAGAAGCAGATGCACCTGCTCCATCTGCTGATGAGAATTCTGAACCGCCAGCTGCTGCGCGCTCTGGACGGCCTCAATCGATTTTTGGGTATAGTTATTGAAGTTCATCTACTTTACCTTCCTTTCGCTTTAGCACTCTCGTCGCAAGAGTGCTAATTCATTTGCCTTTACTATACCCCAATTTTAAAAAATGTCAAGGGTTGCATCCCACAAGCTACAAAAAATTCACATTTGGCATTCTGCACAAATTTCACCGCCTCAATTTTACGCGCTTAATACTTATTTAATATTTGCGCACTTATTTTTTTAATAGCCCCCGGATATAATGAAAGCGTACTCAATGATAATTTTCTTTTTCATTTTCTTACCTCTCTTTTTCTCTGAAAATCCCCGACTTGGTCTGGTCAACCAAAGTCGGGGATTTTTCATGCTTATTTTGCCAGCGCCCGGGTCTTGCAGAGCTTGTACAGCTCCTCCGCCGCCAGACGGGTCTTCGCCACCGGATAGCCTTCCTTGGGGAAGCAGTAGTAGAGGCACCGGTTGTCGCCGATGCAGATGGTGTCCGCGATCTCGTACCAGTAGTAGTCGGCGTACAGGCCATAGGATGCCGTGGGCTTCTGAGTATAGTGGAGCTTCCCGCCGCAGCCCGTGAGGGTGAAGCCATCCCGGTCGTGGGTCAGATGCCCCTGCCCTACCTTATAAATGGCCTTGAAATCCACCATCATGGCAATGTCCACGTCGATGTCCAGCTTGTATGTTCCGTCCTCAAGCTCCCGGCGCACCTGCTCCCGCTCCCAGCGATACCAGTCGGGAACGTGGGAAAACTCCGTCTCCCCTTCCGACGCCGCAAGGTCGCCGATGGGGGTCAATTCCCAGTGCTTGCCGCAATGGCGGCAGGTCAGGCCGGTGCCTTTGCCCGTCAGCTCCCCCTCCGTGCCGCAATGGGGACATTTATACAGAATACGCTCCAGACCGTCCGCCCGGAAACCGTCGGTGATCTGAATGCCGTTTTCCCTCTGCCAGCGGAACTGGTCGAAAGAGAAGGCTTTGTCCAGCCCGTCGGACAGCTCCTTGACGGATTTCTCCTTCAGATCCTCCCGGCTGTAGAGCAATCGCACCTTCGCCGAAACGGGGACGCTCTTGCGCACCTGCAATTCATTGTACAGCGGGTTGCGGCTGAACGCGCCGAAAGTCTCGATCATCACCACGGGCACGTCCAGCTTTTTCAGCAGCACGCCCATTTTCCGGGGCAGCGCCGTGCAGGTGCCATCGAAGGAATAGCTGGCCTCCGGGTACATGAGAACGCTGCTTTTCAGGTCTTTCAGGCAGTAGACCATATCCTGCACCAGCGTCAGGTCGGTGACGAATTTCCGGGTAGGTACGCAGCCGATGGTGCGCATCGCCCATGCCATCAGGCCGCCCATGCCCACAAAGCCGTCGGATGTACAGATAATGTTGTAGGGTCGGGGGTACAGAATGGTGCTTGCGATCTGCAAATCCAGAAAGCAGGAATGGTTCATGAGAATCAGGCACGGCTCGTTCTTACCGACCTTCTCCATTCCCTCGCTGGTGTAATGGAAGTGGGTTCCGGCCAGTCCCAGAATGGACAGCCCCCGCACGAGGGTGCGCCAGAAAATGCCGGGCCGGATGGGGTGCAGATGGGGATACTGGGGCAGCGCCATGACTTTTTCGTAGTCCAGTTCCTTCACGGTGGTTTTCATAGGGCGTCCTCCCGATTATGTTCTCCATAAAATTATACCAGATGCTGTCCTCTCCGTCAACCAGCGGCTTTGCATGGCTGTATATTCATCTATGATGAATAATATGCACTCAGTTGCTGGAATAATTTAGGATGAATTCCCTGAATATTCACATATACATGTTAAACTTGCGGGTTTTTGTAGTATTTATATTACATACGGCCTTATTTTCTCTTCATTGTTGTATATTCATCCTATTGACGATGAATAAAATACGCGCTATAATGCACTCATCAATCACCTCCCAGCTACGGGAGGTCAAAAATGAAAAGGAGAGTAAAATTATGAAAAAGGTATTTGCACTTGCGCTGACCGTTCTGATGGTCATGTCCATGTTCGCCGGCTGCGGCAACAGCAACACCACCAAGACCACCACCGAGGCTCCCGCCGCCACCGCTGCTGAGACCACGGCCGCTGCGACCACAGCTGCCAAGACCGCCGCTGCCGAACTGAAGACCGTCGAGTCCGGCAAGCTGATCATGTCCACCAACGCCGCCTTCCCTCCCTATGAGATGGTCGCCGATGACGGCAGCTTCGAGGGCATCGATGTTGAGGTCGCCGGCGCGATCGCCGAGAAGCTGGGTCTGGAGCTGGTCGTGGACGATATGGACTTCGACGCTGCTCTGCTGGCCGTTCAGCAGAACAAGTCCGACATCGTCATGGCCGGTGTCACCGTCACCGAAGACCGGCAGCTGGTCATGAACTTCTCCGACAGCTACGCCACCGGCGTGCAGGTGGTCATCGTCAAGGAAGGCTCCGATGTGACTCTGGACAATCTGGGCGAGAAGATGATCGGCACCCAGCGTGGTACCACCGGTTACATTTACACCTCCGATGATTACGGCGACGATCATGTCACCGCCTATGACAACGGTGCCTCCGCCGTGCAGGCTCTGATCAACGGTCAGGTTGACTGCGTGGTCATCGACTCCGCTCCTGCTGAGGCTTTTGTTGCCGCCAACGCTGGTCTGACCATTCTGGACACCGAGTACGTCACCGAGAGCTACGCCATCGGCGTGAACAAGGACAACACCGCATTGCTCGACGCCATCAACCAGGCGCTGGCCGAGCTGACCGCCGACGGCACCGTTCAGTCCATCGTTGACAAGTACATCTCCGCTGAATAATCCAATCGCTCAGCCAGGGGCGGCTCAAGCCGCCCTTGGCACGGTTGTACCCGGAAAACCGACCTTCGCGCTGGGAAGGCCGATTTTCTGCGTATAACACGATACCGCGCAATATTAAATGAGAAGGTGAAGCTGTGGAACTTTACGAACTTTGGAAACCCCTGATGCGGGACGGCACCGCATCCTTCTGGCAGGAATTCTACGTCAAATTCTATCAGGCATTTATCGAAGGAAGCCGCTGGAAGCAGTACCTGAACGGCGTCGGCACCACCCTGCTGGTCACAGCCATGGCGCTGACACTGGGCATTCTCCTCGGCATTGTGGTGGCCGTGATCCGGACCGCCCACGACCAGCAGCGGACAGGGCACAAGAACCCCATTCTCGGCCTGTTCAACGGCATCTGCAAGGTATACGTCACCGTCATCCGCGGCACGCCCATGATGGTGCAGCTGCTGATCATGGGCTTCGTTATCTTCTCCTTCTCCCGGAACTACACCATGGTGGGTGCGCTGACGCTGGGCATCAACTCCGGCGCTTACGTCTCCGAGATCATCCGGGGCGGCCTCATGTCCCTTGACCCCGGTCAGGCCGAAGCCGGGCGGAGCCTTGGCCTCGGCTACATCGACACCATGCGTCTGATCGTCATTCCGCAGGCATTCAAGGCCATTCTCCCCGCCCTCGGCAACGAGTTCATCATGCTGCTGAAGGACACCTCCCTCATCACCGTCATCGGCGGCAAGGAAATGGTCTACGCCGCTCAGGCCATCTACGGCCGAACCTACGAGCAGATGTTCCCCCTCATCGGCATCGCCTGTATCTATCTGCTGCTGGTCATGGTATTCAGCTGGCTGCAAAGTTTACTGGAAAGGAGGCTGCGTCAAAGTGATAGACGTTAAGCATCTGAGCAAATCCTTCGGCGACCATCTGGTTCTCAAGGACATTTCCGAACACATTTACCCCGGGGACAAAATGGTCATCATCGGCCCCTCCGGTTCCGGCAAGTCCACGTTCCTGCGCAGTCTGAACCTGCTGGAAGAACCCACCTCCGGCACCATCACCTTTGACGGCGAGGTCATCACCGACCCCAAGACGGACATCGACGTGGTCCGTCGGAAAATGGGCATGGTGTTCCAGCACTTCAACCTCTTCCCCAACATGACCATCCGCAAGAACATCACCCTCGCCCCCGTGCGCACCGGTCTGATGACCCAGGCGGAAGCGGACGACAAGGCCACCCAGCTGCTGCGCCGGGTCAGTCTGGAAGAAAAGGCGGACGCCTATCCCAACCAGCTCTCCGGCGGTCAGAAGCAGAGAATTGCCATCGTCCGGGCGCTGGCCATGAATCCCAAGGTCATGCTTTTCGACGAGCCCACCTCCGCCCTTGACCCGGAAATGGTGGGCGAGGTTCTCGCCGTCATGAAGGAGCTGGCGGAAACCGGCATGACCATGGTGGTCGTCACCCACGAGATGGGCTTTGCCCGTGAGGTCGGCAACCGGGTGCTGTTCATGGACGACGGAAAGGTTCTGGAACAGGGCTCCCCTGCCCAGCTTTTCGGCAATCCCCAGAATCCCCGCTTGCAGGATTTCCTCTCGAAAGTTCTGTAATTATTCTGATATCCCAGCCTTTCAGGCTGGGATATTTTGCTATGCAAAAGCATAGCAAAATAAGAAATGCGCCATTTCCTCGCCCCTTCAGGGCAACCGGAAATGATGCGCAAAAACTTCATGCACCGGCATCTGCACTTTTTCATGGTGCGATGCTTATGCATGAAGTTTTTTTGCCCAAGTACTTGACAAATCTGTTATATCTGTATATACTGCACATATACAGTTGTAACAGAAGTGAGGTGCCAAAGTGACCGTATTGATCGACAACAAAAGCAGTCTTCCCATTTACGACCAGATCTACTCCCAGATCAAAGCACAGATCATCAGCGGCGAGCTTCAGGAGCACGAAGCCCTGCCCTCCATCCGGAGTCTCGCCAAGGATCTGCGCATCAGCGTCATCACCACCAAGCGTGCCTACGACGAGCTGGAAAAAGAGGGCTTCATCTACACCATCGCCGCCAAGGGCTGCTTCGTGGCTCCCAAAAATGTGGAGCTGCTCCGGGAGGAGACCCTGAAAAACATCGAAAATCACATTGGCCAGATCGTCCGCCTTTCCCAGTCCGTCGGCCTGAGTGAGCAGGAAGTTCTGGATATGGTCAGATTTGCCATGGAGGATGGAACATGAACGCATTGGAAATACGGGATTTAACCAAGCACTACACCGGTTTTTCCCTGAATCATCTGAACCTGACCCTGCCCTGGGGCTGCATTATGGGGCTTGTGGGCGAAAACGGTGCGGGAAAAAGCACCACCATCAAGCTGATTCTCAACACCATTTCCCGGGACGGCGGCACCGTCACCATTTTGGGCCGGGACAACCGGGAGAACCTGTGTCTGTCCAAGGAAGAGATCGGCGTGGTGCTGGACGAGGTGGGCATCTCCGCCTGTCTCACCACCCGGCAGGTAGGCAAGATCATGCAGGCCATTTACCGCAGCTGGGACGAAGCGGTCTTTTCCGACTATCTGACCCGGCTGGCCGTTCCCGCGGATAAGAAATTCAAGGATTTTTCCCGGGGCATGAAAATGAAGCTTGGCATTGCCGTTGCCCTGTCCCACCACCCCCGGCTTCTGATTCTGGACGAGGCCACCAGCGGTCTTGACCCGGTCGTCCGGGACGAGGTCATGGACATTTTCAACGAATTCACCCGGGACGAGAATCACGCCATTCTGATCTCCTCCCACATTGTCAGCGACTTGGAAAAGATCTGCGACTACATCGCCTTCCTGCACAAAGGCAGGCTGATCCTCTGCGAAGAAAAAGACCGGCTGAAGGAGGAATACGGGGTTCTCCACTGCACCGCTCAGGACGCGGCGGCCATTCCCGCTTCCGCCATCGTCGGCAAGCGGGTGTCACCCCTCGGCTGCGAGCTTCTGGTGAAGCGATCGGGCGTTCCCGGGAATCCCACGTTCAGCCCGGTAGACATTGAGCAGCTGTTCATTTTCATGGCAAAGGAGGAACACTGATATGAGAGGCTTGCTTCGGAAGGATTTTTACCTGCTTTGGAGTTACTGTCGGCTGATGCCCCTGTTTTTGCTGGCGTTTATTATCTTTTCCGCCTTTTCTTCGGACGGGCAGTCGCCCTTTTTCATCTACTATCCCTGCATTCTCAGCAGCGTCCTGCCGGTGAACCTGCTGGCCTATGACGATGCGGAGCACTGGCTCACCTACTGCGACACCCTCCCGGTGACCCGGCGGCAATACGTCTCCGGAAAGTACATCATGAGCCTGATCTGCGCCGGCGCCATTTTCCTGCTGTCCGCCGCTGCCGCCGTCGTCCGGCTCTGCCGGAGCGGTGCGTTCAATCCGGCCGACCTGACTGACCAGCTGGCAGTGCTTGCCATGATCTCCCTGCTGTCCTCCGCGCTGACCATGCCGCCGCTGTTCAAATTCGGCGCGCAGAAGGGCCGCATTGTCTTCATCGGCGTGGTTGGTATTTTCTGCGGTCTCACCGCCATTCTGGACACACCGGATTTGTCCGGTGTCACCCTCCCCATTGCACTGCTTCCGATTCTGGCAATGGTCACCTTCGCCGTCTCATGGCTGCTGTCCATCCGGTTTTATGAGAAACGGGAAATCTGAAACTATAAAAGCACATCGGCCATCCAAATGGACGGCCGATGTGTTTTTTTGCTGTTCTTTATTCCCCGTACCCCATGGGATTCTTTGACTGCCAGTTCCAGGAGTCACGGCACATGTCTTCCAGATTCTTTTCCGCCTTCCAGCCAAGGACGCGCTCGCTCTTGGCCGGGTCTGCGTAGCAGGTGGGCAGGTCGCCGGGACGGCGGCCGACGATCTGGTACGGGACCTTGACACCATTGGCCTTCTCAAAGGCGTGAACCATGTCCAGCACGCTGTAGCCGATTCCGGTGCCCAGATTGAACGCCTCGCAGCCCAGACCGGAAACGACGTATTTCACCGCCGCCACGTGTCCCTTGGCAAGATCGACCACATGGATGTAGTCCCGGACGCCGGTGCCGTCGGGGGTAGGATAATCGTTTCCGTAGACGCTGAGCTTTTCCCGGCGGCCGATGGCCACCTGGGTGATGTAGGGCATCAGGTTGTTGGGAATGCCCCGGGGGTCTTCTCCGATCATGCCGCTTTCGTGAGCGCCGATGGGGTTGAAGTAGCGCAGAAGCACGACGCTCCACTCCTTGTCGGCGAAAGCAATGCCGGAGAGTATCTGCTCGGTCATGTACTTCGTCCAGCCGTAGGGGTTGGTGCAGCTGCCGGTGCGGCTGGTTTCCCGCAGGGGCATCTCGTTGTCGCCGGAGTAGACGGTGGCGGAGGAGGAGAAAATGATCTTCTTGCAGCCCACGTCCGTCATGACCTTGGTCAGAACCAGCGTGGTATTGAGGTTATTGTCGTAGTAACGCCAAGGCTGGGCGACGGATTCTCCCACGGCCTTCAGGCCCGCGAAGTGGATGACGGCGGAAATTTCATTTTCCGCGAAAATTTTCCGCAGGAGCGCCTCGTCCCGTACGTCTCCCTCGTAGAATTTGACTTTCCTGCCGGTAATGGCCTCCACCCGATTCAGGCTCTTGGGGTTGGCGTTGCACAGGTTGTCGATGACCGTCACATCGTATCCGCTGTTGAGAAGTTCAACGCAGGTATGGGAGCCGATGTATCCGGCGCCGCCGGTGACCAGAATGTTCATTGTGGTATCCTCCTTTATACTGCGCAAAAGCGCGTTATCTGCATCTGACGCCGTTACCGATTGGGGGAACGGCTGGTTTCATACTGAACTCCAATTAAAATCTTAAAAAAAGATTTTAATTGCCTGAAGGGCATGGAGTTCATATGAGACTTGTTTTGTGATTTCTTTCCTTATAAATCACAAAACAGGCAGCGCCGTCAGGCGATGCCTTCCTGATTAAAATTAAGATTTTAATCAGGAAATAGTATCAGGACACATTATAGCGTGCTCTGCCAAAAATGCAATCCTAAAAAACAACTCTTATCTTCCATATTTTGCGACCACTGCCGCCATGGCGTCGAACTGCTCCTCCATGTCCTTCACCAGCTTCATCTGGGTGCGGGCACGGTCCAGATTCTGCTGCGGATGGCTGACGTGGAAGTAATGGTCGCCGTCCAAGTAATCCGTCAGGAAGCGGATGCCGCATTCCAGCGTCATCAGCCGGGCGCCCCAGGGCAGATATTCCAGCTCCGCAGGCGTCAGACTGCCCCGCGCCCCCTCCAGGAAGCTCCGGGTGAACACCTCGTATAGCTGAATGTCAAAATTGACTTTGGACAAGTCCTGTTCATCCTCCAGACAGTGGTTCGCGCCGAAGCGGATGGAGTCGCCGAAATCGTTGATGGAGAGGCCCGGCATGGTGGTGTCCAGATCGATGACACAGATGCCCTCGTGGGTGTCCCGGTCGATCAGGATGTTGTTCAGCTTCGTGTCGTTGTGTGTGACCCGCAGGGGAAGCTTCCCTTCCCGCAGCGCCCGCAGAGCAACGCCGCAGTCCTCTTTCCGCGCCAGAAAGAATTGGATTTCCGCGGATACCCCTTTCGCCCGGTTCAGCTTATCGGCTTCCAGGGCAGCGAGAAACTGGTTGAAGCGGACTTCAGTGTCGTGGAAATGGGGAATGGTCTCGTGAAGTGTCTGGGCGGGATAATCCCGGAGCATGTACTGAAACCGCCCGAACGCCCGTCCCGACGCCGCAAACAGCTCCGGCGTGGCCGACTGATAGCAGTCGGCATTTTCGATGAAGGGCATCAGCCGCCACACCCTGCCCCGGTTGTCGGTGACAAAATCCGCGCCGTCTCTGGTTTTCACCAGACTCAGGGTCTCCCGGGAGGGGTCGCCGCCCTCGGCAAGAATCTCTCTGCGCAGGTAGGACGTAATGCCCACAAAATTCTCCATCACTTCCTCAGGATGGGGAAACGCGGCCTGGGACAGCCCCTGCAATATCAATTGGACAGTGCCGCCCTCTGGGGTACGGCACGATACGCAGAAGGTATCGTTGATGTGCCCCTTGCCGTGGCGGGCAATGTCCAGAATCGTACCCGGCAGCTCGTAGGCCGCCAGAACCTGTGAAATAACGGAATTCCCTTCGGGTGCAGAAATCGTGTTCATTTTCAGTATCCTCCAATACAAACGTTGTTATTTCCCGCTCTGCCCGTTCACCCAATCCACCGCCGTCCGGGCAAAGGCTTCGACCACAGGCAGGGGCTTTCCCTCCGGGATGGCCAGGGCGATGGTTCGGCTGGCACGGGGCTTCAGCGGGCGAACCGCCAGATTCTGGGTTCTGCCCTGGATGAGCAGCTGGGGAACGATGGAAATGCCCAGCCCCTGCTCCACCATGGCCAGAATGGCATAGTCGTCCTTGGTGGTAAATTTGATGTTCGGGCGCACCCCCGCATTGTCCAGCGCCCGGTGGATATCGTGAGCTGAGCTTTGCAGCAGGCTGATAAAGGGGTCCTCTCCCAGCTCCTGAATGGGGATCTCGTCCAGCTGTGCCAGCCGGTGGTTCTTCGGCATGATCGCCACCAGCGGGTCCTGCGTCAGCGGGATGGTTCGCATCCCTTCGGGGGCAGGCAGGGTCACAAAGCCCAGATCAACCTCCCCCTCCCGGAGCCACTGCTCCATGTCGTGGTAGTCGCCGTTGAACATTTTCAGCTCGGCCTTGGGGTGAGCACTCTGGAATGTCCGGATCATCCCCGGCAGCCAGTGAACCGCCACGCTGGTAAAGGCTCCCAGCCGGACGGTTCCGGCGTCGGCGCTGCGGATGTCCCCGATCAGCTCCGTCAGCTCCCGGTCCTTTTGGAGAATCTCCTGCATCTTGGGCAGCACCATCTCCCCCGCCTCCGTCAGCCGGACGCCGCTCCGGTTCCGGCGCAGAAGGACGAAGCCATATTCTTCCTCCAGCGCGCTTAAGACATGGCTGATGCGGGACTGGGTAGACCCCATGGCTTCCGCCGCCCTCGTCAGACTGCCAAGCTCCACCGTCCGCACAAATGCTTCATATTTTTTCAGGCTCATGCCGCTTTTCCCTTCTTCATGCGGAAATTTCATCATATCTTGTGTATAATAGCACCAATTCCTTTCTTTGGCAACGTTTTTTTGTACAACTCAGGAAGAAAGTTTTCGTTGCAAAAATCCTAAAACCTTTGTATAATGATTTCATCATTATTAAGCATGGATACATGATTTTATTTCATGTATCGAAAGAGAGAGGGATTTTTGTGAATTATATTGAGCTTTCCGTATTCATAGCCTATTTCGTATTCATGGTAGCCATCGGCCTGTACTTCTTCAGCAAGTCCAAGGGCGCCGGTGAAAAGGATTACTTCCTCGGCGGCCGCAACATGGGTGCGTGGGTGTCCGCTCTGTCCGCCGGTGCTTCCGATATGAGCGCATGGGTGCTCATGGGTCTTCCCGCCTCCATCTATTTAAGCGGCATGGGGCAGACCTGGATCGCCATCGGTCTCGGCATCGGCTACGCCGTGAGCTGGATCTTCATGGCGCCCCGGCTGCGCCGGTTCTCCATCGCCGCCAATGACTCCATCACCATCCCCCAGTACCTGACCAACCGGTTCCTGAGCAAGAATAAGTCCCTGCAAATCCTCAGCGCTATCATTTTCCTTGTGGCCTACACCATCTACGCCGCCTCCTCCATCAAGGCCTGCGGCACCCTGTTCAACACGGTCATGGACATTGATCCCACCGTTGCCATGTACATCGCCGCGTTCATCATCGTGGCCTACACCTTCCTTGGCGGCTTCAGCGCGGTGTGCTGGACAGATTTCTTCCAGGGCATGATCATGCTGGCCGCTCTGCTGATCGCCCCCCTGTTCGCTCTGGCGCTGGCCAAAGCAGGCGACGGTGCCGCGACCGGCGCGGCCCTGCCCGACGGCTTCTTCAACTTCTTCACCACCCCTCAGGACATCATTTCCGGCCTTGGCTGGGGCCTTGGCTACTTCGGTATGCCCCACATCATCATCCGGTTTATGTCCCTGAAATCCGAGAAGGAACTTCGCAAGTCCAGCGTGATCGGCATTTCCTGGACAACCATCATCCTTATCATGTCCGCCCTGACCGCCATTGCCGGCCGCCTGTATCTGGGCGAAATTGAGGATTCCTCCACCGTGTTCATCACCATGGTTCGCAGAATTTTCCCCGCCCTGGTATCCGGTCTGCTGCTGTCCGCGATCCTGTCCGCCGCCATGTCTACGGCCGACTCCCAGCTTCTGGCGGCGTCCTCCGCCTTTGCCAGCGATGTCTATAAGCCCGTCATCCGCAAGAAGGCTTCCGACTCTGAAATGCTCTGGGCCGGACGCATCGTGGTCATCGTCATCGCTATCGTTGCCCTGTTTATTGCCTCCGACCCCAATTCTGGCTCCATCATGGGTCTGGTAGAAAACGCATGGGGCGTCTTCGGCGCGTCCTTCGGCCCCGTCATTCTGCTGAGCCTGTTCTGGAAGCGGCTCACCTTCGGCGGAACGGTGGCAGGCATTGCCGCCGGCGCTGCGGTGGATATCCTCTGGCTGGTTTTCCTGTCCTCCACCGATATCTACGAGATCGTCCCCGGCTTCGCCGCCGGTCTGCTGGCCGCCGTGGTGGTTTCTCTTCTCTCGAAAGGCCCCGGCAAGGATGTGGAAGACCTCTTCGACCGCGCTGTCGATCTGAAATCCTGAGTTCCGCCATATACGCGGTGAGTTTCCCCTGTGGAAGCTCACCGCTTTCGTTTGTCCTCCAATCTTCTTGACACAAAATTCATTCCGGCTTACAATACGGTATAGCATTTATTTCCCGGAATGTTACCGGGCGTCAAGGAGGAAACACTATGGTTTTGTTTGGTGCTGACCGCGTGGCGGAATATGCCCATCTCTTTATTGGGCGCACGGCACTGCTCACCGGCCCTTCCGGGCGTACCAGCAGCAATGAACCCACTTTTGACGTGCTGAAACGCTGCTGTGACCTGCGGCTTCTGCTGGCGCCGGAGCACGGTGTTCGCGGCGACAAGCCCGCCGGAGCGTGTTCGCCGACGAGGTGGACGAAGACACCGGCCTGACTGTCCGCAGTCTGTATACAAAGGAGTCCAAACGTCTGTCCGCCGATACCTTGGCGCTGTTCGATACGCTGGTCTACGACGTTGCCGACGTAGGCTGCAGGTATTACACCTTCCTCACCTCCCTGCGCTACTGCATGGAGGACTGCGCTGCCGCCGGGAAGCGGCTGGTGGTGCTGGATCGTCCCAATCCTCTGGGCGACCGGGTGGAGGGCGGTCTTCTGCGGGAGGAAGCTGCCAGCTTTGTGGGTGGCTACCCGATCCCGGTATGCTACGGCCTGACCTGCGGCGAGCTGGCGGTGATGATGAACGAGGAACTGGGCTGCAAATGTGACCTGCACATCGTTCCCTGCGCCGGTCTGACCCGGAATATGACCTTCCGGGACTGGGAGCATTATTGGGTGATGCCCAGCCCGAACATCCCCCGCTACGAAACGGCGCTGCTGTACCCCGGCACCTGCCTGATCGAGGGAACCAACTGCTCCGAAGGCCGCGGGACCGCCGACCCCTTCGCCATCATCGGCGCGCCTTTCATCAAGGCAGAGGCTTTTTCGAGAGCCTTCAACGCTCTGGGCTGTCCGGGCGTGGAATCCACACCGGTGTATTTCAGCCCCACAACCTCCAAGCACGAGGGCACCCTGTGCGGCGGCATTCACCTGCACATCACAGACGAAACGCTTCTGCAGCCCGTGGCCCTGGGCGTAAAGCTTCTGGATCTGCTGCGGAAAATGTACCCGGAGGATTTTCACTTCCTGCCCCCCGTTCGCGAGGATGGCAAGCCTTTCCTCTCCCTGCTTGCCGGGCACCGCGATTTTGAGCACCCCGACTGGGATGCGGAATCGCTGCTTGCGCGGTATCGGAAGGAAAGCGAAGATTTCCGTCAGAGAAAAGCGCCTTACGAGCGTTATCCAAGGGGCTGACCGATCAGTCCCGCCCCATGGTGTGCGGTGCAAATAACCCGAAAGCCGCAATACTGAAAAAGCGACTTCTTCATCTATCCGCAATTCTTTCTGCACTTCTTTCTTTTGTCATATCTCGGTGTCTGCAGCCAACTACCCCTCCGCACAAAAATAGGGGTTGACAAAGGATCCTGCCCATGCTATAATACGTAGGCACCTAAGGAGTGCAACAGAATATCGCGGAGTAGAGCAGTTGGAAGCTCGTCGGGCTCATAACCCGGAGGTCGTA
>ERZ825324.3357-NODE-3357-length-15017-cov-5.301965_pt1 | contig 15017 bp, 25 predicted proteins | sample MGYA00519859_ERZ825324 | MGnify/ENA primary metagenome ERZ825324 (study PRJEB31778, sample SAMEA3449198) | human gut metagenome | biome: human gut; feature: human-associated habitat; material: faeces | place: United Kingdom | collected 2010/2012 ... | reverse complement strand
TTAGCGGTTACACTTTACATAAATGAAGTGTAACCAACCGTAACCTAAGTGTAACTAACTGTAACTTAATTGTAATTAGCGTTATAATAATGTGAATTTTGAACAAATTCTTCTAGTTTTTCCCTATCCCATAACAATACTTTATTACTTTCTGCAAGTTCTTTAGCCGATTTGGTAAAGTGTCTATTCGTTAAGACTGCGGCAACATGACAGTTATAATATGTCTTACCTGCAAATGCTTCCTGAACAGCCTTGTTTCCGATGTCAGAAGAATAGCATTTACATTGTATTCCATACTTAACACCATCCCGGTATGCGATAACATCAAGTCCCTGATCGCCACTTCCTTTTGTTACTTCGACATTCTCATAACCGTTTTCAGTTAATAAGTCAGCACAATAATGTTCAAATGTGTGACCGTCCATATCATCGTAAGGCTGGTTGAAATTGTACACAGGTTCAGGTTCAGGAATTGGCTCTGGATGATGATAAGGGGTATTCTGATAACGTCCACCCTTAGGTTTGGAAAAGTCCATAGCGTGTTTATTTGGCGATGCAATCCACTTGCACCACCCGGCGATAGCCTTACATGAATCAACTATCCACCCTATACCTCCAAGTCCCATTGTGAACAGGTATAAGAACCCCATTCCAATCTTCCCATCCATAAACTTATGTACTCCTAAGAATCCAAGGAATACAGTTATCAACATTCGTTTCGTTGGTTTCATTTGCATCTTCCTCCTGCTTGTATGATTTGATAATATTATACATTAAAGAGAAAATATTTTATAGCATATACGGATATATTTTTTAGATAAGCAGATAATAATCATATGAAAATATTACTAGCTCAAGTCATGTATGAAAAGAATATATCCATTAGGCAGCTTTCCCTTAAATCAGGAGTACCAAAGTCAACTATTCAGGATGATATGAAAGAAGATTCTAACCCGAAGATTAGGACACTTGAAAAACTTGCTATTGCTCTGAATTGTCAGATAACAGACCTTTTTGAGACAAATATAAAATAAATGTCCGCTTAACCGTCCGATTGTCTCCATATCGTTCCATTTCCTAGAAAAAGAGTTATAATAATCGTAACAAGATAACCATATTTTTCAAGAACGAATGTTCAATAAAACTATTGAAATCCCTCATGAAATGGTGTATCATAACATCAAGGGATTTCGTACATATGTTCTGTATAAGGAGCTGATAATGTGGACTACAAAAAACTTATTATTGAGATGCTTGATATTGCAGATGAGCGTTGCTTGAAACTCATCTACATACATATCAAGGCTTTATTAGGACTGAGGTAATCAGTCCTTTTTATTTTCTTGTAGCAATTCTACCATCTTTTGAAGAACTTCCCAATCTGATTCATCCAGTGCTGCAAGCATTGAGATGAATTTTTTCTTAAAAGAATCATCTTCACTTTTTAGTGCATCGCCAACAAAATGTTCAATCTGTTCATCCCTTGTTAATTCAATGAACATTTCACCGTTTCCAGTTCGTAGCCATTCTTCATTAACATTGAATATATTGCAGATGTTATTTACAGCGGCATCGCTAGGGTTGCTCTTTCCGACTTCGTACCCACCTATGGTATTTCTAGGTACTTTTAGTTTGTCGGCAAATTCTTGTTGAGTTAAGTCTAATGTTTTTCTTAACTTCTTTAATCGCTCTTTCATTTATTCACTTCCTTTCTGTTACTAATTATATCGCACTGTAATGTAAAAAGCAATACAAAAATGTGGCATAAGAACAAAATGTTCAAAAAGAACAAATTTATGCTTGACAAATGTTCTATAAGAGTATATTATTGTGGTATAAGAACAAAACACAAGACAACCAAACAGGAGGGAAAACAAGATGACAAAATTAAATAAAGAAAAATTCATGAAAACAGAGATGGGAATAGAACTGGAAGATACAATCCGCTGCTGGGACAAAGCATTGGACGAAAGAAAAAAGACAGCACCGGGAATCGAGAATCCAGATCAGGGACTTGGCTTCCAATACTGGGAAAACACTTGCAGAAGTTGTCAGGACAGATGGGAAGTGTTTAAACTGGCAATCAAGCAGTTTTATGGAATTGAATTTTTCTTCACAAGAACTGACGAATATTTTGGGGTATGCAATGAAGGTGAGAGCATCTGGCTCATGAAAGAAGAGAGGGAAATGATTGAATAAAGCAAATAGCCGAAACGGTCAGAAATGACCGTCTGCCGGGAATGACCTCCCGGTACTGATGATGGCAGGTCGAGAAAGAGAGGTGTTGAAAAATGTCAGAAAAAGAGAAGGACATTGAGTTGAGAAGATTTTTATTCCATGGTACGAAAGAGCAGCAAGCGAAACTTGAAACTGCCCTTTCAGAAGACGGTGTTAGTAGAAAAACCATCTACATGATATTGAAGTATTTAACAATCAATCCAGATTGTCAGGATATTTTGCAAAAACAGTTTCCAGATGTTTAGCAAGTTCTTCCTTAGAATGAATGTTCTGAATGGATTCTACAACGCGTATCTCATTTTCCCATACATAAATGGCAGCGTTATATTTTCCAGATGAAGTCAAACCTGATACTTCAATCTCGTAGTTCCCAAATTTCCTGTAAATGCAAGGTTCATAATCAAAATTTCGTACAGAATATTTGGAGCCAAGATGAGTTAATGTCTCTTCTAATTTTTTATTAAACATTATCATAACCCTCCCTTCTAATAGGGAGTATATCACAGAAAGGAAGTGAAAGTCATGTCAGAAAAAGAAAAACAGATTCTTGAAACAATGACAAAAGCAATCCCTAATATGTCCGAATTTGATAAAGGATATCTGCTAGGAATGGGTGAAGCGATGGTGAGTAACAAGAAACAGGAATCTAAAGAACAGAAAGAGGGCGAATAGATGAAAGCTTTAATTCCTATCAACTACGATGCGGAGCAGCCGACTGTCTCCGCAAGAGACTTGCATAGAGCACTTGGAATAAGCAAAAGATTTTCGATGTGGTTCGAAACAAACTCACAAGGATTTATTGAAAATGAAGATTTCACAAGTGTACTTTCAAGTACGGTTGTTAATAACGGAGCATTACGAGAACTACAGGATTATAAGTTATCTGTAGACATGGCAAAGCACATTTGTTTAATGTCCAGGACAGAAAAAGGAAAACTGATTCGTCAGTACTTTATAGACCTTGAAAAGGCTTGGAACACACCTGAACAGATTTTTGCCAGAGCTTTAAAGCTGGCGGATAGAAAAATTGAGTCATTGAAATCTGATAATGCAGCATTAATTGAAGACGTTGAGAGAATGCGACCGAAAGAGATTTTTGCAGATGCAGTCTCAGCAAGTCACACATCAATCTTAATCGGAGAACTTGCAAAGCTGTTAAAACAGAACGGCATTGAGACAGGACAACGAAGATTATTCGCATGGATGCGTGAGAATGGTTTTCTCATCAAGAGTGGTTCAGCTAAGAATATGCCGACACAAAGAGCAATGGAACTTGGTTTATTTGAAATCAAAGAGGGTTCTTACATTAACGGAGCCGGGGTAAATGTCACCACTAAGACAACTAAAGTCACAGGTAAAGGACAACAGTATTTCATTAACAAGTTCTTAGCACCCTAAAAAATTAGTCCCATGGAAACGGGCATTTCCACAGGACTAAAAAAGAAATTACATCAAGCTATATAGTAGCAGAAAGCGAGCGAAAAAGCAATGAAAAGAATTATTTCAGCATGGATTGAACAGTTCATTGAGTTTGATTCTGAGATGGAATATGCAGTATTTGAGCAGGATTTGAAGAACGGCAATAAGAAATACCGCATCATTTCAAAGGATAAACTGCCAGACGGTAAATACAGAATTCACCTTAAGAGACAGTATAACAAGAACATTTTCCCGGAAGAAGGTGTTACATTATGACATTTGCAGAAAAACTCAAACAGGCTATGAAAGATTTAAGCTTGAACCAACGTCAGGTGTGTGGACTCACCGGGAAAAGTAAAGGTTCTGTAAGTCAGTACTTATCAGGTAAGCAGATACCACCAGAAGAAACGCAGATAGCGATCGCAACAGCATTAGGACTTGTATCTGACTACTTCACTAAATCAGACAGCGAAATGGTCGTACTTCCAAGTAAGGAAGTAAAGAATGGGGTAATCCCTAAGCTAGATGTTGAAAAGGCTGCAAAACTCTTGCAGATGAACCACAACACGATTCGTAAGGGATTACAGCAGCAGGTTTTCCCATGGGGGTATGCAGTACATACATCTGATAACAGATGGGCTTATTTCATTAATGCAAGACGTTTTGCAGAAATTGAAGGAATCACACTTTAGAAAGAGAGGTAACAGAAATGAACGAAATAAGAGGATTTAAGGTTTTTAATCCAGATTGGACTTGCAGAGGTTTCCAGTATGAGGTAGGAAAAATCTTTGAAGAAGATGTTGAACCAAGTTGTTGTGACAGAGGTTTTCATTTTTGTGAGAATGCAGCGGATTGTTTTAATTATTATAGCTTTAATCCTGACAATAAGGTAGCGGAAGTTATCGCATACGGTGACATCGTAAGAGGTGATGATAAGTGCTGTACGAATAAAATCAAAATAGTTCGTGAAATCCCATGGCAGGAACTCTTAACTATCGTAAATACAGGAAAGAGTTGTACAGGACTCTGCAACACCGGGAACAGAAACACCGGGGACTGCAACACCGGGAACAGAAACACCGGGAACAGAAACACCGGGGACTGCAACACCGGGAACTGGAACACCGGGGACTGGAACAAATCTTCTTTCAATACTGGTTGTTTTAACACAGAAGAATCAACAATCATGTTGTTCAATAAACCATCCGAATGGACATACAGAGATTGGTTAAATTCTGATGCTAGATACTTGCTGATGGATATTCCTAAAGATGTCGTTGAGTGGGTATATGAGAATTATATGACGGAAGATGAAAAGAAAGCGCATCCATCTTATAAGACAACAGGCGGCTATCTTAAAATTCTTGATGAATCTGAATGCGCTCAGATTTGGTGGGATGGTCTTTCAGAAGCAGATAGAAATAAAATCAAGTCAATTCCTAATTTTGACATTGAGATTTTCGAACAGTGTACAGGTATCAAGATTGAAAGTGAGGGTAAATAGTATGAATCAGTTTATTGAACTTCTTAAGAAAAAAGGTATTGTTGAGAAATTACAGAGAAGTGTTGACAGATGTGCAGCGTTATGCGGTGGAGATGTCCCACAAGGGGAAATTGATAAGTCAATTAAATTAATCATACAGCTTGAAATTCATCGAGATGAAGAGTTAACAGATGCATTTGTTGATGTTTTTGCAGATTTAGCATTAGAGCAGGTTGTTAAAGAACTCGATATTAAATATAACCCCGAATCAGATGCAGCACAGAACCCTGAGACACCTACAAGTATGTTAGCAATGTTATTTGCCAAATTAATATGTCAGTAGTTTCTTTCATGCCGCATCAGGAAACCGCCCTTACCGCAACCAAAGATAAAAACCATGTCGCATATTATCTTGACATGGGGTTAGGTAAAACCTTCGTAGGGGCTGAAAAGATGTGGTTACTTAACAACAATGTGAATCTGGTAGTCTGTCAGAAATCTAAGATTGACGACTGGATGGAACACTTTGAAACATATTACCCAGATTATGAAGTGTTCAATCTGACGAAGAAAGAGCAGGGGATACGTTTCAGACAGTTAATAGAGACAAAAGATTTCTATGGAGACAGACAGATTGTAGGGGTTATTAATTACGATTTGGTATTCAGGCGCAAGTATATAGCCCATATAACCGACTTTACATTGTTACTTGATGAATCAAGCCTTATTCAAAATGAAAAGGCTAAACGGTCAAAATTCATACTGAAATTACAGCCTGAAAGTGTAGTGCTTTTATCAGGTACACCGACCAGTGGGAAATATGAACGGCTATGGTCGCAATTACGTTTACTTGGTTGGGACATATCAAAAAAAGCGTTTTACGCTTCATATGTACAGACTGAGTGGGTAGAACAGGGTGCATTTAAACAAGAGATCATCACAGGGTATAAGAACGTGCAGCATTTGAAAAAAAGATTAAAACAATTTGGAGCGGTGTTTATGAAAACAGAAGAAGTTATTGAACTCCCTGAACAGATTGAACAGAAGATTTTCTTAAAAATTACAAATGAATACAGATTCTTTGTGAAACACAGTTACATAGACCTTGACACGAGAAATTTGATTAGATTCAAAGATGATTCAGACTTTTTCGGTAAAGATATAACCCCTCATGTGGAACTTGTTGGGGATAACAGCCTGACAAAAACACTGTACTGTAGACAACTGTGTGGTCAGTATCACAAAGAGAAGTTAGATGCGTTCAGGGACTTACTGGAATCGACAGAAGACCGTCTGATTGTCTTCTACAACTTCAATGAAGAACTAGAAAGACTATCTAAAATCGCATGGGAACACAATAGACCTATTGCAGTTGTAAACGGGAAACAGAAAGATTTGTTGCCCTATGAGAACGCATCCAATTCAATCACATTTGTACAGTATCAGGCTGGTGCAATGGGGGTTAATTTACAAAAAGCAAATAAGATTATTTACTTTACATTACCACTTGGGAAAGGTTCTTGTGATTTGTGGGAACAGTCTAAGAAACGTATTCACCGTATCGGTCAGAATAAACCTTGTTTTTATTATTACTTACTCGTAAAGGGTAGTTTTGAAGAAAAGAACCTTGCAGCATTACAGAAAGGAAAGGAGTTAACAGATGAATTGTTCACGTGATAGTACAGGTAAACTTTGTAGACGTTGTAAATACGTCAGAAAGCACTTCAAAAATTTTGTAATCAAGACATTATTAGGAGTAAATATATTTAGTCTTTTATTCTGGTTGTCGTTTATTGATTACATAATTTCGTGGCAGCCTTACGTAATAATGGCAGTCAATTTTGTAGTGATTAGCTGGATTGCATTAGTAAATGATGTTATTTACTACTAAGTGAAAGGGGTGATAAATACGGCACAGGAAAAGAATTTTGAAAACCGATTGAAAAAATACTTAGATGAATACGGTTGTTGGTGGATTAAGTACTGGGCTGGTGCAGCTTATACGAAAAGCGGTGTCCCTGATTTACTTGTAAGCTCAGATGGTTGCTTTTTAGGTATTGAAGTTAAAGCAGCACATGGTGAACCATCGTTGTTACAGCTTAGAAATCTAAAAAAAATCAGACAATCAGGAGGGTATGGTATCTTACTTTATCCTAAGGACTTTGAACAGTTCAAAAATTTCAATGAACACAAAACAAAATCTAATGCTTGGTATCTTGCAAACATTGAAGAACAGAAGCAATGGAAAATAAAGTTAGAAGAAAAGGAGAATTAAGACATGACAAGAGGGGAACAGATTAATTATTTCCGTGACTGTATGATGAATACAAAACGTGAAGGAATGGCAGATTTACTTGATTATATGACAGACCTCGGTTTTCTTGATGCCCCCGCATCCGGTGGAAATCATTTACCTCAGGATGGCGGTCTGTTGGAGCATACAGTAAATGTTATGATACTTGCTGAAAAAATTGGTGTAGCCTTACTTGGTGGAGCGGCATATAACAAGATTCATGACAGCGTAATCATTGCCGCCGGACTGCATGACTTAGGTAAATGTGGTAGGTACGGAAGTCAGTATTACGTTGAAAATATGATTAAAGACGGAAAGCCAACTAAAAAAAATCCAGAGCAGAAATATAAACGCTCAGATGCTAAACCGTTTAAAATCAACCCGGATTTATGCCACATTGACCATCCGTTACGCTCTGTTGAATTGGCAGCACGTTATATTGACCTGACAGAAGAAGAAGAACACGCAATCTTCTATCATGATGGCGCGTATGGCAGCCTTGCATATGACTTAAAAGGACATGAAGAACCAGTTCAGACTATTATACATTTTGCCGACTTCTGGGCGGCTCAGTTCCTTGAAGTCGGTAAACTGGACAAGCTTAAAAAAGTAGAAAAAGAAGAGGAAATTCAGGAAGAAAGTGAGGTATAGAAAATGGGAATTACAGAAATTTTAACGATTGTATTCGTTGTATTGAAGTTACTGAAAGTTATTAATTGGCACTGGTTATTAGTTCTTTCTCCTGAACTTTTAGCGGTAGTAGTGTATGTGATAATCGTTATTAGTCAGATAAAGCTTATCAATAGAATTAAAAAAGACTTACTTAAGGGGGATAAATAAATGGCACAGAAAATTTTAATCATGGGTGAAAGCGGTACAGGTAAATCAACATCATTGAGAAATTGTGACCCGGCAACTACAGCTGTAGTTAATCCAGTAGGCAAGCCGTTACCGTTTAAAAATCACTTTGAAATGCTTAATGATGAGACAGATGCAAGAAAAATTGTAAAGTACATGAAAGAACAGGTTACCGCAGGCAAGAAATTAATCATCGTGGATGATTTCCAGTACATTCTGGCAGTCCCTTATATGAACCGCATCAAGGAAACAGGATGGGAAAAGTATAATGATTTCGGTGCAAATTACTTTGAAATCATTAATTGCTGCAAAGACTTACCTGACGATGTAGTAGTTGCTTACCTGACACATCTCGAAACACTTGACAATGGACTGACTACAGTCAAGTTAATCGGTAAGTTATTGCGTGAGAAAATTACGATTGAGGGATTGTTTACAGTTGTTCTGAGAACAGGTGTCAACGAATCAAAATACTATTTTTACACACAAAACAGCGGTAAAGACACCGTTAAGTCTCCGCTTGGAATGTTCCCAACCTATGCTATTGATAATGACCTGAACTATGTAGTTGATAAAATCCGTAATTACTATGAATTAGGCGATTACAAATCAGATACAGAAATGATACAGGCTGATGAAGAAGTAGCGGCTGATTTAGAAAAACCAGATGCAAAAGGAAGAAGAAGCAGAAGTAAAAAAGCAGATGCTGAAAAAGAGGAAAAAACAAAAAGAACACGTAAATCACGCTCCGAAGTTATGCAGGAGAATGAACAGAAAGTTGAAAAGTATCTTGATGATGTAGACGAAGCAGTCGATAAAGTGTCAGACGGTGCGGATGAAGTACCTTATGAAACAGCTGTTGAAGCGGCTGAGACTGTATCTGAACCAGATTTACAGAAACCACCTAGACGAACACGTAAGGAAAGAAAAGCAGAAGAATCAGAAGTTCTGGCAGAAGATACGTATTTCTATATTGAAGCAAATGATAATTTTGTTATGAAACATAAAGGTGATGTTGTGCCGGAAGGTGGAAAAGTTATCACTAAAGAAGAATTCGGTGAAGGTGTTAAGCGAATCGCACAGGAAAATAATCCGACTCCGACAGTAGAAAGTGAACCTTTAGACGGTCAAATGACACCGCCTGAGGAAAGAACTAGAAGACGTAGAAGGGTGAGAGCATAATGGGTTGGTTAAATTTTTTATACGCAAGTATGACGATATTTTTCGGACTTGACGCAATGACGGAATCAAGTAAACACAGTAAAAACAGCACAGTTATTTGTATTGTTGCGATGATTTTACTTGTAGTTATAAATTTATTTTAAGAAAGATGAGGTAAAAAAATTATGGCAGTTGATTTTAGTGCATTTGATGAAAAGGTTAATCTTAATGAATTACAGGAAGAGGTAAAAAACGCACCTGATTCACAGTATGAAGATGTTCCTGACGGAAGTTATGACGTAGGTTTTGACAAAATGGAGATTAAGCCGACTAAAGCAGGTGATAAGCTGATGTTTGCAGTACAGTGCAACATCCTTGACGGGGAACACAAAGGAAGAAAGATTTTCTTTAATCGTGTGATTGCAGGCAATACATCCGCTAAGTGGACTGACGCAATGGCTATTAAGTCAGTATGCACGTGGGTTGATAAATTAGAGACCGAAACAGTGCCGGAGTTCATCAATTATTCAGATTTTGCAGAATGTATTCTTGATATTTTTCAGGAGATTCAGGGAAAAGTCGGTGCAGCTATTACATATAAAGCAGGTGATTTTAACCCTATTACGATTGAAGAAGCTTTCGATATGTAGTTAAAAGACAGGCGGTGAGGTGGGACTTTCCCCTCACCGTTTTTGTAGTAGGTGATTAAATGATATTCTACGATTTTGAGGTTTTTCATCAAGACTGGTTAGCGGTATTCATTGATGTAGCGAATCGAAAAGAACACGTGATAATTAATAACCCTGATGAATTAAAAGCCTTATATGAAGCCAATAGAAAGAACATATGGGTAGGATTTAATAACAGGCATTACGACCAATATATCATGAAGGGTATCTTACTTGGAATGAACCCGAAAGCAATCAACGACTGGATTATCGTAGAAAATAAGGAAGGGTGGGCTTATTCAAGAGCATTCAACAAGATACCTATGATTAACTATGATGTGATGCCAAGTAATAATGAAAGTATGAAAACCGTAGGTTTGAAAACAATGGAAGGTTTCATGGGTTCTAACATCAAAGAAACTGAGGTTGATTTCCGAATCAGAAGAAAACTGACACGCAGCGAAATAAAACAGACAGTGAAATATTGTAGACATGACGTAGAACAGACTATCAAGGTATTTCTTGAGAAAGTCAGTGAATTCAATGCGACACACGGTATCATTCAAGCATTCCCGAATGAAACGAATCTGTATGACATCGGAGACAGTGAAGCACGTATTACTGCAAAGGTTCTCGGATGTGAAAAGAAAAGGTTCAATGATGAATTTGACTTCTATTTTCTCCCTTGTCTCAGACTGAAAAAGTACAAATATGTACAAGAGTGGTTTGCAGAAAGAAGAAAAGAAGCCCTTAACATGAATTTACAAGATTTCGACAAACGGGATAAAAAGACTTGGTACAAGTCACAGAACTTTGAAACAGTTGTTGCCGGAATACCGCACACATTTGGTTTTGGCGGTCTGCATGGGGCATCTAAAAAGCCGATTCACAGAAAAGGTCAGATTCTTCATGTTGATGTAAATAACTATTACCCATCATTGTTAATAGCGTGGGGGTTAGTTACTAGAACAGCTACAAATGATAACTTCAAGTTGGTATATAACACCAGAAAAGGTATGAAGAAAAAACAGATCGCAGCAGCTAAAGCCGGAAGAAAGGCAGAAGCAAAGCAGTGGAAAAAAGCACAATTGCCTTATAAGAAAATGTTGAACGCACTTTCAGGGGCAATGAAAGATGAAACCAATGCTGCATATGACCCACGTAACAACAACATTATGTGTATCAACGGTCAGCTGATGTTACTTGATTTAATCGAACATCTGGAAGTTGTACCGGGGTTTGAACTGATTCAGTCTAATACCGATGGTCTTATCATCTGGATTCCTGACACAGACGAAGCCTTTAACATGGTAGATGATATTTGTTACGAGTGGGAACAGCGTTGTTCTACTGAACAATGTTCAATCTTACTTGAACTTGACAATATATCAGAAATCTATCAGAAGGACGTAAACAATTATCTATGGATAGGTGTTGATGGTAGTGTTGAAAGAATAGGTGCATACTTGAAGGAACTTTCACCGATTGATTATGACTTACCTATTCTCAATAAAGCACTTGTTGATTACATGGTTCACAAGACCCCTGTTGAGCAGACAATAAATAATTGCAATGACTTAATTATGTTTCAAAAGATTGTAAAACTGTCAGGTAAATATGACTGGGTAGAGCATGAGTGCGGTAGCGGTCAGATTATTAGGACAACACGACATCGCAACGGAACGACAACAGACTTCTGGTCTTATCCTGATTTAGAGAAATACAGCTATAAGTCTTATCGTGTATTTGCTTCAAATCGCACGACTGACGGTAGGTTATTAAAGCGTAAAGCAGTCAAACCAAAAGGTGAGAAATTTGGAAATACACCAGACCACTCCTTTATTTACAACGATTCAGTTGTCGGTGTTAATGTAGTGCCGGAACTGGATAGACAATGGTATATAGACTTAGCAAAGAAGAGATTGAAGCAGTTTGGAATTGCAGCATAGTGAGGTGAGATAAGATGTCAGATACAATATTTATTAAATACGAAAATGGAGAAATGCGGATTAATCTGGAAGAATTTTTATGCTATTCGTGTAACAGAAGTATTTCAAAAGTAAGAAAGCTTGTAAAGATAATCAATAACAGTTATACACCAGAGGTTATTGATGATATGAAAAAGTTCATTGAACAAAGAATGAACACTACAGATACTATTATCGAAACCGCAAGAGAACATTATTGGGTTTTTAATGATGAAGTCAAGAAATATGAAAAGCGTCTTGATAGTGTAGTTACGCACAGAGGAATCTATAAAAGAAATACAGAGGGGTGGAAGTATTACAATAAGCAGGTAAAAGAAATCAGGGAGAACTTAAGAACAGCGAAAGTAAACATGAGAGCAGCAAAAGGTCAATTTAATGATACAGTCAGAATGAAAAACTTCTTCATAAAATTATTGTCAGAGGTATTTAGTTAATTGAGGTGTAGTGAAATGTTATATAAAGGTTATATAAAGACAAACGGTAAAAAGGCGATGGAAACCTTTAAAGGTCGTACAAAATTTCATACATACGAAGAAGTGAAATCATGTGATAGCTTCGCAGGCGTTCTCAAGGAAGATGTTATCCTTGTAGATATTGACGAATGGGAACAGTCTGAAATCCTCATGAACATTGTAGAAGATTATCAACTTGATTGTAGGGTGTATCAGACTACCAGAGGTAGGCACTTCCTGTTTAAAAATCATTCTGTCACTCGTAACCGTACTCATGTACCTCTTGCTATCGGATTAGTTGCAGACATTAAATGCGGCTCAAAATCCTCATATGAAGTCGTTAAGATTCACGGCGAAGAAAGATTCATTGAGTGGGATATTGAAGAAGGTGGGGCTTATCAGGAGTTACCTAAGTGGTTATCCCCGGTAAATAACAATATTGATTTCTTAGGCATGGAAGCAGGTGATGGAAGAAATCAGGCATTATTTAACTATATTCTGACACTCACAGGGAATGGTTTCAATGTAGATGAAACAAGAGAAGCAATCAGGATACTGAATAAATATGTATTAAGAGAACCGCTTTCGGATGATGAACTGGAAGTAATCCTCAGAGATGAAGCTTTCCAAAAACCTGTATTTTTCAATGATAAGACATTTCTTTTTGAACGATTTGCAACATGGCTTAGAACAGAGAAAAATGTAGTCAGTATTAGCGGTCAGTTACATATTTACTATGAGGGTATCTATCAGGTGGGGTATAAATCTATCGAAAAGGCAATGATTCAGGAAATACCGAATCTCAAAAAGACACAGCGTAGAGAGGTAATTGATTACATGGAATTAATAGCAGAAGAAAAAGAAATGTCAGACGCTAGATATATCGCATTCAAGAACGGTATATTTGATATTGTCACAGGAGATATGCAGCCGTTTTCCTCGGATTTTGTAATCACAAATCAGATACCGTGGGATTATAACCCGGATGCTTATTCTGAAATAGCAGATAAGACACTCAACAAGTTATCCTGTGATGATAAATCAATCAGATCATTGTTAGAGGAATGTATCGGATATTGTTTCTATCGCAGAAATGAACTAGGTAAGTCTTTTGTATTGACAGGTGACAAATCGAACGGTAAGAGTACATATCTGCATATTGTTAAAACAATCTTAGGGGATATGAATACATCCGCTTTAGACCCGGCTGAAATGGCTGACCGATTTAGCACTGCGATGATGTTCGGACGCTTAGCTAATATTGGTGATGATATTTCAGATAACTTCATGCAGGGTCAACAGGTGTCAATGTTTAAAAAAATAGTAACAGGTGACCGTATCAAAGCAGAACGAAAAGGACAAGACCCGTTTGAGTTCAACCCTTATGTGAAGCTGCTGTTTTCAGCAAATGACATACCAAGAATGAAAGATAAGTCAGGAGCAGTATTAAGACGATTAGTCATTATTCCCTTTAATGCGAGATTCTCAAAGTATTTACCTGATGGAATTACGATTGACCCGGAATATGACCCTTACATCAAATACAAACTAATTGAACAAAGTTCAATAGAATATCTGATTCAGTTAGGGATTCAAGGGTTGAAGCGTATTCTGGAAAACAACGGTTTTACATCATCTAAGAAGGTAGATGAACAGATAGAAGAATACGAAAGAGAAAATAACCCTATCAAAGCTTTTATTGATGATTGCGGTATTGAAATGATTGAGAATGAACCAACGAGTGATGTGTATAGACGTTATCAAGTGTTCTGTGCAGAATGTGGTATGCAGCCAATGTCAAATATCGTATTCAGTAAACAGATTAATAAGCGATTAGGACTTGAAACAGCAGTGTCAAAGATAAACGGTAAATGTATCAGAATTTTCAGAAAGGTGTAATTGCCTATGAAATATGAACACAGGATTTTAGAAAAGCAGCTTATCTCAGGAAAGATAAGTCCACAGGAATTTAAAGAGCGAATAGATGCACTAAAAGAAGATACTTATGATAGTTTAGCAGAGATGTTATTCAAGGGTGAAGTGACGGAGAGTGAGTTTGTGGAGCGGTATAACCGATTAATAGATCAGGAATCAGAAAAGCATCGTGAACCGTTCCAGCCTCACGAACATATATGAACAGGGGTGGGTAGTATGAATTATAAAAATTGTGAAGGATACGCAGACGTAACAGCCGGAGAAGCAATGTCTACAGTCAGAAAAGAAGAACATGATATTGAAAAATTAAATCATAAACTGATACACACATTCCGATTTTTAGTAGACCTTGCAGGTTTTGAAATCATCGGAAGAGTTACATTGAAGCACAAAAAGTCAGGACGGATTTTCAGATAAAAAATTTTGTAATCCAAGTTATTACAGTTGTGGTGGGTGAATGTTAAAAAGTTACACTTAAGTTACACTTGGTTACAGTTAAAGTTACACTTAATATGGCTTATT
>ERZ825324.3350-NODE-3350-length-15034-cov-19.797583_pt1 | contig 15034 bp, 14 predicted proteins | sample MGYA00519859_ERZ825324 | MGnify/ENA primary metagenome ERZ825324 (study PRJEB31778, sample SAMEA3449198) | human gut metagenome | biome: human gut; feature: human-associated habitat; material: faeces | place: United Kingdom | collected 2010/2012 ... | reverse complement strand
TATTTCTTTTTCATTTTAAAATCAAAGTCTTTTCAATTTTTTTGCAAAGCAACAGCGGGTCCGGTGCCTCGGGCGGCAGGCGGGTCTCGTACTCGGCAAAGACCGTGCGGCAGAGCTTGCCGACGATCAGCGCCGCCACACGGGGCGCGGAATCCTCGCCCGCGCGCGGCACGCCGTAGTACAGATCAAACCATTCCCGCACCGCCGCCCGCATTTTGACAGATGTAACGTCACTTTTCCCAAATGCCTGTTCCAAATAGGATTGCAAATCATCCTCTCCTTTCTTCATTGCCACGCGGTAGGGGCCGGGCATGCCCGGCCCGCGGCCTTCCCGCAGACTTCCGTTTTCGCCAGGCTGCGAGCCGCACATGTGCGGCCCCTACATGCGCAACACATTTTAGCTTCCTCTCCTTCTCCACACCCCCTCCACCGCGTACCGCACCGCGTCAATGTGGTGGTTGTTCACGTCGGGGTAGCCCGGCAGCACCTCGCCCGTCCGCGGGTCGCGCTCGTACTCGTACTCACTGAACTCCGCCGCCGTGGCCGGGCAGCGCACCGGGTCAATGATGATCGCCGCCAGCCCCTGCAGCCACTTCATGCTCTCACGCACGCTGCCGGGGCCCTTCTGGGCTGCGCGGCAGGGCAGCCCGGCGGCGCGGTAGTCGGCGCAGGATTTCGGCTCGGCGGCATCCGCCGTCAGCGGGCCGTCCGTGCCTGCGCCGCGCGCCAGCAAAAGCTCTGCCGTCTCGCGGTTCGGCGTACGGTTGCGCGTCAGCTCGTCAAAAATCACCAGCACCCGCCGCGCCGCATCGTAAGCCGCGGCGTTGTAGGCCCAGGGGTCTGGATACCAGCCCCAGTCCACGCCGTAGTAGACGCGGTCATACCGTTCCAGCTCGTCGTCCGGCACGGCCCGCAGCTGCAAATTGGCAAACACCGCCGCGCCGCTGCCCACGACCTCGCCGCCGTACTCATGGCGGAACGCCGCCGGGTTCGTCCGCTGCAGGTGCTCGGCGTCGGCCCAGAACCGCTCGCCCAGCATAGCCCGCGGCAGATCGCGGTAGGTCGAATGGTGCACCAGCTTGCCGGGGCGGGTCTCCAGCGCGTAGCGGTTGGCCCAGCTGCGGGCCATGGCCGGCGGGTTGAAGCTCTTTAACGTCAGCGTCCAGCTGCCGCCGCGCAGCACGGTCTGCTCGACGTTGCGCACCTCCTCGGGGCCGTCGAACTGGTCAAGCTCCTCAAACCAACAAATGCCCACAGCGCCGAACGGCAGCTTTAAGCTCTTGAGCTTGCCCGGGTCGTCCGTCCCGAAGAATAAGATCTTCTGCCCGGTGGGCAGATAGGTGCACTCCATCGGGCTGACCGTGCAGCGGAAATAACCCGCGCACCCCAGCTCCCCGATGGCCCATACGATCTGGTTGTACACGCTGTTGCGCAGCGTGCCGCCGACCTTGCGCAGCACCACGGCGTGGCAGTCCGGGTGGCGCAGCAGCTGCCAGACCAGCTCCATCGAAAGATAACTCGACTTACCGGACCCGCGCCCGCCCTTGGCCACGACCTCGGTCACCTCGCCGCGCCGTATCGCCTGATGCACGGGCCAGAACACGCCGGGTATCTTCTCCTTCAGCCGCACTTCCACCTTGGCGCCTCTCTCCTCTCTCTTCTCTCCTAACTTTCACTGTCCACAATGACCACCCCCTCTGTTTTCGCCCCGTCGCCCAAGCCCAGATGCTTGTACAGCATTTCCAGCGCGCGCAGCTTGTCGGCCACCTTGACCGGCAGACCGCCCTCCTCGCCGGGGACGGCAAAGGCGATCTCGGCCAGCTCGTCCAGCACATGGTCCGCGTCGATCTCACACAACGGCATCCCTCCTTTTCCCGAATGGGTATAAAAAAACCCGCGGGAGGAATCACTTCCTCTCACGAGTTTCGATGGTATCATATTACCACTGTTGGTTGTGAAATACAATGAAATTTTGCGAAATCTTCGGGAAATTTACTGAAATCTTTTTCACGCCCGCTTCGGCACGGCCATCCCCTCCACAGCCGTCCGGTGCAGCTGGTACGCCCGGCGCTGAACTACCCCCATCGCCTCCGCGATTTCCGAAAAATTCTGCCCCATCACATAGCGGCGGCGCAGCACCTCCTGCCCCGGCCTATCCCGCACCGTCATGATGCCGCACATAATCTCCGCGCGCGTTTCCATGCAGCTTTCCAGCTGCCGCTCCAGCCTTTTCTGCGCTTCTTCGATACGTTCTACGGCCCGCGGCAGCCTGTCCGCGTTAGGGCCGCTGCGCCCGGGCATGCCGCTCATGCAGGCCGTCACCCGCTCGGCGTCGCTGCGCAGCACCTCGATTTCTTCTTCCAGCATGTGCTGGCAGCTGACAGACGCCTGATAGCGACCCAGCCACTCCACTTTTTCCTTATAGTCCATCGCTGTCCTCCTTATATGTTGCCGCTCCTGTCAGGTATTGTTGGTTACTCTCATCTTAATGCAACAACATATAGTTGTCAATATATTTTTGCAAATTCCCGCCTGGCAATCCCAAAAACCGGACTTCCGCTTCTTTTTCCGCTTTCCCGCTTGACACCCGCCGCCCCTCCATGCTACGATGACGATACTATAAAGAAAAGGAGTGTTCCGCCATGAAGCATCCAAAGGGCATCTGGCTCCGCAGGGGTCTGCTCCCCTATTACCTCACGGGTCATCGGCTTGCGCTGGCTCTCCTGCTCAGAGACAAGCCCAGCACTGCCGCGCAGCTTGCGGCGGCGCTCACCGAAAAGGGCTATCGCACCGACCCGCAGACGCTCGAAAAATCGCTGGCCCGCCTGACGCGGCTCGGCATCGTCTCGGTCTCCGACAACGTCTACCGCTGCACCTGCGAGAAGCTCGACACCGCCCGCTATTCGGAGTCCCAGCTCCTCGACCTGGTCGGCATGACCCAGAGCACCGTAAACGGCACTGCCTTTTACACCACCACCCCGCCCCCAAGCGTCAGTTCCCGCGGCCCCAGCGGCTCCTGACCCGTTTATAAGGAGAGGCTCCCTTCATGAAACGTCTTTCCCGCCTTGCCGCCTGCCTGCTGGTGCTGACCCTGACCGCCTGCACCGCCGCCGAAACTGCCGTTCCGGCGGCCACAGCCCCACCGACTGCGGCACCCTCGCCCACCGCGGCCCCCACGGCAGCGCCGCAGGCCACCCCGCTCCCCTACGACGACCTGTCCTACGTGCCGGAGTTTGGCTTTCAGCAAAAGCAAACCTACCAGCCGGGCGAATACAACCGCCTCTATCTCGACACCTACTCCTTCAATGACCGCACCGTCCTTGTGGGGGCCGAGGACGAAACCGCCGCCCTGCTGGAAGCGGGCAGGGACCCCGGCCTCGGCGTGCGTTCCCTGCAGGCGCGCGGCATCACGGGGCAGGGTGTAAAGATCGCCATCATTGACCAGTCTCTGCTGACCGACCACCCCGAAATCTCAGGCGCTATCGCCGCTTACTGTGAGACGGGCATCGACAGCGGCCTCAACGAGGGCACGCTGCACGGTCCCGCCGTGGCAAGCATTCTGGCGGGGCAGACCGTTGGCGTCGCGCCGGGCGTGCAGGTCTATTATATGGCCACGCCCGGTGCAGCCGACAGCCGCCCCCACGCCGACGCCCTGCGGCACATCCTGGAGATCAACGAGACCCTGCCGGAGGGAGAAAAGATCCGCGCCGTGTCAGTCTCCGCCGCCCCCGGGGACAGGGATCTGTTTGAAAACGCCGACCTCTGGCGCGACGCGCTCGCCGAGGCCGAGGCGGCGGGCCTTCTGGTGCTGACCGCGCAGGGTGCCGCTGCGGGTTCCGCGCGTCTCACCTTGAGCACCTCCACCTTTGACCTCACCCGGCGGGACAGCCCTGCCGCCTGCAAAACCGGCCTGCCCAATGACTCCGGTATGCTGGCCGCCCGGAAAAGTCCCTTCTGCCTGGGCCTGCCCTGCGCCTACCGCACCGTAGCCGAGGAATACGTCCCCGGCCAATGCGGCTACCGCTATGATGCGGTGGGCGGTTTGAGCTGGGGCATTCCCTACTGCGTCGGCGTCATGGCGCTGGGCTGGCAGGTCGCGCCTGCCCTGACAAACGAGGAAATGCTGCAAACCCTGCTGGACACCGCCGCCCCCAACGCCGACGGCCTGCGCATCATCGACCCGGTACATTTTATAGAAACGCTGGAGCGCGAATACGCCTCCTGAAACCACAAAGCCCGCCCCGGTCTGACCCGGGACGGGCTTTGCGTATTGCTCAAACTGTCGAAAAACTCTTGTAGGGGCGAGCATTGCTCGCCCGCCAGCTTACACCGCCGCCTGTTTCCGGGGCGTTTGCGTCAGCGGTCCACTTTCCCGGAGGGGTCAAGACCCCTCCCTACGTTCTGCCATACACGGGTGCCTTGTAGGGAGCGGTCTTGACCGCTCCGTGCCCGTTTGCGTCAGCGGAAGCCCCCCGTGTCGTCGGGGACTCCCGCGCCTTCAGCACAACGGTGCCACCAGCCGCAGCACCGCGCTGTACAGCGTGCCAAAAAATCCGGTCCGGCAGTCCGCCAGCGTCACCGCGGCACTTTCCTTTTCGATCTCCGCCAGATCGCGCCGCACATCGTCCAGCACCGCGCCGCCGTAAATCAGCACGCTGTTCTCAAAATGCAGGTACAGGCTGCGGTAATCCAGATTCACCGTGCCCACCGCGGCAATGCGGTCATCCACCAGCCAGGTCTTGGCGTGCAGAAAGCCCGGCGTGTAGCTGTAAATTTTAACGCCTGCCCGCAGCAAATGCGGGAAATAGCTCCGCGTCAGCTGGTAGATCGTCGGCTTGTCCGGTACGCCGGGCGTGTAGATGCGCACATCGACGCCGCGCTTGGCCGCCAGCCGCAGGCAGGACAGCAGGTCGTTGTCCAGAATCAGGTACGGCGTGCAGATGTACAGCCGCTTCTGCGCCTGGTTGATAAGCTCCAGATACACGTTCTTCGCCACGGCCTCGCGGTCCACCGGGGTGTCGGCAAAGGGCTGCACCAGACAGTCCGTTTCCACCGGCACGGCGGCGGGCAGGTCGCAGCCCGCGTCCAGATCCTCGTCGGGGTATTTTGCCTTCCAGAACGTCAAAAAGATGTTTGCCAGGCTCGCTGCGCCGGGGCCATCCAGCCGGACGCCGCTGTCCTTCCAGTAGCCGAACCGCACGATTTTATTGATATACTCGTCCGCCAGATTCACACCGCCCGTAAAGGCGATCTGTCCGTCGATGACCATGATCTTGCGGTGGTCGCGGTTGTTCATGACCAGGTTCAGCACCGGCACGCAGCGGTTGAAGCTGAACGCCCGGATGCCGTCGGCCCGCATCATCTCGGCGTAGTTGTGGGGCAGCAGGCTCAGGCAGCCCGCGTCGTCGTAGATGACCCGCACGTCCAGCCCTGCCGCGGCCTTCCGGCGCAAAATCTCGTGGATCTGCCCCCACATCTCGCCCATGCCGATGATAAAGCTCTCCACATAAATGCTGTGCTGTGCCCCCTGCAATGCGGGCAGCATATCGGCAAACATGCTCTGCCCGTCCGGGTAATATTTCGCCGCCGTGCCGCCGCAGACCGGCATCGGGCCGTAGTCGTGCAGATAGCGGGCCGTCAGCGCGGCGCGGGGGTCCTGCCGCTGCAAGGCCGCCGCGGCGTCGGGGTCGTCCTTCCGCGCCGGGGCCATTGCGTCCTCGGCGCGCTCCAACCGGTGGCGCAAGCCCAGCGCCGGGCGCTTGTTGCCCCACAACAGGTACAAAATGCCGCCCTGCACCGGCATAACGGCAAACAGGATCATCCAGCTGATCTTAAACTCCGGCACCGTGGAATCCTGCCGGATCAGCGCCAGGCACATGATAATGCTCATGGCAACGCCCACGCCGCCGAACCATTTGGCGTAGTCCGCCAGCCAGTAGAACAGCGCAAACAGCCAGAACGCCTGCAGCAGCAGAAGCACGCCGGTCACAACAATGCGGCTGAACACCAGGTTCAGCACCCGGCGCAGCATCAGACGCCAGTTCCGTTTTTTCATACAAACCTCGTATACAAATGCAAAAAGCCGCACGTCATCCCCCAAAGGACGGCGTGCGGCAGACTTCCTTTTTACAATTACAGGCGGTCAATGGCGGCCATGCAGTCGTCCATGGACAGGAAGGTCACGGCGCAGTTGGAGCCGATAAACCACCGTTCATCCCCATTGCAGACGATTTTGCGGATAAGCTTGCCATGGTACTCAGTCTGGATGTAGATCCCGTTGGGCACTCTCTTTTCCTCCCATATCTTGTAGTGTGGGCCGGGCGGCTGCCTCATATCATGGGCTTTCCGCACCGCGGCTGTACTTAAATTATGCCACAAATGCCCGCTTTGTGCAAGGTGCTTTTTGCTGTAGTTTATGTACGAATCGCCCCATTTTTTGGCATTACGCACAAAGGGTGCATAACAGCGGGCTTTTGGGCGTGTCAATTTTACCGCGAATGCACCAAAACAGCCTTTTTTCACGAAATTTGTAAAAAAATGTTGCGGGATTCCGCGAAACGTGTATAATATAAGATAGTATATTGTGTAGCAGTATCCATATATACTGCCCGATTTTACCATAAGTGACCGGAGGAGCTTAGCTATGACAAAACTGGAAACGCTGCAGTTAAAACTGACTGCGACCCGCGTGCGCATGGGTGTGATCGAAGCCACCCACGGTGCCGGGTGCGGTCATCCGGGCGGCAGCCTGTCCGCGGCGGACGTTCTGACCTATCTGTATTTCCGCGAAATGCGCATTGACCCCGAACAGCCGCAGGACCCCAACCGCGACCGTTTTGTACTTAGCAAGGGCCACTGCGCCCCCGGCCTGTATGCCACGCTGGCGGAGCGCGGCTTCTTCCCGGTGGCCGACCTGCCCACGCTGCGCCACTCCAACAGCTACCTGCAGGGCCACCCCAACATGAACACCGTCCCCGGTGTTGACATGAGCACCGGTTCCCTGGGCCAGGGTGTTTCCGCCGCCTGCGGCATGGCGCTGGGTGCCAAAAAGCTGGGCAGCGACATCAACGTCTACACCCTGCTGGGCGACGGTGAGATCGAAGAGGGCGAATGCTGGGAGGCGTTCATGTTCGCCAACCACTACAAGCTCGATAACCTGTGCATCATGATCGATGTCAACGGCCTGCAGATCGACGGCGCGACCCGCGACGTCATGAACTCCGAGCCGCTGGACCACAAGATGGATGCCTTCGGCTTCAACACCATCGTCTGCAACGGCAACTCCTTTGCCGACCTGGAGCAGGCGTTCAAGATGTTCGACCTGTCCCACGGCAGCGGCAAGCCCACCTGCTTCCTGCTGCGCACGACCAAGGGTCTGGGCGTCAGCTACATGGAAAACGCCGTCGATTGGCACGGCAAGGCCCCCAACGACGAGGAATACGCCCAGGCTATGACCGAGCTGCGCGCCGCCCACGCCACGCTGGAAAAGGAGATCGAGTTCAACAATGGCTGATATTAAAAAAATTGCTACCCGTGTCAGCTACGGCAACACGCTGGTAGAGCTGGCCCAGCAGGGCGCTGACAATCTGGTGGTTTTTGACGCCGACCTGGCCGCTGCCACCAAAACCGAAATCTTCCGCAAGGAGTACCCGGATCGTCACTTTGACTGCGGCATTGCCGAGCAGAACATGGTCGGCGTCGCCGCCGGTATGGCCACGATGGGCTATGTCCCCTTCGTGTCCAGCTTTGCCATGTTCGTTGCGGGCCGCGGCTTTGAGCAGATCCGCAACTCCATCGGCTACCCGCACCTGAACGTCAAGATTGCTGCCACCCACGCGGGGCTCTCCGTCGGTGAGGACGGCGCGTCCCACCAGTGCTGCGAGGACATCGCCCTCATGCGCTCGATCCCCGGCATGGTGGTCTTGAGCCCGGCTGACGATGTGGAGGCCCGCGCCGCCGTCATCGCCGCCTACAACTATCAGGGTCCCGTCTACCTGCGCTTCTCCCGTCTGGCCACGCCCGTTTTCCACGATCCCGAGACCTACGAGTTCCAGATCGGCAAGGGCGAGAAGCTGACCGACGGCTATGACATTGCCGTCATCTCCACCGGCCTGATGACCAATGAGGCTCTGCGTGCCGCCGTGCTGGCCAAGCGCCAGGGCATGAACGTCCGCGTCATCAACATGCCGACCATCAAGCCCATCGACGAGGAGATCATCCTGACCGCCGCCCGCGAGTGCGGCCGCATCATCACCGTCGAGGAGCACAGCATCATCGGCGGCCTGGGCGAGGCCGTCTGCTCCGTCGTCAGCGAGAAGCTGCCCGTCCCCGTGCGCCGCATCGGCGTCATGGATCAGTTCGGTCACTCCGGCCCCGCTAATGAGGTCCTGCGTGACTACGGCCTGACCGCTGACAACATCGTCAACGTCATCCGTGACATCGTCCGCCCGGACGCGAAGGCCTGATTTTCCATCACAAATACAACAGCCCCGAAAGGCAACTGCCTTCCGGGGCTGTTTTTGTAGGGGCGAACATTGTTCGCCCGTCAACCTTGCCGCGCCGTGCACTTTCCGGGTCGATGCGAGCATCGACCCCTACACCGTAGGGGCGGATTCCATATCCGCCCGGGAGTCTTGCGACCGGCTGCATATTCTGCGTGCGAACAAGGTTTCCCCCTGCATCACAACTCTTAAAACTGCTCCACCCTGAATACCCTTGCCCCGCTGGCCTTGGCCGCGGTCAGGCCGATGCCAGAGTCCTCAAAGATCATTGTATCGGCGGGCGTAACGCGGAAATGCTCCATCGCCCGGCAATACCCTTCCGGGTCGGGCTTCTGCTTTTCCACGTCCTCTCCGGTCACGATCAAGCCGAACCATTCCCGCACCCCGAAATGCTCCAGCACCTCGGTGGCGTTCTGTTTGCTGCCGGTGGTCACGCAGGCCAGGTCATGCCCGGCGGCGCGCATCGTTTTCAAAATTTCCATCAGTGCCGTGTTCGGGCGCACAGCATCGAGGAAGTCACTGTACAGCGCCTTTTTTCGATCATGCACGCGCTCCACATCGGCGGTGCTCGGCGCGCCGCCCATCAGCGGCGGCAGGAACCGTGTGTAATGTCCGCCGTTGCAGCGCTCGGCGTAATATTCATCGGTCACGGTAAAGCCCAGCTCCTCCAGCGCCGCGCGGTAGGATGCCGCGTTGGCCGGCACTGTGTCCAGCAGGGTCCCGTCCAGATCCACGCAAATCAGCATAGTGTCTCCTTTTTATGCTCCGAAAAATCCGCCACATCGTTGGCGACCATGACCAGCCCGGCGTAGAACATCGCCGCGCGCTTGCGGTCCTTGTTCAGCTTGTAGGGCATCAGCCGCAGCCAGTGGATGACCTCGTGCATCAGAATGCTCTCGACCTGCTCCCGCGGGTAGCGGGCGCTCAGATCCTCCATCACGGCGGCCAACAGCGCGTCATAGGCCGCACTGCGCGTCAGCTGGAAGTCGATACGGTTATCCTGCACGGCCACGCGCGGCGTTTTCATCATAAATTCGTAGCTGCCGTGCAGGCTTTGCAGCAGCTTGCCGTAATCCAGGAACGGACTTTCGTGCAGATTGCCGGTATTCGGGTCGATCAGATACCAGCTGTCGTTGTCGGTGCGGCAGATGATGTTCTCAATCGTCAGGTCGCCGTGGATCGTGCCCACAGGGTCCTTCGCAAACAGGTTGCGCAGCCGGTCATGGTCAAACATCCAGTCCAGCGCGGGCAGGTTCTTGTACTCCACACCGTTGATGCGCAGCGTGTCATAGCTCATCAGCTCGCGCAGCATCCGGTCCTCATGCAGCTTTTTCAGGTTGCCGTCAACCTTCGTCTCGATGTACTTTTCGATTTTCTCCGCGTTCGCCGGGACCGCCGTCGGCTTGTAGAGCTTATCCTCCAGCGTCGCCAGCACCGCACGCAGGATGGCGCGGCTCTTTTCCACGGGGTTCGAGTGCAGGTAGCGGAACATCCCCACGGCCTGCGGGTTGTAGACCATGTCGTACCAGCAGCAGCCGTCGGCCTCCTCGCTGCGCAGAATATCGCACAGCGGCAGGCGGTCTTGCTGGGCACGCAGCCAGTCGAGCTGCTCGGCCAGCTTTGCGCCGTCCTTGCCAAAGGCATATTTGCGGTAGAACGTCGATTGCGTGTCCATGCAGAGCATCGTCGTGGCGTTCGACCCGGCGGAGTAGTCCTCCAAAATCGTAATGCCGCGGTTCATCTGCAAAAACCGCTTGACGTAGTCCTTGTTTTCCAGACCGAAATACCGGCTCAAGAACACTGCGCGGTCATGCTCGTCGGCCTGCGGCAGCAGGTTCAGGTAGCTTTCCCCGGCGGGGGCGGCCTGCGTGGCCTGGTTCATCGCGCCGCGCACGCCCTCGGGCAGCAGCGTAGCCGCCCACATGGCCAGCAGCGGCAGCACAAACCATGCCAGCAGCAGCCAGCGGGCCGCGGGGGCCGCCGTGCCCAGCGCACCGCCGGGCAGCAGCGCGGCAAAGTCCGCGGCGTTGCGCCCGAACAGCAGCCCGAACACATCCACCAGCTGCATCGGCTCCCCGGCCACGGTCAGCGCCGCAGCCAGCGCGGTGTAGGAGCCCAGATACGCCGCCCACATCAGCAGTGTATTGACGACCAGACGCCCGATTTTCACGCGGCCCAGATCCTTGAAGGTATTGATGAGGCTCCAGAAGAACATCATGCCGTCCAGCTTCAGCGTATCGTTGAACAGCCCGCAGAACGCAAGGCAGATCTTCTTCAAAGAATCCCGCAGCGCCACGACCAGCACCAATCCCAGCCCCAGCAGCAGCGAGAACACAAGGTAATACCGCGCCGCGCCGTCCACCGGCGCGCCGCCCAGCCCCAGCAGCCGGAACGCAATAAACCCGAACGCCACAAACCAGACGTCGAGGAACCGATCCATGATGACCGTCGCCAGCGCAAAGCCGATGCCGCTCTTCATCCTGCGGCCCGTGTAGACCGCGCGGAAGGCATCGCCCAGATGGAACGGCAGCACAAAGTTCAGCGCATAGCCGCCGGCCATGCCGCGCAGCATCTGCCCGCGGGGCGGGCGCTCATAAATGCGGATGAACTGCTCCCACCGCAGCAGGCGGAACGCATGGCCCACCAGCACCAGCAGCAGGGCCAGCAGCAAAAAAAGTGCAAGCATCAGCCCGTGATCCTTTCCGATTTCAATTTCCGTTTCAGCACTGCGCACAGCACCGCAGCCGCAGCCACCGCATACCCGGCGATAAACGGCGTCAGATAGTACATAAAGTAGGTGTCCGGCGCGGTCAAAAACACAAGCGGGATGCGTGCAAAAAACGTGCCTGCGGCAAAAAACAGCATCCAGCGCCGCTGCACCAGCAGCACCGCCAGTGCCAGGCCCAGCAGCACGAACGGCGGCAGCATCCACCACGTCAGGTCGATCAGCCCGCCCGCAAAGTCGGTGCTGGACGCCATATCCACAATAAACGCCCGGCGCAGCTCCTTGTTCAACGGCTGCACGGCGGCGCTGTCCTGCAAAAAGCTCTTTTGGTCGTCCTGCGTCGGCTCGACCTCATACAGCAAAAATGCCGATGCAAACGCGATCTTCTGGTTAGACTGGCCGTTCTGGCGCTGGCGCAGCGTGTTGTAGAACACACCCGCACGCTCCCGCAGCATGCTCTTGGGATACTTGAGGGCCAGCTTTATAATGGCCTTCTGGCAGGCCGACCAGTCCTCCGCCGAGCCGCCGCGCCCGGCGAGCATCCCCCCGCGCAGTTCATTGCCGTGGGTCTCGGGGTTGGCGCGGCAGAATTCCACATCAAACACGCGGTCAATGTCGGCCAGCGCCTCGGCGTCCTCCACGGGGTCTGCGTCCTGTACCAGCGCCGCCGTCTGATAGCACAGTGCGATCATCTTGTACTGCCACGCCTCGCCCATCAGCGCGCTGCTGTAGCGGGAGCAGGCGAAATACCCCACCAGCACCAGCGCCGTCACCGCGCCCACCGCCAGCGGGCGCAGCAGCCTGCGGGCGCAGAGCAGCGCCAGCAGCACCGGGATGGCGGCCAGATAGTAGACGCACTCGCTGCGCCACGACGCAGCCAGCGTGCCCAGAATCACGATAGCGGCCAGCTCCTTTTTGTTCAGCTTCGTGCCGCGCAGGTACATGGCCACCAGCATGAACACCAAAAACAGCTCGGTCCACGTTGACCAGGTCGTGCGGAAGGGCTGCTGGGTGTGCATCAGCACGGGCGGCAGCAAAAACGGCAGGTAGACCAGCGCAAACCACGCCGGGCGCACCGGGCGGGTCAGCCGCTTTTCGGCCAGGTCCTGCGCCGTGGCCGCAAAGCAGCCCACAATGCCGCTGATAAGCAGGTTCTGCACCAGCACGACGCCGCCGGGCATCGGCACAAACATCAGTGACAGAATGAACGCGCCGCTGGTCAGAAAGTGCTGCCATGAGTTGGGCTGCAGCGTCCGTGCCAGATACAGCACGGCCAGGTCATCATTGCCCCAGATGCCGGGCCAGACGATGAGCAGGATGACCAGATTCACCGCCAGATACGGCAGCGTCCAAGCCACCCACCGCCGGGCAAATTTGTCCCCGGCGCGCAGCTTCTGCACCAGCGTCACCGCGCCGTGCACCAGCCCGAATGCCAGCACCAGAAACAGCGCCTTGTAGACAAAAAACGCCGGTGTGCGCCAGTCATAGCGGAAGAACAGCCTGTCCGTTCCCAGCGTCAGGGCGCACCACAGCACCGCAGCCGCCAGCTCCGCCGCCGTTCGCTTTTTTGCAGGTGTTTTCATTCTTACTCCTTCAGGTCAGCGCGTCAAAACCGGCCTTATTGGCGGGTGCCTCCGCCGCGCGGTACTCGTCCGGCGTGCCGAACGGCAGATGTAAATCACACGCAAAGCCCGCAATTCTTGCGCCCTGCGCGGCCAGCACATTGTAAATGCCGGAGACAAAAAATTCCTTGTACTCGCAGTTTTTCAGGTATTCGGCGCAGGCATCGGCGTAGGTTTTCTTATCCTTGAAATAGTACGCGCCGCAGATGGCATCATGGCTGACGACCTGCTTTTCCACCGTATGGCAGACATTGCCGTCCGCGCCGTACTGCAGATAGCTGTACGCGGGGGAATCGCTCTCAAACGTCAGCAGTGCGCCCTCCGGGCCGTTTGCAAAGCCGCCCTTAGCGCAGAACTCGTTGAACGCCCTGCAAACAAACAGATGGTCGCAGTCGTTGAACAAAATCGGCTCACCGTCTGGCAGGCCCTCGCAGCCCTTCAGCGCCGTGACGGCCGCGCCCTCGGTCACCTCGGGCAGCGCCACAATGCGGGCCGCGGGCCAGTACGCCTTGATCTTTTCGTCGATGGCAAAGTCGCGGATATGCTCCTCGAGCACCACAAACGTGAGGTCCGCGCAGTCCACAAACTTTTCCACGCTGCGCGCCGCCCAGTAAAAGAACGGTTTTCCGTTAATTTCGATCAGCGGTTTCGGGCAGACAAAGCCGTTTTTAAAAAACCGGCTGCCCCTGCCGGCCATGGGGAGAATCAGGTGAAGTTTAGACATGATGTACCTCTTTTCAAAAAGCCTTCCCCCGCGGGGGAAGGTGGCGCGCAGCGCCGGATGAGGGGCGACCTGCCGCCATTGCCTGTGCAATTTTCCGCAGAAGAGCTGCTCCATTCACTCTGCCCTCATCAGTCGCCTGCGGCGACAGCTTCCCCCCGAAGGGGAAGCCTTTTTACTTTTCCAGCCCCGCCAGCATCCGCGTCTCGGCCTCAATGACTCTGCCCAGCCCCGTCTCAATATCGACCTGCGGCTGCCAGCCGTAGACCTCGCGGGCGTGGGTGTTGTCGCACTGGCTGAACTTGTTGACCTCGTGGTCCAGGATCTCCGGTTTGATGCCGTAGGCCCCGCCGTACAGCTCGGGGTACTTGGCCCAGTAATGGCTGCTCGGGCAGTACTTGGCCTCAATATTTTTGCCCATCAGGCGGTTGGCAATGGCGTACAGCTCGCGCACGGAATAGCTCTGGTTGCTGGACACGTTCACCGCGTCAAAGCCCTTCTGCGGGTGTTCGACGACGCGCAGCGCCAGCGCGATCAAATCATCCACATAAATGTAATCGCGGCGCTGGTTGCCGTCGGAGTGGAACTCCGGCGTGCGGTCATAGTACAGCTCGCGGATCATGTAACCGACGAACGGCGGCTGCTTGCGCAGGCAGTCGATGTGCGGGCCGTAGACGTTGGCAAAGCGCAGGCAGGTCACAGTCATGCCGTAGGTGTCGGCAAAGCTCTGGGCAAAGCGCTCACCGCAGTATTTCGTGTTCGGGTAAATGAGCGTCGGCGGGTTGAACTTACCCTCCACCGTCGGGAACTCGGTCTCGTTCTCGTACATGGCGTTGGTGGATGCCTGCACGAGCTGTTTGATGCCGGTGCGGCGGCCCGCCTCCAGCAGGTTGACCAGACCCAGGGTGTTGACCTCAATGGCCTGCACGGGGTCGCTCTGGCAGTCCGGCAGCGGCGCAATGCCCGCAATGTTATACACAACATCGAACTTTTCCGCCTCGAACAGAGCCAGCATCCCGGCCTTGTCGCGGATGTCCATTCTGCGCACCTCTGCGCCAAAATCATGGTCGTCAAACTTCAGGTTGTCCGGATTGCCGTAGGAGAAGTTGTCAATGCCGACGACCTCGTCCCCGCGCTTCCACAGCGTATGCCACAGCTGGCCGCCGATAAACCCGGCAGCGCCCGTCACCAGAATCTTCATACCAAAGCCCTCCTTACAGGTTGGAAGCTACGACCTCGTAGCTGTAATCCTCAATGATTTTCTCGCGCCATTCGCGCTCCACAAAGGCCCGCGGCCCGGCCAGATACTTGCCGCAGAGCTTGAGCAGGCTGATGCCGAAGCTCGTCAGCTTGTTGTTGCTGACCTGGTCCTCCTCCCGCCAGCTGATGGGGAAGAACAGCACCCGCTGCTTCATCTGGCAGAGCGCCAGGATCATGCAGTCGTTAAAATACAGCGTATCCGGGA
>ERZ825324.3349-NODE-3349-length-15035-cov-3.166489_pt1 | contig 15035 bp, 11 predicted proteins | sample MGYA00519859_ERZ825324 | MGnify/ENA primary metagenome ERZ825324 (study PRJEB31778, sample SAMEA3449198) | human gut metagenome | biome: human gut; feature: human-associated habitat; material: faeces | place: United Kingdom | collected 2010/2012 ... | reverse complement strand
TCGCTCGTAACGCGATCTATCAGGCCGAATTCGCCAAGACTTGATATTTCGGTTTCCATCCTCTCAGCCCTCCCGCTCTATCAGTTCGCGCATTATCTCCATCATATTGGGCTGGGCGGCCTCTGCGGCTTTCTGCACTTCTTCATGGGTAGGGACATCAGTTACGTCCTTGCCTCCAAGATCAGTGATAACCGATACGCCGAACACTCTCATACCTGCATGATTCGCCACAATGACTTCCGGCACGGTCGACATGCCGACAGCGTCGCCACCAATAATCCGGAAAAATTCATATTCGGCGGGAGTCTCGAAAGTCGGCCCCTGAGTGCCGACATATACGCCTTTCATCACACGGATACCCTTGCCGCTGGCGATATCTTCAGCGGCTGCGATCAGCTGCTTGTCGTAGGCCTCGGTCATAGCCGGGAAACGAGGCCCGAGGACTTCATAATTCTTGCCGCGCAGAGGGTTTTCAGGGAAAAGATTGATGTGGTCGGTTATGATCATTATGTCACCGACACGAAACTCCTTGTTCATGCCGCCGGCAGCGTTGCTGACAAAAAGGGTCTTTACTCCAAGCTCTTTCATAACTCTTATCGGGAACGTGACCTGCTTCATGTCATAGCCTTCGTAATAATGGAAGCGTCCCTGCATAGCTATGACCTGACGGCTGCCGAGACGGCCGAAAATAAGGTTGCCGCTATGTCCCTCCACTGTGGATACCGGGAAATTAGGAATCTCCTTATAGGGAAGGTATTTCTTGTCGGTTATATGGTCTACGAGGGCTCCGAGACCGGTTCCGAGGATTATGGCTGTCTCCGGCACCTCGCCTGCTTTGCTTCTGATGTAGTCAGCTGTCTGTTTGATTGTCTCTATCATAATTGAATAATGGTTGATGTTGGCGTAATGATATTTATATAATGACTGGCGACCGGTCAAAGTTCAGTATCTATCGGATACTCCCCTGATTGCGCAGCAGCTGCCGCAGAATGCTTTCGAGAGGTGGATCGCCTGATGGGATCTGCTCAACTGCAATCGGGATGTAATAGGAGAACCCTCTCAGTTGAGGAGGAAAATATGGATTATTGGCAAGTCTTACGGCATCTTTTTCAGTCGTGACTACAAATTTATGCCTGCCTTCCATTGTCTTGAATTTGCGAAGTATCGACTGCATGTCGGAATTCGTGAAATTATGATGATCATCAAACCGGAGTATTTTCACTTTCGCACAATAATGCTTGCGCAGATAGCGTATGAAGGGTCTCGGATTAGCCACTCCTGTCACGGCCAGCAGCGTGTCTTCACGCGTAAGGGTGTCAAGCTTCAGGATCGATTCCTCACTGACATTTTCAGGGAAAAGGGCTTTGGGAGGCAGGTATTTATAGCGAGTGAAGAGGAGTTTCTGAAACGGAAAAAGGTTGAATGTTTCCTTGAAGATACGGAAATCAACAGGTTTCATATCGTCAGGACACTTGGTCATCACCACTACATCGGCACGGTCTATGGCTCTGGCCGGCTCGCGGAGTCGACCGTAAGGGAGCAAAGCATCGTTGTAGACAGGACGACTGTGCTCAGTAAGCAACACTGAAATAGAAGGTTTCACGTATCGGTGCTGGAAAGCATCATCAAGCACTATCAGATTGAGAGACGGATTGAGTTCAAGCATGGTCTCTATCCCTCTGACGCGGCTTTCGCAAACAGCTACCATCACACCATCATGTCTGAATTTCCGATACATCTGATATGGTTCGTCGCCAATATCCTGCGGACGTGAATTATCCCCTGCCAGTACAAAGCCTTTGGTGTTGCGTTTGTATCCGCGGCTCAACAGACCGATGCGATAATCGCTTTTGAGCATACCGATGATATGTTCGGCGTGAGGGGTCTTGCCGGCTCCCCCGACAGTGAGGTTGCCGACAACTATTACAGGGATGTTGAACTTATGCTGTTTGAGGATCCCTTTGTCAAACATCATATTACGCACAGCCACCCCCAACCCGTAAAGCAACGAGAGGGGATAAAGAAATAGAAACGGTATCAGACCTTTTCTTCTGGCCATGGCGTACTGTCGAGAATTCTTGTCTATTGAATCATTATTCTATTGAATCATTATATAGTCCATCCGGCATTGTAAGGCCGACATGTCAGCGCATCCGCGTGCCATTCGGTAAAGCGGCGCGAACTCTCCGAGTTCTTTCTCTACCATCGAAATTTTGAGATTATTGTTCATGTCAAGCACCTCTTCCCACCATTTGAGCTTAAGATCAGGATATCCCTTTACTTTATAGCTGTCGGCGGCATCGAGTTCGGCGGCCATATCTGTCAAGGCCATGTCAAGTCCGCCAAGCTTGTCGACGAGGCCGATTCTGGATGCTTCAAGTCCATCCCATACACGGCCCTCAGCAATGGCTTTGATGGAATCGACGGAGATACCGCGACCTTCAGCACACCTCTTCACAAACAGTTCATAGCCTCGGTCGACATAGCTCTGCATGGCATTGCGCTGATCGGTGGTCATGGCATTCAGGATCCCGGGGAACTGGCCTTGGTTTGTGGCGACCGTGGTTGTGTGGATACCAATCTTGTCGTTGAGGAGTTTATGGGCATCGGGAATCAGACCGAAGATGCCGATAGAGCCCGTGAGCGTGACAGGTTCGGCGTATATACGGTCGGCACCGCAAGAGATATAATAGCCGCCGGAGGCTGCAACATCGCCCATTGATACGTAATATGGCTTGCCCGTGATGGATTTGAACTGTTCAAGGGCCTCCCATATCTGTTCGGATGCGTACGCGCTGCCGCCACCAGAATTTACTCGCAGGATTAGGCCGTCGATATCTGATTCTTCAGCGAGATCAAGGATCTGAGGCACAAGATTGTCGGATTCGATGCCACCGCTACCTGACTCGGTTATGTCGCCGACGGCATATAACACGGCTATGGTCTTGTCGCCCTTTCGATTTTCAGAAGCCTTGGCGGCTGCGTAATCCAGAGCATCGACAAGGCGCGGATCGTCGTCGGACTCAATGCCAGTGACGTCTGTAAGCATCTGCTTCATCTCATGACGGTACATCGATCGGTCAACAATCCGGCGTTCGATCAGAGCGGTTGTTTCAAGCGAAAATGTATAGCTGTCAGCCCACGAGTTGACTGTCGCGATATCCACTCCGCGCCCTTCGGCGATTTTTCCTGCCACTTCGTTCCAGATATTGCCGAGATATGCTTGTTGCTGTTTCGCATTGGCCTCGCTGCTCTGGTTGAGGATGAACGGTTCGACAGCGCTCTTGTAAGTGCCTACTTTCACAACCTGAACGTCTACTCCTATCTTGTCAAGCAGATCCTTAAAATACATTGTCGTGGCCGAGAGTCCGTGTATGTCGGCCATGCCGATAGGGTTTATGAACAGGCTGTCGGCCGCCGTAGCGACGAAGTAATCTCCCTGGGCATATGAATCGGCATAGGCATATATCCATTTGCCGCTTTCCTTGAACTTTACAAGCGCCTGACGGATGGCCTGGAGTTGAGCCATCCCTGCCGAAATGCCTGAACAGTCGAGATAGATACCTTCAATGTCGTCGTCAGATGCAGCTTTTGCTATGGCCGCTACTAACGAATTCAAAGCGGTACGCTTGGGCGCGTCGCCAGTGATCTCGTCCATGAAATTCACAGGCTGCTTGCGGTCGGTGATCTCACCGGAGAGACTGACTTTCAGAATGCTGTGTTTTTCCACGTTCACCACAGCTTTATCATTGGCCGAAGAGGCCGCGATAACACCGATCGTTATTAGGCCAAGCAATCCGAAGAGGAATATCGAGATCCATATTCCGGCCAATGCTCCGAGCATACTTATAAAGAACTGCTTCATCAGATTGAAGATTAATATTGTTGTTTAAGAATTATCTACAAAAGTATAAAAATACTTCCGCAAAGAAAAATTATTTTGTGAGACGGCGCAACAATTTGCCCGTTTCAGTCCGCTGGAGAGACTTTTTCAAGATATATGCTTTCGGTTTATGCTTGTGGTCGATGTTGAGAGAAAGCTCTCTGTCGAGAGCTTCCGTATCCAGCCCGTCGCCCTCAATGATCATCACGAGCTCTTCACCCCAGCGGTCTGAAGGACGGGAGGTGATGAAGAAGTCATGACCGATGACAAACGGCGCGATCTCCCGCTCGATCTCTTCCGGGAAAAGCTTGATACCCCCTGATATGATCACATTGTCGAAGCGGCCTTTCCACTGAAAATGACAGTCGTCATGAAGCGTGACGATATCGTTAGTAATCAGGTGTCCGAACGACATCGTTTCCGATTTTATGACTAGACATCCACGCTGATCCGTCGTGAATCTGAAACCGGGCAGCGCCTCGAACTTCGACTCCCCCGCTTTTCGCAGAGCTACGTGGCTGCACGTCTCTGTCATACCGTATGTCGCATAAAAATCGACACCCGAACCGACCATGACTCTCTCTTGTGAATCGGTGACCGGCGAGCCCCCGACTATTACAGATCCGAGCTCCCCACCAGTGTTTTCAAGCAATCCGTCGATCTGCGACGGGACTACAGCCGTAAGATCGGGGCGACCATACCGCCACTGTCTTAGAGGAGAATTGGATGGAGATTCGACAACGAGCCGCGCCCCGGAAACCATAGCTCTTACGATCATCATTTTGCCTGCGATATATTCAGGCGACAGCGGGCATGCGAGAAGGGAATTGCTGTTGATCCCGAAATATCGGCAGGTAGCGCGCGCCGACGTCTCCATGTCTGACTTCAACAGACGGATATTTTTGGGCTTGCCTGTCGAGCCGGAAGTTCTCGCCATGATATAATCCTTGCTCCCGTCGTGCCATTCTTCAATAAAATCCCTACAGATTTCCTCGGGGTCAGTGATGCGACATTGCTTTCTCATATTTCTGGACGTTCAGGAGCTACGTCAGGATTAAAGTAAAGCATCGGACCTCTGCGTCTCACCGCCGACCTGAAGTTGTTGGTATACAGCTGCCCTGTCCCAAGTCCGGATGGCATCTCTGTATGCAGCGTGGCCACCCATTGGGCGAGAGCATTCAGTCCTATGTTGGATTCGAGAGCTGAAGTCACCCACCATTTCACACCCTCCTCGGCGGCGGCCTTAATCCAGCTTTCACTGCCTGAAAAGCCGCCGCAAAGGGCTGGTTTGAGAATGATATATGCGGGGTGAATTGCCTCAAGCATCTGTTGGCGGCCAGTGTCGTCAACTATTCCTATGAGTTCTTCGTCAAGTGCGATATCGACCGGCGAATCCGCGCAGATCATGCGCATCGCATCCCACTGATGTGCGGCCACTGGCTGTTCTATCGAATGTATGTCGAGCGCAGCGAGGCGGCGGAGCCGGTCGAGAGCGTCATCAGCTTTGAAAGCCCCGTTTGCATCCAGTCGGATCTCAAGCTTTTCCGGGCCGAAACGATGTCTTAACCGGTCAAGAATACGGAATTCGCTTTCAAAATCACAGCCTCCTATCTTGAGCTTCACGCATCTGAATCCCTCATCTATCTTCTCTGCGGCGCGCCGCTCCATCTCTTCCGCTGTCCCCATCCATACCAGACCGTTTATCGGCAGGCCTCGCCGCCCATCAGTCCAGTCGGAAGGAAACGGAAGCATGTGTCCTCCATTACGGAGATCGGCAAGAGCGGTCTCGACTCCGAAAACAATTGAGGGATAATCCTTAAAAGACTCAGAATCGAAAAGATGGATTTCATCGCACACCCTTGACAGGACCGACGTATAATCCGGCCGGTCATCGTAGCTCAGACCGCGAAACAGTGCGCACTCTCCCACACCTGTCGCCTCCGGATGTTCGTCGTCCCATATTTTTATAAAATAGGTCTGCTTGGCGAACATGTGTTCGCGCGAGGTTATCGCTTCAAAGGCGAAACGCAGAGTATAGGGGATGAATGATGCTTTAAGCATTCTTATCCGGGGAATTTGGGGAATTGTCCGAAGTCGGGATCGCGTTTCTCAAGAAATGCGTTTTTCCCCTCCTGTGCCTCTTCCATGAGATAGTAGAGCAATGTGGCATCTCCTGCAAATTCCATCAGTCCCCTCTGTCCGTCGAGCTCGGCATTGAGGGCCCGCTTGATCATACGTATGGCCATGGGGCTTCGTTTGAGAATCGTCTCGCACCATTCCACTGTCTCGTCCTCCAGCCTTTCGAAGGGCACCACCTTGTTGACCATACCCATTTCTTCGGCTTCCCGGGCGGTATACTGTCTGCAAAGAAACCATATTTCCCGCGCCTTCTTCTGACCCACACACCGTGCGAGATACGATGATCCGAAGCCTGCGTCGAAACTACCCACTTTCGGGCCCGTCTGGCCGAACCGGGCGTTTTCCGAGGCTATCGTCAGATCGCAGACAACCTGCAGCACGTTGCCTCCACCGATCGCATAGCCGTTGACCATGGCGATCACGGGCTTGGGGATAGAACGGATCGCCTTATGCAGGTCAAGCACATTAAGACGGGGCACGCCGTTGGCATCGATATAGCCTCCAGTCCCCTTGACATTCTGGTCGCCGCCCGAACAGAATGCCTTGTCGCCGGCGCCTGTCAGTATGATCACACCTATTTCGGGGCATTCCCGGCAGTAGGCCATGGCGTCGAGCATCTCCATGTTGGTCTGTGGCCTGAAGGCATTGTAGACCTTCGGGCGGTTGATAGTGATTTTTGCTATGCCGCCAAGCTGTTCGAAGAGTATGTCTTCATATTTTTTTATCGTTTTCCAGTCTCTCATATCTGTTGGTTTTTAGTGTTTGAATACTTGGATTTACGGTTGAAATAGTCGCGAAGCACCGCCGCGCTTTCTTCGGCGGGGGTGTCAATGGCAAGCAGTGCGGCCCGCGGTGCTCCCATGAATTTGCCGAAGACAGTCCGCAGCGCGGTTTCATCAGCGGCTTCGAAGTAATCGAGCCCGTAGGCTCGGGCGATCTCCCGGGCCGGGAACTGTCGCGGGTGCGTGACATATTGTTCGAGGATGTCGAGGTTTCTTGTCGACTCCACAAATCTGAATATCGCTCCCCCGCCGTTCCGCATCACGATTATGCGCAGTCGGGGGGCAAACGACGCGTAGGCTAATGCTCCTATGTCGTATTGGGCCGACATGTCGCCGGTCACCAGCACTGTATGCCCCGGATATGCCATTGCAGCGCCGATTGCGGTGGATGTACATCCGTCGATTCCGCTGACGCCGCGGTTGCAGTCGCTCCGGTGATAGTCGCGCGTGGCAAACAGCTGTGCATATCTGACGGGGGTGCCGTTTGATAGCTGAAGATTGGCGTCGCGCGGTATCATCGGCATGAATGTGGCGAATGCCTTCATGTCGCTCCAGGGCGATGCGGCTACGTATGCCTGATGGGTCGCTTCCGCTTTGTGCGCGAGAAGTTCCCATCTCCGTGAATAATCGCAGGGCGTCTGATGCGGCTGCATTGCCGATGCCAGTTGTTCAAAAAACACTTCCGGACGCATCTCTATGCGGAGTGACAGATGACGGAAACAGTCTACCGTCGTATGGGTATGCCCTACGCTCCAGTGTTCCACATTGTCCAGCGAGCGAATATATTCCTTGATATGGCGGCTTACGAGCGCTCCGCCGAGAGTGATCACCACGTCGGGCCGGAGTTCACGGCGTTCATCATCCGACATCTGACTCAAAGTCGTGTCGATACGGTTGATGAACAACGGACTGTGAAGATTGGCTATAGTCTCGGTAAGCACAACGAAATTGGGCAGTTGCGCAAGCCGCGCGAGGGCTTGATTGAGGCGGCTGGAAGGCGCGAGAAATCCAGCTACTATCATTACCCTGCGAGGCGAAGCGAGGTGCCGACCGTATTCCCGGGCATCGCTTACCGTCAGATCCTCGCGCGGGCAGAGCATGGCGATCCTGCGCGGTGACGGATGGACTTCATTGGTTATGCGTCCGAGCGGTGAGTCGAGCCTGACATTGATGTGTACAGGTCCCCGGCGACCGTTCAGCGCGAGGGTCAGTGCATCGTTGATCATCCGGTTGGCATACCATCTGTCGGTATCGGTTGCCGATTCATCTACATCGTAGCTCCCTTTGACAAAATTGTCAAGCGCTCCATTCTGGTGAATGGTCTGCGAATCATCCTGGTCGATCCACTCCGACGGTCTGTCGGCCGAAATGACTATAAGCGGCAAGGCTCTGTAGAAAGCCTCCGCTACAGCCGGGGCGTAGTTGAGCACGGCTGTACCCGAAGTGCAGACGATTCCAACCGGCCGGTCGCTGATAGCTGTCCGGCCGAGTGCGATGAATGAGGCTGAACGTTCGTCGGCGACGGGAATTATCGTCATGCCGTCTTCCTTGGCAGCCGCAACTAGAAGCGGAGCGTTGCGCGAGCCGGGAGATGCCACAATGGTTGTGACGCCGAATCCCTTCAGAAGCGACATCAGTTCGCGGCATATCCATTTGTCAGTAGTCTCAGCCATATCTGTCTGTCATTTTAGTCAGACAAAATTACTAATTTTTGATGATATTGTAGCCGTTATACTGATAGATATGATTGACGTGTGTTGATTGAAAATAAGGGAGCCGGGGCCTTATAACATCAGTGTCCGCCGATTGTATTACTCTTCGCGACCGGAATATTGATGTATATATTTAGTCAACAATTGTACGTGTATTGTTGCTAAAGTTTTCCAAAACGGAATATTTTACCATTGATTTACAAGTGATTATCATTTTCACAGATCTAAAAAGTTTTCCAAAACTGGATATTGTCGGAATTTTCGGACGGCAAATCTTGCCCGTTTTGATGAGATTGAATAACTTTGCGGCATCAACTAAAACCAAAACTGAAAAACGAATGATACAGATCGTGGTCAAACGCGACGGCCGTGTCGTAGGCTATAACGAGGAAAAAATCAAAGCAGCCATCCGTAAGGCTATGCTGCAGACCGAAATGGGGGAAGACGAAACTCTCATCCATAAAATCGTTGACCGTATCGGAGTGACCGGCAACGAGCGTATGACTGTCGAGGAGATACAAGACCGTGTGGAGATCGAACTGATGAAAAGCCCCCGCAAGGAGGTGGCCAAGCGCTATATAGCCTATCGCGATCAACGCAGCATCGCCCGCCGTGCGAAGACCCGCGATATGTTCCTGGAGATCATAGAGGCCAAGAGCAATGACATCACCCGCGAGAACGCCAACATGAATACCGACTCCCCTGCCGGCATGATGATGAAGTTCGCCAGCGAGACCACCAAACCGTTTGTCGATGACTATCTGCTGTCGCAGGAAGCCCGTGAAGCTGTGAAGAACGGCTATCTGCATATCCACGACAAGGATTATTATCCGACCAAGAGCCTCACATGCGTCCAGCATCCCCTCGACCGTATATTGAAATATGGTTTCTGCGCGGGCCATGGAGAGTCACGTCCGGCCAAGCGCATCGAGACTGCAAGCATCATAGCCTGCATATCGCTTGAGACTGCCCAGAACGAGATGCACGGCGGCCAGGCCATTCCGGCATTTGATTTCTATCTCGCTCCATATGTGCGCAGTTCGTATATCGAAGAGCTCAAGACACTCGAAAGTCTCACCGGAAACGATCTCAGCCATTTATATAACGCGGAGATCGACGATTTCCTGACAAAGTCTCTCGACGGGCTTGATGGCGACGAACGACTCAAACAGCACGCCATCAACCGCACGGTGGAGCGGGTACATCAGGCTATGGAAGCATTCATACACAATATGAACACTATCCACTCGCGTGGCGGCAACCAGGTCGTGTTCAGCTCCATCAACTACGGCACTGATACTTCGGCCGAAGGACGTTGCGTAATACGTGAGTTGCTTATATCCACTTACGAGGGTGTCGGCAATGGAGCGACAGCCATATTCCCCATACAGATATGGAAGAAAAAACGTGGCGTGAGCTATCTTCCCGGCGACCGCAACTACGATCTCTATAAACTTGCCTGCAAGGTGACCGCCAGGCGGTTCTTCCCCAACTTCGTGAATCTTGATGCCACTTATAATCAGCACGAGAAATGGGACGCCAACGACCCCGAACGATATAAATACGAGGTCGCCACGATGGGATGCCGCACGCGCGTGTTCGAGAACCGCTATGGTGAAAAGACATCCATCGGACGTGGCAATCTGAGTTTTTCCACCATCAATATCGTGCGTATAGCTATCGAATGCATGATGATCAGGGACAAAGAGGAACGCATCGACCGGTTCATGCAGAAGCTTGACGACGTGCTTGACATCACAGCCCGTCAGCTTTGCGACCGTTTCGATTTCCAGAAGACCGCTTTGGCCAAGCAGTTCCCGCTGCTTATGTCACGGCTGTGGAACGGCAGCGAGAATCTCACCGGCGGTCAGACCATTGATAGCGTCATCAATCAAGGCACTCTCGGTATCGGATTCATCGGACTGGCCGAATGTCTCGTAGCCCTGATCGGCAAGCATCATGGAGAGAGCGAGGAAGCACAGGCGCTTGGTCTGCGGATCGTCAGCCACATGCGCAGCCGGGTGAACGAGTTCTCCGAAAAATATCAGCACAATTTCTCCGTGCTCGCTACGCCGGCTGAGGGACTTTCAGGCAAATTCACGTCAAAGGATCGCAAAAGCTTCGGCATAATACCCGGCGTGACTGACAAGATCTACTACACCAACTCCAATCACGTACCCGTCTACTACAAATGCTCGCCACGCCACAAGGCCCAGATCGAAGCTCCGTATCATGAACTGACCGGCGGCGGTCATATCTTCTACGTGGAGATCGACGGCGACGCCACGCACAATCCCCAGGCGATATCCGATATCGTGGATATGATGGACCGTTATAATATCGGCTATTGCTCCGTCAACCACAACCGCAACCGGTGCATGGACTGCGGCTACGAGGATGCGCAGGACGGCCTGACGACATGTCCCAAATGCGGAAGCAAGAACATCGACAGGCTTCAGCGTATCACAGGATACCTCGTCGGCACGACCGACCGCTGGAACAATGCAAAGCTTGCCGAACTCAACGATCGTGTAGTGCACAAATGAGAGTAATTGACATAATCGAAGGAACATCGGTGGACGGTCCGGGACTCCGGACCGCCATCTATTTTGCCGGATGCCGTCATGAATGCCCCGGGTGTCATAACCCTCAGTCATGGCCGATGGATGCTGGCCGGGAAATGTCGGAAGCCGAACTGCTTGAAGTGGTGGAAATGGCTGATGCCGACGTCACGCTGACCGGAGGCGATCCTGTCTATCAGGCCGAGGCAGTGGCGCATTTCTGTCGTGAACTTAAGCGTCGTGGCCGCAATATATGGCTATATACTGGCTTCCGTTACGAAGAACTAATGGAGATTCCCGCGGCAAAAGATCTCGTGCAGACGGTCGATGTGGTGGTCGACGGGCCGTTTGTCGAAAGTCAGCGCGATATATCCCTTCTTTTCAGAGGTTCCGCCAACCAGCGCCTGATCGATGTCGCCCTCTCCCGCCCCGGCAAGATTGTCGAGTGGCGTTCCGGATTCTGATGAAATGCTGTCAGTACTGCAGGTAAATGAAAGGGACTATATCGGAGCCTCTTACCTGGATGATTATCAGTATGACTATCGCCAGCACTACTGCCTGTATGACGAGAGGCATTCGTGCATATAAACCCTTCAGTGAACGGGTCCAGCTCTCGGGAGCGAAATGCATCAGGAAGGCTCCCGCCATGACCAGCACTATCGCCAGATAACCGCTGATAAAGGCCGGAGCGACCGACAGATGGAAATCACCGAATATCTGGCCAAGCATATCGCCGACCGACTCCATGGAGCGCGCACGGAAAAACATGAATGCGAATGCCACGAGATTGAATGTGATAAACACGTTGAACGCCTTACGCCACCATGTCGGGCGCCTTGGTGGCAAGGCTTTCTTGATCTCTTTGTGGGCTATAAGAAACGATCCGTGCAGTCCGCCCCATATCATATACATCCATGAGGCGCCATGCCACAGGCCGCCGAGCACCATGGTGGTCATCAGATTGGCATTTTTCCTGAAGCGTGAGCAGCGGTTGCCTCCCAACGGTATGTAGAGGTAATCGCGGAGCCACGACGACAGCGATATATGCCAGCGGCGCCAGAATTCCGAGGGATTCTGCGATTTGAACGGAGAACGGAAGTTGTCGAGAAAATTATATCCGAGCAGCAGCGCTATGCCTATGGCCATATCGCTGTAGCCTGAAAAATCGCAATAGAGCTGAATCGAGAAGCCGTAGACGGCCAGCATGTTCTCGAAACCGCTGAAAAGCGACGGACTGTCGAACACACGGTCGACGAAATTCTGACTCAGATAGTCGGCAACGACAATCTTCTTCACGAGGCCGCACATGATCAGAAACAGTCCTTCGGCCATCATGGATCGTGTGGCCCTCGGATTGGCATGAACCTGCGGCAGCATGTCCTTAGCCCTGACCACAGGTCCGGCCAGCAGCGGCGGGAAAAATGTCAGATAGAACGTATAGGCGAGGAAATCACGGCACGGCTCGATCTGACGGCGATAGATGTCGACAATATAGCTGATCGATCTGAACGTGAAGAATGATATTCCCGCGGGCAGAATGATATCGAGTGCGTCAAACTCCTTGTCGGCGAAGTCGGCCACTGTCTGGGCGAGCAGATTGAAATACTTGAAATAGGCGAGCATGCCAAGATTTACCAACAAATTGATAAGCACACACGTTTTTCTGATCCATTCTTTCTTCGCCGATCCGAGCCAGATGCCCAGAACATAGTCGAAGACGCATACTCCCAGCAATATGAAGCAGCATTCGGCCGACGATTTATAATAGAAATACAGCGAGAACAGTATTACAAAGATCATCTTCACATACTTGAAGCGGCTCAGCAAAGCATATATACCGATAAAAGCGGTGAAAAGAAGCAGGAAAAGCCCGGTATTGAACAGCAACGGGTTGCCGGCGTCAAAGCGCAACACCTCGGCCAGTCTGGCCGGATCTATTTCAGGCATATACCGTTCCATATCAGGTAAATGAAGAAAAACGTTTGACATTTCAGTCAGATAATTACTGTTTTAATTCAAATAGATTTAACAGGGCCTCGTAAAGCAGCATACCTTGCAATCTGTACCCCGATGCTGTAAGATGCACTCTGTCGTTACCCATCAGTCCGGCAGTCAGCCATCTGTTTGAGGAACCGTTGCCACCTGCGACATCATAAAGATCATAGACGGCGATATTATGCAGCCTGCCGAAGTCCATTATCTCATTGCGGTAGGCAGCGATGTTGGAGTTGACAGAGTATGATGTACGGCGTCGACGTCCTTTACGTCTTACATATCCGCGGCGCTGGCATTCCATCGGCGTGACCAGTATAATCGGCACCTCGGGCATCTTCTTGCGGATATTGTCGATCATCGCACCAAGTGACCCACGCAAGGAAGAACGGTCGAGACGTCCGAATGCTTCGTTTGTGCCGAGCGATACTATGACCAGGTCAGGTGACAGAGCGGCTACTCCGGAGGGGAAAGAGGCGATGGAATTGTAAGTGGAAAAAGTCGCTCCATTATTGCCAATCACACTATATGTCAATCCCGGCCTCTGTCCCGAAAGATATGCGCCCGAAAAAGTATAACCTCCTAAGGTTGAGAATCTCACTGTGGCTGAATTGACGCTTCTCGCAAGGACTATCCGAGTGGTGTTGCCGTCGGAAACAGATTCAAACGGTATAGAACTATTGTCGGAATCCGTGACTCCCGATATGTCGATCTTCCCTTTGCCAAGCATTATTATCTCAGAAAAAGGATCGAATGTCTCTTCATCGTCGCGAGTGGTAAATGTCAGATTTCCACTCGACCCACGCAGTTTCAATGCAAGTCCGTTGAATCCCATGTCATTTCCGGTGCCTGCTTTTATCACTCTTGACGCTGTCCACGATGATGTGCTCTCCACTCTGTAGTCCGAGGGGGAATTGGTTGAGGCGAGTTTCAGCGGCGAAACCAATCCGCGTCCTCCGTCACCATAAACAAACTGCAACATGTCGCGTGTCACCTGAGTGGAAAACTCCGCCTGCACATGGCTGTCGCCGATATGCAGAATGTCTACGCGGCTACCCGGGGATTTCAGTTTATGTCGTAACGAGGAGAAATCCTCGCCATTGGTAATTATGATATTTCGTGCACGGTGAATGAAGGATGGTATACGTCCGGCATAGGGAGCATCAAGTTGCTGATCTTCGATCGTGGGATTCTCCCTCATTTCAGTCTGCAGGTCGATGATCTCCTCCGCTATGGTGTCGGATTCAGCCGCTATCTGTGCTGCCGTATCCACCGGAGCTGTCATAATCAGCAAAAATAATATTATTTGTGTGTATTTCATTGCAATAATAACATAAGAGCATTATAAAATTCCTCGGCAAGCACTTTTCCGCCTTTGTGCGACATATGCGTATAATCTTTCCCTATCAGTCCCTTGCGGCTCCACTCCACAACCGCATCATAGCCGCCTTGTGCCTCTCTTATGTCCCAGAAAAGACATCCGGCCTGACGTGCGGCATCGCGTTGGGCTGAAATCATATTTCCTATTGTGGCCATCGAATGCACCTCTCCGTTTTTTTTCTGCCCCCGGTCGCCCACTCCCATAAGGAGGATTGAGGCCGAGGGGTAACACTCACGCAGATGGCGTATTACTTTTACCATCTCTCTGGAATATACTGAATAGTCGGTCTGGGAAGCCGACATCGCATTGAGTCCGAATTCCAATATTATGAGATCATATCCGAGCAGATCGTCCATCTGTCGGCACAGACCGACATTGAGACTTCCGAGCGACAGGCCTGAAAAACCGCGGGTTGACATACATTCGACAGATATTCCCGACAATGATTCGAGCCATACGCCGAGCCCTATTATCGAAGGAGTGGAGGTAGAGAGCGTAAGAGATCCTGTCAGTTTATGGATCTCCATCGTCTGGACAGAGTTGGAGGGTGAGTATGTCGATGTATGTGTCTCTCCGTCGCCGTCG
>ERZ825324.3348-NODE-3348-length-15036-cov-4.044523_pt1 | contig 15036 bp, 6 predicted proteins | sample MGYA00519859_ERZ825324 | MGnify/ENA primary metagenome ERZ825324 (study PRJEB31778, sample SAMEA3449198) | human gut metagenome | biome: human gut; feature: human-associated habitat; material: faeces | place: United Kingdom | collected 2010/2012 ... | reverse complement strand
CCAGACACGTGGATGGTTCTACTCTCTGATGGCGGAGTCAACCTTGTTATTCAACAAGGCGCCTTATCAGAACGTTATCGTTCTTGGACATGTACAGGATGAGAACGGACAGAAGATGAGTAAGTCCAAGGGAAATGCCGTAGATCCGTTTGATGCACTGGAGAAGTATGGTGCAGATGCAATCCGCTGGTATTTCTACATCAACAGTGCACCATGGCTTCCTAACCGTTTCCACGGTAAGGCTGTACAGGAAGGACAGCGTAAGTTCATGGGAACGCTGTGGAACACTTATGCATTCTTTGTACTGTATGCAAATATTGATAATTTTGATGCAACAAAATATACATTGGATTATGACAAATTAAGTGTTATGGATAAGTGGCTTTTGTCCAAGCTGAATTCTGCAGTAGCAGCAGTGGATGACAACCTTGGAAATTATCGTATTCCGGAAGCTGCCCGTGCACTCGAAGAGTTCGTTGATGATATGAGTAACTGGTATGTACGTCGTTCCCGTGAGCGTTTCTGGGCAAAAGGAATGGAGCAGGACAAGATCAATGCTTACATGACATTATATACTGCGCTGGTTACCATCTGTAAGGCCGCAGCACCAATGATTCCATTTATGACTGAGGATATTTACCGTAATCTGGTATGTTCGATTGATCCTTCCGCACCGGAAAGTATTCATTTATGTGACTTCCCGAAGGTCGATGAGAAGATGATCGATAAGGATCTCGAGAAGGCAATGGATGAGGTACTCAAAATTGTTGTTATGGGTCGTGCATGCCGTAACAGTGCAAACATCAAGAACCGTCAGCCAATTGGCCAGATGTATGTGAAGGCACCGGAAGTACTCAGTGATTTTTATGTCAATATTATTGCGGATGAGTTGAATGTAAAGAAGGTTACATTTACCGATGATGTCAGCAACTACACCGATTATCAGTTCAAACCGCAGCTTCGTACAGTAGGACCAAAGTATGGTAAATATTTGAAACAGATTCAGGCTGCACTTGCAGAGCTGGATGGAAACAAGGCGATGGCAGAACTGAAAGCAAACGGTTGTCTGAAACTTGACAGTGTGAGTGATGAGGTTGTATTATTAGAAGAGGATTTGCTCATTACCATGACACAGGCAGAAGGATTTGTAACGGAAGGCGATAATTACGTTACCGTTGTTATGGACACGAAATTAACTCCGGAACTGATTGAGGAAGGATTTGTCCGTGAATTGATCAGTAAGATTCAGACGATGAGAAAAGAGGCTGGATTCGAAGTTATGGATCATATTGCAGTATCTTATACCGCAGATGAGAAGGTAACTGGTATTTTCGAGAAGTATGGAGATGAGATTCGTTCCGAGGTACTTGCCGATAAGATTACAGCAGGAACATTAACCGGATACGAGAAAGAATGGAGTATCAATGGCGAGAAAGTAACACTTGCTGTAGAAAAACAATAGAATATATGGGGGCAAAGCAAATCGCTTCGCTCCCTTTTTCTTTTTGTAATGAGAAATTTTCTTAAAGTTTATATGGAAACAATGTAAAAGTATCATAGAGGAGGATGAGCATGAGAGATAAAGTGTTCAGTAAAAAGGAATTTATCAAAGCAGTTACCGAAAACGTGAAGACCATGTATCGTAAGACTTTGAAAGAAGCAAGCCAGCAGGAAATCTTCCAGGCAGTTTCTCTTGCAGTAAAAGATATTATCATGGATGAATGGATGGCAACGCAGCAGGTTATCGAGCATGATGATCCAAAGACCGTGTACTATATGTCCATGGAGTTTTTGATGGGCCGTGCTTTGGGAAATAACCTGATCAATCTTTGTGCATACAAAGAAGTGAAGGAAGCATTAGAAGAAATCGGTCTTGATATCAGTGTCATCGAGGATCAGGAACCGGATCCGGCACTTGGTAATGGTGGTTTGGGCCGTCTGGCAGCCTGCTTTATGGATTCCCTTGCAACACTTGGTTATGCAGCATATGGATGTGGTATCCGCTATCGTTATGGTATGTTCAAGCAGCAGATTATTGATGGATTCCAGGTAGAGGTACCGGATAACTGGTTAAAAGATGGATATCCATTTGAACTGCGCAGACCGGAGTACTGTTACGAGATCAAGTTTGGAGGACACGTAGAGCAGCTTCCGTCTGAAGATGGTCAGCTTTCTTTCCGTCAGGTAGATTATCAGTCTGTACTGGCTGTACCATATGATATGCCAATCGTAGGATATGGCAACCATGTAGTAGATTCTCTTATGATCTGGGATGCACAGCCAAAGGAAGAGTTCAGTCTGGATTCTTTTGACCGTGGAGATTACGATCAGGCAGTGGAGCAGGAGAATCTTGCCCGCAATCTTGTTGAAGTATTATATCCAAATGACAACCATGTAAAAGGTAAGGAACTTCGCTTAAAGCAGCAGTACTTCTTCGTATCTGCAAGTATCCAGCGTGCGCTTGCAAGATTCAAAAAGCATCATAGTGATCTGCATGATCTGCCAAAGAAAGTGACATTCCAGATGAATGATACACATCCAACGGTTGCAGTCGCAGAGTTGATGCGTATTCTTGTGGACGAAGAGAGACTTTCCTGGGATGAGGCATGGGATATTACCACACATTGTGTTGCTTACACAAACCATACGATTATGGCAGAGGCTCTTGAAAAGTGGCCAATTGACATTTTCCAGAGATTACTTCCTCGTGTATATCAGATCGTAGAAGAAATCAACCGTCGTTTTGTACTTGAAATCCAGAACCGCTATCCGGGAAATGAAGAGAAAATCCGTAAGATGGCAATCCTCTATGATGGACAGGTAAAGATGGCAAATATGGCAATTATCGCAGGCTATTCTGTCAATGGTGTAGCAAGACTTCATACAGAAATTCTTGAGAAACAGGAGCTTAGGGACTTCTATGAGATGTTTCCGGAGAAGTTCAATAATAAGACAAATGGTATTACACAGAGACGTTTCCTTCTTCATGGTAATCCGCTTCTTGCAAGCTGGATCACAGATAAGATCGGTGATGAATGGATCGTTAAGCTTTCAAATCTGAAGAAGTTAAAAGTATATGCTACTGATGAGAAGTATCAGCAGGAATTCATGAATATCAAGTACCAGAACAAGATCCGTCTTGCAAATTATATCAAGGAGCATAATGGCGTGGATGTAGATCCTCGTTCTATCTTTGATGTACAGGTTAAGAGACTTCATGAGTACAAGAGACAGCTTCTTAACATTTTACATGTTATGTATCAGTACAACGAGCTGAAGACAAATCCGTCATATGATATGTATCCAACAACATATATCTTTGGTGCAAAGGCTTCCGCCGGTTATAAGAGAGCAAAGCTTATCATCAAGCTGATCAACTCTGTTGCAGATGTTATCAACAATGATGCATCTATCAAGGGTAAGATCAAGGTTGTATTCATCGAGAACTACAGAGTATCCAATGCAGAGCTGATCTTCGCAGCAGCAGATGTCAGCGAGCAGATTTCAACAGCTTCCAGAGAAGCATCCGGTACCGGTAACATGAAATTTATGTTAAACGGTGCAGTTACACTTGGAACCATGGATGGTGCAAATGTAGAGATTGTTGAAGAAGTTGGTGAAGAAAATGCAGTTATCTTCGGTTTAAGAGCTGAAGAAGTTATGAAGTATGAGCGTGAAGGTGGATACAATCCAAAGGATATTTACAACAATGATGCAGCAGTAAGAACTGTTCTTACACAGCTTATCAATGGTATGTATTCTTCTGATGATCCAGATCGTTTCAGAGATCTGTATGATTCACTTATCAACGAAGATGTATACTTCATCCTTAAGGATTTTGCTTCTTATGTAGAAGCTCACAGAAAGATCGATACTCTTTACAGAGACGAGAAGAACTGGGCTAAGATGGTTATGTTGAATACAGCATGCTCCGGTAAGTTCTCATCAGACAGAACAATCGAAGAGTATGCAAAAGAGATCTGGAATCTCAAAAAGGTTAAAGTCACATTAGACTAATAATATATGTACGACCCGTGATCGTTATATAGTACATCCATTATTCCGCAAGGCACTTTCGTTCTATCTTCGGTGCAGCGGTACATAAGGTTGCAAAAGACGCAACCTAAGTACCGGCACTCGGATAGGCTTGCTGCATAATGATGTACATATATAATGCTCACGGGTCTGTTTATGTATACAAAAAAAGATATATATACATTTATGCCGCAGAACGCTCGCGCTCTATTTTCACGTAGCGGTACTAAGCTCCCACCGTTTGGTGGGTCGCTAAGGACCGACGTGAGTAACTGAGATCTTAACGAGGCTAGCCGAGTTTAGTTCGAAGTTATACAGAGTGAACAGGTCTGCTGCATAAAGTATATAGGGGTCTTGTTCTATAAGTGATATTTTTATGACCGGCGGTAAGTATATAATACACATATTATTTCGCAAGACGCTTTCGCTCTAATCCTCGTGCAGCGGTACATAAGGTTGCAAAGTACGCAACCTAAGTACCGGCCTCGGATAAGGCTTGCTACATAATAGTGTATCTATATACTTACCGCCGGTTTGTTTTATTGTTACTTTAGACAAGAAATGTCTTATTTCTTATAGAGCAGACTTAATGTACAAAATGAGGAAGGTTATACTATTATGAAGCAAGCCTTTTCTCGCGTCAGTCCTTAGTGATCCGCCGTGAGGCGGGAACTTAGTACCGTTACGCGAGAATAGAGTGCAAACGACTTGCGTAATAATAGGTATGATCTTCCTCATTAGTATAGAAGATGTTGATTGCTCTATAGGAAATAAGACATTTCCATTTATGATGGGGCTATTTCTTAAGCTTCACTTTTTTGGTGTCGGTGTAGACTTTCTTTTTGGTGGCTTTCTTTATTGTGTTGGAGTAGACCTTTCCGGTACAGGCTTTGTCGGCGTATACACCGAAGGTAACGGAAGAAATCTTGTTTTTGGTTATAAGGATCTTGGCTTTTCTTATGGTGAAGCCGGATCCTTTTTTATTTCCGGTAATTGTGTTGTTTGTAGCGGTAATTTTGTATTTTGTTGTTGCAGGCTGGATATAGATTCCTGCATTTGAACAGCCTGATATTTTATTTTTTTCGATCTTCAAAGTATTTGAGATACTTCCGATCAAGATACCGCTTGTTTTGGCATTTTTGATCGTGTTGGATGCTATTGCCTTGCCAATAGATGATTTATTCAGAGTCTGAATTCCGTATTTGGCAGCAGATGATATCTTATTGCCATTAACACTTCCGGTAACCTGAGATTTCAGAGATACCACGATAGCTGAGTCACTACATTTTTCGATCGTGTTTTTATTGATCGATCCTTTTACCTTGGAAGAATTGTAAAGGACAATTCCACGGTTGGATGAGTATTTTGCGGCACCGGCCAGAATCTTATTTCCCGTCATGGAGCCGGTGGTTGATTTTAAACTGATCTTTATACCGGCCAGATTTGTATGTTTACCGTTTTTTCTGGTATCAGCGATCGTGTTATTTGCGATTTTGCCTGTTGTACAGTTATTGTAAACAGAGATACCGCCTTCTTCGTTATAAGATGAAATTTTATTTCCGGTGATATTTCCCGAGGTGCAGTTATTGCTGATAAAGATGCCACCTCGTTTGCAGCTTTTGATCTGATTATCCGATATGCCTTCTGTGCATTGGCTTTTATCATATATCTGGATTCCGCGTCCGCCGCATTTGGAAAAAATATTTTTGGAGATCCCCTTTACGGAAGATGACTTCTGTACGAGAATACCGTTTCTGGTCATTCCGGATATATGGTTATTGTTTATGATAATATTTTTGGAATCCATTTCTACCAGAATGCCATCATGATCGTTTTTGGACGGATCTTTGGAAGAAAAATTCTGCCCAATGATTGTATTATCATATGCGCTACATCCGTGAGCATCAAGGAAATGAATGCCATGACCGGTGGTGTGGATTGTGTTGTCGGAAACAGTTACACCACTGATATAGTAGTTTCCGGAAGGAAGAATGAATCCGTCACCGCCCTTTTTTCCACTTTCCTGTTTGTATCCGGAGACTTTGATTCCTTCCGGTGTAATACAGCTAGGAGAATAACGGAGGGAGATATTATTGCCGCTGATAACTGTATTGAGTTTATAGCGGAAGGATGCTTTATATTTATTCTTGCCATCCAGAATTGAGGTGTTGATCGTATTAGCGGCAGCTTTATAGTTTTGAACAAGGATACCGCCACCGCAGTTCTTGATCGTGTTATTTTTAATTTCACAGTTATAATAGTTCAGACCGATAATGCATTCTTCCAGTACGTTATCAAAGGTATTGTTGTTTATCTTAATATTCTCATGGTAAGCGCCGATCAGCATCGTATGGCTTCCGAGACCTCTTGCAACATTTTTAAATGTGCAACCGGTAATCTCGACATTTTTCATCGGAGTGCCGTCTTCGTATATATTCGGGAATACAAACTCACGGCATGGCATATCGAGCTGAAGTGCTTCCTGATTTTCGTGGTTATTGATATCGGTTGCTTTTCCATTGTCCCGGAATGTACAGCCCGTTACATAGAAGCCGTTGATTGCAGCTACTTCCATCTGGTGAAGACAGCCGCCTCCTTTTAAGGTGATTCCGTTTAAATGAACATTGGTTGCATGGGAAAGACGCACGATTGTTGAGTCGTTTGATGGAATGCTGATGAATGTTCCGCCGTTTATGGTTATGTTTTTGAATCCGTTATAGCCGCTACATAATGAACTTGTATTATAGTTGTTCTGTCCTTTGTATGCGCCGTTTGTTCCGGTGGTGATCATGTTGATCGGTGTATCCGCTGTGCATTTGATACTTACACCTGTCAGGTTCAGTGTTGTATTGCTGTAGATATGTAAAGCAATGTCCTGAGTATAACTTCCTGCCGGAACATTGACGGTGATTATGTGTCCGTTGGAATCCGCAAGATCGCGTGCAGCTTTTAATGCGTCATTTAATACTGTTCCAATTTCACTTCCGTTTTTAGCGGAGACCGTAATCGTGTCGCCGGAAACAGAGTATGAATTTGCAAATAGTTCCGGTGAGGTGTCATTTGATGCTGTACTTTCAGTAGCTGTTAAGTTGGCTGCAAATGTCTGTGTATCTGCTGTATAAGCAACACCGGAAACAAGCAGCAGTCCTGAAGCAAGCAGGATAAGATGTTTTTTCATATATATGTCCCCTTTCAGTTATAAATATGATCCCATTTATCTGAGAATAAAATAGTTCGTCTGGAAATTTCCGAAAATACAGATGTTTTCCACTGTTTTATATGCCCTGATCCGGTAATAAACCGGTTTGTTATTTGGCAGATCGTGTAGGGTATAAGATGTCTGTTTTGCATTCAGGTGGATAACCTGTTTGCTGGAAAAATCTGCATATGTGCTGTATTGTAATTCGTATCCGTCCATTCCCTTTACAGCATCCCATGTGATCGTTGCTTTATTTTTTCCATTATCTGTCGTAGTTTCGACTGTTGATGAAATGACTGTATTCATTTTCTGGGCTTTTTTATCGATGTAGATTTCTTTTTTTGCTATATCACTATATATATTATCATAGATTGACCCTGAAACGGAAGCTGCAGCATGGATTCCGTATTTGAATTTTTCAAATTCATTGGATGCAATCGATACTTTGCATTTGGATAGCCGGATACCACTGATTGAAGCTGAGCCGGATAATATATTTCCTGATATAGTGGTCAGATTCTTTTTTCCTGCGGCAATATTAATAGCAGCGTTCTTATTTTCATTCAGTTCATTGTGGGCAACGGTCAGGTCGTTTTCTATACTCTGGATATTGATGCCATAGTTATTACATTCTGTAATAACATTACCGGCGATGCTGTTCCGGACGGTTGCTTTTTTATCAAGTAAGATACCGTTTGTACCGCTGCCTGAGATATGATTGCTTTCGATATTATCACAGATTATGGAGGAATCGGTAACAGCAATAGCACTTTTTCTGGCAGAGGTGATATCATTACGATTAATCTGACCTGCTATCTTGGAATAGCTTTTAACGGCAATAGAGTATTCGTTTGTATTTGAAATTGTGTTGTTGCTGACTGATTCAGATAATCTGGAATCTGAATCAATCAGAATGCCGTAACCGGAGGAGTATTTAGACTTGGATGCATAGATCCGGTTGCTTTCTATTCCTTTTGAAGTTGATCTGCCGCTTACTACGATGCCCGAGGCAACCTCTTTTTTTCTGTACTCCCCCAGGTCATAAATCTGGTTGGAGTTGATATAACGGACAGTACTCATGTTGCTGATTTTGATGGCGGGATTACCGCTTACCGCTGAGAGTGTATTCCCGATGATATCGGAAGTCGTGCTGTTGTTTTCAACTATCAGACCACCGAAAGAACATTTTTTTATTATATTATTTGTTATATCATTTGCACAGATACTGTGTTCTGTTAATTTGATTCCGGACTTGGAACAGCTTTTAATATTGTTGTTTACTATGCCGGACAGAGAGGAACGATCATATATTACAATACCGTTTCTGGACATATTCTTAATAGAATTTCCTGTTATAGAGATATCGGAGCTTTGTTTATCAACTCGAATTCCATCTCTGTATCTGGCATATGGATCTTTCTTTGAAAATTTTGCGCCTTTGATGGAATTCCCTGCTATCTCACAATTTCTGGCATCGGATATGGTTATGCCATCACCTGCGGTTATGATCGTATTATCCCGGATAGATATAGAGCTGATATAATGATTTTCTTTAGGCAGAGGATAGCCGTCTCCACCAAGAGCATCATCAGATATATCCTTTCCGTATACATAGATTCCGGCTACGATCAGGGTTGTCGGATGGTAGACAATCTGTATGGTATTTCCGCTGATCTCGGTATTCAGGTCGTGGATGGTTGCGCCGGCATACACTTTACTTCCATCCAGTATTGAGGTATTCATGGAACGATCGTAATCTCTTGCATTTTCAACAAGGATACCACCACCGCAGTTTGTGATCGTATTATCCTTGATCTGACAGTTTACATAGTTCAGACAAATGATACATTCCTCCAATACATTTTCAAATGTATTATTACTGATATTAATATTTTCATGATAAGATCCACAAAGCATCGTGTGTGTTCCGACACCGCGGGCAATATTTCGGAAAGTGTTATGTGTAATCTCTACATTTTTCATAGGCGTACCATCCTGATAGACACCGGGATATACCAGATTACTGTATGGCATATCAAGCTGGATGGATTCCTGTTTTTGAAAATTAGTTGTGGAGTCTGCGCTCTTGCCATGATCCAGAAAAGTACAGTTGCGGACATAGAAACCATCGATGGCAGCGACCTCCATCTGATGTACACAACCTCCGCCAATCAGTGTCAAGCCATCCAGAGTGACATTCCTGGCATGAAAGAGCCGGATCATACTGCCGGCATTTTCGGGTGTGCTTTCCCATATTCCACCAAGTACCGTGATATTTTCAAAGGCATCATAGCCGGAACAGCCTTCACTGGAATTGAAATGTTCATAGCCGCGGTATGGGGCATTTGTTCCGCTGATGACCATGTTGATCTTTTTAGTACCCTGATAAGTAAAATGTACATCTGTTACATCAAGGGTTGTGTTGCTATATATGTGCAGGGACTTTGAGAGATAGTAATCTCCCTTTTTTACCTTGACGGTTATGATCTGGCCGGAGCTTTCAGCAAGATCTCTTGCATTGATCAGAGCTTCACGCAGTTTGTCCGAGATATCACTGCCATTTTTGGCGGATACTTTGATCGTTGTTTCATCAGAGGAACTGTTTTCTGCGGCTGATACGGTTATCCTGGTCTGTGCGGAAAACAGAAGAAAGAACAGAGTCAGGGTAAGTAAAGTAAGTAATATTTTTTTCAATGGATGCGCCTTCTATACAAATTAATTTATATGATCTACATGTTCTTTATTTGTTTCGGAAATAATATAATGAGGACGATTCTTTACTTCCAGATAGGTCTTTGCCATATATTTTCCCATAATTCCCATGCAAAGGAATTGTAAGCCTGCGATAAATATAATGATACAGGCGAGGGATGGCCAGCCGGCAACCGGATCGCCGAATATTGCTTTTCGGATAATGATAAATATGACCATGATAAATGAGAAAATGGTCAGAAAAATACCGAGACCGGAGGCAAAGGACATAGGAGTTTCCGAGAAGTTGATAATACCGTCGATCGCATATTTAACGAGTCCCCAGAAGTTCCATTTGGTTTCTCCCGCGATTCTGTTGACGTTTTCATATTGGATCCATTTGGTCTTAAAGCCGATCCACCCGAAAATACCTTTTGAGAAACGGTTGTATTCACACATAGAAACAATGCTGTCTACCATTTCTTTTCGCATCAAACGGAAATCCCTTGCACCATCTACAATATCTGCATCAGAAATTTTGTTGATAAGCTTGTAGAATTTTCTGGCAAAGAAAGAACGGATCGGTGGTTCACCTATACGAGAGACACGTCTGGTCGCAACACTGTCATAATCTTCGGTTTCCAGACAGTTTAACATTTCGGGAAGCAGAGATGGTGGATCCTGCATATCGGCATCCATAACAGCGGCATAGTCACCGTCGGAATTACAGAAACCGGCATACATGGCTGCCTCTTTTCCGAAATTTCTGGAAAATGAGATATATTTGTAGTGAGAGTCGGATGCACAGATTTCTTTCATGACAGTCAATGTCTGATCGGATGAACCATCATTGATCAGAAGAACTTCTGTATTATAGTTTGTCAGTTGAACTATGACTTTATTTAGCTCTGCCGCAAACAGAGGAAGGGCATCTGCCTCGTTGTAGCAGGGAATGATCAGTGTTAACTTTTTCATGAAATTTCCCCCAAATAACTATTGATATATGATTAATTTTAAGTTACCGGAATGTAGGTGTCAAGCATTCCGGAGATAATACTGACAGAATTAATATTTGAAAACGGAACGATATTAAAGATATATTTTTTGAATACATGATCCTTCTCTCATTCTTTTGGCAGTGGGCTTTTGAAGGTGGCTTTTGAAAGTGACAGGATGAGTTTGCATAGCAAAGACAGGGTATGCTATAATTAACAATTAAGGAAAAAGATATATAGCAACATAAAATCATAAAATCAGGAGAAAAGATAACTTTGAAAGGAATAAAGAATTTTATCGCAAAACTACCCGGTATCCGGGGATTTCTTCACAAATGGAGAAATGCGCTTGCTGAAATAAAAGCACTTAAGAAAGAAGCTTCAAGTCTGAAAAAACAAATAACTGAACTCAAGAAAAAAAATACTGATCTTTCAGATAAGATCAAACAGCTAAATGCAGAAAAGAAAACAGTGAATGCGGAGCTTGCCAAGGTTAACAGACAGATGAAGAAACTGCGTGAGGATGCAGCCGGAGGATGTCTTATGGCAGATCTTGCAAGATTACAGGAACGGCAGTTTGAACGAAAAACCGAGTGGATGTTTTGGAAGGCAGATCCGTCGCCGGAACAGAACGATGAATTAAAGTATATTCAGGAGATTCGTTTTCTGGAAGAAAAACGACCGCTTGTGTCGATCATAGTATTGAATCAAAATGGGAAAAAGAATTTGGAACGATTGATGAAGTCGTTCGTTAACTGTCATTTTTATAAAAATATAGAAATTATTTTTGTGGATCACGCATCAACAGACGGGTCTGTGGATTATTTGGAGACCTATAGGTCGGTATATGATATGACAATAATTAAGCAAAATGAAAATCTGTCATTTTCCGTTTCAAATAATTATGCAGCAAAACAGGCAAAGGGCGAGTATCTTTTATTTATGAATAATGATACTCAGGTAACGGATGGATGGCTGGATGAATTATTAATTGCCATACAGAAAGCAGATCAGCCCGGTGCAATTGGAGCAAAATTGGTTTATCCGGAGATCCCTGTCGGATCGGCAAATGAGGAAAAATCATACATGCTTCAGCATGCCGGAATTGGGTTTAAGGATGTTATACGGGAAAAGGCACATTTTATTCAACCATATAATCTGAAAAACGGGGAGCCGGATTCGGATATAAGTCTGGAACTTCAGGAACGCGCAGCAGTAACGGCGGCGGTTATGCTGGTTAAAAAAGATGCATTTGATGAAGTCGGAGGATTTGATATAAAATATATATACGGATATGAGGATGTCGATTTATGTTTAAAATTGCATTTAGCCGGATATAAAAATTATTACTGCCCCGGTTCTGTAGTATATCATTATGAATTCGGAACGCAGGAGAAAGATGATGCAAAAGAAAAGAAGCAAAGACGTATTCATAACATGATGGTATTTAAGGGTAAATGGCAGAGATACCTTGCAAAGCAGTTATTCAATGATAAGATCAGTCAGTCACATATGTTCACAGAACAGAAATTGACAATTGCATTTGCCGTGTCGGATGCGAAGACCGGTACAGATGCAGAGGAATATTATCATGCATTATTCTTTGGGGCAGCACTTGAAGCACTTGGCTGTAAAGTGAAGATACTCAGCCGGACTGCGAAGAAGGATTGGTATAACGTAGGGGTTGATACAGATATATTGGTTCCTGTTTGTCCGGATTATGATATCGAAGCAGTGTATAACTGCAAGAATGATCTGATCAGGATATTATGGCAGCAGAAAGATAATACAGTTTGTCTGAAGTTGGAGATGGAAGCCGGACAGGATAAGGCGGCTGATATGGATTGTAGGTTTGATCTGGATTACGATTTGTATGATCTTAGCTGTATGAATGAAAAGACGCCGGCAGAGAAGAAAGAATATCTTGCGGAACAGAAAGCATATGTCATAAAGAATCATATATATGAGGATGCTGCGCATGGATTTGTTCAGATGATCAGTGGGTGTTTTGATGTACCTGTCTGTTCGGATGAGATCGATATATGTGGGGCGATGCCGGATGATGAATCAAAAAAATACTGGGGAGACCAGCATTTTGCTGTTGGAATGAAAAAGGAATTTGAAAAGCTTGGGTATAAGGCAAATGTTCTTCCGAGAGACCGTTGGTATGATCAGAGCCGGGCGGGTTATGTAATCGTGCTGAGAGGGAAAAATCCTTATTACAGACCGATGGGAGATAACAGGAAATATATCATGTGGAATATTTCACATCCGGATGATGTGACGATAGACGAATATAATTCCTATGACTATGTATTCTTCGCTTCTCAGAAAATGCATGATGAGTTTGCCTCGAAGCTTCATGTGCCATCGGGAGTTGCACAGCAGTGTGTAGATGACAGTGCGATGGTATATGAAGAAGGACATGATAAGCAATATGAATTGTTGTTTGTAGGAAACTCCCGGCATGTATTCCGACCAATCTTAAAGGATCTTATTCCGACAGAACATAAGCTGACAGTATATGGAAGACATTGGGAAAATTTTCCGGTTCAGGATTATGTTGTCAGTGATTATATGGATAACAGTAAGGTTGGACAGGCATATCATGATGCAAAGATTCTTCTAAATGATCATTGGGATGATATGAGAGAAAATGGAATTATCTCAAATCGTATCTTTGACGCATTGGCCGTTGGCGCATTCATAATCAGCGACGATATTCCAGAAATACATGAGTTGTTTGGGGATAATGTTGTGACATATCATGGACGAGAGGATCTGAAAGAAAAGATCGATTATTATCTGAAACACGAAGAAGAACGCGATGCAAAGGCGAAAGCCGGACAGAAGATTGCATTGAATGGACATACATTCCGTGATCGTGTTGCGGTTATGGTAAAGGTTATAAGAGAAATGCCGTTATAGACGGAGCACATTTTTACAGAAGAAATAATAAGACCCATATAGTTTATAGCAGAATTGAAATCTGTGTAATAAATCTATATGGGTCTTTATTATATGGTTATATGAAATTTGTTATATGGATTAGCCCATTACTACTTCTACAGCATGAGTCTTGCCATCACCGAATACAGGGAGAACATTGCCTTCGATAGCATTGCCATCTACAGTAACACTCTTGATACCCTTATTTACATGATCCGGATTTGTAACCTTGATATCATATGTAGCACCACGGAACTGACGTGTAGCATTCAGACCATCCCAAGCAGCAGGAATAGATGGATCGATCTTAAGACCATCGAAGTCTGCTGAGATACCTAAGATGTACTGTGAAATAGCTACCATGTTCCAAGCAGCTGTACCTGTAAGCCATGAGTTCTTACCCTGACCAAAGTGGTTGCCCGGCTTTCCGATATCGGAACCGGCATCCTTGCCACCGATCATCTGACCATATACATATGGTTCAGTCTTGTGGATATCAGATGTCTCCTCGGTGAAAGCAGGAGCAATCTCTGAGTAATATTTGAATGCCTGATCGCCGGCGCCTGCGTAAGCAGCAGCACAGATGATCCATGCATTGTTATGTGTGAAGATACCGGCATTCTCTTTGTATCCGCCCGGATATGTTGAGATCTCACCATACTGGATGTAATACTTTGTGAATGCAGGATTGTTAAGTACAAGTCCGTACTGTGTATTCAGACGCTCATCAATAGCAGCAAGTGTCTTCTTGTCGCAGCCCTGATCTTTACCGATGTCTGAATAGCGAAGCCCTGTGGCTCGATGAAGATCTGTCCTTCTTTACATTCCTTAGATCCCATCTTCTCACCGTTTGCATCGTATGCTCTTAAGAACCAGTCGCCATCCCAAGCAGATTCCATGATGTTAGCTTTCATCTTATCGATCTCAGCTTGAGCAGCTTCAGCTTCAGCGTCCATTCCGAGGTGCTTAAGAATAGCAACATAGTTAGGACCTGCATATGTAAAGAGTGTAGCAACCATAACTGACTCAGCAACCTTTGAGTATCCGCCTTCAGCAGCGAACTTAGGGTTGGTGTATGTCTGGAAACTTTCACCCGGTGTATCGGAGAAGCATGAAAGGTTGATACAGTCGTTCCAGTCAGCTCTCATTGCAAGTGGAAGTCCGTGT
>ERZ825324.3347-NODE-3347-length-15056-cov-3.331845_pt1 | contig 15056 bp, 12 predicted proteins | sample MGYA00519859_ERZ825324 | MGnify/ENA primary metagenome ERZ825324 (study PRJEB31778, sample SAMEA3449198) | human gut metagenome | biome: human gut; feature: human-associated habitat; material: faeces | place: United Kingdom | collected 2010/2012 ... | reverse complement strand
CATATCCTTTGTGATTTCATTGTTTCTAACAAATATCATGCCTCTCCGGGGCGGTCGGCGAGCTCCGCCTCACGTATCATTGCCACAGCCTCGTCAACGCTCATGCAGTCGGAGGAGGCGATATCTCCTACCCGCGTTCGCCTGAGAGCTGTAAGATGAGCGCCCGAACCGAGCGCTCGGCCGATGTCACGCGCCAAGGCCCTTATATATGTCCCCTTGCTGCAGACCACCCTTACAGTGGCGCTCGTACCGCTGTAATCAAGCAGCTCTATCTCGTCAATCACAAGAGTTTTCGGCTTCAGATTCACTTCCTGACCGCGACGGGCTGTCTCATATGCCCTTTTCCCATCTACCTTACAGGCCGAAAACTGCGGTGGCACCTGCTCGATGCGTCCTTTGAAACGCTCAAGGGTCGCCTCTATCAGCTCTCTCGTGATGTGATCCACAGGATAACGTGCGTCTATCTCGGTCTCAAGATCGTAGGATGGAGTGGTAGCGCCGAGCTCTATTGTCGCGATGTATTCCTTTACCCCGCTCTGCAACTTCTCTATCAGCTTTGTGGCTCTGCCGGTTACTACAATCATCACTCCTGATGCCAACGGATCGAGAGTGCCGGCATGGCCGACCTTGAACCGTTTCATGCCGAGACGCCTCAGCAATGCGCCACGCAGCCGTTTCACCACGTCGAAGCTCGTCCAGCCAAGAGGCTTATCGACAGCAAGGATCTCGCCCTCTATAAAGTCTTTCTTCATTGGTCTGTTCCGATCAGATTATCACCAGAGGATACACAGCAGACCCATGGCCACACAATACACGGAGAACCATACCAGTTTGCCGCGTTTGACGATCTCGATCATCCAGTTGCACGCCGCGCATCCCGCCAGGAACGACGCCATAAAGCCTACCGCCAGAGGCAGCCATCCAATGGAATCCATAACCACACTTTCGCCTGATGCCATATCCTTGACATTAAGCAACGCTTCTCCGAGTATGGGGATTATCACCATGAAGAAAGAAAATTCAGCCACCCCCGCACGTCGCGCACCCATGGATATTCCGGTCGCAATCGTAGTGCCTGAACGGCTCAGGCCAGGCAAAACGGCTATCGACTGCGCTATGCCCATGCCGATAGCGTCAATCCAACGGATACCGTGGAGCCTGACCGATCTGTCGGAGGCCGCATCCTCAAGAGCCGGACGCGTACGGAAGAAATAAGCGAACGCAAGCAGACACGCCGTCACCAGAAGGCAACAGCCCACCAGTGTCAGGCTGCCGCCGAAGAAACTCTCCACCGTGTCCTTGAAGAAAAGTCCGACTATCGCTACCGGTATACACGACACGAGGATCTTGCATACATAGTAGAAATTGTCGTCGCGACGCCATGTGAAGAAGCTCACGCACAGCGGCACGAATTTACGCCAGAGTACGACAATCGTACTCAGCACCGTTGCCACATGCAGCGCGGTGTCAAATTCCAGAGCTTCAGCGCCGGCGAGTTGCAGTCCGAGCACTTCGCGGCATATCTCAAGATGGCCGCTTGAACTTATCGGCAGGTATTCGGCCAGGCCCTGGACCAGGCCGAGTATCAGTGCGTCGAGCCAGTCCATCAGCCTTCTTTGCCCTCCTCCGGCTCACTTTTTACTTTATTTTTCCCGGGACGCCACATGATGCCTATGCCCATGAAGATAAAACCGAGAAAAGCCATGGTCGGGCCGACGACGATACGCCGGGTGCTGAAAATATCGGGATTGAACTCTGTTTCAGTCGACGGAGCTCCGGTCATCAACAGGAAACCGGTGACAATCACTGCCGCCGCTACCGCCATCAATATAAAATTGATCTTCACCAGAGGGAGTCGGCCATAAGGCTCGCGGTCCAGACCGTCGGCGACCTCTCCGTTCTGCTGTCTGTTGTTATTCTTCATTATAAAACAATATTATTCGTTTATTACCGATGGCCTGTCAGCCAAACATCTCGTCATAATCAGCCCTCAGATACTTGTTGGCCGACAACAGAGCCGACAGCCCGCAGATGGCCGCTCCAAGCACAAACAGGCATACAAACACTATGGCCGTGCCTTCTATCCCCACAGCGCGTATCACTTCAGGATCAACCGTAGCAAGATACAAAAGCAGACTGCCAAGCACTACGACCGACACCGCAGCCGCTATTATGCCTTGAAGCACATTGCACACCACAAAAGGGCGCCTGATGAATCCGGGCGTAGCGCCCACAAGCTTCATCGTATGTATCAGAAACCGGCGGGCATATATCGTAAGCCTTACCGTGTTGTTTATCAGCACAAAAGATATTATCAGCAGACATCCGGCCACAATAAGGAGCACCAGCGTGAGCGAGCGCATCGCATTGTTGACAGCCTTGATGAGGTCGGAATGGAGCTGAATCTCTCCCACGCCTGCCATGCTTTTGAGCGGATCAGTAACAGCTTTCAGGCTGTCGGGATTACAATATGCACCTGTCACCGACACTTCAAATTCCGGACTGAACGGATTCACACCGAGAAGAGCCTTGTCGGTGCCGTCGTCACCAGCCAGCTCCTTCCAGCGAGCCATGACATCGTCGGCCGATGAGAACCTCACACCCGCGACATATGGAGCCGCCTTCCAATATCGTTGCATAGCCGCCACTTGCGCCTCGGAGGCATCCTCTGCCATAACTACAACAAAACCCACCTGCTGGCGGATATCGCTGCTCACGCTTCTCGCCGCCAAGGCCAGCAAAGCCGTAAGACCCAGAATGATCAACACCAGCGCCACACTGACTGTAGCGGTCAGCTGGGTGCTTCTGACGGGAATTCCACGTCCCCGCTGTAATCTGCTCATAAGGTTTTCGGTAGGATTTATCGTTTATTAAGAGTACAAAGTTAACACTTCTGACACCCCTATGTCAAGATTTTTAACCCGATTTAATGAATTTTGTGAGGTTTGACAACACCATAGCCAAGGTCACTCTCCCAGAAGAGTGGCCGAAGTAGCGTCGGCTATCCTGACACTCACTATATCACCCACCTTGACCGGACGTCGGGGAAATACCACCGTCTTGTTTGTATCGGTGCGTCCCACCATCTGTTCCTTGCTCCGCTTCGATACGCCCTCTACAAGCACGTCCACAATGCTGCCGATATCCCGGCGGTTGGATTCGGCCGACAGTTGCCCCTGAAGCTCTATCATACGGTTCAGACGCTCTATTTTCACCTCCTCGCTGATATCATCGGGCAAATAACGGGCCGCATACGTGCCGGGGCGCTCGGAATATTTGAACATGAACGCAGAGTCAAACCCCACTTCACGCATAAGGCTGAGCGTCTCCTGAAAATCCTCCTCGGTCTCGCCGTGGAAACCGGTGAAAAGATCGGTCGTTATCGAACACCCGGGCAGGATACGGCGTATGGCAGCGATACGGTCAAGATACCATTCACGTGTATATTTACGGTTCATGGCCTTGAGCACACTGTTGCTTCCGCTCTGCACGGGCAGATGGATATGCCGGCATATATTGGGGTGTGCGGCGATCGTGTTAAGAATTTCATCGCTCATATCTTTCGGATGCGACGTAGTAAACCTTATGCGCATATCGGGCGCCGACTCCGCTACGAGCGCGAGCAGCCCGGCAAAGTCCGTCACCTTACCGTCGGCATCCTCCCGACGATAGGAATTGACATTCTGCCCCAGAAGAGTCACTTCCCGGTATCCACTTGCCCGCAGATCGGCCACCTCGGCGAGGATGCTTTCCGTCTCACGGCTCCGTTCTCTGCCGCGGGTATAAGGCACTATGCAATATGAGCAGAAATTGTTGCATCCGCGCATGATGCTTACGAAGCCTGATATCGGATTGCCGCCTATGCGGCGCGGAATTATATCACGATATGTCTCGGTCGTGCTCAGCTCCACATTGACAGCCTTATGGCCCGACTCCACCGACGCAAACAGTTCCGGAAGCGACATGTATGCGTCAGGGCCCGCCACCAGATCCACGCCATGACGCTCTGTAAGCTCCTCCTTGGCACGTTCGGCCATGCACCCCACCACGCCTATGATCAGACCGCCGTGCCGCCGTCGCTTTACCGACTGAAGATATTGCAGGCGGCTTATGATTTTCTGTTCGGCATTGTCGCGGATTGAGCACGTGTTGAGCAGCACTGCGTCAGCATCATCCACACTGTTAGACAACTCATAACCCGCCATTTCCATCACGGCGGCTATGACTTCACTGTCGGCCGAATTCATCTGGCAGCCGTAAGTTTCGATGAAAAGCTTCAACTTCATTTGCGTATCACCACTTATTTCTTTAATTTTGCACAAAATTACTAATTCAGTGCATAACTGGCAAATCAATCATGGACGAAATCCTCTCCATAGTCGCATGCGCGGTTATCGGATGTCTCCTCAGCTGGTTTAGCGAGAGAGGCAAACGCCGCCGTGAGGATGCCGAAAGAAAAGCATCTGAAGCCCACGACACCCATCGTGAGCACATGCGTTGCCCTGAAGTTCCGCTGCCCCACCGACAGCCGTCCGCACCGCCAATGCCTGAGGAGGGGATAAGGGTCTCTTCTTCATCCCCGGAGACACCCGCCATGCCTCACGCCGCCACAGTCGCTTCTCCACAGGACCCTGAGGCCGCACGCCGGCGCAGATGGCGACAGGCCGTCATAGACGCCGAGATTCTTACCCGCAGATACTAAATCACCGTAAATCTTATATTTTACAACAATGGCATTTCCAATTTTGTCGGCACAGGAAGCTGCCGACCTTATCAAGAACGGCGACAATATTGGCTTATCAGGCTTCACAGCTTCAGGTTCGCCTAAAGTAATCACCGAGGCCCTTGCTGCTAAAGCCGTGAAAGAACATGAGGCCGGACGCCCCTTCAAGGTAAGCGTCTTCACCGGCGCATCGACCAACAACCACGCCGACGGAGCGCTCGCGCGGGCCAACGCCATCGCAAGACGCACACCCTACCAGAACACACCCGACCTCAGGCAGCGTATCAATGCCCACGACTGCCACTATTTCGACCTGCATCTGTCGGAACTCGCGCAGAAGTTCAGATACAACACCTATGGCGAACTCGACTGGGCGATACTCGAAGTAGCAAAAGTGTTTGAAAACGGCGAGGTCGTGCTCGGAACAGGCGTAGGCAACGTACCCACATACGCCGCCAAGGCCAAGAAAATTTTCATTGAGCTCAACACAAAGCTCCCCGAAGGACTCTACGGGCTCCACGACATCTACATGCCTCTCGACCCGCCACACCGTCGTGAAATTCCGATCTACACACCCTCCGACCGCATCGGACACCCGACCATCAAGCTCGACCCCTCGAAAATAGCCGGAATAGTACACTCCGACGCCTATGACGGCATCAAGGGATTCACAGCGCTCGACGACACCACGCTGCAGATCGGAGCCAACGTCTGCAACTTCCTCATTGGCGAGGTTCGCGCGCAGCGCATCCCCAAGGAATTTCTCCCCATACAGTCAGGCGTGGGCAACGTGGCAAACGCCGTCCTCTTCGGCCTCGGCGACTCCAAGGAGCTTCCTCCGTTCGCTATGTACACCGAAGTGATTCAGGACGCAGTGATCGACCTTATGAAGATGGGCCGCTGCAAATTCGGATCAACTTGCTCACTGACACTGTCTGACACCAAGGAGTCCGAAGTGCTCTCCGACCTCGACTTCTTCCGCGACAAGATCGTGCTTCGCCCTGCCGAGATCTCCAATAGCCCCGAAGTTATCCGCCGCCTCGGCGTCATTGCCATGAACACGACCCTTGAAGCCGACATCTTCGGCAACATCAACTCCACCCATGTTGTAGGCACCAAGATGATGAACGGCATCGGCGGCTCCGGCGACTTCACCCGCAACGGCTACCTGTCGATCTTCTCATGCCCCTCCATCACCAAGGGAGGCCTGATAAGCAACATCGTGCCGATGTGCTCGCATATCGACCATACCGAACACTCTGTCGACGTCATCATCACCGACCAGGGCGTTGCCGATATCCGCGGACTCGATCCCGTGCAGAGAGCCGAGCGCATCATCGACAACTGCGCCCACCCCATGTATCGCGAGCTGCTCCACGACTACCTCAAGCTCGGCAAGGGTGGACAGACCCCCCACCACCTCGCCGCATCGCTCGGCTTCCACACCGCATTCCAGACCACCGGCGACATGCGCAAGACCGACTGGTCGCTCTACGCCTGATCAATTCGACCCGCATAAAAATATTAATGCCCGGCCTTCCAACGAGACCGGGCATTAAATATTTTCAGTCAGATCAAAATATCATTTCGATTCTGTGGAGGCGGTGAGATCCACGCCGGCCAGATCGGGGTCGATCATGATGCGGCCGCAGTATTCGCAGACGATGATCTTCTTGTGCATCTTGATCTCCATCTGTTTCTGGGGCGGAATACGGTTGAAGCAGCCGCCGCAGGCATCGCGCTGGATGTAGACGATACCCAGACCGTTGCGGGCATTCTTGCGGATACGCTTGAAAGCTGCCAGAGTGCGGGCGTCGATTTTCGGCTCCAGAGCCTTGGCCTGCTCGCGCAGACGCTCTTCGTCCTGCTTCGTTTCCGATACGATCTCATCGAGTTCGGCCTTCTTGTCGGCAAGCACATGCTTCTGGTCGGCCAGACGCTCTTCCGTTTCGGCTATTTCATTGTTTTTGGCGTCGATCATGCGGGCATACTCGTTGATATGCTTCTCGCTCAGCTCTATCTCAAGAGTCTGGAACTCGATCTCCTTCGACAGCAGGTCAAACTCGCGATTGTTCCTCACGTTGTCGATCTGCTCCTTGTATTTTGCTATCTTGGCCTGTGAATCGTTGATTTTCTCCTTCTCGGCAACCGACTTCTTACGGATTTCTTCGATCTCCTTGCGGAAATTCTCGATGCGGGTGGTCAGACCCTTGATCACATCCTCAAGGTCAGCCACTTCAAGAGGAAGTTCGCCACGCACGGTGCGGATTCGGTCGATTTGCGAAAGTAGCGTCTGCAGCTCGTAGAGCGACTTGAGGCGCGACTCCACTGAGAGGTTCTGTTCGTTTTTGTTCTTGTCTGCTGTAGCCATAGCTTACATGTAATTTACAGGATTTGACTCTACGTGCGAGTCACGGACTGCAAAGTTAGGAAATTTTTTCGTAATAATATCGGTAAAAATGCCTATAGTGCAATGTTCGCTCTCAAAATGGCCTATGTCGGCTATCAGAATGCGGCCTCCATAGTCGGCGAAATCATGATATTTCACGTCGGCGGTCACCATCGCGTCGGCACCGCAGGCCAACGCCGCCGGAAGCATCGGCGCGCCCGACCCGCCGCACAGAGCCACACGGCTCACCATCCGCGATCCGTCCGCAACGCTGTGGCGCACCACAGGCGCGCCGAACACGCGCTTCACCTCACGCAGAAAATCTTCAGCCGCCAACGGCTCGGCAAGCTCTCCTACCGCCCCGCCACCACTGGCTGCGTCGAGAGCCTCCACCCGCTCCAGTCCGAGCATCTCGGCCATCCGGCGCGACACACCCGCCGGAGCATTGTCCAGACAAGTGTGCAGGCTGTACACAGCCACACCATGTCTTATCGACAATTCCACAGCCTGCTCCACAGGGGTCGATCCCGTGAGCCGTTTCAGTCCGCGGAATATCAGCGGATGATGGCTCACCACGAGATTACACCCCGCGGCGGCCGCCTCGGCTATAACTGCCGGAGTCGGATCCACACACAGCATGGCGCCGGTGCACTCGCGCGACGCATCGCCAGTCTGAAGCCCGCAGTTGTCATAGCTTTCCTGCAAGCCCAGAGGAGCGTATTCCTCCAATGCGCCGATTATATCACTTATTTTAGGCATATCAAATGATGATCTTGTCGTGAATGTTGACAGAGAAAAGCGGAGGGCATCCGGCATTGTCTGCCGCCTGCCCTCCGTAATGTCGGTGAGTTTACTTCTTTTCGGTTTCAGTCACGGCGATGCTGAGCTCGTCGAGCTGGCTCTGGTCGATGGTGCTGGGAGCGTCGATCATCATGTCGCGTCCCGAATTGTTTTTCGGGAAAGCTATCACATCGCGGATGCTGTCGAGGCCGGCCAGTATCGACACGAAACGGTCGAAACCGAATGCCAGACCGCCGTGAGGCGGCGCGCCATACTTGAAGGCGTTCATCAGGAAGCCGAACTTATACTGTGCCTCCTCTTCCGACAGTCCGAGCAGACGGAACATGTGGTCCTGAAGCTCCGAATCATGTATACGTATCGAGCCGCCGCCAAGCTCATTGCCGTTGACCACCATATCGTAGGCCGTAGCACGCACGGCTCCGGTATCGGTATCGAGCTTGTCCACATCATCGGGATTCGGCGACGTGAACGGATGGTGCATCGCATAGTAGCGCTGGGTCTCGTCGTCCCACTCGAAAAGCGGAAAGTCAACCACCCATAGGCATGAGAACTTCTGCGGATCACGCAGACCGAGACGCGAACCCATCTCCAGACGCAGCTCGTTGAGCTGCTTGCGGGTTTTCATTGTAGCGCCCGCAAGTATCAGCATCAGATCGCCGGGCTTGGCATTGCCGCGCTCAAGCCATGCGCGAAGCTCGTCGTCGCTATAGAATTTGCCTACCGAGCTCTTGACGGAGCCGTCGGCCTCAAGCTTCACCCACATCATGCCTTTGGCACCCACCTGCGGACGCTTCACGAACTCCGTCAGCTGATCGAGCTGCTTGCGGGTATAGTCGGCACATCCGGGAGCCACGATGGCGCCGACGTATTCGGCATCGTCCATCACGGCAAATCCTTTGCCCGTGGTAAGATCTTTCAGCTCCACAAACTGCATGCCGAAACGGGTATCAGGCTTGTCGCTACCATACAGGCGCATCGCATCGGCCCATGTCATGCGGGGGAACGGCTCGGTGAAATCGATATCCTTCACATACTTGAATATGTGCTTTACAAGTCCCTCGAACATCTGAAGCACATCTTCCTGCTCCACAAACGACATTTCGCAGTCGATCTGCGTGAATTCAGGCTGACGGTCGGCGCGAAGATCCTCGTCGCGAAAACACTTCACGATCTGGAAATAGCGGTCGAAACCGCTCACCATCAGCAGCTGCTTGAAGGTCTGCGGCGACTGCGGCAAAGCGTAGAATTCGCCGGGATTCATGCGCGAGGGCACCACGAAGTCGCGCGCTCCCTCGGGCGTCGACTTGATGAGCACCGGAGTCTCCACCTCAAGAAAGCCCTTCGAGTCGAGATAGCGGCGTATCTCGAACGCCATGCGGTGGCGCAGTTCCAGATTGCGGCGCACGCACGAGCGGCGCAGATCAAGGTAGCGGTATTTCATGCGCAGGTCGTCGCCGCCGTCGGTCTCGTCCTCGATAGTGAACGGCGGGATATCGCTCCGGTTGAGCACATTCAGCGCGCTGGCGATGATCTCCACCTCGCCCGTCGGCAGATTTTTGTTCTTGTTCTCGCGCTCCTGCACCTTTCCGGTCACCTGCACCACATATTCGCGGCCCAGCTTGTTGGCTGCCTCGAAAAGCGACGCGTCGGCATCGCTCTCAAACACTATCTGCGTGATGCCGTAGCGGTCGCGCAGATCCACGAATGTCATGCCGCCCATCTTCCTGACGCGCTGCACCCATCCGGCGAGTGTCACTTCGCGGCCTGCGTCAGCAAGGCGCAGCTCGCCGCATGTATTGGTTCTGTACATTTTGTCTCGACTATATAATCGGTTATGTTGTTTCTGCCCACAAAATTACAAAAAATCCGCTTTCCCGGCCGAAAAAACGGCACAGAAAAGCGGATTAAGTATTGTCGGCAGCCCTACGGCGTCAGCTGATGGTCACCTGCGTGGCGCCGAAGCCGTATTCGCGGAACGACGCGTCCTGCACCTGGCAGCTCTTGTAGCGGTGGCGAAGCTCCTTCATGAGCGCCTGCCGAAGCACCCCCTCGCCTTTGCCGTGGATGAATATCAGCTTGCGGCCGCGGTTGCGCAGATTGGCATCCATCACCTTGCGGAATTCATCCACCTGATAGTTGAGAATGTCGGCCGGCGACATGCCTGCCGTAGTGTCAAGCAGTTCGTCGATATGCAGGTCGGTGACCAGCGGATCGGTGCCGTTGGATACACGCGGCTTGTGCTGCACCTTTTTCACCTGACGGCGCTGCGGGCGCGGAGTCACGACCGCATTCATCGCTTCCGCCAGATCGGCTGGAGCGACCGTAGCAGCGTCCTGCCCGAGCGCCACATCGTCAGTGACGAGCGGAAGAGTTATCACATCGTGCTCGAAATACTCGTTCTGCCTGAAGCAGTTCACGCGCAGAAAACGCGTCAGATCCATCTTTCTCTCCACATCGACCGGGCGCTTCAGAGCGAAGCCCTTGTCGCGCTTGAAAGCGATCATCTGCACTGCCACATGCTCCATGTGCGCAAGGTCGGCATGTGTCATCTCGCCGATCAGCAGCTGGATGTTAGGCTCCACAATTCCGGCATATCTCGTGGTCCACTCCTCCTCGTCGCCACGAGTGAGATAAGTGAAGTAGAGATAATAGTTGGAATCGTTGACGAGCGATATGTCGAATGTCGTGGTCGACAGCTGCTTTATGTCGGCCGGCTCGTAGCCGAGCACCACATTGAGCTTGTCGCCCCCTTCGGTCTCCACGACCGGGAGCTCAGGCTCAGCCTTCACCTCCTTGGTCGGTTTCTCTATCTCTTTCGGCGCCACTGCGGGTGCTGCGGAGGCCGCGGCACGGCTGTCGCCGGCAGCGCTGACCACCACACACTCGCGGAGCATCACCGGAGTCTCGAAGCCATCCTCGTCCACATAGGCCATATTTCCGTCTATGCGGGTGATACGCCCTCCTCCTACAGAGTTGAGGTATCTTACTGTATCTCCTACTTTAGCCATCATTTCTTGCTTTTCAGATCGTTGAGCAGCGTTTCGACAGCCTTGCGGAGCTGTGCGTCCTCACCCTTGACCACGGTAGCGGGATCGTTGGCCACCTTGACATCGGGCTCAAGCTGCGTATTTTCAAGATAATTGCCCTCGGCCGTGCGGAAACCGGTCACAGGGATGCCGAACACAAGGCTCGGATCCTGGAGAGTCACCCAGTTGACAGAGCTCATCGTACCCGGCACGGGCATGCCCACCAGTTTGCCGAGGCCCAGATGACTGTACACCCAGGGAGTGCCATGTGCATTGGAGTAATTGGCCTCGCCGATGACCATGATGCTCGGCTTGTTCCAGCGGCGCGAAGGCATGTCGGTTGTCTCGACTCCGTGGACGTCCTGCGTCAGATACTTGCGGCCGCTGAACATCACCTCGATATCCTCGTGCAGACGACCTCCGCCGTTGAAGCGGGTATCGATCACGATTCCCTCCTTGTCGATATACTCGCCCAGAGCCTTGGCGTAGAGCTTGCGGAAGCTTCCGTCGTCCATCGACTGGATATGCACGTAGCCCAGACGTCCGTTCGACCAGCGGTCTACATCGGCCTCGCGCTGACGCACCCAGCGGTCATATATCAGACTGTTCTGTGCGCTCTGCGATATCGGGAGGATCACCTCCTCGAAGTCAGTGCCGTCGGCGCCGCGAAATCCCACGAGTGTCTTTTTGCGCACCAGATCGGCAAGAGCCACCGACGGATCGGTATCGGCCGTCAGCTTCTGTCCGTTGACCGATACGACGATATCGCCCGCTTTCACCCGCGACGACTTGCGGTCGAACGGACCGCCCTTCAGCACTTCGGCCACCTTCATTCCGGGGCCGTCGTAGGCCAGGTCGTAAATCAGGCCGAGCTGGGCCGTGGGATGACTTGCACCGGCCGGATAGTAGCGGCCGCCGGTGTGCGACACGTTGAGCTCGCCGAGCAGTTCGCTCAGCAGATCGGCGAAGTCGTAGTTGTTGGCGATATGCGGCAGGAAACGGCGGTAGGCCTTGTAAAGATTCTCCCAGTCGGCGCCGTTCATGTCGGTGCGGAAGAAGCGCTCGCGCTCCTCGTTGAACACGTAGCGGAGCATATATTCGCGCTCGTCGGCCGGATCGATGGTCATTGACGCGGAGAAGTTGATCGGAGTGAGCTTTTCCGACTTTGTGTCAAACTTGCGCAGAGTCGAGCCGACGAGATACATGTTGCCGGCCTTGTCGGTATCAATTCCGGCGCCGGCGCCGAGTTTCGTCACTTTGCTGACGTCGCCCTTGCGGGGTTTCACCTTCCAGAGATCATAGCCCTTCTCAAATGAAGTGATGTAGTAGAGGGTCTCTCCGTCGGGAGTCATATACATATCGGCCAGTGCCGACGAGTTGGGCGTCAGGCGCAGCGTGCGGTCGGCGATACCTTCGAGATCCACTTCCACCGGCTCCACGTCATTGTCCGCCTTCTCTTTCTTGTCCTTTTTGGAGTCATCATCCTTCTTGGCGTCCTTTTTGTCGGCCGCGTCATCTTTCTTCTTTTTCTGAGCCTTCTCAACCTCCTTCTGCAGCTCGTAGTCCTCCTCCGACAGACGGAAGCGGTCGTAGGCGTCGCGGTTGAGGAAAGCGATCATCACGTCGCTCTCCGATCCCCACGAGGCATGGTTGCGCATGCCGTAGCGCTCGCTGTCGAAGATTATGGCCTTGCCTCCCATGGCCCAGCGCGGATTCTGATCGAAATAGCCGGTCTTAGTGACGTAGGTCATCTTGCCGTCGGCCACATTGATGATGGCTATGTCGGAATATGGCTGATGATGCAGGTCAGTGGCCTCGATGAGTATCCAGCGGCCGTCGGGACTCCACTGCGAGGAGAATCCCTTGAAGCGGGAGGCCACGGTCGATCCGTCGGTCAGCTGACGCACCTTTTTGGTCTTGAGATCGATCACTTTGAGCTTGGTGCGGTCCTCCACAAACGTCATCTGCTTGCCGTCGGGCGACACTGCAGCCGAACGTGCCGAGCTGACGCGGAGCTGTTCAGGCTTGTCGGCCTCGTCGACAGTCACATCTATGGCCACCTTGGCCGGCTTCTGCCCAGGGCGCATTGTGTAGATCTCTCCGTCGTAGGCAAAAGAGAACGTTCCGTCGGAGCCGCGCGACAGGAAACGCAGCGGATGCGTCCGGAAGTCGGTCAGCCGGGTGATTTTCGACGGCTCCGCGATATCGAACGAATAGAGGTTGAACGAACCGCCGTCGCGCTCCGACAGGAAATAGACCGTCTTGCCGTCGGCCGACGCCACCGGATTGCGGTCCTCGCCACCCCGGTGAGTGAGATTGACATGCTTGCCCGTCTTGGCGTCGTAGAGCCATATGTCGCGCGTCACCGAAGAGGTATGGTGCTTGCGGAATTTGTCCTCGCTGCCCTTCACGTCCTCGTAGACAAACGAGCGGCCGTCGGGCATAAACGTCATAGCCACTGCTGGCGTGCCGAGCACCTGCCGGCTGCGGCCGCCCGTCGCAGGTACGCTGTAGACCTCCGTAAGAGCACGGTAAGGGAACAGGGCGCTCTCCGCCGGCTCCTGGATCGCGGCGCTGAAAAGCACGCTCTTGCCGTCGGGCGTGAAAGCTTCGGGATATTCGTTGGCCGAGTTGAAAGTCAGCTGCGTGGCCGACCCTCCCGAGGCTGGCATGATGAACACATCCTGCCCTCCGTTGCGGTCCGACGCGAAAGCTATCTGCTTGCCGTCGGGGCTCCATATCGGGCGGCTTTCATACGAAGGCAGAGTGGTCAGCCTTTCGGCCTTGCCACCCTTGGCAGCCACTTTGTAGATGTCGCCCTTGTAAGTGAAGGCGATCTGGCTGCCGTCTGGCGAGATACGCACATCGCGCATCCACAGAGGCGTCACGGCCTGCGCCAGCCCGGCCGAAGCGAGCATGGCGGCGCCGATGAGAAATAAGCGTTTTGTAATCATATGGATTGGTTTATTGAAATTTCACTGATCTTGAATTCACTGTATCAGCAGCCTCTCCGTTTCATTCGTCGATAGTATAGTTAAGAAAATCGACAAATGACTTCAGTGCCCTGAAGCGCTCGGCTGTGATCTCCGGCCATGACGGATCGAGAAAATAGTCTGCCCCTACATAGCTGACTCGTCCGTAGTCTTTCATACGCAGGAGATAAGCCTGCGGGTGATTGCGGTCCCAGCCTTTGGGCACTGTCTTCAGCTGCTGGCCGCACCATTCCGGGAACAGCCCGACAAAATCCGGATGCATGATGATCGACTCGAACTCCTCGATATTATCGACTATCGCGCGGCGTATCTTCTTCAGCACAGCCGGCTCCGGGCACCACAGTCCGCCGTAAAGCCCGCAACGGTCATCCACTCCCGTCTCCAGATAGTAACCGGCCCTCGCAGTGTTCTTGCCGAAAGGTCCGGGAGCCGATGAGAAATAAGTCTTGAACGGCGTCTTGTCGGGCGAGAAGCGCGTATCGCGATATATCCGGAACGTCACATCTTTGGCGGAATGTCCGGCCGCAGCCGGCTCCCACTCTGCCATAGCGGCTATCAGACGGTCTATATCGGCAAGCCACAGTTGGCGCAGACGGTCGTAACGCTCCCTGTTGGCCGCGAACCATTCACGATTGTTGTTGGCTGCGAGCTGGCGTAGAAAGCTCTGCAGCTCCTCCATGTAATATTCTGCCATATCGTAGCAAAGTTACTACTTTTTTACCAATCCCCTGTTGGCCATGATGTGAAAGATGGCTAAATTTGCGACCATGATAGCGTGTTTTTCAGGATGCGGCAACAGCCGCCTCGTAGCCGATCGCCTCGCCCTGCTCCTATCCGACAGCGTGACGGCGATCACACCGTCGGCCGACTGGCGCAAAGCCCCGGGCGATAAGACCCGTATGATATGGGTATTTCCCATCTATTCATGGGGAGTGCCTCCCGTAGTCGTCAGTCATATCGCCGAGGCCACGCTCCCCGATGGCATGGAACATTATATGGTATGCACCTGCGGCGACGACACCGGCCTGGCTGCCCGTCAGTGGCGGCGCATCGTGCGGCGTCGCGGATGGAATGCCGTCGGAGCCTGGTCTGTGACAATGCCCAACACCTACGTACTCCTGCCC
>ERZ825324.3341-NODE-3341-length-15072-cov-3.306453_pt1 | contig 15072 bp, 9 predicted proteins | sample MGYA00519859_ERZ825324 | MGnify/ENA primary metagenome ERZ825324 (study PRJEB31778, sample SAMEA3449198) | human gut metagenome | biome: human gut; feature: human-associated habitat; material: faeces | place: United Kingdom | collected 2010/2012 ... | reverse complement strand
AACAGGCGTCTGACATCATCGGTTGCGGCGTTGCGTCAGCCGCTGATGCCTATATGGCAGAGCGCGGAGAGCATGAGCGAGCTCGGGTCATATACAACCGACGACTATCTGGCGCAGCTTGAGGACAATGCCGGACTGCTGCCGGAATCGGATCTCTACAGCATTGCCGTGGGGCGTATCACAGCGAGGTCGGCGGCCGAAGCATCGGCCTACGTCGACAAGCTCGAGCGATACATGCTTTCGACGCCGCATGGCGCATGGGCCTCGAGGGTGACAATGCTTGCCGATGACGGCGACAACGCGAGCCATATGCGTCAGAGCGAAGAGCAGATCGGCGCTTTCCTGTCGACGCGGCCCGGCGATGCGATGCTGTACGAGAGAATCTATCTCGACGCCTATCCGTTGACCGGCGGCGTCTGCAAGGAGGCGCGCAGCCGGCTTCACCGAATTATCGACGACGGCACCCTGTGGTGGAACTATATAGGGCATGCCAACAAGTATTATCTGACCGGGCAGGGCGTGATGACGCTCAACGATATCACTTCGCTGCGCAACCGCCGCTGGCCTGTGTTTTTCGGAGCCACATGCTATTTCATGCAGTGGGACGGCATCGACCAGTCGGGAGCTGAGAAGCTGCTGTTCAATTCCCGTGGAGGTGTTATTGCGGCCATTACGGCTACGCGTCCGGTATTCATTTCCGAAAATGCCAAACTCAGCAAGTCTATGGGACTGGAGGCCCTTACGCTGGATGCCGACGGGCGCCCTGTGCCTGTAGGCGAGTCGCTCAGAAGAGCCAAGAACCGACTGGCATCGCCGGCCGCCGAGACGAATTCCAACAAACTGCGCTATGCGTTGCTTGGCGATCCGGCGCTGCGTCCGGCCTTCGCGTCCGGCCGGGTCAGCCTGCTTGAGGTCGACGGCCGGAAGACCGACGGAGCCGATGAGGAGGATGTCGTGATAATGGCCCGGTCGCAGGTGCGCCTCTCCGGAGAGGTGACCGACAGCCGCGGACGCCGCGACGAGGCGTTCAATGGTCGTGTCAGCCTTACTCTGTATGACGCCGAGCGGTCGGTCACCACTCTCGGCCGTGATATCGACGGCTCGCAGGGTCGCCGTTTTACATACGATCATGGAGCGAAGATATTCGAGGGGGCCGATACCGTGATAGGCGGACGCTGGGAGATGACTGTCAGCATGCCCTCGGAGATAGCCGACAACTACCGTCCGGCCACTGTCGTGCTCTTGGCTACATCGGCCACCGGAGGAGCGGCAGGATGCGACCGGCGCATATATGTCTATGGCGCTGACGATTCGCAGCCGGCCGATACGGTGCCTCCTGTCATAGAGAGCATCTATCTCAACCATCACGATTTTGCCGACGGCGGCATGACCGATCCCTCGCCGATGCTCATAACCGATATAAGCGACAACGTAGGCATCAATCTTTCGACGGCCGGCATAGGTCGCACAATGACTCTGCGGATCGATGGCAGGGATATTTTCAGCGATGTGGCATCATATTATACGCCGACCGCCGGCCGGCAGGCCGCCGGTACGATCAATTATCCGCTGACAGACCTTGAAGAGGGGCCTCATACTCTCGAACTGCGAGTCTATGATACTTCGGGCAATGAGGCGTCGGCCACGCTTGCGTTTACTGTCGACAGTCAGCTCGCTCCGGAAATATTCGATATCTATACGGATGTGAACCCGGCCACGACCCAGGCCAATTTCTATCTCAGCCACAACCGTCCCGACGCCATGCTCGGCATAACGGTGAGCGTGTACTCGATGAGCGGCATGCTGGTATGGAGCACTACGGTCAATGACCGCTCCGACATGTTTACTTCCGCGCCTGTGACGTGGAACCTGACTGACCGTTCGGGCCGCAGGGTGCCCCGTGGCATATACATCTATCGGGCCGAGATCGTTTCGGGAGCGTCAAGAGCGGTGTCGCCCGCGCGGCGCCTCGCAGTGACGGGTCACTGACCCTGTGGCGGCGCTACAGGCGTCAGGCCGATCTGCGCGGCCTGACGGAGGAGATAATCCATCGCCGCCTGGCGTTCGTTGGGGATAACGCCGTCGAGTATGGCATCCTTGATAGCCTGTTTCAGCAGCCCGACCTCGCGTGACGGCTCCAGGCCGAAGATAGTCATGATCTCGCTGCCGTCGACCGGCGGCTGGAAATTGCGGATATGGTCGCGGGCCTCCACTTCCTCCATTTTGCGCCTTACTGCGGCGAAGTTTTCGAGATGGCGCTTCACTTTCTCGGCATTCTTCGAAGTGATGTCGGCCTCGCACAGCGTCATCAGATCGGTGATATCGTCGCCGGCGTCGTGGAGCAGCCGGCGGACAGCTGAATCAGTCACACCCTCTTCGACCAGAGCGATGGGCCGCATGTGGAGCTCAACCATCTTCTGCACGTAGCGCATACGGTCGTTCATCGGGAACTTCATCTGGCGGAAGATACGCGGTATCATCTTGCTGCCTATGAAGTTGTGGTTATGGAACGTCCATCCCAGAGCGTTGTCCCAGCGTTTGGTGACCGGTTTGGCTATATCATGAAGCAGAGCGCTCCACCGGAGCCATACGTCATCGGTTTTGGCCGACACCTTGTCGAGCACTTCGAGTGTATGCAGGAAGTTGTCCTTGTGGCCGCGTCCTTTGACAGTCTCCACTCCCGAGAGAGCATGCAGCTCCGGAAATATCAGTTTGAGCAGTCCGGTCTGTTGAAGCAGACTCCAGCCGAGCGACGGGCGAGGGGAGTGCATGATCTTCATCAGTTCGTCCATGATGCGTTCGCGGGTGATGATGGAGATGCGGTGCGCGTTGCGGCCTATCGCTTCGAGCGTAGCGGGAAATATCTTGAATCCGAGCTGTGTGGCGAACCGTATGGCGCGCATCATTCTCAACGGATCGTCGCTGAAAGTGATGTCGGGATCGAGCGGCGTGCGTATTACGCCCGCTTCAAGGTCGGCAATGCCGTCGAAGAGATCTATGAGTTCGCCGAAAGTAGCGCTGTTGACGCTCACAGCCATGGCGTTGATGGTGAAATCACGACGGCTGAGGTCGTCGGTCAGCGTGCCGTCCTCAACTATAGGATTGCGGCTCCGGCGGTCGTAGCTCTCCTTGCGGGCTCCCACAAATTCCAGTTCCATATGGCCGCGTTTCACCTGGGCGGTGCCGAAATTGCGGAACACGCTGAGGTGAGTGCCTTTCCCCATGCTTTGGGCAACGGCCTCGGCGAGCTCGATGCCGTTGCCGACGCTGACGAAATCAATGTCGACCGACGGGCGGTCGAGCATCATGTCGCGCACGCAGCCACCTACGGCATAGCATTCGCGGGATATATCGTCGGCCACAGCGCCGACAGCTTTGAAAATCTTATCTTTTTTTCGCTTGACGATAAGTTCGGTGATGTTCATGCAAGTAATGTGATGAGCTGCTCGGGAGCATTGGTGAGGCACTCAGTGGCCGCCGCTCCCACGCAGTAAGTATTCTCTATCCCCACGGCGCCCGCGCCTGGAATGACGAATTTCGGCTCGAACGCGATGACGTTGCCCTCGGCTATGATGTCGCGGCTGCGCGGCGCGATGACCGGGAGCTCGTTGATCTCAATGCCAACTCCGTGGCCTACGAATCCCGCTTTCTGACGGTGCCCCATGAAATATCGTTCGAGTCCGGCCTCGCGTGCCATGGACTCGGCTGTCGCATACAGGCTGCGTGCCTCCACGCCCGGGCGTGCGTCGGCCTGCATCCGGTGGCAGATCTCTATCGAGCACTGATGAGCCTTTTCGGCAAGTTCGCTTGTGCGCTCGGCCACGAATGTGCGAGTCATGTCGGTCATATATCCGGTATAATTGCCGTTGACGTCAACCATCACGGTGTCGCCCGGGCGTATGATCGTGCCGTTGCACCCTACCGGCAGCGACGGGTCGAGCCCCTCGCCTCCCATCGCGAAGTCGTATGGGGTAGGCGTATCGGCATTTTCTCCCACGAGCACATTGCCCATGTAAAGTTCCATGGAGTCGCCGCTGATACGGAACTGTCCGAGGCACCCTTCGAGACGCGATACGCGCTCGATCTCGATCTGAAGCTCCAGATCGGTCATCCCCTCGTGATAAAGATGCGGTATGCGGCGGTAAACTCTCTCCTGGCGGATGCCGCTCAGGCGTATTTTTTCGATCTCGGCAGGCGTCTTGACAGAGCGCAGGCGGCGCATGGCCGGAGAGAAGTTGATTACCTCCGCGCCTTCGAACACTTTGGAAAGGCGCTGGGCCACGCTCCATACCGTTACGTCGAGTTCAAGGCCGAGACGTCCCGGAGCGTTGAGTCCGATGGTCAGGGCCATATCTTCGGGCTTGCGGATCGCTACTACTCCATCGCCTTCAAGATTGACCGGCCGACGGACGAAATATACGGGAATGCCCGATGCGGGCACGTAGATGTATCCGTCGAACACTCTGCCGGTCAGATAGTAGATGTTGGCGTTGTCGGTGATGATCACTGCGTCGGCTTTCTCTGCCTCCATCTGTCGGCGCAGATTGTCGAATCGAAGCTGAGCCTCCTGCGGCTCAAGAATATTGAGAGGTTTCATTTTTCTGTTGGCTGTCCGGAAATTCCGATGATTTCTATACCTTTCAGAGTGTCAACACGCATGACATGGCGGAGGTTTACTTTTCTCGCGGTTTTTCCTATAGTAATCCCTGCCGGTCGCTCTATCTGCATTGAAGAGCCGATACCATGACCATACCAATGGCCAAAGATGTCGCAAAGATCTATTCCGACAGTATCGCGCCGGATTCCTTCAATGCTCTCTACGGCAACCTCGATATATATGTTGCGGTAAGGATAGCTGTCATTGTGTCGCAGGGCAATGGAGAGCGGCTGGTCTGCGTGTAGGACTGAGTCTATTTCGAACGTGACGGTATCTCCATAGGCCCATCCCGCCTCAGGAATATGAGTGAAACTGCTCACGGAGTCGCCGCCGGCGCATGAGATGAATGCGACGGCGGCAGCCGTCACGACCAATATGTCGGCAGATGATTTCTTTGCGCGATATGTGATGCGTCCGGTCATTGGTCTGACTCGCCGATCATACGTTTTGAGGGCGACATGGCTGGCGGCAGATCCTGCTTGGCATTGCGACCGGCATCAAGATTTGTGTTGTCGGGCGTATCACCGGGACGCAGACGCCGTTTCTGGCGCTGTCCTCCGTTCTTTTGGGCGTTTTTCTGCCCTTTGGGTTGCGGTTGTGTCTGATTTTTCGTCTCCTTTGTGTCCCTGGGCTTTTGAGAGGTCTGATCTTTCTGCTCTCGCTGTTTCTGATTCTGCCCTTCCTTGGCAGATTGTCCGCCGTTGTCGGATTTGCCTTTGCGGCGTTTTTTCTTTTTGTCAAACCGGGTGATGTCCTGGCCGAGAATGTCGTTGTATTGTTTCTTCTCGGTGTCTTTTGATTCACTTTCGCGCTTGAGAGTGAGAGGCTTCTCACCGTTTTTGTTGAGCTGTATCACCTCGAATGCGCGTTCGGCGTCGATGGTCACAAGGTTGGCGGCAATATTCTTGTCGGTCGAGTATGTGATCTCGTGCCGGAACACATCGTATTTGAAATGATAGTATGTCGCATCGGCAGTTTCGAGACGAATCTCTCTGGAAGGCATCTTCTTGATGCTTTCCACGTAGCTGTCGACCTCGAAATTGAGGCAGCATTTGAGCTTCGCACATTGTCCGGCCAGCTTCTGTGGATTGAGTGAAATGTCCTGAAAACGGGCGGCCGCAGTGCCTACCGATACGAAGTTGGACATCCAGCTCGCACAGCAGAGAGGGCGTCCGCATGGCCCTATGCCGCCGATGCGTCCGGCTTCCTGACGTGCGCCGATCTGTCGCATCTCCACGCGGATATGGAATGTCTCCGCAAGCACTTTTATAAGCTGGCGGAAATCCACGCGTTCGTCGGCGATGTAGTAGAATATGGCTTTATTTCCGTCGCCCTGATACTCTACGTCGCCGATCTTCATGTTGAGCTTGAGGTCGGCCGCAATTCGTCGGGCGCGGATCATGGTGTCGTTCTCGCGTGCCTTGGCCTCCTCGTATTTTTCGAGGTCGCCGCTCTTGGCTTTGCGGAATACGCGTTTCAGTTCGGTGTCGGACTTGACTCCGGCGCGCCGCATCTGCAGTCTGACGAGCTTGCCGGTCAGAGTCACTTCGCCGATGTCATGTCCGGGAGAGGCCTCTACAGCGACAATGTCGCCGGCCGCGAGATCAAGATGAGTGGTATTGCGGAAGAATCCCTTGCGGGTGTTTTTGAACTGTACTTCCACGAGCTCGTCGTCAGCCATTCCTCCCGGTACGTCGGCAAGCCAGTTGTAGCAGTAGAGTTTGCCTCTGGGTGCTTCCTTGCCGCCGGTCGGAGATTGTCCGGAAGCAGTGGGCTCGATATCGGGTGATTCACTCCCTTTTTTCGGATCCTGGCTCATCATTATTTCGCAAAGCTAACCGAACGGGTCTCGCGTATCACTGTGATCTTGACCTGACCGGGATAGGTCATCTCGTCCTGAATGCGCTTTGCTATCTCCGCGGAGAGCTTTTCAGTCTCGACGTCGTCGATCTTGTCGGCTCCGACTATGACGCGAAGCTCGCGGCCTGCCTGTATCGCATATGTCTTGATGACTCCCGGATATGAAAGGGCAAGCTGCTCAAGGTCGTTGAGTCGCTTGATGTAGGCCTCAACGATCTCACGGCGCGCACCGGGGCGGGCGCCGGATATGGCATCGCATACCTGTACGATCGGGGCAAGAAGCGATGTCTGCTCTATTTCGTCGTGGTGTGCACCGATGGCGTTGCAGATCTCAGGCTTTTCCTTGTATTTCTCGGCGAGTTTCATGCCGAGGAGAGCGTGTGGTAGTTCGGGCTCTTCGTCAGGCACCTTGCCTATGTCGTGAAGCAGTCCGGCGCGGCGGGCCTTCTTGGGGTTCAGGCCGAGTTCAGAGGCCATTACGGCACAGAGATTGGCAGTCTCTCGGGAGTGCTGCAGCAGGTTCTGTCCGTAGCTTGAACGATATTTCATCTTTCCGACCAGACGGATGAGGTCGGGGTGGAGTCCGTGGATGCCGAGGTCGATGGCTGTGCGTTTGCCGGTCTCGATGATCTCCTCTTCGATCTGTTTGCGCACCTTGGCCACTACCTCTTCTATGCGGGCCGGGTGGATGCGGCCGTCGGCCACGAGCTGATGGAGGGCGAGGCGAGCTATCTCGCGGCGCACGGGGTCGAAGCCGGAAAGAACGATGGCCTCCGGGGTGTCGTCGACGATGATCTCGATGCCTGTGGCGGCTTCGAGGGCGCGGATGTTGCGGCCTTCGCGGCCGATGATGCGGCCCTTTATCTCATCGGAGTCGATCTGGAATACGGTGACGGAGTTTTCGATGGCGGTTTCGGTGGCGACCCGCTGTATCGACTGCACCACTATGCGCTTCGCCTCCTTGTTGGCGGTCATCTTGGCATCATCCATGATGTCGTTGATATAGCTTGCGGCGGCGGTCTTCGCCTCGTCCTTCAGGCTCTCCACGAGCTTTTCCTTGGCTTCTTCGGCTGTAAGTCCGCTGATGTGTTCGAGCTCTTCCTGGGCTTTGTGGCGCAGTGCGTCGAGTTCGGTCTTCTTGTATTCGGCCTGCGCGAGCTGTTCGTCAAGACGCTGGCGTGTCTGTTCGATCTCGTTGCGCGCCCGCTGGTTTTCGCCCTGCTGCTGGTTGAGCTGCATCTCTCGCTGCTTGATCTTGCTCTCCGCCTGCTGCACTTTAGATATGCGCTGCTGTGCCTGACGCTCGGCTTCGGCCTTTATCTTGATCTCTTCCTCGCGTGCTTCGAGCAGGCGGTCTTTTTTTATCACTTCGGCTTCCTTTCGGGCTTCGTCGATTATCGTGCGGGCGCGGCTTGTGGCCAGATTGCGCTGCACTATCATGGTCGCTACGGCACCAATGGCAATTGCCAGAATAGCCGTGATCAGAATGATTATTATATTCGTCATTTCTATATGTCAGTTAGTTTTATAGGTTATTACTAAAGATCTCATCGTGTCAATGTGTACGGGCCACGCTTCACGCGGGGCAACGGGTGGCAAGAAAATCACACTCATTCTGTATCTCCGCCGGCATCACGTGCCATATCGCGGGCCAACATGCTGTCGAGATCGTTCTCAAACGCCGAAAGCATGCGTTCTCCCTCCTCGATCTGGGCCTTCAGTGTCAGATAGCCCTTGGCATATAGAAACAACACCATGGCCATGACTTCATTCTGCGGGCGGTCGACAAATCTGTCGCGCCATTTCGACCAGCTGGCATTAGCTTCTTTGGCTGCGGCTCTGAATAATTCCTCCTCGCTTGAGGCGATATTCATTCGGAGCGGAATATCAGCTATTCTTATGTTTATGTATATCTTCCTTTCGTCCATTGCACGCCGTTATTCGCCCAGATCGGCGATACACTTGTCAATGTCCCGTACTAATCCGGCCAACAATGCCCGTGTGGTTTCAGCGTCGCTGCGGCTCGGACTCACCGAATGGACCACCCTGAGATATTCGTTCTCCTGACTGAGAAGGTCAATGCGCTTCTGCAGTCGCTGGTTGTCGTGCTCAAGCTCTGCGATGCGGATCTTAGCTGCCGATATGGCTTCTTCGAGCGATTCGTGGCGCTTGAGCAGTAAGGCGGTCTTGGTGCGCAGGCTGTCGAGGCGTTGCTTCAAATCTGCGGACATTATTAAGCCAATTTTTTACAAAAGTACAATTTTCATTTGTCATATCATAGACGCCCGGATGTTTTTAACAAAAAAAATGACAAAAGAGTGTTGCCGGATGATAAACAAAGAGGCGTGCCGACCTGCAAAAGCAAGCGACACGCCTCCCGATGATATTGTGGCCATCAGGCCTTTGATTTTACCTGACGGGGGTGAATCTCAGTCGATAGTTCATAGTCTTGTCGGGCACGCGATAGATGGGCAGCGTGTCAACGTCGGCGCCGCAGGATGCGTTGCCTACTCCTCGTGTCCATGCATCGAGATGGAGCACGCTGTAGGGGCGTGCAGTCATTTCCCAGAGATGACTGGCCCGCATAAGGTCGGCGTCGGTGTAGGGCAGTATTGAGAATGCCACGTGGCCCTCGGTAGAGATTTCGATGCCACGTCCCTGACTGTCGGTCAGCCGGAGCTCGCGGAGGCCTTCCCGGCCGCCTGTAGACTGTGGCTTGACATATGGCTCCACCATATCGGCTACTTTTGTACGATAGCGGCCTACATAGGCGCCGTCAAGACGGTCGGCGTAGTTCTCATATGGGCCATGGGCGTAATAATCTACTATGTCGAGCGCCGGATTGATGCCGCATACAAGGCCGGCTCGGCGGAGATTGTCGGCATGAGGTCGGAAGGTGACGTCCATGTCCATCGTGCCGTCGGGGTAGAAAGTGTAGGTGATGTCGGTGGAGCATTTCTCGCCCTCACGCACTGTGGTCACCTCGATGTTCTTGCCGACCGAACGGTAGCTGACGGCGGCGGTTGGCGCCATTCCGGCTATGGTGTCGGTGAAACGGTCGTTTTCGATCCAGCGGTGGTTGTCGTAGGTGAATCCCTGCTTATCGGCTATGACGCTGACGCCGTTCATGTCGAGCGAGGTCATCACTCCGGTGTGGGTGTCGAATACGGCGGAGATCAGGCCGTTGCCGACCGTAAGAGTGGAGTTCCCGTTGCTGACGGTCAGTTTCTCGCCTTTGGTCTTGCTCTTGTCGGCGAAGGGAGCGCGTTCGGCCAGCGTGAACTGGCGGCGTGCCACCTCATGTCCGGCCGGAGCGAAGCTCTGGGGTGAATGATAGGATATTCTGATATCGAGCAATGCTTCCTTTCCTGCATTGGCTTTCGCATTGAGTCCGGTGAGCGGAATCGTCATGACCGTTGAGTCGCCGGGCGCTACTGCGGGAAGCGCCTGCAGAGTGCGTCCGGTGTCGTGTCCGTCGATCATGAGTGCGCTTCCGAGATCCAGCCCCTCCAGAGTGCGGAATGCATAGCGGTTGCTGATGCTGACTGTCGCCTCGCGGTCGTTGTGGGAGAGGAGCCGTATTTTGACGAAGCTGTGGGCGGCTCTTACTTCCATGAGTTTGGCGCTTTCCTGACGGGTCGCGGGTATGATGCCGTTGGAGCAGAAGTTGCCCTGGTGAGGACCGGGATAATCATAGCCGGTATGCAGACGGTAGACCCCCTTTTTGATCTCCTGCGGGTCGTAAATGGCCTGGTCGACCCAGTCCCAGATGCAACCCCCGACGGTGGCATCGGAGTTTTCAATCACTTCCCAGTATTCCGACAGGTTGCCGATGGCGTTGCCCATGGCATGGGCGTACTCGCATATGATCATCGGCTTGTCGAGTCCGCTGGTGTTCTCATCCATCCATTTCATGCCGGGATACATCTTCGAGTAAAAGTCGGAGAACCGGCTGCCGCCGTAGGGCTTGTCGGCGCGGGTGCCTTCGTAGTGGATCGGACGTGAGGGGTCGAGCTTCGCGGCCGCTTCGTAGCACCACTTGAAGTTCTCGCCATTGCCGGCCTCATTGCCGAGGCTCCACATGATGACAGAAGGATGGTTGCGGTCGCGGAGCACCATGCGGTCGATACGGTCGACAAAAGCCGGGATCCATGAAGGCATATCGCTGATCGACTGGTTGGCATGATCCTCCAGATCGGCCTCGTCGATGGCGTAGAGTCCATAGTGGTCAAACATGGAATACATCCTTGCATTGTTGGGATAATGGCTGGTGCGGATGGTGTTGATGTTGTTCTGCTTCATCAGCTCCACGTCGCGCAGCATCGACTCCGTGCGCACGGCGCGGCCGTAGAGCGGATCGCTGTCGTGGCGGTTGACACCCTTGAGGAACACGCGCTTTCCGTTGACATAGAGAAGCGAGCCGTCGATCTTTATGTCGCGGAAGCCGTATTTGGTGGAGAACGCCATTTCTTCCTTGCCGTTCCTGCCGTCGCGCTGTATGACGCTGACGGTGTAGAGACGGGGCTCCTCGGCGTTCCATAGGGCCACGTCGGCCAGATCGAACGCGGCGGTGACTCCGGTGGTGTCGGCGATGTCATACGGGATGGTCTGCTCGGCGACCTGCTTGCCCTGCGGATCGATCACCTTGACGACGTATTCCTTGACCCCTTTCTCGTTGTCGCGGTTGTCGATGTCGAGCTTCACCTCCATGTGGGCGTTGCGGTAGTCGTCAGAAAGGGATGAGGTTATGACGTGGTCGCGTACAGATGTCTTAGGGATGTTGTAGAGATAGACGTCGCGATGGATGCCGCTCATGCGGAACATGTCCTGGCATTCCAGATAAGAACCGTCGCTCCACCGGAATACCTGCACGGCGATATCGTTTTCGCCTGCGTGGAGATACGGAGTGATGTCGAATTCAGCGGTATTGTTGGCGCCCTGGGTGTAGCCGACATATTTGCCGTTGATCCATACGAAAGCTGCCGAATATATGCCTCCGAAGTGAAGCATCGTGCGGCGCGATGCCCAGTCGGCGGGCAGGCTGAAAGTGCGTTTGTAGGATCCCACCGGGTTGATGCCGTAGTTGACGCCGCCGTCGTTGAATCCCTTGCGTGCGTTGATGAACGGCGGCGTGTTGCCGTGTGGGTATTCCACATTGGCGTAGATGGGCTGGTCGTATCCCTGCATCTCCCAGTTGGAGGGCACGGGGATGGTGTCCCATGCCGAAGTGTCGAATCCCTCCTTATAGAAGTCGAGGGGACGTGTCGAAGGATTGTCGACGAAGTTGAATTTCCACGTGCCGTTGAGGCTGAGGAAACGGTCGTTGACAGGCTCGGTCCATGGGGTGGCGTAGTATGCCTTGTCGGCGAGCATGGCGGCCTCCGATGCATAAGGCATCATATTGGCCGCGCCTTTCTCTTTGTTCTGCTCGAAGATGGTCTCGTTCTCCCAGAAGTTTTTGCGGCGCTCTTCGTCGCTTTCGGCTGCCTGCTGCCGGGCGTCGATCGGCAGGAATGCGAACTTCGCCGCTTTGCCGCTCGATCGTTTTACGAGCGTCAGGTTGCCGTCGCGGTCGGTGGCCATGGCCATGTCGGGCTGATTGGTCGGGATGAGGGTCGTGCCGTCGACAGTCCACAGCTGCGACTCGTCGGAGCCGTTGTTTACTCCGAGTGTGACGATCGAGCCCTCCGCACGGATGGCCAGATCGCTTGCCGGATTGATGAGTCGCCAGCTGCCCGACAGGCTGGTGATGCTCCATAGCTGCTGGGTGGCGTCGGGGCGGTTCTCTTTGAGAGCGACCGTAGTGGGGCTTGTCTCCTCGATTACATACTTGGTGTTGGACTTCAGCACTATCTTATAGTGCTTGTCCTTGTCGAAGCTCACTTTTTGCTGCGCTCCGGCAGGAAGCCATGCCGCGATAGCGAGGCACAGGGCAGTCAGCACGGTGCTGAAAAATGGTTTAGACATAAGATTCAGTTATTGGATGGATTGTTATTTTTCACAAAATTACAAAATCCGTCGGAAATATAGCTCTAACAATAAGATGTTTTAAGGGCTTGCGAGATGATATTTTTGTTTTTTGGGGACCGGAACCTGTAACGCCGGCTTCGGACTCGGGCCTGAAGGAAAGGCGGGAGCGACCGTAGCCGGCGTGATATGTGTTGTCCGCGATGGGCGGATGGTGCCGATGGAGAGTATGGGGTTGGAGCAGGGATTATTTCGCTTGTCTGCGGCGAACGGGCTCGTTTATTGCTGAAGCACGCATGCGGCGGCTCAGCAAACGGTTGACGGCAGCCCCTGCAAGGCTGGCGAAGCATACGGCTCCTATGATCAGGAGCCAGAGCAGAAATGTATGGATATCAATGGGCTGCATATTCAGAAGACCGTTAAGTGAGTGATTTTACGATTATACAACAATGCCCCGCTCCGAATGGTTCGGGGAGCGGGGCGTCGTTAAGATTCGTTTTTAGTATGTCGGCGTCAGATCGCGTCGTCCTCAATGTTTTCAAGTGCCTCACGCTCTGCTTCCGGCGACGGGGCATCGGACGTGGCGGCCTCGAGTTTCTTCATCATCGCGAAGATGAAGAGGGCCGAGATGAGACAGATGACGATAAGAATGGCCCATACCATATAGGTCGGGATCTTGCCCCAGAGTAGCATCGGAATCGACACGAGGTAGTTGCCGACGGCGGTGGCGGCAAACCATCCGCCCATCATGGAGCCCTTGAGCTTCGGAGGAGCGACCTTGCTGACGAAAGATATGCCCATCGGCGAGAGGAGCAGCTCGGCGAACGTCAGCAGCAGATAGGTGGATATAAGCCAGTTGGGCGAGACGGAAGCCTGAGTGCCTACAATCGCGAGCGAGCCTATAAGCATCACTCCGTAGGCCACGGCTGCCATCACCATGCCATAGCCGATCTTGCGCGGGGCTGATGGCTCTTTCTTCTTGCGGGCGAGCCATCCGAAGAGAGCGAGCGATACCGGGGTGAGTGCAACCACGTAGAAAGGATTGAACTGCTGATATTGCTGCGGCTGGATACCTGAAACGACTTCTGGGGTCGACGGATAGATGTAGAATGCCACTGCGGCCGCAAGACCCAGGAATGCCACTCCACAGATCGTGCGGAGAAGGCCTTTGGCCTTGAACATGCCGTAGATGCACCATACTGCGGCGGCTATCATAGTCAGGCCGAGAAGGTTGAAGCCTATGCGTGTCCATCCTGTGGCTTCGGGAGCGGTGCAGCTCTTGGCGAATTCGGTCAGTGTGGCGCCGTTCTGATGGAATACCATCCAGAAGAATATCACGACGGCGAATACGAGGAAGAGTGCTACGACACGTTGCTTGGTCTGCTCGGGCGAAAGTTCCGGACCGGTCTCGGTCTGTTTCTTCCCAGTGGCCGACGCGTTTTTGTCAGTAATGACGTGTGAGTACGCCTTGCGGCCAAGGAAGTATATGAGGAAGCTGACGATCAGCGAGCCGCAAGCCACCGCAAAAGCATAGCCGTAGCCGGTGGAGAGGGTCTCGATGTAGTGCGAGGCCCACGCGGAAATGTCGGATCCTACCTGCATGCCGCTCGCTTCGGCTGCGGCCACGAGTTCTGATCCGTTGCCGGCTCCGTCAAGGAAGCTGTTGCACATGGCGGGAAGTTCGGCGTTATAGACCAGGTGCTGGTCAGCCATAGCTTTGTTGCACATGTATGTGGCCATTCCGGGGGCGAACATCGAGCCTACGTTGATGAGCATGTAGAAGATCGAGAAGGCGGAGTCGCGCTGACCGGCATATTTCGGATTGTTGTAGAGGTCGCCGACCATCACCTGCAGGTTGCCTTTGAAGAGGCCGGTGCCTGTGGCGATCAGCACCAGTGCGGCGCACAGGATGACGAGCGACGTGGTGGAACGGATGTCAGTGGGAATAGCCATCACGGCGTAGCCCACGAACATAACGGCGATGCCGGTGACAACGCACTTGGAGAAGCTCCATTTGTCGGCTACCCATCCTCCGACGAGCGGCATGAAATAGACGAGAGCCAGGAATATGGCGTAGATCTGTCCTGAAACTGTGGAGTCGAATCCGAATTTAGCCTGCAGATACAGCAGGAAGATGGCGAGCATGGTGTAGTAGCCGAATCGCTCGCCGGTGTTGGCAAGTGACAGGACGCACAGCCCTGCCGAAGGGGATTTTGACATGTTGGAATGTTAAGGGGTTAGATTGTTAAGGATTATCGTTCGATTGGCCGGTTGTTTCCGATTTCTGCTCGATGGCGCGGAACGCCACGGCATACATCTTCATCTGGCGCACCATGGCCAGCAGCCCGTTGGATCGTGTGGGCGAGAGGTTTTCCGAAAGTCCGATGCGGTCGATGAAGTATAGGTCGGCATCGGCCACTTCAGCTGGGGTATGCCCGTTGAGGACGTCTATGAGCAGCGCAATGATCCCTTTGACAATGATGGCGTCTGAATCGGCCGTGAAATACATTTTGCCGTCCTTGAGTTCAGCGTTGAGCCATACGCGGCTCTGGCATCCCTCGATGAGGTGTTCGGGCGTCTTGAAGCAC